>Ga0310123_10000008_pt1 | contig 175148 bp, 159 predicted proteins | sample CB6_AW_1057_MG_FD_203505 | JGI IMG/M metagenome (GOLD analysis project Ga0310123, IMG submission 203505) | Marine microbial communities from Western Arctic Ocean, Canada - CB6_AW_1057 | ecosystem: Environmental > Aquatic > Marine > Oceanic | place: Canada: Western Arctic Ocean | collected...
GCGGATCTTCTTTCCTCCGTCCGCTCCGAATAAACGAAGGGTTTTAGGTAGGGAGTGCTTCAAACGGCGTTGGGTCTAAGAAGCGCCGCACAACGTTCTCGGTTATGCGCGCCACGTCGTTGTCGTACTCATTTCGCGACAAAGCCCCAAACCATGAGATTGACCCAACGCTGAACACTGCTCCGTCGCCGGGCGTTTCGAAAAAAACCATGTCTGCTCTGACAAATGGATCAGGATTTGGGAACGCGACCGTTCCTTCGAATTCTTCTTTGGTGCGAAGCATGTCCGGGCCGAAGTCCGTGGCGGACGCTAAGACCACTGCATGGGACGGCGATCCGAGTTTGACGTCGAAACGGTCGACCTCTTGGCCCGCAGCGCCTCCACCGAGGCCTGACGTTCCAATCTGCTCATCCTCTACCCCTTCCAAAACCCAAGCGGCTCGCGACTCGAGAGCTTCTGGGTCGCGAACGTAATACGTCGCCCTTTCAAAACCCTGCGCCGCGAACCCGATTCCGACCAACTGGTTCGGAGCTCGGCCGTTCCGACGCCACAGGCCACCGTATTCGCCGCCCCACGCGTGGTAGTTCTCACCATCGCCGGTTTGCCAGTTGCGAACACCATCTTCAGCCCTGCGAAGTTCTATAGCTCCAGGCCAACAATCGCTGAAAGACACCCGCCAGTAAAACCCGTTCCCACCCAGGTACATCAAGCGGCCCCCGCTGCGCTGCCACTCCTCCAAAGCGTCCAACATTGCCGTGGACCAATACTCCGGATGTGTGCCGGTCACGATGACCCGATAAGGCGCTAACGCGGCTAATCCTTCGGTGTGTACATCCTCATCACTCACGATGTCGTGATTGACCTCTAAGTGGGTCAAAAATGCGTTCAGATCGGTATCAGGAGTGAAGTTCCATCCGTCGGCGCCGGGTCGGAGCTGAAGCACGGGGCGACGTCGCGAGCTGAACATCACCCCACTTCCGTCGGGGTGCTTCTCGTAGTGGCTAAGGCCAAGATCGCGATGTTCGGCAAGGTACTGGTGTTCGGGCCTCAGGTTGTTTCGTGCCCCAACAAAATCGGCGCCTTCGATAAGCATTCGGTGGTTGGCATAAGCCATATAGGTACACGTCGGCATGAGGAGGGCGATATCTGAATGGGTAGCGGTGGCGGCGGGCCGAACGAAGAAAGGAACCCGGTCCGTGCCGGCATCGCCTTGGTACCGAAAGCAGTAGATGCCGCTCGGTAACTCTTCGGGAAGATCGAGTGTCAACGTCGGTGTCCAGCCAGCATCATAAAGATCGTCGTGATGAAAGTGAGCGGCGTCCCATTGGTCCGGAGCTTCGGTCCAACGTTGGTGTTCTCCATTCCAATGTGGCCCGGTTACCCCGCGGGCGGGTAACTGGTAAAAAGCCAGCTCGGTGTCTCCGCTGATTGGCTTGACTACCGCGGATTCCATATCGTCAGCGAAGGACCAGATGTGAGTTGCGTCGTCAATGACGATTTCGGGTGCGGCAATTCTGCCGTCCCAACGACTGCTGTCGATCCCGGCTGCAAGTCGAAAAACGATGCCGTTAAATGCGATAGCGGGTATCTCGAATTCTGTCGTGTCTTCGCCCAGTTGGAGAAGGTCTCGACCGGGCGACGCGCTTCGCTGAGTAGCCACTTTCGCCGTCACTCGGCGGTCAGATAACTGAATATCGAGGTGGAGGAAATACCAGCGGCGTCTCTCAAGAGGACGTTCTCGAAGTCGGAATTCGGCGCCACCGAATCGGCCGAACAGGTAATCGCCTTTGTTTAAAATTTCGATGGATCCGTCATCGGACCGCATTGACGCAATGACGCCATCTCGCTTGAGAAGAGTCGGTTGAAACCAGAAGCCGACTGACACGTTCTTTGGGTCATCTGCTGGCAGTATTGCTTCTGCGAAGGAGCCGGGAACTAGCGGTTGTTCCACAAGTTCGATATCCAAAGGCGACACGCTGTCCAGAGGATGTTCAGAGAACCCGGGGCCGGATCGCGTGGGGTCGCCGCATTCCAAACGGACAAGATCTAGACGGCCATTAGTTGGTACGTGACTAGATCCAAACCATTGGATTTGTTCGCCTGCCCGCAGAGATAAGGGCTCACAGTAGCCAGTGATCTGTTTGGCGTCCCCGGGTTGATTATCTGTGCGTGTCTGGTGAAGATTGAAGATTTGCGTCAAGATTTGCCCAGTCACCTGTTGCGATTGGCTTTCCATTCTTCGTAGGTCTCGATGGCCATGTCGTCGGCTTTCCAACCTCCAAAGCCTGTCTCGATGTGACTAATTTTTTCCATGCCCATGTCTTTCAGCGTCTTTGCTGATAAAGCAGACCTCATACCCCCGGCGCAACACAGAACGAATTCTCGATCTTCGCCGAAAATTTCTTTCGTGTATGGAGAGTCAGGAGAAACCCAGAACTCCAACATCCCGCGCGGGGCGTGCATTGCTCCAGGTATGGCGCCGTCACGTTGCATTTCACGAACGTCGCGGATGTCAACAATCAAAGCACCCTCTTCATTGGCACGGCGTGACGCTTCGGACGGTGAAATATTGTCAATCTCGGCTTTGGCTGCTTCGACCATCTTCTTTACAGATTCGATTGTCATATTTTGCCCTTTGGTTACTTGCTCTCACCGGTTAGCTGAACCTACTGCCCCTGATCATTGCCCAATATCTGGATAGTGTCACTTTCCCTCTTGCATGAGAATTCCGTCGGTAACCAACGAATCGATTTCGGCGTCAGACAGCGCAAGCACCTCGCGCATTATTTCTTGATTGTGCTCGCCTAAAGTCGGTGGTGCCGGTTCAGTGTCCGGAGGCTGGAGGGAACTGAATCGGATTGGGAGCCCTGTGACCGTTAGTTCCCCAAAATTTGGGTCCTCCACAGTGCGTGTCATTCCCCGTTCCACGAAGTGAGGGTGGGTCATCGCTTCCTCCGGGCTCAAAACGGGTGCAGCTGGAATCCGATTGTCTTCGAGGAGCTTCAACAGTGCTGCGTCGGAGTCGAATGTTTGCATCCACTGTTCAACTAGGGACAACAACTCTGTTGCGTTAGCAATACGAGCTTCTGCTGTGGCGAATCTTTTGTCCGTGGCGAGAGCCTTCTGCCCCATGGCTTGGCACAGTCGCTCCCACTGGGGGGCCAGTACTTGAAGGACAATCCAACCTTCTGGGCCCTGATACGTGCCCGATGGAACCACAATGCTGAATTGCCTGCCTGAGCGTTCCTGTCGCCATGTGCCATCAGTAGCGCTGTGACCCTGAACTGCAATTGAATGCATTGCAAACAACGGGTCGACCAGCGTGACCTCCACGTATTGGCCTTCGCCTGTACGTTCGCGATGGAACAGGGCGTGGCCAATAGCCCCAAATAAGGTAAGCCCAGCCGCACAATCTGCGATTGGTGAGCCGGTGAACTGTGGCGGTCCGTCGGAGTCTCCAGTGACGTGCATCATGCCAGAAAGGGCTTGACCCATCAGATCGAATCCTTGCAGATGCGAAAGAGGGCCGGTTTTGCCGAAGGCGGAAATGGACGCCATGATGATGCCACTGTTGATGTTGGTGAGACGTTCCCAAGAAAGTCCCCGTCTCTCCAGTACACCTGGCCCGAAGTTCTCAACTATTACGTCGCATCCCGTCGCCATATCGCGAACCAAATCACAACCACGATCGGTACTCAGATCAATACACACCGATCGTTTTCCCCGGTTTTGTTGGGTGTAATAGGAGGAACTGTTTCCCGAGACAAATGGCAACGTCCGGCTTGGGTCGCCACTCGGCCCATATTCCACTTTGATGACGTCCGCACCGAGTTCGGCCAACATCCGTGTTGCGCTTGGCCCGGACAGGTATTGCGTCAGATCAAGGATGCGGATTCCGTCTAAGAGCATTCGTTGACAGTAGGGCCGATCCTTAACCCGATGCGACGTTATTAGCCCTATCGTTTCGAGCAGTGTCAAAATTGGCGACAGTGACCCCACCACGCAGGTTTCTCGTAGGCATCGATACCGGCGGTACTTACACAGACGCGGTCGCGTGTGACCTCACGACCACAGACGTTGTGAACAAGGCGAAGGTGCCAACGAACCACGACGATTTAGGTGCTTGTGTTTCAACAGCGTTACGGGCGGTCATCGACGGGTCCCTCGTTTCAGCAAGCGAGATTGCCCTAGTTTCCATTTCAACGACACTCGCAACTAATGCCCTCGTGGAAGGAGTGGGCCGCCCAGCAGCGCTTATCGCGATTGGTTTTGATGATGCCACTCTGAACAGGGGTGGGTTACAACAGGTCCTCGATCAGGATCCGGTGGTTTCGCTTAGAGGAGGACACTCCTCCCACGGACAAGAAATCGCTCCCCTTGACCTGGCCCCCTTGAAGATGGCACTGACTGACATCGACAGCCGTGTGGACGCGTATGCAATTGTGGGCTCGTTCAGTGTCCGAAATTCGGCGCACGAAACAGCGGTCGCTGACCTGATCCGGACTGCGACCTCGAAACCAGTTACATGCAGTCATGAATTGTCCGAGCAACTTAACGGTCCAAAACGTGCAGTCACCGCACTGTTGAACGCGCGATTGATCGCGCTCGTAAATGATCTCCTCTTGGCGGTCGAGGCGAGCATGGCATCACTAGAAGTCACGGCGCCTCTGATGATCGTTCGCGGAGATGGATCACTCGCGTCAGCCGCATTCGTCAGGCACCGACCCATTGAGACAATTCTTTCGGGACCCGCGGCGAGTGTCCTTGGATCATCTGCACTTGCAGGCATTAGCGATGCAGTCGTCGCTGACCTGGGTGGCACAACAACTGATGTTGCGGTAATCGTCGATGGAAAACCTGTTTCCAACTCCAAGGGCGCGCTCGTCGGAGACCACGCAACCATGATCGATGCGATTCGCGTGCACACGGCCGGGATTGGGGGCGACAGCCACGTACGCAACGCGGAGTTCGACACGCCTCAACTTTCGATTGGCCCCCGGCGTGTGATTCCACTCGTTGTCGCCGCACAAGACGTGGACGGCGTCAGGCAGATGCTTGAATCGCAGACTCGTAACCCGACACCGCTCGATACCGATGGCATTTACGTGTGGCTTCGTGATGGTGCGTCAGGATGGAAGGCCCGCTCTAAAACCGAAGAACATATCCTCCAAACTTTAGAAGGTGCCACCTCTGGGTGTGCGTACCAAGATGTCGTCACTTCAGGGCTTCAACGAAATGCCATTAATCGGCTACTGAATGCAGGCGTTGTAGCAATGGCAGGATTTACCCCCACCGATGCGATGCATGTGCTCGAACGTGATGTTCGTTACGAGCCCGAACTGGCGATTCTTGGCGCCCGCTTGCTCGCACGACAGCGAGACCGTTTCGGTCAACCACTAGCAACCAGTGAGGTCGATATGTCGGAACAGGTCTACCGAGGCGTCGCCTTGAAGATCGCGACAACAATCCTCAGAGCTGCGGGCGACCACGACGATTTGCCGGTTGAGTACATGGAAAATCCCTTAGTAATGCAAGCCTTACCGACCTCGGGGATACAACGTGACGGAGTGCTGTCAATGCATGTAGGGCTCAATCGACCCCTCATCACCGTCGGCGCACCAGCAGCGCTGTATTTTCCTGAGGTCGGACGGCTTCTCAACACCGATTTCGTAGTCCCAGAGCACTTCGAAGTAGCTAATGCCTTCGGAGCAGCAACCGGGATGATTTCCTTGTCGACACACATCACTGTGAGCGCACCCCGGCGTGGGCTCTTTCGAGTTCACGCCGGAGATGAACCCAAGACCTTCTACGAGCTCTCCAGAGCCCAGGAGTTCGCAGAACTTGCCGCTGGCGAGGATGTGGCAACCAAAATGGCGCTGGCAGGAGCGAACGCGTTCGACCTTTCCAACCACTGGGTAACAAAAGAGGTTGCGGTCGCGGATCGGCCATTTTTTGTTGAGGCCGTGCTTACAACAACCGCAACTGGCCGACCTTCTACCACCTCTATTTAGCTGCCGCGACGGCCGCTGCGCGCCCCAACTCTTGACATTTAGGGTCACTCTCCACAATGGCAGCTAGATGAGGCCTAGGTGGTTGAGTTAGGTCGAACTGGCCAAAACATTCCTCGATGCCACGTGCCATCCCCAGCAATGCGGCGTCTCGATACATTGGTCCTACACACTGGATTCCAAACGGCAATTGCAGGGCATCGAGGCCGGCGGGAAGCGCAACCACTGGGTGACCGACCACAGTTAAACAAGCAGTCAGGCCGAGCCACGCCATGTAGTTGTCTATCGGTTGGCCGTCAATTTCTGTGGGATGAAGGGAGCTCCATGGAAACGGAGGCACGCTGACGCCTGGGCATATCAAAAGATCGACATCATCGAAGACTGCGTCGACGGTTTGGAAGAGTTCAATTTGTCGGCGTCGAGCTTTCGCAATTTCGAGAACTGTGGTCGATAACGCCGTCTCGTACGTTCGAAACACGTTGGGGTTAAAAGTATCGTCGAAGTGTTCGATTTGTCGGTGGTATTGGGTGGCGAACACGTCGGCTCGAAGTTGCCAATCCACATCAACGGCATCGCATAAATCAAGGGATAGATGGGTTACTTCGGCGCCGGCTTGTTCGAGAAGTTCTACACGCTGTCTAAATTCGTTTCTCACATGATTCGAAACGAGCAGCCCTCCAAAGTCGGCTGTGACACCTATTTTCAACGAACCGATATCAACCTGAGACGGTTCCAAAAAGGCGTCGACGTTGAGAGGAAAGGCCATTGGGTCTCTCCGACTATTCCTATCTCGGTGCGCAATCGTCGCGAGAAGCAGCCCAGCGTCTGCAATGTTACGAGCTATAGGTCCTTGCAAGCTGTAATTGGTTTGGGTGATCGTTCTACCTTCGTTGGGCACGGTTCCTGGCGTGGCCCGATGGCCGACAACGCCACTGAAGCAGGCGGGTATTCGAAGACTCCCACCGTGATCTGATCCAGTAGCGAGTGGGGCCATTCCCGTAGCAACAGCAACCGCTGAACCGCCTGACGAGCCGCCGCAGGTCAGGTCGGGGGCATAGGGGTTCCCGGTGGCCCCAAATAGCCGGTTGATCGTGTTTGCTCCAATGCTCATCTCAGGAATGTTGGTTTTGCCTATAACAATTCCCCCTGCTGATCGAATTCGAGCGACTATGCCTGCGTCTTCGTCGGGAACGTGATCTTGGTAGAACGAGGAGCCGTAAGTTGTGACAACGCCTTCTGTAGCGTGCAGATCCTTAATCGCTACCGGTAGGCCGTGGAGGAGACCTAACGAGTCACCGCGAACGACGGCTTTGGCTGCCAGTTCCGCTTCTTCAAGAGCTCGATCCTCAACCAGAGTTACGATCGCATTCAAGGTTGGGTTCAACGTCTCAATTCGCCCTAAACAGGACAAAGTTAACTCAACTGGGGAAAGCGCCCCGCTTCCTATCAACCGACGCGCCTCCGACGCTGATAGGTCGCATGGTTGTGTCACGCTTCTGACCTGATCACATCTATTCCTGAAGGGTCAATCCTTCGCCCATGAACCTCCATGTTGTGGCTGTGACCGACGTGATGAAGGCTGAAGGCAGCTTGTAAGGCGCTGTACATGCCCATGGAGTCCACGGCCTGATTGACGCTTTGTTTCGCGAGGGTGAGGCCAAACATTGGCCGCATCGCAATATGTGATGCCAAATCAAGAGTTGCTTTTTCGAGTTCTTCGCGCGGCACCACGCGATTAACCATTCCGCGCGCGAGTAGTTCATCGGCTCCTATGGGCCTGCCTGTAAATAGCATTTCCTTAGCTAAACGGGTCCCCGCCTCGAAGGGGTGAGCGAAGTACTCGATGCCGTTGACGTTAAAGGCAACAACTGGATCGCTGAACGTGGCGTCGTCTGCTGCCACGATCAGATCCATTGGCCATACAAGCATTAGGCCTCCCGCGATGACTTTGCCTTGCACCTGAGCAATTGTCGGCTTAGCCAAATTTCTCCACCGCCAACACAACCCCAAATACATCTCTGCTTCGCGAGCCATGTAGCCCTCAGCCCCTGGAGCGTCAAAATGACATTGGGTTCCCACTGTCGGGAATTCCCCCATGTCTGGGTTTGGGGAAGCGAGATCGTGTCCCGAAGAAAAGTGTCGCCCCTCTGCTGCGAGAATGATCACTCGAATATTGTCATCCCCCGCCGCTACGTCGAATGCGCTGTTCAACTCCGAGAGCATCAAGTAGTCCTGAGCGTTAGCGGCTTCAGGCCGCGCAAGCGTGATTCGTGCCACCCCGTCAGCGGGAACGTCATATTGAATGCGTTCGTATTCCAATTTCTTCCTCCAAGTATCTTTACTCGATGCTAGATCCCTTCTCCCGGCGAAGAGCGGCTGTTCATGCTTGGTTGATGGCTGTACCTCAGTTGAAGACGCCCCGAGGCCCCATAGGCGCTAAATTTGCCTACTGTTCGAAGGAGGCGGGTCGTGGCGACGGTCGAACAACACGATGTCATTGTCATTGGAGCGGGTTTTGGCGGGCTCTACGCGACGTACCTTCTGCGAAACTCCGGGTTTGATGTCATCGCATTGGAAAGAGGCAGCGGGGTTGGGGGTACCTGGTACTGGAACCGTTATCCCGGTGCAAGATGTGATGTGGAAAGTCTTCAATACTCTTATTCATTCGACAAGCAACTCGAGCAGGAATGGGAGTGGTCGGAACGATACGCGGGGCAGCCAGAAATTTTAGAATACGCCGAACATGTTGCAAGCAGATTCGATCTCGAACCCAACATCCGGTTCGATACCAACGTCGAGAAGTTGGACTTCAGCGAGGGCAATTCAACCTGGACTGTTTCAACTAACGGCACCACTTATCGAGCACCATTCGTAGTTGCTGCCACGGGTTGTCTTTCAACCGCTAACCACCCTGAGTTTGAGGGCATCAACGATTTCCAGGGCGGCATTTACCACACGGGCAAGTGGCCTCATGAAGGCGTTGACTTCACCGGTCAGCGAGTCGCAGTCATCGGCACCGGGTCTTCCGCTGTGCAATCAATTCCAGTGATCGCTCAACAGGCCGCCCAACTCACCGTTTTCCAGCGCACACCCAACTACTCGGTACCGGCGCGCAATGAACCCCTCGAGCCTCAAACCCAAGCCGACGTGAAAGCCGACTATGAGAATTTGCGGCGTGCCGCCCGCAGTGAGCGTTCTGGGATACTGACAACTTTCCCCTTAAACGAAGACTCAGCTAAAGAAGCGGACGAAGCAGACTTTCGATCTCGAATGGATGAGAGATGGGAATACGGCGGGTTCTCCTTCTACCGGTCATACGCCGATATTGTCGTCGATCCAACATCGAACGAGCGGGTGGCTGAATACGTTCGAGAACGAATTGCCAACGTCGTCGAAGATTCTGACCTAGCCACCCTTCTCTCTCCTTCCAACACGATTGCCTGTAAGCGACCTTGTCTAGATACCGACTACTACGAAACATTCAATAATGAGCACGTGGAACTGGTCGATATTTCAGTTTCCGGGATAGATCGCCTGACCCGACAAGGAGTGATTGCTGGTGGGTCCCAATACGACTTCGATGCCATCGTGTTCGCAACGGGTTTTGATGCAATGACGGGAGCCCTTTTAGGGATGAACATCACCGGTCGAGATGAGTTAAGCCTTGACGTCGCATGGGAAGCCGGTCCTCGCACCTACCTAGGGCTCAGCGTTCCGCATTTCCCAAATTTGTTCACTGTGACAGGACCCGGCAGTCCCTCGGTCCTCACGAACATGATTGTGGCTATCGAGCAGCACGTTGAGTGGATTTGCGCCTGCCTCCGCAGCATGCGAAGTGAGGGCCGCCAGTCGATCGAAGCGACCGACGCTGCTGCCGACAGTTGGGTAGACCACGTCAACACTGTCGCTGATGAGACCCTGTACCCGAGTTGTAATTCGTGGTATTTGGGATCCAACATTCCAGGAAAGACTCGTGTCTTTATGCCATTAATTGGTTTCCCCACTTACGCAGAGAAATGCGAAGAGGTGGCTGCCAACGGGTACAGCGGTTTCGTTCTGACGTGAGTTAATGGCGCTAGACGCCTTCACGACAAACAAGGCTGACATCACCAGGGCCAATATCGACGTGGTCCTTATGGCCGCCAATCGCTACCTCGCGGAGGTGAGTTCTGTGAGACAGTGGTGCCTGTTCGGTATTTGATCCCGATCAGAGAGAGGCCAACATGGCCGGTAAAGATAAAGGTGGCCGGGCCGCTAAAACGCCCGCAGCCAAAAGCGCAAAAGAGAAACGTCAGGCCAAGAAGGACAAGCAAGCTAAAAAGAGCTACTGATCTAACGGTAGGACTTATGGGACTGACTGCCGTCTTGGGTGACATCACCACAATGGAGGTTGACGCGATCGTCAACGCAGCGAACGCAGCGTTAGCTGGTGGTGGTGGTGTTGACGGTGCGATTCATTCTGCAGCGGGGCCAACGGTATTAGAAGAGTGCCAAGCCATTATTGCCGAACAGGGTCCATGTCGGACTGGCAGGGCGGTCGCTACCTCTGCCGGTGCACTGCCCGCCACCTGGGTAATTCATGTTGTCGGACCGATTTGGAACCAGCACGATCCACTCGAAAATAGCAGCTTGCTCGCCAACTGCTACAGCTCGTCGCTTGACGTAGCCGCGAAAGTTGGAGCCACGACCGTTGCCTTCTCAGCGATTAGCACAGGCGTGTACGGATTTCCCCGAGAGTTGGCTGCGCCAATTGCCGTGTCAACGGTCCTCCACTGGCTTGGTCAGAACAAGCAGAGCACTTCAGTTGAAACGGTCACGCTCGTCTGCTTCGACTCCGAGAACCTGCGACATTGTCAGCAAGCGCTAACCGACATCGGTTAGACCCTTGGTCCCGGCGATCGACCTGTCTTGGCCATTTATTTCAACGGGTTAGATCATCGATAGGCATCTATGGATTTTCGAAGGTCAGGGCCGCTCGGGTTGCAACAACTACGACCCTTAGGTCGAGTGCTGATCAGATGGGAACAGCCGTACTTTAATTGGTGCGTTCTCTCTGTTCTGATTGGCAACCCTTTGGCGTATGGCAAAACGAGTGAACGGCGGACCAGAGGTATGTGACACAGCCAGATACGCGATTCCGCTCGGGATGAACCCTCTGCGCACCCACCGCTGTTATGTTGGATCTGCCTCCCGCCGCCTTACAGGCTTCCCAGGGGGCCCCAACCGGGGGGCGATCCAAGCACAATGCCAAACAACGAAGAAATAATTCGTTTAGAAGAGGTTTTCAAAATCTTTGGGCCGCAACCTCGCGGGCGAGCCTTCGATTTGGCCCGATCGGGAATGCACAAAAATGATGTGCAACAACAATCCGGACACGTTGTCGGGTTGAGCAACGTCTCATTTTCTATCAAGAAAGGCGAGATTTTCGTCGTAATGGGCCTATCAGGGTCTGGTAAGTCAACGGCGATTCGCACAGTAAACAAACTCCATGACGTTACCCATGGGCAGGTATGGGTGGATGGCGTGGACGTACAGACGCTCGGGGGCAAAGATCTCCAGGCTTTTCGACGTGAAAAAATGGGGATGGTGTTTCAACACTTCGCTCTCTTTCCTCATCGAAACGTCATCGAAAACGTCGCGTATGGCCTAAAGGTGCAAAAGGTCCCCAGAAAGGAGCGCGAAGAAGCGGCGCTCAAGGCCCTGCGGCTAGTAGGACTCGAGCCCTATGCCCGCAATGCCACGAGCGAATTGTCCGGCGGGATGCAGCAAAGAGTTGGTTTGGCCCGCGCTCTCGCCTCCGACCCAGACATTCTCTTGATGGACGAGGCTTTCAGCGCCCTGGATCCATTGATTAGGCGCCAGATGCAAGACGAACTGATGGCCATTCAAGCCGAAGTTCACAAGACAATTCTGTTCATCACACACGATCTCAATGAGGCGCTCCGGATCGGCGACCGCGTCTGCATAATGAAAGACGGCGTGGTCGTGCAAATAGGCACCCCAGAACAGATCCTCACCGAACCTGCAACCGGGTACGTCGCTGAATTTGTTCAAGATGTAGACCAAGGTCGCGTCATCAAAGTTGAAGAAGTCATGACGCCTGCTAACGCGATTCAGTCATCTGCGGGGTTCGATGAGGTTAAAAGGGCAGTTGCGGCCTCGCCGGCGCATCTAGTGGTTGACGATGCAGGGAACTGCTGCGGACTGATTACCCGCAGCGACGTCGAAAGGGTCAGTTCTCAAGGCACGCCTTCTTTGGCTAGCGCTATGCGCAGCGACGTAGCGACTGCGAACGCTTCCCAAACCTTGAACGATATTTACGGCGAAGCCGGCAAAGGCCTCCCAATAGCGGTACTTGACTCCAACGGACGTTTAATCGGAAGGGTCGATCCCACATCTGTGTTGGAGGAACTCGGCCGAGTTGAAGCGCTAACAGACGCCTTCGAACGAGAGGTTTACATGTGAGACCGCTTTACGCAGCAACCTCCGAAGGCCACTTTGTCGACCGTACGATAGGGAAACTTACCGACCTGGAGAAGGGAAGCCAGGTCGCTGATGCCATCGCAACCGGTATCGAGTACTTGGTTCTCGCGGCAGTGTTTGTCGTACCCATATTGATGCTCCTTGGTGGGTTAAGGAGCCGTAAGGCTGTCAACATTCTCGGCGGAGTCGCCGCCACGGCAGGGGTGGTTTGGTACCGAAGCATCGGCGACTGGGACCAACGACAAAATTCGATTCTCGACAAATGGCAAATTCCAGTTGGTGATTGGGTTGAACAGATCACCGTTTGGGTTGATCTCAACATGAAAGAGACACTCGACGTCATCAAATGGCCATTTCACACCATGCTCAAAATTGTCGTCGACGACTGGCTGCTTGGGTTGTCCTGGCTGACTGTCTGCGTGGCTGTGCTGATAGCGGGCTGGGCTTTTCGGGGGTTGAAAGTAGGGATCGGCTCGTTTCTAGGGCTGACCATCTGCGGCTTACTTGGAGAGGAATACTGGAAAGAGACGGCGCGCACCATCGGGTTTATCGCTGTGGCAGTGATCCTCTGCGTCATGATCGGCATCCCAGTTGGGGTTGCTTGTGGACGCATGGACGGAGTCTGGCGCGTTGTCAGACCAATCCTTGACGCAATGCAGGTCGTTCATTCATTCGTATACATGTTGCCTTTCGTCTTCTTCTTCGGCGTCGGGTTTGTGTCGGCAACCATGGTGACGATGGTGTTCGCGCTCCCTCCCTTGATCCGACTCACGAATCTTGGCATCAGACAAGTGCCCGAAGACGTAGTAGAGGCCGCGCGCGCCTACGGCGCTTCGGAACGTCGAGTGCTGACGGATGTCCAGTTGCCCCTGGCAAGAGCCGCACTTATGACCGGTATTAACCAAACACTGCTGCTGGCCATCTCGATGTTAGGAATAGCCGCAATTATGGGAGCAGGAGGCCTCGGCCGACTTCTCTACCGCGCTATCGCCAACCAAGATATTGCTCTAGCCGGTTCCGGAGGGCTCGCTTTCTTTATAGTCGCAGTGGTTCTGGACCGGCTAACACAGCCAGATGACGCCGATCGAGGCGGACTTTTTTCAAGAATTTCCGGCGCTTGGAAGAACACCAGAACACCGGAACTTCTGTTACAGAAGGCCGAGGAGCCAGCCGACCTTGGAACTGACACTAACGACGGTGGCCTAGTCGCCGCCATGTACGAGCCTCTAGGCAATCGAGAACGCACGGCAGTGGGCGGGGCCGCACTCGGATCAATCATTGCCCTGGTGGGAATATTCCTCCCATGGAATAGCGGAGCTGGTCACATATCGGCCTACGCCCGATATGCGGATGAAAGCCTCACCAACCAGAGCTTCAACGGATTGGCAGCGTCAGGGGGCTCCTGGTTCGGAGTCATCATTTTGCTCTTCGTCATCGCCCTGGCAGCGTCTTTGTACGCATCGGTCTTCACTCCCGGACAGAAGAGTCGCTGGCTTGGCCCCGATGGCGCCACCATCTTCAGCGTCGCGGCGTTGGTTGTTGCCATTTGCGCGATTCTTGCCGACCCACCCATTGCAGCTAGCGAATTTTCACGATCGAGCGGCGTCTACGTAACCCTCATCGGCTGCATTCTCATGGCTGCCTCAAGTGTGTTGTGGGTCTGGAATGCCCCTATGGGGGCGCGACGCCCGTTAGCGTCCGGAATCAGATGGGGTCGTCTGTTCGGTGTGGCATTCTCGGGTCTGTTGATCGTGATCGCCGGTTATTCAGGCTGGACCTTCGATACCCGCGCTGACTCGGTGATCGGACCAGAACTCCAAGTCCAGCTTGACGATATCGTCATGCAGGCCGAAGCAGCTGAGGCTAGTGGTGATCTGGCCCTTGCCGGAAGCCTCGCAGCGGAATTCACAGCCCTGATTGCCTACGCACAACGAACAGGTGACGTTATCCATGACGGTTTCAACGATGAGGGCGCTGGCCTTGGATGGGTCGCCCTGGCGATAGGTCTCCTGACATTGCTCGTGGCGGTACCGGCATCAGGTCTCATTTCCACGGATGAAAGATTTCTCTACCAATGGTGCTCCATCGTATGTGGCCTCGGTTTGGGCCTACTCGTACTTGGAATCGCCTGGGTAGCCACAATCGCCCGGGTTGCGGAAACAAACCTCGTGTCCGGAGTTGGAGCCTTGTTCATGATGATCGCCGGCGTTACAAGCGCAGCGAGCGTCCGTGGCACACTTTCTGAATTTGACCGGAAACAAGTCTATACAGAGATCAGTTCTTAGCCAGATGTACCTATATCGCAGGTTTGTGGACTATCCTCGTTGGGGCTGTCCCAGGGCAATTACCCCGGGGTCGCCTACTCAGGGACTCTAGGGAGGGCCCCATTCATGAAGACGAAATCATTGACTCGCATGGTGGCTGTAGCGGCAGCCACCCTTCTACTACTCGCAGCCTGCGGCAGCGACGACGACTCCAGTTCGTCAGTTGCCGCGACAACCGCTGCTCCCGCCACTACCGAAGCCGCAATCAACATGACACCTGGCGAAGGTGTCGATGTCGTTGCCGGTCGAGCAAGCTGGAGCACTGGTTACGTACAAGCAGAAATTTTTACCGCCCTTCTACGTGAACTCGGTTACACAGTGTCCGAGTCCGCAGACATGGAACTCGGTCCACAAAACGCGTTCATGGCCATGGCAGAAGGCCAAATGGACTTTTGGGCAAACTCCTGGATGCCAGGTCACACCAGCTGGCTAATGGGCGAGCGAACCGACGGCACATTGATTGGTGACGCAGTAACCGTTCTAGGTGAAGAAATAATGGCGGGCGGCCTCCAGGGCTTCCTGATCGAAAAAGGCTTCGCTGACGAGTACGGCGTTTACACCATGGAAGACCTCGATAACAACGCTGACGCCATCGCGGCCTACGACGCCACCGACGCCAATCCTGGCAACGGCATGGTCGACATTATGGGCTGCCCAGAAGACTGGACCTGCGACAACATCATCAACTCGATGCTCAAGGGTGGCGGTTACAAGAACCTCGTTCAGGTAAAGGCCGGTTACGACCCAATGTGGGCTCAGGCAACTGACATGGTCAACGAAGGCCTACCGGTCGTCGCCTACACGTGGACACCATCGGCTTACATCACCACGATCCGCCCAGGCGACAATGCCTACTGGATCGGGATGGAATACATCCTCGATGACTCCAACCCGAACGAACAGGACGGCGGCGAAGGTTGGGACCAACGTCCAGGCACAGCCGCCATTGGCGAGGCCATGTGTCCCGCCAGAAGCGCTGACGGTCTCTGCCCAATTGGTTGGGCGGCAGCCGACATTCAAGCTGCTGCAAACAACGACTTCCTTGCTGCCAACCCGGCGGCTGAAGAGCTGTTCAAGCAGATCAAGCTTTCTGTGATGGATGTCTCGGTAGCTAACGTTGCCCAATCAGCAGGCGCCTCACCAATAGACCTCGCAGCTGAATGGATCGCTGACAACCGCGACAAGGTTGATCCCTGGCTAGAAGCTGCGCGTGCAGCCGGTTGATTAGTTAGTTTCCGTCGGCCCCCACTAGGGACCGACAAATAGTGTTTGTAGAGGGCGGGGCTTTGGCCCCGCCCTCTACGCGTTCGTCACCTGGTAAACCCGTTTCTCTGACAGTATTTCGCTGCAGTCATTGACCGTACGGTCTCACTGATCTGGAATAGCCGGTATGGGAACACCATCGTCTCCCGCCAGGGACAAACCGCTCGTGCCGTTCGATGACTAAACGCGGCACGCGGTCCAAGAGACCCAAGACCCGCGACCTGGTTTCGGAACAACCCCCGTGGGAACAACCTCGGATGCGGTTCGATCCCCTCCGCGCAGTATCGGATGATGAACTCGAAGCTATCCATCACGCTTCACTTCGAGTTCTCCGTGAAACAGGTATCGACTTCCTTGACAAAACTGCGCGTTCGCAGCTCGCCGCGGCTGGAGCACAGGTCATGGGCGAGCGCGTCAGATTCGACTCAGAACTAGTTGAGAGTCTCGTCGCTACCGCACCAGCCGAGTTCATTCTCCACGGGCGGGAATCGCACCGAAACCTCAAATTTGGTGGAGACCACATCATCTACACCTCGGTTGCCAGTCCCCCCTTCGTGACCGGCTTGGGTCGAGGTCGACGCGACGGCAACCGCATCGACTACCGAAATTTGATCAAAATGGGTCAAGTGTTAAATGCCGTTCACACCGTCGCCGGATACCCGGTCGAGCCAATGGACATACATCCCTCCATCAGACATCTAGAAGCCACACATGACATGTTGACACTGTCAGATAAGGCTCCATTCGTTTACAGCCTTGGCCGCCAGCGGAACCTTGACGCTATCGAGATGGTTCGCATTGCCCGCGGAGTTGACGACGTTCAGTTCGACAATGAGACATCTATTTATTCTGTGATTAATGCCAGCACACCGTTGCGTTATGACTCGGTGATGCTCCACGGCATCCAAGAGATGTCGGCGCGTAACCAACTGATCATTATCACTCCATTTACGTTGGCCGGTGCAATGGCTCCAGTCACCATTGCGGGGGCGGTGGTTCTACAAAACGCCGAAGCGCTCGCTGGCATTGCATACACGCAAGTAGTGCGTGCCGGCTCACCGGTGGCTTACGGTGGATTCACCTCCAACGTCGACATGAGGTCGGGAAGCCCAGCCTTCGGAACCCCCGAATATTGGAAAGCATGCCTTCTAGGTGGTCAGCTGGCCCGCCGCTACGGTCTCCCTTACCGGTCCTCGAATGTCAACGCCTCCAACAGCGTTGACGCCCAATCGGCATACGAAAGCACGATCGCAATCTGGGGCGCAGTGATGGGCGGCGTGAACTTGCTACTACACGGAGCAGGTTGGCTTGAGGGAGGATTGTTGACCTCATACGAAAAGTTCGTGATCGACGCCGATCTTTTGAACATGGTTACTGAAATGTTGCGCCCGATCACAGTCGACGATGCCGCCTTGGCAGTTGACGCAATCGCCGAAGTGGGGCCAGGGGGTCATTTCTTCGGCTCATCTCATACACAAGAACGTTACGCTTCGGAACATTTTCAACCCATGGTTTCAGCGTGGAGTAACTACGAAACTTGGGACGAAAACGGTCGTCTGGACGCACACCAGCGAGCCGAACGTCTGGCACACCAGATAATCGCCGCCCACGAGGAACCTCCGATGCCTGAAAATCGTCGAGCTGAGCTCAACGAATTTCTAGAGCGGCGAGTAAGGGAGGGTGGAGTTGAAACTGACTTCTGATCAAGGAAACCGACATTTATGGTAGATCTTCCCCGCGAAACGCAAGTCGTTGTAATCGGTGGCGGTGTTGTGGGAGCCAGCGTGCTGTACCACTTAACAAAAGCCGGATGGACCGATGTGGTGCTACTTGAGCGAACAGAACTGACCGCGGGGTCGACGTGGCACTCAGCGGGCGGGATGCATACCCTCAACGCAGATCCAAACGTCGCAAAGCTCCAGCAGTACACCATCGAGTTGTACAAAGAAATTGAGGAGGTTTCGGGTCAAGACTGTGGCATCACAATCACCGGCGGAATCATGCTCGCCGACGACGAACGGCGAATGGACTGGTTACGCAACGCTCACGCCCGCGGGCGTTATTTAGGAATGGAAACCGAACTCCTATCTGTGGCAGAAGCCAAAGAACTACTTCCCATCTTCGATGAAAAATATTTTGTTGGAGCGATGTACGACGCCCACGAAGGACACGTCGATCCGTCCGGCGTGACGCATGCCTTCGCTAAAGCCGCCCGCGATAACGGTGCGCAGGTCCATCGCGACACCTGGGTACGAGCACTCGACCGGAACTCTGACGGCATTTGGCAACTCCACACGATTCGAACCAGCACCGGCGAAGACCTGGGAACAATCTCATGTGAACACGTGGTCAACGCCGGCGGGTTATGGGCACGCGAAGTCGGGCGGATGGTCGGAATCGATCTACCTGTGCTGGCGATGGAACACACCTACATTCTTACCGAAGACCTCCCCGAAGTCGCCGCTTATAACGAAGCAACCGGCCACCAAATTCTTCACAGCATTGACTTCGGTGGCGAAATCTACATGCGTCAAGAAGGCGGCGGGCTTCTTCTCGGAACCTACGAACATGACGGGCGTCCCTGGTCACCTCAAGAAACTCCCTGGGATTTCGGGATGGAACTTCTCGCACCCGATCTTGATCACATCGCAGCAAACCTCGAGGTGGGATTCGCTCATTTTCCGATATTCGCTGAGGCTGGGTTGCGGCGAGTAGTTAATGGTCCTTTTACTTTTTCGCCGGATGGAAATCCCCTTCTCGGGCCTGTGCGCGGACTTCCTGGGTACTGGTGTGCCTGCGCTGTTATGGCAGGGCTATCCCAGGGAGGTGGGGTGGGGTTAGCGTTAGCTAATTGGATGACCAGCGGTGACCCAGGGTTTGATATTTGGGGCATGGATGTCAGCCGGTACGGTGATTTCGCGACCTCTTCATTCACCATGGCCAAAGTCAAAGAGAATTATGGTCGGCGATTTCGGATCACGTACCCGAACGAATTTCTTCCCGTGGCGCGGCCGTTGCAAACCACAGCCACCCACGACCGCTGGAATGAACAAAATGCCGTATGGGGCAACTCTTTTGGCCTTGAAACACCTCGATGGTTTCAAGACAAGGGTTCGCTGCCAGTTGAGGAACTCACATGGTATCGGTCGAACTCGTGGGATTCCGTCGCCAGAGAAAGCGCTGCCGTTCGCAACGGAGTCGGCGTGATTGAGACTTCAGGATTTTCGAAATTTGAATTCGGAGGGCCGGGAGCCCGTGGTTTCCTTGCATGGATTCTGGCGGGTCGCATCCCACAACAGAGTCGCCTGTCGCTAACTCCGATGGTCAATGTGAATGGTGGACTGATAGGGGATCTAACTGTTGGATGCCTTGCTCCGGCCATTGGTCAGCCAGAAGGACCGCTACACACAGTCGTGGGTGGTGCCACGTCCAACACTGAAGTCTCGGAGCGATTTTTTGTCTTTGGTTCGGGCATCGCCGAACGGTATTACGAACGTTATTTCGACGCGATGCTTGCCACGTGGGTAGGTGATGAGGCTTGGTATCGCACATGTGGCTACGAACTCGCGGGCCTATCAATAGCTGGCCCTAAAAGTCGACAATTACTCGAGCGTTGCGTCACCGTTGACGTTTCCAATGATTCGTTTCCGTTCATGAAGTTCCAGAGATTAGAAGTTGGGCTCGCCCCAACTATTACGGGCAGACTCACCTTTACTGGCGACCTTGGTTACGAATTCTGGGTCCCTTCGAGTTATCAACGCTACTTATTTGACTTACTGATGGAACAGGGCCGTGACCTCGGAATTCAACCTTTCGGGGCCGATGCCCTAGAAAGCCTTCGCCTCGAAAAAAGCTTTGGTTCATGGGCTCGCGAGTACCGCCCCATCTACGATCCCTTTGAGGCGGGGATGGACCGCTTTATCGACCTAAATCGTGCATTCGTTGGAGCCGCGGCGCTGTCAACGATTAACGCCAACGAGTCGCGGAAATCCTTGCGCACTTGGGTGGTCAATGTTCCCGAAGGGCCCGAGGCAGCTGATGTTGTCGGTGACGAACCGATTTGGTACGAGAGTGAGGTGGTTGGTTGGGTGACGTCAGGCGGTTACGCCCACCATTCGAGTCAATCTGTGGCGTTGGGCTATATCCCCGCCGAATTATCGTCTTTTTCGGATGGTTGGTACATCGAAGTCCTTGGCGTCATGCGAACGGCTGTAATGCTCACGGAGCCGCTGTTCGACCCCCTCGGCGAACGTATGAGGAGTTGAAGTGTCAGAAACAAAGGCCGAGCGGATACGAGGTGCCCTGTCACGACACGCCGCCTCACAAACAATTCAGCGTGTAGGAGATGGTTCACAAGAATTCAAAGCCGCGGCAAACGAAGGTCATCATCTCAACATCGGTCCCGGTGAGCCATGCGTCTCGGAATGGGCAGCAGCGGGTCTAGCGCTACCCGACTTACCAGCGATGCGACAGTACCGTCTCGACAGACTCGTTGAACAACTCAAAAAATTCGACTACGGCGGGATCCTCTTATTTGATCCGCTCAATGTGAGATACGCCACCGATACCACCAACATGCAGTTGTGGGTGATGCACAACGGTGCCAGATATGCCTATGTGTCAACTGACGGACACGTAATAGTTTGGGATTACACGAATACTGAATTCTTGGATGGTCACAGTCATGTTGTTGACGAAGTAAGACCGGCGGTCGGTGTTAGCTATTTTCTTTGCGGGTCGAGGTATCAAACAATTGCCACCAGGTGGGCGGACGAAATCGCATCAGTGGTCCGGCACCACCAAAGAGGGAATGCTCGGCTCGCCGTCGACATGCTTCACGGACCGGGCCACCAACTCCTCGCTCAGTTAGGAATTGAGGTGGGGTTTGGGTATGAGGTGATGGAGGAAGCACGGCGCATCAAAGGAACCGAGGAAATCAAAGCAATGCGTTGTGCGATACACGCCTGCGAAATGAGCATGAAGGATATGAAAGATGCCATACAGCCGGGAATGACTGAACGCGACGTCTGGTCGGTGCTCCACGCGGGAAACATCCGACGGGCCGGTGAGTGGATCGAGACTCAACTGTTGACATCGGGGCCTAGAACTAACCCATGGATGCAGGAGGCCAGCAGTCGATCCATCGTGAAGGGCGATCTGCTCGCCTACGACACTGATTTAGTGGGTGCCTACGGAATGATGTGCGACATCTCACGCACACTCATCGTGGGCGACGCCCAGCCCAACCCAAAACAATCGAACCTTCATGCGATAGCAAGTGAGGTGATCGAAAACAACCTTCCATTGCTGACCCCAGGTCGATCATTTCGAGATTTGACGTACGACGCGATGCTCCCGGATCCAGATTCCTACAGGCATTATTCGTGCCTTTTCCATGGTGTCGGTCAATGCGATGAATTTCCCAACATTGTGATGCCAGAGGCATGGGCCGACTTTGGCTGCGAAGGGACTCTCGAGGCCGGAATGGTGTTGACAGTTGAGTCATTTGTAGGACGACGAGACGGAGGCGAGGGTGTAAAACTCGAAATACAGGTTCTTGTCACTGAGCATGGTCCTGAGCGGCTCGATTTTTCCTCACTGGAGTTATCGTGTTAATGACACGCCACGTGCTCTACGAATAGTTCCATCGTACGCATTGCTTCATGTCCGGAGATATCTCCCCACGCAGGACTGATCGTTACATGTTGTATTCCGGATTCCTCAAGAAATCGGTCGAAGTAATCACGAACATGGCTTGGAGATCCAACAATTAGAGATTCGGTTGCATGGGCCTTTTGCACGTCTCCTAGGAAACTCGGAACCAGAGACGGAGGCCACAAGTCATATTTGTGCATTAGCTTCGTGAGATTTTTATCGAATCGACCCCACGCCCGCTCCCCGATGGCGACCGCCTCTTCATCGGTCGGGGCCACAACAACCCTACGTAACGTCGAAAGCAACGGAGTGTGACCTCCGGCTCCCCCACCGTGGGTTTCTTGTCGATAGGCGTCTGCCTGTTTCGCGATGAGTGCAATCGGGCCGGGAAGAATTGTACTAACACCCAGTTGAGCGGCAGTACTTAACGTTCCGGGCCGCCACAGAGGTGGATGAGGTTCTTGATATGGGCCAATTTCTAAAGGCCGTTCAGTCGCGGAATAATATTTGCCGTCGTAACTGAACAGCGCGCCCAGGCCTTTCTCCGCAACGCATCGCATTGCTGACAGTACATAATCCAAGATTTCATCGGTTTGCGCCGCTGCCTCTGCGTTTGGAACACCCCATAGCATCTGTTCGGCCGGACTTATCCCTTTACCAAAACCAATCTCGAGACGCCCGTTGCTCAAATGGTCGAGCATGCATAGTTCCTCATATAGGCGCATGGGGTCATAGAACGGCAGCAAATGGACCAAAGAAGCGACCCGAATATGGTTCGTTCGTTGAATTACTGCGCTAAGGAAAACGTTGATACTGGGAGCAATATCTAGTGGTACGTGGTGGTGTTCTGATTTGAACCAATGGGTGAACCCCGCTTCGTCCGCTCGCTCCGCCAGTGACAAGTGATTCTGGTAAGAATCACTGACTGATGTCGATGCGTCGTTTTCGAGCTGATCGAATAACGCATAACTGAGCGTTGCGGTCATTCCAGTAACTCCGGTAAAACTTGTGGCGTAGCAGAGGCAGAGACTCGAGCCAAACCACCATCGACGACCAAGGTTTCGCCCGTCACGTATCTGGAACTGTCCGAAGCGAAAAATGCTACAACGTCCGCGATATCGTCGCCGTAGCCCCATCGTTTCAAGGCAATTTGGCCCTCCATGTCTTCAATCAGCCCTGGAATGGTGTTCCTACTTTCCTCCCAAATGGCTGTCGCTATCAGACCCGGAGCAATCGAGTTAACTCTTATTCCATCTGGACCCCAGTCCGACGCTAGGGCGCGAGTCATGGCGTCAACCGCTCCTTTGCTACCTGCGTAAGCCACTCGCGCACCCGGACCGCGTACCCCAGCTACCGAACTTATGTTGATGATCGACCCTCCGCCACGGCTTTTCATGGACCCGGCGAGGCCAATAGACAGAGTGAGCAACGAACGGACGTTGACAGCGAACACCAGATCAATTTCCTCTTCGGTGATGCTTTCGGGCAGTCTTCGCATCGGAATACCGGCGTTATTGACCAAAATGTCGACACCTTGGACCACTTCAAGGATTTTTTCGGCCAGATCCGTACCTGCTCCCGATTGTGCTAAATCGGCTGGTACAACGACCGGGTTGTTGCCCAGTTCGCCGGCGACGCGCTCCAAGTCCGCGACGGTGCGTCCTGTGAGAACTACCTGGGCGCCCAGCGCGTCTAAGGCTCGTGCGCTTGACTCACCGATGCCGCGACTCGCGCCGGTAACGACCGCCACTTTTCCTTCTAAACCGTTCATTCTTGGACGCTACCGCGTCTCAAAGTTAATTGACCGACTCGCGAAGCAAGAACTCATAAAAGTTCTGCGCGGCCAAAGCCATGGCCGGTCCTGATTGCCAATCTCGCACCAGGACTGCATTCTGCGCCAACTCCGCCACTGCTATAGACGTTTCAGATGGGTGGTAAAGGTCGTTGCCTTCGAACACAAGTAGAGGTGTTTTGACTGATTTCACAAAGGTTTCGTCGACGTTGAACAATAATTTGTCGGAGTCATACATGTTTCCGCGAAACCGTGCCCAGACCTCTGAAGCAATTTCCTGACGAGTATTTGCTAGCGGCGTCGCCCACGCGTCAAACATGTCATAAAACGCTTCACGGTTTTGGCTGAGGCCGATGGTTTGGAATAGGACTCCAGCAGCGACGCGTTCGGGGGCGGCTTCGATCAGCCCCATGACATAAGGACCCCCGATGCACATACCAACTGCGTGGAATTTCTCAACGCCGAGGTGGTCAAGGAGCGCTAGTTGGTCACCGGTGTAGGTGTCCCAACTGTCATTCGCCGAAATCGGGCCGCTCGAGCGACCAGCATTTCGTTGGTCCATCGCAATTACTCGAAATTTGTCGCTCAGTTGTGGAATTGGGTTCCAGGGTGTCGATTCCCAGAACGAAGCTGCGGATTGCATGCCACCGGGTGCTATCAACAGGACGGGGAACCCACTGCCGTATTCATCAAAGTGGATTTCGGTTTCATCAAATATGAAGCTGGCCATGCCGCCATTGTCGCGCATAGCTATTCTCGTCGTCGATGCACCTTCTCAACGGCTCTGATGGCGAACATGGAGTTCTTCACGATTTTGGCGGCGATGGTCCACCTGTTTTGTTGACACACGGGAACGGCCTCAATGCGGGTATGTGGACGACGGTGCTACCGGTGCTTCAACGACATCGCCGTTGCTTCGGCTTGGATTTTCGGGGGCACGGCGCGTCCCGTGTCGTAATACCGCCACTCGACGTTGATCGGTCGCATCTAGTCACTGAAGTATTGAAGGCAGTCACCACCATTGCCCAGGGGCCGATAGATGCGGTGGGACATTCCTTGGGTGGCGCAACTTTGCTTCGATCTGAGCTTGAGAACCCTGGGACTTTTCGACGTTTATGGGTTTTCGAACCAGTAATGGTCCCTGAGGGTTACGAGCGACCCGACGGAGATCACCCTCTCGTTATTGCGGCGAGGCGGCGTAGAAACGAGTTTCCGTCGCTTGAATCATTCGTTGAACGCCTCCGTGGCAAGCCTCCTTATTCAGATTGTGAGGACGCGGCTGTTTGGGGGTACGCGACTTTAGGTACCCAAGAAACCCCAGCTGGGGTTTCTCTTACGTGTTCTGGCGATATTGAAGCGCGAATTTTTGGTACCGGTACCGCTACTGATTTCTCAGCGTTGAGTTCGATCAACACCCCGACGGTGGTGGCTCGGGGTGAATTGGTAGGCACTGGGAACGAGTTGCCGCCGGCGATGGCTGAACCTATTGCATCGCACCTCGGCGAAGGAAAGCTTCTCCAAATGGAAGGTTTAACTCACTTTGGCCCCATGGAACACGGAGGGCGTGTTGGTGAGGCAATTTTGGCTCACCTATTGGCTTAATTTCACACTGCGGCAGGCAGCGTTTCTGGGTCAATGTCGTACAAATCGACCACGTTTCCCCAGACCAGCGCTTCTTTCTCTTCTTCGGGTAGCCCTTCAAGAATGTCGTCAAGAATCGGCCTTGAATTGGGCCAAATAGAGTCGTGGTGCGGGTAGTCGTTGCCCCAGAGAAGGTTGCTGACACCGATAGCGTGGCGGGTCGCGATTCCTTCTTTGTCGTCTTCAAACGTCACCCAGAAGTTCCGATCAAAGTATTCCGACGGTTTCATGGTCAACTCGTCAGAAACTTCCCAGGGGGTCCGGTACGCGGCATGATCGAGCCGCTGCAAGGTATGTGCCACCCATCCGGTCTCATACTCGCTAATAACGAATTTTAATTCAGGAAAGCGCTCAACTACGCCGCCACATATGAGGTCAATCATGGTGTTGACGGCGGTTGTGTGGGCGAGGGTGTAGCCCTTGAGATGTCCGCCAGGCGTGCCCCAATGTTCGGGGAGGCCCCCATCGAGGGTTTGGCCGGTAAAAATGTGCATCGTCAGCGGCACTCCACATTCTTCGGCGCGAGCCCAGAACGGATCAAAGGCGGAATCGCTGTAAGGCAACCTTGGGTCCACATGAGTTGGGATCGCGAATCCTCTGACGCCTCGTTCAAATGAACGGTCCAATTCAGCTATGGCCCGGTCGATGTCTGGTAAAGGTACGCAACCGATTCCGATCAGCCGATTGCGATCTACCGAGCAGTAGTCGAGCACCCAATCGTTGTGTTGTCGGAAGGCAACGTCGCGAACTTCGTCATCAGCTACGGCGAAAGTAAACATGCTGAGACTGGGATACATGACTTCTCCGACGATGCCGTCAGTTACCTGCTCATCAAGACGTGCTGTGGGATTCATCACCCCCGGATTGAAGCCGTCGTAGCCCATCGCGATTCGCTCGTGGGTGGCCGGGTCGTCGAGGCGAGCTCCCGCGATTCCAAGCCGCCCCACAGGTACCGCTCTCATTTCGTTGGGCAAAACCAGCCACGTGCCGGGCTTCCCCTGGTGATCCTTTTCTATGAAAGGCGCACGATCTCCAAACTTGTCAGTTAGCCCGTCATAAATTTCGGCTGCTTCGACTACATGTGAGTCACACGAGAAATAGCGCATAGAGTCCCCTTCTAGCGGCTCGCTCATAACATTCTGGTGAAACCGTATCAGCCCTTCGCTACTTAGCTCTCAGAGACTCCGTGGTAGGGATCTTGTACACCAGGTTCTGTTGCCGGAACGAATCGTTTCGTTACGTTTACCGCCAATCTGCGGTTAGTTGTGCCATTTCAACGGCTACACGGGCTGCTTCCGCTCCGACGTTGTGACCGCCCGCGCCTTCAGAACGCGCTCGTGCCTGGTCTTGTGATTCGACGCTGAGGACACCATATGCAATGGGAATGCCCGTCTCTAGCTGTACGGCCTGGATACCACTGGCTGCTGCATTAGAAACAATCTCGTAGTGAGTTGTTTCACCTCGAATTATTGCGCCGATAGCGATGATGGCATCAAATTTTCCCGATAGAGCAAGTGTTCGGCATGCCAAAGGAATTTCGAAGCACCCGGGAACCGAAACCTGCTCCGCGATGTCGACGTCGAAGTCTGATAGCGCTCGTTCGGTTCCTGCCATTAATCGGTCCACGATCGTTGCGTTCCATGACGCACGAATTACCGCTATTCGAAGCCCCTTACCACTAAGTGCTGTTGGAGCGACAGGACGTTGATCACCACTAGCCATGAGTAAGACGGTAGCGAAGGGCGACATCGGTTGCTATTGACCACCTAACGTCTTCACATGATCTTGACTCCCGAACAGGAACAAATTCGGCGAGTTGCTCGCCAATTTGCGGTCTCCAAGATCGCACCGCATGTGCGCGAATGGGAAGCGTCAGGCGGCCCTCCACGCGAGCTCTATCAACAGATGGCACAAATTGGGCTAATGGGAATGACCATCGATCCTGTTTACGGTGGCTCCGGGCTGGACTTCGTGTCCTACGCGATTTCGATCGAGGAAATCGCCGCTGTTGACGGAGGCATCAGCAACATGATGGCGGCCAACAACTCCCCCGTTGCAGTGGCCATTGAGCAGCACGGCACACCGGAGCAACGAAGTCGCTTTCTCCCGCGACTCTGTACAGCAGAATGGCTTGGCTCGATTCATCTCACTGAACCTCATACCGGCTCTGACGCGTCTGCTATCACGACGCGCGCCGTTCGTGACGGTGATGAGTTCGTACTTGACGGCCACAAGGCGCTAATCACCGCCGGATCGACTTCAGACGTTGCAATGATCGTCGCTCGGACCGATCCGAGTGGCGGAAAGTCAGGGATCAGCGTATTCGTAACACCCACCGACAATCCGGGTTATCAAGTCCTAACCAAAGAGCGAAAGCTTGGTCATCGAACTAACGACACCTGCCAGGTCCGCTTTGAATCGATGCGAGTGCCCACAACAGACCTATTGGGTCCCGAAGGTAGAGGCCTGTCCATTGCCTTGGGAGGGTTATCTTTGGGGCGGATAGGCGTCGCAGCGCAATCCGTGGGTGGGGCACGACAAGCCCTGCGACTGTCCAAACAGTACGCAGAAGAAAGATCAACGTTTGGTAAGGCGATCATCGAGCATCAGGCCGTCGCCTTTCAGCTCGCCGAGATGGCCACGGAAGTCGAAGTTGGTCGTCAGATGTACTTGCACGCCGCAACGTTGCAAGATCAGGGATTGGACTCAGTTTCAGCTGCCTCTATGGCCAAGTTGTACGCCTCTGAAATGGCTGAGCGCGTTGCTTCGCGGGCTATTCAAATTCACGGAGGGGCGGGTTTCCTGGAGGATCATTTAGTCGAAAAGATCTACCGAGATGTGCGCGTGTACCAGATTTACGAAGGGACTTCAGAGGTTCAAAAGATTCTGATCTCACGGCATCTGGATTCTCTCGATATGTGAGTGTTGCTGGCTGACCTAGAGTGCGGGGATGGCTGATGTACGTCTCGCTGTGGACATAGGTGGAACTTTCACCGACATAGCTCTCGAGGCAAATGGTGGCTTAATCACGAAAAAGTTGCTGACCACCTCCCAAGAACCCGCGACCGCTGTGCTTGAGGGCATAAAACATGTGTTAGCCGAGGCCGCTCTTTCTTCGACCGATGTCGATGTTTTCGTTCACGGCACAACCCTCGCTACCAACGCGTTAATCGAACGCCGGGGCGCCAAAACCGCACTCCTCACGACGCGGGGAATGCGCGACTCCATTGAAATGGCGCACGAAAACCGGTTTGAGCAGTACGACCTCGCAATGGTTCGACCTGATCCTCTCGTTCCCCGGAACCGGCGAATAGGTATCCCTGAACGGATTTCTGCAACCGGCGTCGTATTACTGGAATTGGATGAGGAAATTCTGGAGACCGAACTCGCAGCGTTAAAGAACGACGGAGTTCAAAGCGTCGCTGTTGGGTTTCTCCATAGTTATGTTGATGCGAGCCACGAAATTCGAACCCGCGACCTCATCGAGCAGTTGTGGCCTGAAGCTCGGGTGACGCTTTCGAGCGAAGTTTGTCCCGAGATTCGAGAATATGAGCGTTTCTCAACCGCTTGCGCTAACGCGTACATTCAACCCCTTGTAAGCGAATACCTACAAGACCTTGAAACACGCCGTCGAGCCCTCGGAATGCGGTGCCCGATGCTGTTGATGCAATCTGGCGGCGGACTTGGAACGTTGGAGGATGCGTTGCGTTTCCCGGTTCGGCTCATCGAAAGTGGTCCTGCGGGTGGAGCTCTCCTATCGGCGGAACTCGCTCGGTCCTTTCAGATTGAAAAGGCGTTGAGCTTCGACATGGGTGGCACGACGGCAAAACTGTGCATCATCAATGAAGGGCATCCGCGGACATCAAGAGAATTCGAGGTTGGGCGGGAATACCGTTTTCTTGCAGGAAGCGGCATACCGCTTCGACTGCCTGTCATCGAGATGGTCGAGATTGGGGCTGGTGGCTCTTCCGTCGCCCGACTGGACGAACTTGGTCGAATAGCCGTTGGACCATTAAGCGTGGGAAGCGAGCCCGGGCCCGCGTGCTATGGCAGAGGCGGCACGTCGCCCACCGTCACCGATGCTGACGTGGCGCTGGGTCGCATAATCCCGGATCGATTTGCGGGAGGTGACTTAACATTTACCAAAGAAGCCGCTGTAGCCGTTATCGAAACTTCTCTGGTAACGGACACAGGGTTCGATCTAGCAACAGCATCACTCGGCATCGCTGAAATCGTGGACGAAAACATGGCGAGCGCAGGCCGTGTCCACGCGATCGAACAAGGTTGTGACATCACCGACGGCACACTCATTGCGTTTGGAGGCGCCGCGCCGCTTCACGCCGTCCGCGTTGCCGAAAAGCTCGGCATAGAGGAAGTCCTGATACCCAGCGGGGCGGGCGTTGGATCCGCGATCGGTTTCCTTCACGCTCCCGCCGCCCACGAAAATGTTCGCACCCGACATATCCGACTTGATGATCTAGTCGTCGATGAACTTTCTTTGATGCTCAAAGAGATGCTCAAAGAAGCTGAGGATGTTGTTCGACGAGCAGCCAAAGATGCAGAACTCTCTCAGAGTGCTAAGGCTTTCATGCGATACAGAGGGCAAGGTCACGAGATCACTGTGAATCTCGATTTGGATGAAATTTTTCAAACGCCGAGCCCCGACGCGTCGCATTTGCGAAAAGTCTTCGAAGAGGCATTTGTAGATGAATACCGACGGCTCTACGGAAGAGAGATAACCGGTCTTGGCGTCGAAGCTCTCAGTTGGGTCGTCACTGTTACATCAATTCAGCAGGAACGACCCATCGAGAATGGCGAACGCCCGGAAGAAGCCGTCGCAAATTTACCGACCGTCTTGGTTTCCGACGTCGCCACAGGTGCGGTTGGTCCCGCAGCCGTTATTGAGCGGGCCCATCTTGGCAGTGCCCGAATTGAGGGTCCCGCGCTCATAGTTGAGGATCAGACCACCACCGTGATCCCAGATAATTACGACGCTTGGCTAACCGAGAACGGGCATCTTCGTGTCCGCCGACAGAGCGCCGAATTACGGAGCGACGCCGTTGAAACTTCAAGCAAACTCAAAGACCTTCAGCGAGACATCATGTGGAACCGGTTGATCGCTGTGGTGCAAGAGCAGGCCACGACGCTTGTTCGCTCCGCATTCTCCACCTCAACGAGAGAAGCCGGGGATCTCTCAGCAGGTGTCTTCGATCCACAGGGCCGAATGTTGGCGCAGTCAATAACGGGCACCCCTGGCCATGTGAATTCAATGGCAGCGTCAGTTCAACACTTCCTCGATGTCTTTCCTGCTCACACCATGCGTGAGGGAGATATTTATCTCACCAATGACCCGTGGAAAGGGACGGGGCACCTATTCGATGTCGTGGTAGTTACACCGGTGTTTCACAGCGGACGTGTCGTCGCTTTATTCGCATGCACCAGCCATGTCGTCGATATTGGCGGGGTGGGCTTCAGTTCCGCTTCGCGGGAGATCTTTCATGAGGGACTGCAACTGCCGATCATGAGATTTGCCGTCGATGAGGTATTCGACCCCAATGTTGTGGCCATCATCGAGACCAATGTTCGCGACAGCGTGCAAGTCATGGGTGATATTCATTCGTTAGCTGCTTGTAACCGAGTTGGCGCACTTCGTTTACTCGAAATGATGGAGGAATACGACCTCGGCGACTTAGAAGCCTTAGGTGATTACATCATTCGCACCTCTCGAGAAGCCATGCTTACTGAGATTCGAGCACTTCCCGAAGGAACCTGGAAATCGACCATGCGTGTAGATGGCGTTGATATGCCGCTCGACATCGTGACGGAATTGACCATCACCTCGGACGGCATCGCCGTTGACTTCGATGGCACTAGCCCAATGCAACCCCATGGGATTAACGTGCCGATGTCCTATACCGTCGCTTACACCTCGTTTGGTGTTCGGTGCATTATTGGCCCCAACATCCCAAATAACGCAGGTTCCTTAGAGGTCATTCGGGTTAACGCACCTAGTGGCTGCATCCTGAACGCCCCACGACCAGCAGCTGTGAACATCCGCCATGTGATGGGGCAAATGCTGCCCGACGCGGTCTATGGCTGCCTCGGACAGGTCTTGCCGACGAAAGTTCCGGCTGAGGGAACGAGCTCATTGTGGAATCTGCTGGCTAGCGGGCAATGGGGAAATGGGCGATCAGAGTCGTTCATGATGATGAGTTTCAACTCTGGAGGTGCTGGTGCGCGCCCAGGCCAAGATGGGCTGTCCGCTACAGCATTTCCAAGCGGTGTACGAAACATGCCAGTGGAAATCAACGAAGTCGTCTCACCACTGGTCTTTTGGCGAAAAGAATTTCGCCCTAACTCAGGTGGCGATGGTGAATTCAGAGGTGGGCTTGGACAAATCGTGGAATTGGCACACGGGGGCGACGGAGAGTTCGTTTTCAGCGCGACCTATGAACGGGTCAAACATCCCGCTCGCGGCCGCCACGGTGGAGAACATGGGATGACAGGTCGGTTGACGTTAGATGACGGATCGCCCGTGGCCGCCAAAGGCAACACCACTGTTCCATCCGGCCGTCGTCTCATCGTCGAGTTTCCCGGTGGTGGAGGCCTAGGTGACCCCATTCGGCGGAGCCGCCAAGCCCGAGAACGTGATCGACGCTTGGGTTACGTCACTGAAACCAAGAAAGAAGACCAATAATGACAAATTCGGCCATTGAGTTACCACTTGAGGGCATCCGAGTTTTCGAACTTGGAACCGCGATTGCCTCACCGTTTTGCGGGAGGCTTATGGCTCACTACGGCGCTGATGTACTCAAAATTGAGTCAAAGGTGAGTCCCGACGTAGTGCGAATTCTCGGATCGGCCTGGATAAAAGGTCGCGACGACCTAGCTGCTGCCGCCCCTGATACAAGCCCATACGTGCCCGAGATGAACGCCTCCAAACGAAGCGTAGGCCTTGAATTGAAGACGAGCGCTGGAAGAAATGCCGCATTGGCCCTGATTGCGGAATGTGACGTGTTTTTGGCCAATTTTGGTGCACGAGCGCTTACAGAACTTGGACTCGACTACGAATCAGTTTCCGCTGTCAATCCAAAGATCGTCTATGTCCAGTTACCGGGGTTTGGAAGCGACCCTGACATGCCGTATTACTCGTATGTCGCGTGGGGACCTAACCAAGCGCCGTTGGTGGGGTTTGACGACTTCACCGGTCACGCTTCTGATCCCCCTGCGGGAATCGCTACTGTCGCGCCGCCTGATTACATGTCCGCCCTTCACGCGGCCGTAGCGACAATTTCAGGGCTCGAACATCGGGAACTCACTGGGGACGGAGTGCATGTCGATGTCAGCCAATTTGAAACCACATTGGCTTTACTTGGCCCCTTTGTCATGGACTACGACTTGAGCGGAACGATTCACAGTCGAATCGGCAATCGCTCTCTGTGGGGAGCCCCTCAGGGTGTTTATCCGTGTGCTGGACATGAACGCTGGATCGCTATCAGCGCAACAGACGACGAAAGCTGGGATGTTCTTGCTTCGTTGATGGAGTTACCAGACGACCATTTCGACGATCCCGATCTGCGCATGTCTCAACAAGAGCAGCTCGACAGCCAAATTGGCACCTGGACGATCAATTTTGATGCTGATGACCTTGCGCACCGACTTCAAAGGGTGGGCGTTGCAGCCCATGTCGTGTCAACCAACGAAGACTTACTTCATGACACCCACACGATGAGCCGGAACTGGTACCAGGTGGCGCCACACGCGAGGCTTGGAAGGGATGTATTCAGTGACTGCGCCGTGAAGTTGAAAGGCACCCCGGGCCGATGGACTGACGCCGGCCCGTCGCTGGGTCAACACACCCGCGAAGTGTTGAGAGACGTTGCTGGCATGTCCGACGAGGAAATATCGCAGCTGGTGACCGACAAGGGTGCATTCGAACAACTCGAACCAGAGACGCTGGTCCCGCGGCCCTGGGACGACTGGATTCACCTTTTGGTGCCCGGCACAGCCGACGCGAGGGACCTCTGATGGCGGGTCCTTACAACGGCCTTCGAGTGGTCGACACAACTGGCCTCGCAGGGGCTTACGCAACTCGCCTATTTGCTGGATTAGGAGCTGAGGTAATTCGACTAGAACCTCCTGATGGCTCGCCACTTAGATACCTAGCTCCCTTCGCAGAGTCCATAGCTCCACCCGAGAACAGCCTCTGGTGGAGTTACCTCGCAATGGGCACGCGGAGCGTGGTGATCGAACCTGACAACAAAGACTCGCTCGCGCAGATCCTGTCTAGTGCTGACGTGATTTTTGAAGATCGATTGCCCGAAGACTCATTGATTAGTCCTGATCTTGTTCCTGACACCACGGTTCGAACCAGCATTGTGCCTTTCGGACTAACAGGACCCAAGCGCGCTTGGAAGAGCTCAAATCTTGTCGCGTGGGCGGCCTCTGGGGTGCTCTACGCCACAGGCTTTCGAGACCGAGCCCCAGTTGCTCCTGCAGGGCATGTCCAACTCGCGCTTCACGCATCTGCCGCTTCTGCGCTCGTAGGGACACTGTTGGCGCTACGCGCCAGACGCAAAAGTGGCGAAGGGCAGCAGGTAGAAATTTCCATGCAAGAAGCCGCCCTTGCCATCGCTCCAGAAACCGGGGTCCCAGTTCTTCTTGATGACCGAGTTCACCGAGAACGCTCAGGCAATAGACGAGACCTTGGTCGACCATTCGGGTTGTACCCGTGCAGCGACGGTTTCGTTTCCATCATCGTGTTGTTGCCTCGTCATTGGACCGCAATGGCCTCATGGGTAGCGGAAGCGACCGGAAATGAAACCATTACAGAAGAAGTGTTCGAAGATCTTGGTGTTCGGATGGAAACGCAGGATCTCATCGACACATGGGTGGAGGAACTGACCGTCGGACAGAGCAGGCAGGAGTTATTTCAAGAAGGCCAACGGCGCGGTATCCCGGTTACTCCCGTAAATACCGTCAACGCGCTGCTCGACGACCCACATCTGAAGGCCGCGAAGTTCTGGTCTGAGACCCAGTTGCCTGATGGTTCCTCAGTCGCGGTTCCCGGTGCCCCTTTCAGAACCAATGCTGACTGGTGGACGATGACCGCCGCACCTCTTCTGGGGCAACACACCGAATTCTATTTAGGGTGAAGTCACCCAACGAGGTGGAAACGTAAGCCGCTAATTTCTATCGTTCTGTCGTGGCAACGCAAACCGAAACTAGCTGCACGGTCGGCGACCACCTGGGGATCCGCAACTCGCACATCGATACCACCTAACCCCTCGGGACGGTGATCCGACGGTTCGGTAAAGCGGACTGGGCCGTCCATCGTTGGAATTGTCGGAACTCCATCCAACATTGACATCGACACTTGAAGGACTTCGGCCCATCTTTCAGCCAATGGGAGAGGCTCGGGAGTTTGAATTTCTGCGCCGCAAATGGCGTTTACAAATTCGGTGTTGCGGTGCTCTCGCCAATCTCTTTCTACTGGCCACCAGTCACCGTCCACCACATCTTCATTTTCACACCAGCGAAGCTCAACCAGGCATCCTGGGAGATCCTTAGGGTGGAGGTGCATCGCTTCGCTGCCTTCTTCGCTGATATCGCCGCCCGCCACCACGCGAACACCTAGTTCAGCCAGGTGGTCACTATGGGCAACATATTCCAACCGTGGGACTTGGAAAAGAAGCATGTAGCCGCCGGGGCCCCCGCGTCGCTGCAAATAGCGACCCGCTGCCGATGTTGGCCCATCTTCGAGTGGGACAACTAATTCAAGAAACTGATTCCCGATAGGCATAACAAAATTCTTCAGACCAAAGATGCTGACCCCAGCATCTCGAGCGGGGCGGTTTCCAGGGTCGCGATAGGCGATCTGAAGATCAAAGATCGCCGAAAGAGCAGCTTCGGTCTCTTCATACTCGTTGCCAACGATCGCGACTTGACGGAGTCGTAACGCCATTGAGTTACCTCGATGATTCCAGTTTGCCTTACCCAGCGGGTTCCATAAGGCTAGAAGCTTGACCGAAAACGCGTTAGGACCGCAACGGTGTCATAACGTCGGCGATAAACCGGTCTGCTTCTCCAGCTGACTGGGGGTTACCGAAGTCCAAAACGAAATGGTTCACCTGAAGCTCAATGAGTTCGCTCAGAAGCTCAAAGAATTGAGCGCATTCAGCGCCATCATTTGGAAGTGAGCGCTCTATGGTCAGGGAAAACTCGATGTCTGCACGCGAACGGCCCAATCGATCAAGCTCAGCTAAAACAACATTTTGTTTCTGAATCAGTGACTGAGTGCTGCCCCGCCAAACGGTGTTCCAAATATCGGCGTGACGCGCTGCGAGTGGCAATCCAATCTTTTCACCTGATGCCCCGATGCAAATAGGCGGCGGCACGCTGGGTAATGGAGGAGCCGACGCCCCGTCAATACGAAAAAATTCACCATCAAAGCTTGGTTCCTCCTCAGACCACATGAGGCGACAGATCTTGATCGTTTCTTCAAGCTGACGAAACCGGATGTTAGGTCGAGGAAAATCGTAGCCGTAGGCCAGGTACTCATCTTCTCTCCAGCCCGCGCCGATTCCTAGAATGAACCGGTTTCCACTCAAAAACTGCAAGGTGCTCGCCATTTTGGCCGTCAGAGCAGGAGGGCGATACCCAGCACCCAGTACGTGGTGACATAAATCAATATCCGGGAATTTCGCAGCGCACCAGGTCAAAGTCGTCCACGCTTCGAGGAATGGGTCCGTTTTTTGGTCAAAACCATAGAAATGATCGGCTATCCACAAACTGTCAAACTCGGGAGTTACCGCCGGAAGGATGTGTTCGCACTGGTACTGCACTATCGGTTGAAAGTCGCTCCACTTGTTGCCAATGACCGGAGATAGCCAACCAAATTTTGGAAAACTTGGGTGATCATTCACTCACATACCCCGGTCCCGTACAAAACAGTGTTAAGAGCCGACTGTTGTTCGCCAACCATGCTGGTCCTCGCTGCGTCCACTTTGGATAGCGACCAGGCATTCCCTCAGCCGAAGGGTGTTCGGCCCGGGTTGGCCATCACCAAACATGATGTTCTCATCGCCGCGAAGAATAGTTCCGACAGGAGAAAGCACAGCAGCTGTTCCTGACAGAAACGCTTCACCTCGGTTCGCCCACTCTGCTAATTCGTTGAGTTCAATGGGTCGTTCTTCCACGTTGTATCCGAGGTCTTGGGCAAGAGTTAGCACTGAGGCTCGAGTGACACCATGCAGAAAAGAACTATCGAGTTGGCGGGTCACCACCCGATCCTCATCGGCTAAGAAAAAGTTCGCGGCACCAGTCTCAGTAATGTCGCCGCCTGTAGCAAAGAGAATTTGGTCTACAGCAGGATTTTTTTTCATGGCGTCCAAAGTTGGTGCCAAAGCCATCGCGTAGTTCGCGCCAGATTTCACCATGCCAAATTGTGGCGTGGTTCGAGGAATTGTTTCCTCAACTAGCAACGTTAACGGCCGCACCCCACCTTTGAAGTAGTCCCCCACCGGGCAATTAACGACAAATAGCAATGCCTCGCAGCTCGGTGTGGCTGCGGCACCGATATTGGGCTCGGTACCAATGATGGTGGGCCTTATGTAAAGCGATCCAGGCGCTGCTGGAACCTCTGCCACATTTGCTTCGACGGCATCGACGATCATCGTCCTCAATGTCGAGGATTCGGGAATCGGCAAGCGAAGCTGCGCAGCACTTTGTCGCATCCGAGCCACGTGATCATCAAGCCGGAAGATTGCCAAGGAATCGTCAGCTTGCCAGTGAGCTTTCATGCCTTCGAAGACAGCGCTCCCATAATGGAGAGCATGCGCAGCTGGACTTAGGGAAAAATCTCCGTACTCCTCAACATCGCCCGAATATTCATAGACGCCATCTTGACTGCGCGCCGTCGTCATCCAGTCACAAAAAACAGTTCCAAACGGGACCGTCATCGGGTCGGGTTTCTCACTCACGACAACTCCCTTCGAAGGCGAGACTCTACTCCAACGCGTGTCGCAGTCGAAAAGATTGCGATGTCACTATTCATCTCAGCGGGACTTTAGGTCGTTCCGTCACCTACTTTGTGCGTATGACGCAACTCACTCAATCAGTTCGATTGGAATTCGATGACGATGTCGCTCTGATTCGAATCGACAATCCTCCAGTCAACGCTCTCAGCCAACATGTCCGCCAGGGCTTACTCGACGGCGTTACTCAAGCTGAATCCAGTGACGCCAAATCAATTGTGGTTATCTGCGATGGACGCACTTTCATTGCCGGAGCCGACATAACGGAGTTTTCAGGACCGCCTCAACCTCCAGATCTCCAGTCGGTACAAGACGCTATGGAGAACTGCTCAAAACCCGTAATCGCCGCGGTCCATGGCACTGCTCTCGGCGGTGGCCTTGAAGTCGCACTCTGTGCTCACTACAGAGTTGGAGTTGCAGGCAGCAAATATGGTTTACCCGAAGTGAAGCTTGGCTTGTTGCCCGGTGCGGGAGGCACTCAGCGACTTCCTCGAATTACTGGTGCCGCCAAGGCCTTAGAGATGATGACAAGCGGTGAGCCCATTGACGCTGAGGAGGCGTTGCAGTGCGGACTTATCGACGAACTGGTCGAAGACCTAGAAAGTGGCGCCGTCGCTTTCGCTCGGAGGGCAGTAACCGAACAAATGCCGCTGCTACGGATTCGAGATAGAAACGACAAGGTGGTGGACACGCCGAAATCTTTGTTTCAGGATTTTCGCGCAAGTATCGCTCGGCGAACTCGTGGTTTTCTAGCTCCCGAATACAACATTCGTTGTATAGAGGCAGCAGTGGAACTCGATTTCGAGGCAGGGCTCAAACGAGAACAGGAATTGTTTCGCGACCTTATGAAAGGAACGCAATCGAAAGCCCAGCAGTATTATTTTTTTGCGGAACGAGCTGCTCTCAAGATTCCTGGCTTACCAAAGGACACTCCTACGGTTGAAGTCGGCCGATGCGGTGTACTAGGCGCAGGCACCATGGGCGGAGGCATCGCGATGAACTTCGCGAACTCAGGGATACCTGTCACAATCGTCGAAAGAGATGACGAAGCGCTGCAACGTGGCCTCGGAGTGGTTCGTTCTAACTATGAACGGACGGCTGCTAGGGGTGGCATCTCAAGCGACGACGTTGAAACCCGTATGGGCTTAATTTCTGGTTCGACAGACATGGGAGACTTTGCTGATTGCGATCTCATCATCGAAGCTGTTTTCGAAAATATGGCTTTAAAGAAGGAAATTTTCGAGCAGCTAGATGGGATCTGCAAAGACGGGGCCGTGCTGGCCTCAAACACTTCAGCTCTAGACATAAATGAAATTGCGTCGGCGACAAGTCGTCCCGACGCTGTAATCGGCATGCATTTCTTCTCCCCAGCAAACGTGATGAAGATGCTCGAGGTTGTACGCGGAGACGCGACATCCAACACTGCGATAGCCACTGCGATGGGGATAGGCCGATCGATTGGCAAGACTCCTGTGTTGTGCGGAGTCTGCCACGGTTTCGTAGGCAATCGCATGCTGTTCATGCGAGGTATCGAAGCGGAAAAAATGATCCTAGAAGGCGCTCCACCCTCGCGAATAGATCAGATCCTGTTTGATTTCGGGTTTCCGATGGGACCGTTCGCAATGAGTGATCTTGCCGGTCTCGACATTGGATGGGACGAAGCCACATCGTCCGGCTCAACCGTACGCGAACTCCTCTGCGAAAGCGGACGACGTGGCCAAAAGAACGGTAGCGGCTATTACAATTACGATCCTCAAACGCGTGCGGCAACACCAGATCGCGAAGTGGAAGAAATGATTCAGGCCTTCGCTGAGCGCCAGGGGATCGTCCGGCGCGAGATATCAGACCAGGAAATACTGGAGCGGTGCCTTTACCCAATGGTCAACGAGGGCGCCAAGATTTTGGATGAGGGTATAGCGATTCGAGGGAGCGATGTCGACGTCGTTTGGATCAATGGTTATGGGTGGCCGATGTACACAGGTGGACCAATGTTTTGGGCGGACACGATTGGCCTTAAAGAAGTAGCAGAACGAATCCAGCATTACGCCTCTACTCTTGGTGGCGATCATTGGGAAATTTCTCCGCTGATCCAAAATCAGGTGTCAGGCGGCGGCTCTCTAAGCACATACGCGAACTGACCGGGGCTCATGGGCATCGACTTTTGTGAAGTAGCCAGCGGGTATCTCGACGAGTTGAGCGCACGGGGAGTTGAGATCGACGCGAATCGCGCGCTTCCTCAAGACATAGCCGACCGTCTCGCTGCGGATGGGTTTTATCGGCTGTGCACCCCGACAGAACTTGGCGGCATCGGCGCTCCACCCAGACTGCTTGCCGAGGTATGCGAAATTCTCGCCATGGGTAACGGATCCACGGCCTGGTGCGTTTTCATAGGCGCAACATCTCAATACATGTTTCCGGCAGCATCTTCGCAGCTACTTCAACAATTGTTAGACAACCCCAATGTCATCACGAGTGGCGTCTTTGCCTACTCCGGAACTGCTAGCCAGCTTTCTCTTGGCACATCACCTACTTGGAAGATCAATGGTCGCTGGGATTGGGGTTCCGGCTGCCGAAATGCTGAATGGATTTCAGGTGGAGTGATCTTGTGTGATGTCGAAGGTGTGCCTATTCCCGACGGGCATGACCGACCGACAGAGGCTCGTGCGTTCTTTCGGCCAGGAGAGATCAACATCTTGGACAACTGGAACACCAGTGGCCTCCGCGGGTCCGGATCGAATGCCTACACTGCTCAAGACGTTGAGCTGGACGACTACCGAGTAGCTACGGTTGACGCCCTGCGGGCCTCACCTCTGTCCGAGTTGCCTATCTATCGTTTTCCTCGTTTCGGGTATCTCGCGTTGCCGATTGGCGCCATTGCCTTGGGCATGGCGCGAGCCTCCATTGATGAGGCCCTGATAGTCGCTAAAGCCAAGACACCCACGGGATCGGGGCGCACGCTCTCAGCGCGACCCGCCTTCCATCGAGAAGTCGCAGTTGCTGATGCTTCACTTCGTGCCGCTAGGTCTGTTTTCTACGCCGATATTCAAACCGCGTGGGACGAGGCACAGCAACAGATAGGTGGGCTCGAGACTCGTCGACTGTTGCGAACGTCGACTGTTCACGCGGTCTCCACTTCAATCGACGTCGTCGATCGGATGTACACAGCAGCAGGCGGCACATCCGTATACGAGGAGTCTCCATTACAACGACACTTTCGAGACGTTCATGTTGCATCACAGCACATGATGGTCGCCGAACCTGTTATGGAATTAGCTGGTCGCGTAATGAGTGATATAGAGAACAACGCTCTTGGGCTATAAAGGGCTTCTGAGTTCGACCCCGGAGCCGTCAATGACTGTTACCCGTAACCGACAACACCGTGGTTTCGCCCTCAACTCTGAGCCCGTAAGGAGTGTCTGTTGAACGACTTTGACGTCGTGGTTGTCGGTGCCGGCAACGCCGCCTGTTGTGCCGCTCTAGCAGCGGCCGAGGAAGGCGCCCGGGTTCTTGTCCTCGAGCGGGCTCCACGTCGCGAATCTGGCGGTAATAGTCGTTTTACGGCCGGAGCCATCCGCTTCGCATATGAAGGTGTCGATGACTTAATAGCGCTAATGCCTGACCTAACCGAAAGCGAAGTGAGCCGCACTGACTTTGGGACTTATACCGAAGAACAGTTTTATGACGATATGGGTCGCGTGACTGATTACCGGACCGACCCCGAGATGGCGAGCTTCCTTGTGTCCGAAAGTAAACGGACGGTGATGTGGATGCGCGACCATGGAGTTCGATTCGCTCCCATCTGGGGTCGGCAAGCGTTCCAAGTCGACGGGCGATTCAAATTCTGGGGCGGACTCACCGTCGAAACTTGGGGTGGTGGCGAAGGACTTGTCGACGCCCTGCACACTGCTTTAGAACACAACGCCGTGGAAATACGGTACGACACCGCGGCCAAAAGCCTGCTATTTGATGGACACTCGGTTACCGGGATACATGCCCGCCAATCCGGGAACACGGTGGACATTCCTGCGAAATGTGTTGTGTTAGCCGCCGGTGGTTTTCAAGCCAACACCGAATGGCGCACCAAATATTTAGGTCCCGGTTGGGATCTAGCGAAAGTCCGCGGCACGCGATTCAACACCGGCGATGGCATACGCATGGCGCTTGACATCGGGGCGATGCCATATGGGAACTGGAGTGGCGCCCATGCTGTTGCTTGGGAATACAACGCGCCGGAGTTCGGTGACCTGGCGGTTGGTGATGCCTTTCAAAAGCACAGCTATCCATTTGGAATCGTGCTCAATAATAACGGCGAACGATTCATCGACGAAGGCGCCGACTTTAGGAACTACACCTACGCAAAATATGGCCGCGAAATTTTGGCCCAGCCGGAACATTCTGCGTGGCAAATCTTTGATTCAAAGGTTGACCACCTGCTCCGCGATGAATACCGGATCAAACAAGTAACGAAGGTTCAAGCAGATTCAATCGAGGAACTGTGCGCCCGCATGGACGGCGTTGATACAAATGCAGCGATCGCGACCATCAGGGCCTACAACGCATCGGTAAACACGGGCATTGATTTTGACCCCAACGTAAAAGACAACCGTTCAACAATCGGCCTTGAGATCAACAAATCTAACTGGGCAAACACGGTTGATGAACCCCCATTTCAGGCCTTTAACGTGACTTGTGGACTCACCTTCACCTTCGGCGGACTCAGAATCAACCAAAAGGGTCAGGTCTTGGATACCGACCTTGATGCAATTCCGGGACTGCACGCTGCGGGCGAACTGGTGGGCGGCTTGTTCTACGGTAACTACCCAGGAGGCACCGGTTTGATGGCCGGTGCCGTATTTGGCAGATTGGCGGGCAAAAGCGCCGGAACACATGGGACTAGTTGACCCGCCTCACTTCTTAGGCACAACGATCTGAAGCAGACGATAGCCACTAACAACCGGCGAGTGACCCGATGTGCACCCACCGCGAGGATGTACCGTTAGACCGTCCGATAACCCGCCCAGTGGAGTGGAATGTCCAAGATCATTTATACGCATACCGATGAGGCACCAGCGCTGGCAACGTATTCCTTTTTGCCAATAATTCAGGCATTTGCCAGGGCCGCCGGTGTTGCTATCGAAACTCGAGACATTTCTCTTGCCGGCCGGATGATTGCGTCGTTCCCTGAGCTTCTCGATGAAGAACAACGTCTCGACGACGCGTTGGCTGAGATGGGAGCAATGACTCACTTAGCGGATGCGAACATCATCAAACTTCCCAACATCTCCGCCTCGCTGCCACAACTTCAGGCAACAATCGTTGAATTGCAGGCTGCTGGCTACCGCGTTCCCGATTATCCAGCAGATCCCTCCACTTCAGAGGAAGAGGAGACCCGCCGGCGATATGACCGAATCCAAGGTTCGGCGGTAAACCCGGTCTTGCGTGAAGGTAACTCCGACCGGCGCGCACCTCGAGCAGTCAAAGACTTCGCTCGAAAGTTTCCTCACCCTATGGGTGTGTGGTCTCCTGACTCAGCAACGCACGTGGCGACGATGGACGAACATGACTTTCGGTCGAACGAGTTGTCGACGACCATTCATTCGGACTCAACGCTTCGAATCGAACACCAGAGCGAAGCAGGGCAACTTACTGTCCTCAAAGAAGTCGCTGTCATCGCTGGAGAGATCGTTGACGCAACATTTATGTCGGCCAAACATTTGAGGACTTTCCTGGACGAGCAGATTCGAGATAGCAAACAACAGAACGTACTGTTCTCACTCCACCTCAAAGCCACGATGATGAAGGTTTCCGATCCGATCATCTTCGGCCATGGAGTACGCGCCTATTTCGCTGATGTCTTCACAAACCACGGCGACGTTTTGGAAAGCATCGGCGTAAACGTCAACAACGGATTGGGCAACTTGTTGGAAGCAATACAGCAACTTCCAGCGGAAGATCGCGAAAATATTGAAGCTGACATTGCAGCCGCCTACGAATCAGGGCCAGCACTAGCAATGGTCGACTCGGATAAAGGCATAACAAATCTTCACGTGCCTAGCGACGTCATTGTGGACGCATCCATGCCCGCCATGCTGCGCACCTCGGGGCAGATGTGGAACTCCGCAGGTTCCCCACAAGACACAAAGGCAGTTATCCCCGACAGCAGCTACGCAGGCATCTATCAGGCAGTGATCGAAGACTGCATTGAGCATGGCGCATATGATCCAACGACCATGGGTTCAGTGCCAAATGTCGGCCTTATGGCCCAAAAAGCTGAGGAATACGGAAGCCACGACAAAACCTTTGAATTGGCCGAAACGGGAACCATTCGTGTAATCCAAGCAGACGGCACCGTTCTGTCAGAACACCACGTTGAAGCGGGCGATATTTGGCGTATGTGTTCAGTCAAAGACGAACCCATCAGAGACTGGGTCAAGCTTGCAGTTGCTCGAGGGCACGCTACGGGTGCACCCGTGGTTTTCTGGCTCGATGGTGATCGAGCTCACGATGCTCAGCTAATTCGAAAAGTCGAACAATATTTAGACGAACACGAAACAGATGGACTTGAGATCAAAATTTTATCGCCGGTAGACGCTACGCGACTTTCACTGCAACGCATACGGCGCGGCGAAGACACGATTTCCGTGACAGGCAACGTGTTGCGTGACTACAACACAGACCTTTTCCCAATCCTGGAGGTCGGAACTTCAGCGAAGATGCTCTCAATCGTTCCCCTCATGAATGGTGGTGGACTTTTCGAGACTGGAGCTGGCGGTTCAGCCCCCAAACATGTTCAACAGTTCGAAGCCGAAAATCATTTGCGGTGGGACAGCCTCGGGGAATTCCTCGCGCTGGCGGTCTCGTTTGAACACTTGGGTTCTTCAACTAACAATCCCACAGCCTCGTTGCTGGGAAGCGCTCTCGATCAAGCCACCAGTCGCCTTCTTGACGAAGGTAAATCACCGAGCCGAAAAGTAGGAGAGCTTGACAACCGGGGAAGCCATTTCTACATCGCCTTATGGTGGGCTGAAGCGATGGCGAACCAAGATGAAGATAGCGAACTGGCATCTCTGTTTGTATCGCTGGCCGTTGCGTTAGCTAACGCCGAAGCGACCATCGTGCAAGACCTAATCGACTGTCAAGGTGTACCCATGGATATAGGCGGTTACTACTTCCCCGATTCGGTGATGGCTTCGAAAGCCATGCGTCCGAGCGCAGCCTTTAACTCAATTATCGATCAATTTGCTTCCTGACTTCGGTGACCGACGCAGCTGACATTGACCCGCGACAACAAATCATCGCCGCCAGAGCCCGCGCCCTGGCAGGGTGCCCCACTGCTCGCAAAGCCATCGAGCTTCTAGCCGACTCAGAATCCTTTACTGAGTACGGCTTACTCGCCGGGCGCACAACATCAGTCGACGATGACGGCCCATCGGATGGGCTGGTCGGCGGGGTGTGTGATATTGGTGGGCAACCGGCCGTCGTCGCAGCGCACGACAGATCAGTTGAAGACGGCACCCACAGCGACCGCAACATGCGCAAACTGGCGAAACTCATAACGATCGCCGTCGCCAACCGCTGGCCGCTGGTTCTGTTCATCGAGGGCGACGGATCGCGACCATCAGACCCCCGTCCTGCACCGCCAATTGTGAACTACACGCGGGCTCGCTGGGATGTCCTAGAAGGGTTAACGGAAATGTCTGGCTGGGCTCCGACTGTTGCCCTCGTAGTCGGATCGGCCCGTGACAGTCACAGCGCTCTTGCCTTTTTGTGTGACCTTGTTATCGCCACGAATAACTCCGACTTTGGGAGCCTCATCGAGCCCCAAGTAAAGCTATCTCCGGCGATGGCAGCGGAACGAGGCGACGTTGACCTCATCGTCGAAGATACCCCGCAGGCAGTTACTGCCACCCAACAGTTCCTTAAGTACTGGTATGACGACTCCCCGAAATTCTCACCTTCCGCCTCTGCATCAACGATCGGACAAATCGTTCCGAGTAATCGCCGAAGGGCCTACGACATGCGCAAGATCATTGAGGCCTTCGCTGACAAGGACAGTGTTTTCGAAGTTGGGTCTCAGCGGGCGCAGTCCTTGATCACCGTCTTTGCTCGTTTAGAAGGAAGGTCCATAGGGATCTTCGCCAATCAACCGCTCTCCCCGCGTGCTGGGGCGATAGACAGCGCCGCTGCTGATAAAGCCAGCAGATTTGTCGAATGGTGCGACGCCTACGGCTTACCGCTCATCTCCTTCGTCGACAATCCGGGCTACATGGTCGGCCCGGATGCCGAGCGGGAGGGCATTGCTCGCCACCATGCTCGTCCCCTCTCAGCGATCCACCATCGGACAGTTGCGCTGTACACCGTTCAGATCAGGAAGGCGTATGGATTGGGTCCCTATGCAATGTCAGGCTATGGGACGAGTCGGAAAATGCCGGAACTACGTATCGCATGGCCAACAGTTGAGAGCGGAGGTATGAGCCTTGAAGGCGCTGCGTCCTTGGTAAAACGAAAAGAAATTCGCGATGCCGCTGACCCGGTTGAAGCCAGAGCCATCCGAGATCAGTACGCAGAAGCAATGCGAGATGTCGCTTCGGGAGTTCGAGCGGGACGCACTTTCTCATTTGATGATGTGATCTTGCCTGAAGAGACGCGGCCCTTAATCGCATCGATGCTTCGCCGATCAGAACGAGTCCTGCCGCCCGAAAAACTCCACCACATCGATACCAGGTAGCTAACAATGCGGGACTTCCTGATCAAGAAACTTCGAGATGTCAAAGCCCTTCGACTAGACGCTTCGCGCCCTTTAGCCGTGGAAAAAGTCCGCTCCATGGGCCACCTTACGGCTCGTGAGCGCACTGCCACTCTCCTCGATCCTGGCTCGGAGGTGGAATTCGGTTCCATCGCAGCCAGAGATAGCGATGGCGAGTGGGTCCCAGAAAGTGGCGGAGTGGATTTTGTTGGGACCATTGATGGCCGCCCGGTTATCACTTCCTCCACCGACTACACCGATCGCGGTGGAGGGTACGGCGCCGCACGACTCGAGCATTTGATATCGCTTGCGCACCAACATCGTTGGCCCGTTGCGTTCTTTGTTGATGGGGGCGGAAGTCGAGCACGACATCCGAGAACAGGTCTCGGTCACCTAGAACTCAGCGGCCAGATCGGGCGGTTCACTTTGTTCGATGGAATGGCGGAATTATCTGGATGGGTTCCAACCGTAGCTATCGTGTCCGGCCCGTCTTTCGCTGGGCACGCAAGCCTCGCCGGATTTTCTGACGTCGTCATTGCAACACGCGGGTCAGCCATCGGCATGGGTGGCCCACCGATGGTTGAGGCTGCCCTTGGTCTAACTCTCACTCCTCAAGAACTCGCGGGAGTCGAAATGCACGACCGAACTGGCGGGATAGATCTCCTCGTTGACAACGAGCCCGCTGCAATTCAATCCGCAAAGCAATATCTCAACTTTCTGTGGGATCAACCCGATGGGCGACCAAGCGAATCGGCCGACAGGATCGGCGATCTGGTGCCGGAATCAGGCTCCTACGACATCCATCCAGTGATTCAAGCCTTAGTGGACAACGAACCTATTTTGGAACTCCGTCCGAACTTCGGACCTAGCGTCGTTACTGCGCTTGGGCGCATCAATGGACGAACGGTTGGGATACTCGCCAATAACCCTGCTATCGATGCCGGAGTGATCACTGAAGCAGCGGCTACCAAAATCGGTCGTTTCGTAGAGCTATGCAACACATACGAATACCCACTTGTTTCTCTGATCGATAGTCCATACACCGCTATCGAGACCCAATCAGGTCTACAACCAGGACTGAGTCGATGGCACACCCGAGTACTCCAAACCCAACAACGGCGCACTGTACCAATGGCATCCATTCAGTTAAGAAACGCAGGAGGGTTTAGTGGGCATCTCATGGCCGGCTCTCCCACCGGGCATACGGTGCCTCTTTGGCAAGTTGCCTGGCCCACAGCACACCTTGGCGAGAGCGACCCTTTCGCTGCCACCAGAAATTTTAATTCCTTTGATGATGTCATTGAACCGGCGGAGACGCGGTCCGGTTTATCCCGCCTTTTGAGGCATTTCACGAGCTCGGCCGAGCGTCGCTCAGGTCAATCAAAAAAGAAACACACGATTGACACGTGGTAACTGAAGTTATGGCATGAGGCCGGCCCAATAAATTGTTTCGAATTGTCTTGCTGTGTGCTTGCTATCACAACGGACAGTGCCTTAGTTTTTTGCGACTGAACGACCGTTAGGCTCGGTACGACACGTCTGATGTTTGGGCGGGTGCCTCAGGAAGGGGACCAGAACGACTGTGGCAGACGCGACAACCCATCCTGGCGACGCCCCACTTCTGGTAGTTAAGGACTTAGCGACGCATTTCGCGATCAATGCCGGGCTCGTTCGCGCCGTTGATGGCGTGAGCTTTGAGCTCTATCCAGGTCAAACCCTCGGCATTGTTGGTGAAAGCGGCTCAGGGAAAACCGTGCTGGCTCGAACAATTATGCGTTTGAATCTTGGGGGAAACGTTCGGACTTCAGGAAGCGTAACTTTTTCGAATCAAAGTCTGCTCGACCTTCCGATCTCCGATATGACAAAAATCTGGGGCCGAGAAATCGCCATGGTTTTCCAAGATCCAATGACCTCTTTGAACCCCGTTGTGAAGATCGGTCGACAAGTCACGGAACACGTCCGCAAACATTTTGGGATATCAAAGGCCGAAGCACGGAACCTAGCTATCGAACTACTGCAAAGTGTGCGCATCCCTGAAGCGGAAGCTCGCTTCGACAGCTTTCCTCATGAGCTATCAGGTGGAATGCGCCAAAGAGTTTCGATAGCGATCGCTCTTGCTTGCAATCCAAAACTTCTGTTCGCCGATGAACCCACAACAGCGCTAGATGTAACAGTCCAACATCAGATCCTGAACCTACTTGGCATGCAGCAACAAGAACGAGATATGGCGATGGTGTTGGTCACTCATGATTTAGGAGTGGTAGCTGGCCGCACCGATGAAATCATCGTCATGTACGCAGGAAAAATTGTTGAACAAGCCACCACCTCAGAGATCTTTCATCGCACTTCTCACCCTTACACCGAAGCGTTACTGCGATCTATTCCCAAAATCGATCAACCAAGCCACACGCGCCTCGCCGCTATAGCGGGTCGCCCTCCGGATCTCGCCGACTCGCTTGAAGGCTGTTCTTTCAGCCCGCGATGCCCTTATGCCCAGGAGCGCTGCTTTGAAGAAGAACCAGAACTGGAAGCTCTAGCAACAGACCACTTGTCGGCCTGCTGGTATCCAGTAGGAACGCCCGAAAACCAGGAAGCCTGGGAAAAGAACCTTTTGGCCGGGCGGCCTTCCACACTTGCAATAGCAAACGGTCAAATCGTTGATGACATATCGGTGCGCTTACCGTCGGGAACTTCCTGATGGCAGGCGGCGGCAAGGCTCACCTTCGTCCAAGCGAGGACGTTCTCATTTCTGCTCAAGATGTGGTGGTGGAGTTTCCAGCGTCACGCGGCCGAGTCGTCAAGGCAGTGAGCGGGATCAGTCTCGACGTAAAAGAAGGAGAGACCCTAGGGCTCGTAGGCGAATCCGGGTGTGGAAAATCGACAACTGCTAAAGCATTGATTCAGCTACCGCCGCCTGATTCGGGAACCGTACATTACAAAGGCGAAGATCTAACACAGCTCGACGCGGAGTCCCTCCGTCAAGCACGCACCGACCTGCAAATCATCTTTCAAGACCCAATTTCTTCACTCAATCCACGTCGAAAAATCGGAGATGTGGTTGCCGAACCGCTTAAGGTTTGGGGTCCGAGCGACTCCGCATCGCAAGTCGAGAAAGTAAACGCGATGCTCGAAGCCGTCGGCATAAACCCTGACGATGCACGCGACAAACGACCCCACGAGTTCTCGGGCGGGCAATGTCAACGAATTTCTATCGCCCGAGCTTTAGTCCTTAACCCACAGGTCATTATCTGCGATGAACCGGTCTCAGCACTGGATGTGTCGGTGCAAGCTCAAATTCTTAATATGCTTGAGGATCTCAAAGCCGAATACGGCCTGACATTGGTGTTTATCGCACATGACCTTGCAGTGGTAAAAAATATTTCAGATCGAGTAGCCGTGATGTATCTCGGCAAACTTTGCGAAGTGTCTGGATCCGACGCGCTTTATGAGAGCCCAGCCCATCCATACACCGAGCTGCTGTTGAACTCGAGTCCAATACCCGACCCTGACATCGCACTGAGCACCGATTTGGTCGAGCAGGGAGATGTGCCATCTCCAATCGATCCGCCGACCGGCTGCCGTTTTCACACTCGATGCGATTATGTCTCCGATCGATGTATAGATGAAGAACCTCAAATGCAGAAGATTTCTGATGACCACTACGTCGCCTGTCATCACCCGCTCGCCTCTGTCGCCAACTCGGCGGGGGTGAGCGTCTGATTAATCATTGCTTCTGCGCCGCAGAAGCTCTAGCGGTTGGGCATTCGCCCTCCGCTGAATCACACATTTCCGCAAGAACTCAGGGAGGGTTCACATGAATAAAAGCTGGCTAAAGATCATCGCGCCGTTGTTTACGGTTGCCTTGATCGCCGCTGCCTGTGGAGGTAGCGACAGCGACTCGGGGTCGAGCAGTAGCTCGGACGCTGCGAGCAGCACAGAAACCGAAGCCGAAGAAGAAACCGAAGCCGAAACTACGGAAAAGGCCGAGGAAGTCATCGAGGCCGGCACTGAAGCCGAAGGGGACGTCGATACTAAGGTGGAAGCAGTCGTAGAAGAAAGTAGCTACGGCGGCAGCGTCATCATTGGTCTTGAAGCAGAGGCTACGGGTTTGCGCCCGTGGGAGGATGCTTGTTCCTCTCCATGTCTCGTCATGATGAAGGCAATGATCGACACCATGGTGGAAAGGCGAGCAGACGGCACCTACGGTCCGTGGCTTGCTAAGTCATGGTCAGCCAACGAGGGTTACACCGAGTGGACGTTTGAACTTCAGGAAGGTGTCCTGTTCCATAACGGTTACTCCTTCAACGCCAAGACCTTGGTCGACATGTTTGAACTTCAGAAGGTTGGAGCAGTTGCGGCCGGAGTGGTCTCTGCGGCAAAGGTTGGGGAGGTAGTAGCTGTCGATAACTACACAGTGAAGTACGTCCTCACTGGCGCACATTCGGCATTTCCTTCGTTCCTCTACGGGGTAGGCCTTGGTGGGGTCTTCGAACCCAACGCGGCCAACGAAGATTTCGACGGGTTCTCGATGAATCCGATCGGCACCGGACCGTTCATGATGGATAAACGCGACTTGGACAACGAGACCATCGTTGCTCGCAATCCGAACTACTGGATGAGCGACGAGGACGGCAATCAGTTGCCGTATCTCGACTCAGTGGCGTTCCGTCCCATCCCGGACGAAGGGACTCGTCTTGACTCGTTGCTTTCCGGCACGACAACAATGATGCAGACCTTGCGTCAGGGCACGATTCGCGATGCCCGTGCCGCTAAGGCAGATGGTGCAGACATCACTCTTTTTGAGTTCCAGGGCAACAACGTCGGCGGCGGTATGTTCAACAACAGCATCCCACCATACGATGATGTTCGAGTTCGGAAGGGCTTGACCCACATGAACAACCAAGACGCGGTGATTGAAGCTCTTGGTGGTACTGGAATTTCTCTTCCAGGAAGCCAGTGGTTCAGCCCTGACAGCCCCTGGTATTCAGAAAAGGCTGCCGCTGCTTGGCCAAAATTTGACTTTGACGCCGGCAAGGCTCTTGTTGCGGAATACGTGAACGATCCGGACAGGTCCGATGGCCGAGCAGTTGGCGACAAGATTGAAGTTGAGCTTTCCTGCCCACCTGATCCCACGCTGATCCTCGCTATCCAGGTGATCGAACAGTTGTGGAGTGCTAGCGGGATGGTTGACGTAAATCTGACGAACTACGATCAGCAGACACACATCAACTACGCGTTGGGCGCTCCACCTGATTTCAATGGTTCACACGGTGCGCACTGCTGGCGGTGGTCGAGCAACGACGATCCGTCAACGTTCCTGAACACTCAGTTTGCGCCTCCCACCTTGGGTATAGCCGCTGCATACGGTTTGGACGGAATCTTTTCTCCGATCAACTTCCCCAACTACTTCGACATCGAAATGTTTGGTTGGCTAGTTGGAGCGATCAGCACTGATGTGTTTGAGGAGCGCTATGCCCTATACGAGATGGTGATGATGCGGCTTGCGCGAGATGTCCCAGTTTGGTATTCGGGCCATACCGCTACGCTATTGGCAGCAGAAACCAACATCCTCGGGGTGAACGGTTGGCTACTTCCAGACGGTAGCTTGGGGGCTGGTTTCCCAGCAGCAATAGCTCGTTGGGGCCAGGTCTTCATCCAAAACTAATCAACACTGATCATCAACACTGATCATTGACCGCGATCCTTAGGTAGGAGTTCCACCATTGGGAAAGATTTTGGCCGCACGACTGGCGCGACTTGTAGCGACACTTTTTGCGGTTTCACTTCTTACCTTTCTCTTGGTGGAACAACTACCTGGGGATCCGGTCACTGCTCTTTTGCCACCAGAAGCGCTCCATGATCTTGAGACCATGGAACGCATTCGAACTGAGCTCCGGCTTGATGATCCGGCCCTCGTCCGTTACGGGCGATGGGTGACTGACGCCTTACAAGGCGATCTCGGAAAGTCATACATCACCGATCAGCGGGTCGCTGATGCCATCAGGGACCGCATTCCTGTCACTATGGAGCTCGCTCTATTAGCGACCGTTATCGCCGCGGTACTTGCAATACCAATTGGTGCGTTCTCTGCCTACAGAGAAGGCGGACGTTTCGACCGGGTGATGTCGGTCTTCACGACGGCTTCACTCTCGATCCCTGCCTTCGTGGCGGCGATCTTTTTCATTTGGCTTTTCACTCTGAAATTCAACTGGCTTCCATCTACTGGCTGGAATCGCATCACCGACAAGGGTCTCTTAGCCAACCTCAAAACCGCAATTTTGCCCGCTAGCGCGTTAGCTCTAGCGCCATTAGCGATTAACGCGCGACTCATCCGAGCGGACATGATCGGAACCCTCAAAGAGGACTACATACTGTCGGCCCGCGCAAAGGGTCTACGAAGCAGATACATCCTTATGCGGCATGCTCTGCGGCCAAGTTCTCTTACCGCGATCACTATATTCGGGCTTCAATTCGGTGCTCTCATCGGCGGCACTGTTGTCATCGAAACAATTTTCGCGCTACCAGGGTTAGGTACCCGCCTCATAAGCGGTATTTATCAACGTGACGTCACGATGATCCAAGGCATCACTCTTTTCGTTGCCACTGTCTACGTGGTGGTCAATTTGCTTGTCGATTTGCTCTATTTGCTACTCGATCCGCGAATCCGGAGACAATGATGTCCGAATCCAAAGACATCACAGGTTCACCGGATGCCAAATCAAAGGGCAATGGTCGGTTGTCCGCAGTCAAAGAGATGCCGTTTTTCGTTAAGTGCGCCCTGTTTTGGTTGGTCTTTATCGTTTCCGCTGCGATTTATACACGACTTGACCGACTCTTTGGGCAAGCGCTGCCATTACAGGATCCGTTTTACCAAGGATTCCTTTTTGGTGGTGCGTCTCCTGTTGAAGGACCATCTCTTGACCATTTACTCGGCACTGACATTCTCTCGCGAGACAACCTCTCCAGGCTCCTTCACGGAGCATGGGTGTCACTTGCCGTAGCTATCACCGTCGTTTCATTCGGCATTGTTTTTGGGGGTTTGCTCGGCGCATTCGTTGGATACGCGAGGGGGCGTTGGGAAACCCTCGTCATGGGCATCATGGACGTTGTCCTGGCTTTTCCTCCGCTCGTTCTACTACTTGCGTTGGTCGCTATCTACAAGGTCCGAAGCCTTCCTGTCATCGCGTTGGTCTTTGGAGTGCTCGGCATTCCCACATATGTGAGGATCGCCAGAGCAAACACATTGGGGGTCGCAAGTCGGGAATTTGTGCAAGCAGCTGAAGCGATCGGCACAAAACGAATCTGGATCCTTTTTAGGGAAATCATTCCCAATATTCTTCCGTCGCTCTTCGCATATGCGCTGATTAACGCTGGGTTCGTAATCGTGATCGAGGGCACCTTGTCTTACCTTGGCCTGAGTGTTCAAATTCCGGAACCAACCTGGGGCAACATGATTAACGAAGGTAGACGGGATATCAGGCGAACTATTTTGCCGATTTTTTGGCCTGGATTATTCTTAACTCTGACCGTCGTATCACTCAACATGCTCGGAGATTGGTTTCAACAGCGAGTGGCGATTCGCTCTTCTGCTCTCTGATCAGGCTTCGCTATCGTCAGCTTCAAGACCCAGAATGCTTGACTGGTCAAGAGTTCCGGCCCGTCGATAGACCTCCAATTTGGCTCTGCTGTCATCGATGTCAAGGTTGCGCATGGTCAGTTGGCCAATCCGATCCAGCGGACCGAACGCTTGACCATCCACTCGTTCCATGGACAGTCGATCTGATTCATAGGTAAGAGCTGCGCCAGCCGTATCAAGAATCGAGTAATCGTCTCCTCGTCGAAGCCGCAAGGTCACCTCACCAGAAATCGCAGACCCAACCCATCTCAATAAGGGCTCCCTCAGCATCAAACTTTGAGGATCGAACCATCGTCCCTCATACAGAAGACGCCCCAGACGTCTTCCCATAGTTCGGTAGTTCTCGATGGTGCTCTCGTTATGAATCCCAGTCAATAAACGTTCATATGCGACATGGAGAAGGGCTAGGGCCGGACCCTCATAGATGCCGCGCGATTTAGCTTCGATGATCCGATTTTCAATTTGGTCGCTCATGCCAAGGCCATGCCGGCCGCCTATCGCATTAGCTTCAATCACCAACCCGATGTGATCGTCAAAGGTGGCACCATTAAGCGCAACCGGCCAGCCTTCTTCGAATGTGATCGTCACGTCCTCTTCAACAATCTCGACATCAGGGTCCCAATGACGTTGCCCCATAATCGGTGAAACGATTTCCATTCCCCGGTCAAGCTCTTCTAAGGCTTTGGCCTCGTGAGTTGCCCCCCAAATGTTCGCGTCGGTGGAATACGCTTTTTCCGTGGAATCGCGATATGGCAACCCCCGCGCTGTGAGAAATTCGCTCATTCCTGTGCGCCCACCTAATTCGTCAACAAATGCTTGGTCCAACCAAGGTTTGTAGATCCGCAGGTCTGGATTGACTAGCAGTCCGTACCGGTAGAACCGCTCAATATCGTTGCCTTTATACGTTGAACCGTCACCCCAAATATCGACGCCGTCCTCCTTCATGGCCGATACCAGCATCGTCCCCGTCACCGCCCTTCCAAGGGGTGTGGTGTTGAAGTAGGTCTTTCCAGCAGTTGAGATATGGAACGCACCGCACTGGAGCGCCATCAACCCCTCACGCACAAGTTCAGTCCGACAATCAATGATCCGTGCAGCTTCGGCCCCGTATTGCAGCGCGCGGTCAGGAACGCCACCAAGGTCGGGTTCGTCATATTGACCCAGATCAGCCGTGTACGCGTAAGGGATCGCTCCGCGTTCACGCATCCATGCAACCGCGGCGGAGGTGTCTAAGCCACCTGAGAATGCGATCCCGACTCGCTCCCCCTCAGGGAGAGACATCAGCACTTTTGACATAGGAAAACCACCGTACGGCATCAGAGGGCCGTTACCTTGCACCAGTTTCGCTTCGTACCGTTTAGGATCCATGCTGGAGGGGGTAGCTGTGGGTCATATATCCGAGCGAGTAGCAGAACTAGTCCAAATTCCAAGCGTGAATCCGCTTCACGCGGGTCCCAAATCAGGCGAGGACGGTGAACGAGCAATCGCGAGTTGGTTGGCCGATCATGCCGATGCCCTCGGAGCCGAGGTCGTGGTTGACGAGGTGCTCGATGGTCGTTGCAACGTGTACGCGCGATTTGAGGGAACCTCAGACCGGGCGGTGACTATTGACGTCCACCTTGACACCGTTGGCGTAGAACACATGCCCGATAATCCCTTCGATGGTCGGATCGAAGACGGTCGAGTGTACGGGCGCGGTTCTGTCGATACGAAGCCGACTTTGGCGGTTGTGTTGCAGGTCATCGAGGAAATGCGAGCCGCTGGCCAGCGTCCCGTGCCGACTGTGAACCTTGTCGGAACGATCTCCGAGGAAGGCGGTGGACTCCTCGGTGCTACCCGTTACCGCGATTGGTTACTCGAGCGGGGTCAACGGATAGAACAAATAGTCGTCGCGGAGCCAACGATGTGCGCTCCAGTGCACGGACACAAGGGCGGTGTCGGTCTTGATGTCACCGTTCACGGACATGCAGCACATTCATCAAAACCGCACCTGGGAGCAAATGCCTTAAGCGGCGCCGCTCGAATTGTCGTCGCCGTCGACGCAGAGCAAGAACGGCTGGCCGCCCTCGAGGCAACAACGCCTGTCGGCAAAGGCACCGTTTCAGTGACGGAACTCGCAGGCGGGTTAGCTCGCAACATCATTCCGGATCACTGCAATCTCTACGTGGGGCGGCGTACCGCTCCTGGCGAAGACGTAGCCGAAGTGCGTGCATTCCTTTGCGATCTGATTGAGCGCAGCGCCGCGCCGTTGTCAACCACTATCGAATCGCTCTATGGCGATGGCAGTCCCGCTTTCTACCAAGACCCAGACAGCAATTTGGTGAAAACACTGGCCCAGCTTGCTGATTTGGTGCCAACGACAGCCGAGTACGGTTCGAATGCCCTGAGGTATGGCGAAGTAGCAGATCAACTGGTGGTCTTTGGGCCAGGGTCAATCGACCAAGCCCATCAGGCTGTTGAATGGGTCGATATTGCGGAATTAGACCGCGCTGTGGACATCTACCGCACCTGGCTCAGTCAGTAGCTTCTGAGTCAGCCACCGCGACTTTTAACGCGAACTCAATCATCTCATCCAACGTCACCTGCCGTTCAGCCGACGAAAGGCTTTCCCCCGTCGTTAGGTGGTCGGACATTGTCAGCAGACTCAAGGCCCGGCGTCCTTCATATTTCGCCAGAGCGTAGAGACCCGCTGTTTCCATCTCCACGCACAAAACCCCATCGGCTGCCATGTCTACAGTTAGGTTTTGGTCGGGTTCATAGAAGAGATCTGTAGTGAATATCTTGCCCGTCACCAGATCCAGGCTCTCTTGGTTGGCAATGCGTACCGCCATGGTCACCAATTCTTGTGTCGGGGCGAGCAGGGAATCCTGGTTAGGCAAAAGGTGGCCCGGTATCGAGCTGTTAGTGATGCACTCTGTTGCTGCCACGATGCTGCGCAGCTCCAGGCTCGGATCGAACACTCCGGCTGTTCCAACGCGAATGATCGTCTCCACGCCGTAGAACCGATAGAGCTCAGTCATATAAATAGCCGCTGACGGCATACCCATCCCGGAGGTCATCACAGAAACTGCCACGCCTTCGTAGGTGCCTGTGTATCCGCTCGCGTTGCGGATGTTCGTCACTAAACGGGCATCTCCAAGGTGCTGTTCCGCTATATAGGTTGCGCGTAGTGGGTCTCCGGGCATTAAGACAACTGGCGCGAAGTCACCCATTTCGGCCTCTATGTGGGGAGTCGACATTTCAGGCTTCCGGTCCGAGTAAATCGTCAATTATGTCAGCTTGGCCAGGTTCTTTTGCGTCGAGAAGGATCCCATGAGCTGCGAGTTTTGCTCGGGCTATTTCCGAATCCAGTAAGGGATCTATGACGTTCACACCTTGAGGTACCGTTCCTCGGGCCAGTTCGTGACAGCCCACGCCTTGCACGGCAAACGAAAGATCCATGATCTCGATCGGGTGCCCAAGACCACCTGCGATGTTGACCAGCGCTCCGTTCGCTAACACAAGCACCGACTGGTTGTCGTCAATTATGTACTCGTCGATGCCCGGGCGCACCGCCCTGAAGTCGTGTGCTTCATCAGCCAACGCTTCGACGTCGATTTCAAGGTCATGGTGGCCGGCATTGGCCAAAATTGCACCATTTTTCATGGCAGAAAAATGCCGGCGTGCTATGGCACGGCGCCCACCGGTCGCCGTCAAAATGAAATCTGCCCTAGGTAGAACATCGCTTAGGCTTCCAACGCGGTGACCGTCCATCAACGCTTCCAGGGCCTTCACGGGATCTACCTCAATCACCCATGCGGTGCCTCCCAATGCGCGCACGTGAGCTGCTATGCCGCGCCCAACCCACCCATAGCCGAGGATCGCGACGTCTTTGCCAGCCATCAACATGTTGGTGAGGTTCAAGATGGCCTGCACGGTGCTTTGACCTGTTCCATATTTGTTGTCAAAGAGATGCTTGCAGGCAGCATCGTTACCCGCGAGAACGGGGAACGGCAGGCGACCGCGAGATGCCAACTCAACTAAGCGCGCAACTCCTGTAGTTGTTTGTTCCGTCACCCCCTTCAACGCTTCAAACGCGGCGGGTCGCTGACTCGCCATTCGGATCGTCAGTTCAGCACCATCATCAATAATTAGTTCCGGGCCGGTGTCTGCCACTGCGAGAAGGTCTTTTTCCCACGCGTCGTATCCGCTGTCACGCGTTGAATGGACTTCCACTCCTCGTTCAACAAGAGCTGCAGCAATTTCGTCTCGAGTTGAATGAGGATTCGACCCCGCAGCCACAACCTGGGCACCGGCATCAGCCAACACCGTCGCCAAAAGCGCCGTCTTCGCTTCCAAGTGAACCACCACCGCGACGCGACGGCCTTCTAAAGCGCCATCTTTCAGACGCTCTCGGAGAAATCCATCAACCAATGGGGAGTGACGGCGAGCCCATTCGATTGAACGATGCCCTTCAGGTGCAAGATCCGGGTTTAGAATTCTTGAGCGATTTGTGAGAGACACGTCAGGAGTGTTACACGTACTCGCTCTAGTCTTTTGCCATGACAGTGATTGTGGCCGGAGGCGGCATCGCAGGAATGACCATGGCCCTCACCTGCCACGAGTTGGGGTTTCCGGTGATAGTCCACGAATCGGTGAGCCAGTTACAACCTTCGGGAGTTGGAATCAACCTCCAACCCAACGCGGTCCGGGAGCTATATGACCTGGGTTTAGAAACGCAGCTGGACCAAATAGGTGTTCCGGCTAAGGAGTGGGCTCTGGTCGGGCGCAACGGCAACGACGTGTGGGCCGAACCCCGTGGCCTAGACGCGGGATACCTGTGGCCCCAATATTCCGTTCATCGCGGGCGGCTGCAAATGTTGCTCTATGAGGAAGTCTTGAGGCGTCTTGGCCCCAACGCAGTCATCACAGGAAGTCGCCTCTTGAGTTACGAGTCTCATGACGACAACATCCGCGTTTCGTTTCAATCAGGCTCGAACAAGGTCACAACGATTGAAGGATCAGTGCTCGTCGGTGCAGACGGTCTACACAGTGCCGCCCGCCGCCAGATGCGCCCCACCGAGGGACCTCCAGTTTGGGGAGGTCCCGTCATGTGGCGCGGCACTTCTGAAGCTGTTCCCATCCGGACGGGCGCATCCTTCGTGCTGGTGGGAAAACTTGACCAACGATTCGTCTGCTACCCGATTAGCCATCCCGATCCGTCCACTGGGCTAGCGACAATTAATTGGATCGCTGAACTGACTTATGACACCTCCCAGGATTGGGGTGACAGCGATTGGAACAAAGAAGTGCCGATAGACAAATTTCTCGGTGAATTCGAAGACTGGGCGTTCGATTGGCTTGACATTCCAGCGTTAATCCGCGGTGCGTCAACGGTCTACGAGTACCCAATGGTCGATAGAGACCCGATCGAGAATTGGGTCGATGGGCGCTGCGTCCTTATCGGCGATGCTGCCCATGTCATGTACCCGGTCGGCTCCAATGGCGCGAGCCAAGCCATCGTCGACGCTCGCGTCCTGGGCGCCGCAATGCAACATCTGGGTGTGAGTGTTGCAGCGCTGAAGTCATTCGAGGACGCGATGCTTCAAGATGTGAATGAGCTCGTGTTACGAAATCGAGGTGCGGGCCCGATTGGCATCCTCGGACTAGTCGAAGAAAGATGCGGCGGCGTGTTTGACGATATCGAAGACGTAATACCTCGCGAAGACATCGAGGATTACATGGCTCGCTATAAGGCCGCGGCTGGATTTGCGATCGAAACTCTCAACAATTCACCCAGGACGATTTTGTTGTGAAGTGATTCGGTGATCCATTTGTGGACTTCACTCCAATTCCCGGGCCAAGCGGCTGTTGTTTGAATCAAGTGGCGTTTGTGTCATCTCAAGGTGAAGGCGGCCACCTGTCGTGTACGGGTGAGCGACGACAACGTCGTGATTTAATTCAACACCTAAGCCTGGACCGGTTGGGGGAATCATCCACCCCGCATCCCACTCCAAAGGTTTTGTTACAACACTGTTGTGAAAATCACTGAGAATGGTTTCCAGGATCAGAAAATTTGGAAGAGTGAATCCCAGGTGCGTCGCCGCTGCATGCGCAATTGGGCCGCAATAAATGTGAGGGGCGATCTGAGCGTTAAACAACTCTGCCAGGGCAGCAATTTTCTTGGTCTCCCACAACCCCCCGCTCCGACCTACATTCGGTTGAAGAATTCTCACTCCTGCTTTGAGCAAGTCATGAAACTCCTTACGGGTGGTGGCTCGTTCACCGGCTGCCACCGGAATGGTGGTCGCCGCGGCGACAGCGCCGATCGCTTCCACTTGATCAGGAGGGCAGGGCTCTTCGAACCAGAGCGGGTCATAAGGCTCTAAACGTTGCGCAAGACGGATTGCTGAACCTGTGGTCATTTGTCCATGGGTTCCGAACAAAATATCAGCCCGATCTCCTACAGCTTCTCTGATGCGGCGAATCGAATACTCAGCGCGACTCAACTCAGATAGCGATAGTTCCCGGCCCCCCTGAAACGAATACGGCCCGGTCGGGTCTTGCTTAACAGCGGTGAAACCCATATCGAGGTACCGCAACGCAGTTTCCGCGGCGGCGTCCCCATCGTGGTAAACGTCAGGTTGATCTGGGAGCGCGTCACCGGAAGCATCAGTTTCCAGCGGATATAGGTAGGAGTAGGTGCGAAGCCGATCGTGGAATCTCCCTCCCAGCAGTTCGTACACCGGTACTTCATGGGCCTTGCCAAGGATGTCCCATATTGCCATCTCAATACCGCTGAAAACACCCATAGTCGAAAGGTCGGGGCGTTGGGTAAATCCCGCCGAATAGACCCGCCGAAAAAGAGTTTCCAGGTGATGGGGATCTGCCCCGGCAACGTAACGTTCGAATATGTCCGCGACCATCGAAGTCGCGATGTCTGCTGAAAAGGGGATCCCGTAACATTCCCCTACTCCGGTGATCCCATCGTCAGTTTCGACTTCTACGAACACCCAAAATGAACCCCCGACCCCGGTGGGGGGCACTGTTGCGTATGTGCGCACTTCTTGAAGGCGCATCAGTAATTCAACCGAATGTCAAACTTGAGGCTCGGTGATAAACAACGGGATTTCTCGGTCAGTCTTTTCTTGATACTCCGCGTACGGGGAAAAGGCTTCGACTGATCGTTCCCACCACGCAGCTCGTTCTTCTCCACTCAAAAGGCGAACTGTTGTTTCGAAGGGCGCGGGACCGTCTTGGACCAAGACTTTAGGATCCGCCACAAGGTTGTGGTACCAGCCCGGATGTTCTTTTGCCCCGCCTTTGGAGGCAACGATGGCATATTGGCCTTCGTGCTCAACTTTCATGAGCGGTACTTTGCGAACCAACCCTGTGCGATGCCCGATAGTTGTCATAACAATGATCGGCAAACCGGTGTCTCGAAGCGTGCTCGCCTTCTGGCCGTTGGACGTTTCGTATTCTTCGGCTTGTTCCGCCACCCAGTCCCAGGTACTCGGACCGTACTCTCCATCAAATGTCATCTCGACACCCTAGGGGCATCTGTCAATCCCGCGACAAAATAACTCTCCAACTTCGATTAGTCCTCAGTTGCAACGAGCTTCGGTTAGGGGAATATCGGGACTATTGGTGAGATCTGCCCTCAAGGAACCTGGTGTTGAGACAAGGGCAAGGCTCAGTTCACTCAAGGACTCCTGCCACCGCCAGCTCCGCGATGTGGTCGGCGTCGTAGCCCAGAATCCCCTCAAGCACATCGAAGGTGTGCTGGCCAAGAGTTGGTGCTGCGTCGCTAATCGCATCGGTGCTACGGGACATCGAGAACCTGGTTCCTTCTATCCACATCGACCCATGTTCGTCGTGGGACGCTTGCCGGAAGTGGTTACGGTGTTCCAGTTGTGGGTCACTAGCCACCACGATCGAGTCCTGCACAACATGGGCGGGCACTCCGATGGCCTGCAAACTTGAGTGGACTTCGGCTCCCCTTCGAACCGATGTCCACGCCTCGATCGCGGATTCGATCTGCGGTCCAAGGACCCGCCGACCAGCGATGTCGGTTTCGCTCCACTCGGTGGAAAAACCCAAGAGGTCACACAAGCTGCGCCACTGTTCATCATTTTCACACGAGACCGCTACCCACTCATCGTCTCCCGAACAGGGGTGGATACCGTGGGGCAACATCGACGGGTCAGCGTTCCCGATCTTCGGGGCTAGTTGCCCATTAACCGTCCAGCCAAGTAGATGCGGGGTTAAAAAGTTCATCGACGACTCAGCTTGGGACAGATCGATGTATTGGCCCTCGCCAGTTCGGCGCCGATGGTCAAGGGCGGCAAGAATTGCAACCTCCAGATAGCGGGGAGAGACGTAGTCGGTGTACGCCCCAGCCACTCCTGCGGGGTCACGGTCAGGCCAACCAGTCATTTCATAGAAACCCGACATTGAGGCCCCCATGGTTCCAAAACCCGCTAGATGCGACATCGGGCCGTCTTGTCCGAACAAGCAACTACTTGTCATGATGACGTCAGGATTCACTTCCTTCAAATCCTCATATGTCAGATTCCATCCGGCCATGGCTTTTGGCGAGAACGACTCACACACCACGTCCGCCCAGCGCACAAGGTCGAGGATCAACTCTCTCGCTTCAGGGGTGTCCATCGCGACGGTAAGGCCGAGTTTGCCAGCGTTGAGGTTTTGGAACAGCCCGCTGTTTTCTGCACCTCCTTCATTGTTAAGCAACGGCTGAAACGTACGCGCCCCCTCAATTTTGTGTGAGGACTCAAGCCGCACCACGGTCGCCCCCCAATCAGCGAACACTCGAGTTGCGGCCGGGCCAGCCATCACCCACATCAGGTCAAGGATTTTGACATCAGAAAGTGGTGCTACTGGCATCGCTTCAACGACCGTGGTGGGTTCGGCAACCCGGGTTTTGATCTCGCCGTTGTCCTGACCGATGGCAGGCGGGGGCAGCGATAAATCGAGCGGCGTAGCCGAGAATTTGGCCATCGGGCCCGGAAATTGAACTGGCCCGAGATCGAGGCATTCGATTTCACGCCAAAAGCCCCGTTCCTCGAACTGGCCAAGCTCTGCAACTTCCTGGACGTTGCAAATCGGCACGATCAGCAGACGCTTCTCAAGGGCTGCCGATAGCAACTCGGCTTTAGTCTTTGTCGCTGAGAATTGGGCAGCGACTTCTTGGATGCGGTCGTATTCTCCCAGCCCGATACGACCGTTTGTCACCCCTTCAACGAAGTTGACCCAGTCAATCTCGAGATCGCTACCTGCACACATGCCCTCCTCATGGATCCAGTCGAAAAGTCGGGAGCTGAACGGGGCAATCGCTTCGCCAAAAAGGATTGTGGTGGAGACGAATCCGTCGGCAGCCGGAGAGCGGAGGCGAATTCGAAATGGGCCCACTGCCGCTCCACCACTCATCCGAGTCGTCTCAGGTGAGTTGTATAAGTGACACAGAACCATCGACTGAGTGGCTTGCATAAAAGATTGCTGGGCACTGACGTCAACGTGTTGCCCCTTACCGGAACGGTTACGTTCATGTAAAGCGATGAGGGTCGCTCCTGCAGCTTCGGCTGAAGCGTGCAGAAATGACTGCGCTAGAGGCACACGTAAAGGTGCGCGGTCTTCGTCGCCGGTCATCTTTGGCACCATCGCTGCTGCAGCCACAGTCAGGTCGGTCGCGGCCCAGTCGGCTTTGGGTCCGCTCTGACCAAACGGAGAAATGGATGTCACCACGATTTCAGGATTCACCGCCGCGAGCTCGTCGTAGCCAAGTCCACGCTCAGCCATAGCTCCTGGCCGATCCGACTCAAGGACAATGTCTGCACTGGCGACCAACTCGAGAAAACGTCCGCGATCGGCCGGATCGTCAAGATCCATGGTGATACTTCGCTTCCCGCGGTTGTATGACCAAAACCACAGAGATGCTTCAGGGTCGCCCTCTCGTCCAGCAACAAACGGCGGCAGCCGGCGCGAACGTGAACCGTCCGGAGGCTCCACCAAAATAACCTCTGCCCCAAGGTCTGCCAGAGTGGCACCCGCCAGTTGGCCTCGTTCATCAGTGAGATCAAGTACTCGATACGGCGACAGCACGCGCAATTCCCCCTTATGTCGATCGGCAAAGAAACTAGCGCTCGTTAAGGCCATCGCGGACCGAGTCGCTCGCGACAACCAGATGAGCGATGACGAGCACTGTGGGAAGCCACATACACGGAGCCTTTCTCAGATCCGACCTTGATCAACGCGAACACCGACTCCGACGTCCACCAAGACTGAGTTAACCCAATCCGCCACTCACCAGAGCCAAGGACTGGCTGCGCTTCGGAGTTATCTTTACTGGTACACAGCGCCCTACTTGTAGTTGGCTAGGTTGTTCGCTACCGATCCCACTGGTGGGTTCGCTTTCTCTACGAAGGAGATCACTCCATGCTGTTTCAAATCGACTATTCGGTATTCCAAACCAACAGACGCGATGCCCTCACCGCCTTTGGAACATTCACTCAAGAACAACTCGAGTCATTGTTAACCGACCACGGTGTCGAACTAATTGGTCGTTGGCACTGCCTGGGTGAAGGAACCGGGACCATGATTGTAGAAACAGACGACTTTTCGAAATGTACTGCGTTTCAACTCGCCTGGGCTGACGTGTGTGACATGAGAGCCAAACCAGTAATGACGGACGTACCAGCGCGAGAAGCCATCCAAACTCACTTCCTCTAATCGACCGGGCGTACCAAGGCGGAGAAACTACGGGTCCCTACCGTTGCGTGAGAACAGCACTCAAACAGCGGTAGGGATCCATGAACCTAAGGGCCATAAGTGCCTATGCGGGGTGACATTAGAAAGTAACGGATCTACGGCCTGAAAGAGGCTCCCGCTGTGGGCCCGAGCTGGGTTTGTAGAACGCTTTGAGCTTGTTGCACAAACTCGCAGAGCAAGGGTCGCGTGTCTCGTGGATCAATCAGATTCTCGATATCCATTGCATGAGCGTTCCTAAACGGAGACGCAATCGCTTCCAAACGCGCTTCTATCTCTTCTCGTTTCGCCTTCGGGTCCTCAGCATTTTGAATTTCTCGCTTGTACGCAACCATCGTTCCACCTTCGATGTGCATAGAGCCTGCATGAGCGGATGGCCAGGCGTATCTCTGGTACATACCGCTGTGTCGCACATGAAGACCACCCGCCACGCCGTAGCACTGACGCATCAAAAAAGATATATAAGGCATTCTCGAAGCTGAGAAGACCGTTACGGCTCGCGCTCCGCCACGGAGGATTCCTTGAACTTCGTTCTCCGGACCGACGTGGAAGCCCGGCTCGTCACACAACCAGACGAGTGGAAGGTGGAAAGTGTCACATAGCTGAACGAGTCGCATTGCTTTCTCAGCTTCAAGTGGGCCCATCGCGCCGCCGTAATACAGCGGATTGTTGATCATTACGCCAACGGGGTAACCGTCAACTCGGCCCAAGCCTGTTATGTGAGCTCGACCTGACAAGGGAGCTATCTCGAAGAAAGAGTCGATGTCTAGGACAGCGTCAAGGATCCTGTGAGGATAATAAATTCGTCTTTTAATACGAGGTATCACCTCTAGCAACATTTCGTCTCTACGACCTACCGGATCTTTGGGTTCAGACCGTGGTGCCATCTGCCAAACGTTCGAGGGCAGATATGACAGAAATTTTCGAGTTTGCTCAAAAGCATCCTCTTCAGTTTCGGCCAGGTTGTCGATGACGCCGTTAGGAATTTGAACTCGTTCATCACCCAGGTCTTCTTTAGTGATATCAACCCCGATGCCTTCTTTCACTACTGCAGGTCCAGCAACGAATACTTGGCTCGTGCCCTTCACCATGATGCTGAAATGAGCCAGACATGCCTGCACCGCTGGGAGGCCCGCTACCGACCCCAGAACTGCGGACACGACCGGCACTTGACCTAAAAGCTCCGTTGAAATATCTGGGGACTCGGTGTCCGGCAAATATGTGTGACCGAGTTTTTCGAATGTTTTGACGCTTCCTCCTGTTGCGTCCAGTAGGCGTACCAGCGGCAGCCGGTGATCGCGGGCCAGTGTCTCGGCGACTAGGTACTTCTGCCCAATGTTGCCATCAGCGGCTCCTCCACGAATGGTGAAGTCTCCTCCGCACAGGACAGCTCGTCGGCCGCCGAGTTCGGCTGTGCCGATCACGTAATTGGCCGGTGTGAGGCTTTCCAGTAACCCATTTTCGTCAAAAACGGGGGTCCCAGCGAGCGCCCCAACTTCGCGAAAGGTTCCGGGATCTTGCAGGGCGTTGATTCGTTCGCGGACTGTTAGCTTTCCTCGCCCGTGATGAAAGTCGACGCTTTCCTCACCACCCATTTGTTGGATGAGTTCAAGTCTTCGCTCTAGTTCTGCAACTTCTTGTTCCCAACTCATAATGAAATCCTTTCAGCTGGCGGATCTATAGCAGCCGGTATTTGAGGTTGGCGCTGGTTCCGTTCCCTGCTTCTGAGCTGATTGGGGTGCCCCGTCAATGAGTTCGGCGAGTGTTGAAATGACTTTGATTTGTGAGTCGTGGCCTCTTGGAGTTCAGTAACACTTAGTTCGATAACAACAGTTCCGTAATGCTTAGGTCACTGAGGCAACATGCCAAAGACTCTGGCTAGCCATTATTCTCATCGTCTCGAATTTCTCGGTAGTGCGCAAGGGCTTTTTGGTAATGCTCTACTTCGACTGCACCAGACACTAGATACCTGTGATCGATCACTACAGCCGGCACACCATTAACGCCGCTGCTGAGCGCTTCGTTGTACTCAGCGAACACCTGACTCTCAAAGTCTTTCCCATTAGCTATCCGAGTCTCTTCGAAAACATTCGTATCGATGTCTGCTTCGCGAGCTATTTCTAAGAGAACATCAGAATTCGAAATGTCACGGTTCTCGATGAAATAGGCACGCAAAAGCCTTTGGTGATAGCGACGCCAGGTGGCTTGGCCGAACGTGGCAGCGGTTTTCCCAGCGATGGCTGCTGGCAAAGAATGTGATGGTGGCGGGCTGGCACCAGACCACGGGGTGTTGAACTCTGCTAGAGGCTCAAGGCCAGCTGGACGCTCCCAACTTTTCGTATATTCAGTAAATTCTGCAAGTGTCCTCTGCTCAGATTCAGGCCGCAACAAGAACGATTTCCATTCGATAGCAATACCGTCCCCTTCTTGTTCCGCTAATTCGTCGAGACGCACGGCCCCAACCCAACACCAAGGTCAGAGGTAATCGGACCAAACGGTTATCTGCACGGCTTCGGAAGACATGGCCTACAGCGTAGGTCACGGCGAAACTTCTTATGTTTACGACTCACCCCGCGGCAGGCCATTTCTTAGGACGGTCCGTTGCCACTCCGCTTTGTCATCGACAGGGGCGCTGTGACATCGTTTGACAACCAAACCAGCAACAAAGGTGGAGATTATGCCAGCACACGTATGGACCGATACTTGGAAAGTGAAGCCGGGTCGAGCTGAAGACTTCGTGGGGGTAATGGAAAAATTTGACGAAATTTTGACCCGACTAAATATCAGACCCTCCTATCACACTCTGGTTCAACAACTCGGTGGACCCAGCGGCGGGTTTCTGACTTTTCATCACACGTTCGGTTACCCCTCCTTCGCTGAATACGGCGCAGCAACCGACGCCTTCTTTGCCGATCCTGAGTTCGAAGAACTATTCGGCAACGATGCGCTCGGACCCGATGCCCCCGCAGAAAGCGTCAGTGGGTCGATCGGTCAAGTGCTGTTCATCAAATAGTCCAGCCAAGTTCTAACAACCGGCAAAGGCCGCCCTTCGGGGCGGTCTTTCGTCGTTTTCGACGATGCCATTGCGAAAACGGCCAGCACCCTTGGTTAGTGACGTACACCGGAGTTACGTTCAGGTAAAGAAAAGCTGTCTGATGCTCGAGGCGTTCAATCCTCTTCTGGCCACGGATCGTCCATTTGAGTGGACAGCGGGACCTCGAAGGCGTTGAGCGTTAAAGAAATCAAGCAGTAGTAGCCGATCGTTGTAACAATTTCCACAACACCTTGTTCACCAAACGCTGCTGCGAGCTCGTCGTGTAGCCCTTGAGCCACTCGGTGTTCCTCAAGAAGAGTTTTCGTGTATCGATGCGTCACCTCTAAAGCGCCGGTCCACCCCGGACTTTCCCCTCGAGCGAGTCGATCGAGCGCATCTGCTTCGAGGCCAGCTTTGATACCGATTGCTTTGTGCGCGGCAAATTCAAATTTTGCTCGATAATGAACCCCGACCGTGCAAATAGCTACTTCCCGGACATCTGCGGGGATCTCGGTGCTGAACCGAACAGCACCGCCTAGGTCCAATGCGGGATGGCCCACGTTGGGAGCGTTCTGCCACACTCCAAACGGGCCGCGTCCCCAAATTTCGGCACCCAGGCCTTTCCTACTGCCTACAACCGCATCTCGAAGCTTGCCCTGCGATTCAGAAAGTTCACCCTCGTCGGGAATCGATAACCGCATTAGCGACCTTTCCATTCTGGTTCGCGGCGTTCAAAAAACGCTTTGATGCCCTCTTTGCGGTCTTCACTAGCGAAAACCTCAGATCGAGCGTAGTCAGTCACAGACCAGCCAAGTTCGTCTCCGCTTGCAAGGATCCGTTCCATTGCCTGCACAGAGTGACGCGTGGAGGTAGGAGAATTCGACGCGATTTCTTGGGCTAATGCGACAGCAACTTCTAACGCATGTCCCGGCTCGACGAGCCTATTGATTAGGCCATATTGCAACGCCCGTTCCGCTGATAGCTCTTCGCCCGTTAACACGACCTCTTTCGCGACGTGTAAGGGAAGTGACCGAAGGGCTCTGAAAAGCCCGCCACTGGTGGGTAACACACCGCGCTTGACTTCAGGCAGCCCCAAGCGAAGATTGGTTGAAGCGACAATTAAGTCACAGCAAAACAGTATTTCCATTCCTCCGCCAAGAGCCAAACCCTCCGCCGCCGCTACAAGTGGCTTGACGCGACGCCGGCGAATTATGCCGTACTCACCGCCACGATCCGACTTACCGCTTCCCTCTTTAAGGTCACTCCCGGCGGAAAACATGTCGATCCCGCCCGTCAAAACCGCTACCCACTGGTCGGGGTCGTCTTCAAATAAATCCAGTGCCTGATTGAGAGCAGCCGTCAGGTTTGGGTCAAACGCGTTTCGTTTGTCTCGACGATGCAGCGTAATGACCGTTATGTGGCCCTTTGTCTCAGTGTCAACAAGATCAGTTTCCATATGGTTCCCACTAGCGTTCGTTAAAGCACTTTTAGAGACGGGCGCAGCGTACCCTCAAGCCGGTGAATGGCGCCCGGTTGGATCAACGAACCCCAATGGTGTTCGCGGTGCAACACGGCGAACGCTCATCTCATATGGGGAAGCAGCGGCCGGCCCGGCCTTATTTCGCCCTCGCAACTGGCTCTCTCGCCTTCGTGCTCGGCACGGTAAACGTGACAGTTTCCAACGTCGCATTTCCCGAGATAGTGCGGTCGTTCCCTGGAGTCAGTACCGGTATGACCGGCTGGATTATTGCGGGCTACTCACTGGCCTTTGCCACCACCATGTTGGCGGGAGGTCGCCTCGCCGACCGTTATGGACGGTTGAGAATATTTCGCATCGGATTGTTCGGCCTTCTCCTTGGTGCGTTAGGAGCTGGTCTCGCCCCAAATCCATTAATCCTCGTGTTGGCAAGGGCGCTACAGGGCATGTTCGGAGCGCTCACGGTGCCTTCCTCTCTCGCTCTGGTGCTTCCACAATTTCCGCAAGCAAAACAAGCCAGCGTGATCGGGCTTTGGGCCGCAGCTGGAATGTTTGCTTCTGGCCTATCACCAGGTTTCGCTGCATTCGTTTTGGAAATCAGTTCCTGGCGTTGGGTGTATTTGGTGCTCGTCCCGATCATTGGCTTGGGTCTGCTTGGCGCCAAATTCTTCTTGAAAGAAACCGCTGAGCCATCCACAAAGCAGTCCCTGGATCTCCTCGGCGTTTTGATGGGCAGCGGATCCGTATTTTTGCTTGTTCTTGGAACCCTCCAAGGGCGGGCATGGGGTTGGGTTTCTCCGTACACCTTGGCCTGTTTCGCGGGTGCAGCGCTACTGCTCCCAATGTTTATCCGCCGATCTTCTAATCATCCAGAGCCCTTGTTCGATCCAGCCTTGTTTCGTATCCGCTCCTTTACCGTTTCCAATATCGCTGTGACCTTCGCCATGGTTGGCGCATTCACTAGCTGGTTCTTATGGCCCCTTTTCCTCACAGAAATTTGGGGGTACAGCAAAACAAAAGTTGGGTTGGCCTTTACTCCATCCCCAGTAATTTCTGCTGCCGTCGCGATCATGGGTGGGCGCTGGGCAGACAAGCACGGGTTCCGAGGAATAATGACGCTTGCTTCCTTAACTGGAACTGCAGGCTTCTTTTGGCTGTACTTTCTCCTCGATGAGGAACTTGAGTACTGGCTCGCCTTTTTCCCAGCTTCAGTCTTGTTTGGGCTTGGTATGGGAATTCTCGCGAGTCAGCTCAACAGCGCAGCACTGCGCGATATTCCTGCAGAGTCCATTGCTACCGCGAACGGTATACATCAAAGCCTGCGGTACGCAGTCGGAGGCATGGGTGTCGCTGTAGCGATCACCGTATTAAACGGGACCCACGAAGTTGGGCGATACGACCTCATGTGGCTCGTACTGGGAGTACTGCAGTTGCTGGTTGCGCCGCTTATGTGGTTTCTGTATCCACGCGAACAACTTCCGAGGCAAACTTCACCCTAATCATGGAACAATTTAGTTATGGCTGAAATTGACGTGACATACGACAAAGACAAAGCGCGTGCCTTTACCCAAACAATGCTTGGAATCATGAACGGCGGCGCTCTGTCGCTCATGATGAGCATCGGACACAAAACGGGGTTGTTCGACGCGATGGACGGAGCGGAGCCGGCTTCTTCGACTGACATCGCAGAACGAAGCGGGCTCAGCGAACGCTACGTCCGCGAATGGCTTTCGGCCATGGCTTGCGGCGGCGTCATCAACTACAACTCCACGACGGACCAGTTCCAGCTTCCCGCTGAACATGCTGGTTTGTTAACCAGAAGAAGTGGTCCTCTCAATCTGACAGTTCCGATGCAACAAATCGGATTGCTAGCCGAAGTCGAAGCCGACATCGTCGAAGCTTTCCAATCCGGCGGGGGCGTTCCTTACGACAAATTCCCGCGCTTCCAAGCCCTCATGTCCGAAACCAGCGGCAATAGGTTCGACCGGACATTGATCGACCAAATCGTGCCCCTATTGGGCATCAACGATCAACTAACAAGTGGGATCGATATGGCCGACGTCGGCTGCGGTAGCGGGAAGGCTCTAGGCATCCTCGGTTCGGCGTATCCAAACAGCCGGTTCGTCGGTTTTGATGTTTCCGAAGGGGGCATAGCAGCAGCTCGCGAAAATTCCGCAGGGCTAGATAACGTGACTTTCGAGTTATGCGACGCAGCTCAACTCGATGCCAGTGACCGTTTCGACGTGGTGACCACCTTCGATGCAATCCACGATCAAGCTCACCCCATGGCAGTTCTGGAAGGCGTTAATCGCATGCTTCGTAGCGGTGGCACGTATCTCTGCGTTGAGCCGAAGGCTTCCAGTCTTCTGGAAGAAAATATGCAAGACCCCATGGCCCCGTTCATGTACACAGTGTCGACCATGCACTGCATGACCGTTTCCCTGGCTTACGGCGGTGAAGGGCTCGGCACAGCGTGGGGCCATCAGACCGCGACTGAATATCTGACTGCCGCCGGCTTCGCAGACATCGAAATCACTGGTGTCCGCGACGATAGATCCAACAACTATTTCCTCAGCAACAAGCCGTAACGGAATTTAGCTTTCGCCTTGGCGAACTAGTTCCTCTTCAGGCACGCCCGCATCAAATCGTTCGACTAACTCGTCCGCGTCGAACAACACTCCAATAGGGTTCGCTTCAAAAATTGGGCCGTTCATGAAGTCAACCGCTTCTTGTGCGTCAGTAAAGTTCTCGACCTGCAGTTCGATGCGATTGCCATCTGGGTCGCTGTAATACATCGAGGTTGTCATACCGTGATTAATTGTCCTCTGAGGCACAATTCCTTGGTCGCGTAGGCGTACGTAGGTGGACAGCAAGTCTTCGAGGTTCTCATAGGTGAACGCCACGTGATCAACGCCGTTGCTCTCAGGTTCGGGACCGCTTTTAAACCCGCGATCTATGAAAGCGATCCGGTGGTGCTCATCATCGAACGTGGCGAAGGAAATCATTTTGTTGCGATGCACTACCCGCGCTTCGAGCACTGAGCAGTACCAGTTGGCCAAACGATCAATGTCACTTGTGCGTAAAACAAAATGTGCGAGCTTGGCGGGTTTAGCCATGCTGCCCTCCTGTGTCGCTAGTTGCCTGCGGAGAAGTCAATCCATTCAGTGAGTTCATCGTAGGCCTCTAGGGACACTAAGTCCGGATATTTGTCTGGAAGGCCCGGCGCTGCCCGGAACAGGCACCCAGCTTCTGCTTGTTGCAACATGTTGATGTCGTTGCGAGAGTCACCGACTGCGGTGATGTGGTAGCCCAATTCTTGGTAGCTAAGTACCGCTCGCCGTTTAGCGTCCTCAACCCTAGGAACAAAGCGTGTGATCTGTCCGGCTTCAACAATTAACCGGTGGCACAACAGGTGTGGATATCCCAATTGCGTCATGAAATGATCCGCGAATTGCTCAAATGTGTCGGACAACAGCACTACTTGGTAGTTCCGCCGTAAACCATCCAGGAAAGCACGTGATCCTTCCAAAACATCTAACTCTGAGATGACATCACGGATGAGCGACAACGGGATCTTGTATTCATCGAGGATGGCAATTCGCCTATTCATCAGTTTCTGATAGTTCGGTTCCTCGCGTGTGGTGCGCCGTAGCTCGGAAATCCCGGTACGCGATGCCACAGCAATCCAAATCTCCGGAGTTACGACACCCTCCATATCTAACGCGATTATTCGTTGCAAGAACAGACAGCCTTTCACTTAGTGAGGGTGTGATCGCAACCCAAATGGTAGAAACCACTACCGTTGGGCTATGAGCAAAGCTCCGACTCACGAAGCTCTTGTCGAGACGATGACAGGTGGCATGGTTTCGTCGCCCGCAGCGTTTGCTGGTACTGACGTCTGCAGACCCGATGGCAAGCCGTCTCCAGAGCTTCGCGCAGAGCTTCGCTCGATAAGTGACCTACGGAACTTGTGGGCTTGCCTATCTTCGCTCGCCCTGCCCATTGCCATTCTCGCCGGAGCGTTTTACCTCGACCATTGGACGGCAACTATTGCCGCCATTCCAGTAATGGGCGTTGTTCAAAATCGGATGTTCATTCTTCATCATGAGGCAGCGCATCGCCTTTTATTTTCCAATCGAAGATTGAACGATCTCCTTGGAGTAACAATCTTTGGCTGGTTGTCGTTCGGAACTGGTACTCACGCATACCGTCGGGCACACGCCCATCACCATCGCGATGAATTCGGACCCAAGGAACCTGACTTCCTCCTTTATGCGCTCTACCCGATAACTCGGGAATCGATGCGGCGAAAACTCCGTCGGGACAGCACCGGTGTTTCTGCGTATAGAACGTTACGTCCGCGACTAACCGGTCTATTTCAACGGCGTTACTGGGCGAACAGCTTTCGCTTTTACCTCGGACAGCTGATTGTTTTTTCTCTTTTTACAGTTTTTGGCCACCCATGGGCGTATCTCTTCTTGTGGGTGCTGCCTTTTGCCACCGCGTACCAAGTTCTCAACCGCCTCAGAGGAATTGCTGAGCATGGGGGAATGACGCGGTCTTTAGATCGTCGAAACACTGCTCACCATGTCAAGCAGGGCTTGATTGCTCGAGTAATTCTCGTGCCACACGGTGTCGGCCACCACCTCGCGCATCACGTTGATAGTGGAATTCCGTTCCGAAATTTGCCCAAATTGACTCAGATCCTCGAAGAAGAGGGTTACATCACACCTGAAATAACATGGCCTAACTATCGCTCCCTCTGGAAAGAACTCTTCAGTGGGGGCGTCGCCAAGTGATCAACGCATGACTATCCGGACAACATGCGTCGGTTCATGGCCGATCCCCTTCGGGCTGCGTCTCGCTCTCAAAAGTTATTATGCCGGGACATTCACCGACGGTGAAGCGGACGGACTTCTCAGTCGTGCGGCACGCATCGCTATGGACGAAATGATCGCATGCGGCGTCGAGCAAATCATGGGTGGCGAGGTGTGGGGGCCAGATTTCGTCCACCATGTACCGCCGAGGCTCGCGGGTCTCGAAACTATGCAACGCCGAGATCCAGCTAAGGGCTACCAGGGAATCGGTCGATATCGAATCATTGGTGATGTGTCCGCTCCTATAGGCACGGGCCATGCCTTGGGATTTCGACGTGAACGCAAGATTGAACCTCGACTCGACAAGGGCGCTGTGCCCAGCCCTCGAACCATGACACTCGGATTAGAGACAGACCCGCGAATCGAAGAGCAACTGCCGAACTACATCAGGATTGTTAAAGCCGAAGTCGAGGACATGGTTAAAGCCGGTGCAAGCGAGATACAGCTTGATGCCCCAGCAGAAGCGATGGCTTTGGCTAACGGCACACATCAAGCCGATCAACTTGTTGATTCTTTAACTTCACCATTTGACGGCGTATCTGGCATCACTCGAACGGTTCATTTTTGTTTAGGTGACATTTCTCGAAAAGCTGGCACCGAAGTCCAAAATTTGGTTTCGTTAATGCCACTTTTCCAAGCCCTCGACGGCTTTATTGACCGAGCCCACATTGAGTGCAGCCACGCCGGTCAATGGTCTGACCGCGCCCTCCTCGCCGAAATTCCACCCTCAATTGAAATTGTCGCTGGAATTGCGGACGTGAAACGCGAACCTCAATCCGTGTCCGAGCTCAGTGATCGAATCGCGGCCCTCCTAGACGTGGTCGACGAAGACAGATTGTTGTTATCAACCTCCTGTGGTTGTGGTCGCGTCCCACATGATGAAGCGATCCGGTTGCTGCGAAATCTCGTGAAAGCAGCCGGAGGTGAGTGACTCGTTGAACCTCGGGATGCGTTACGGGTGGGTCGGTCTCGACTCTGAATCCCCGGAGCTGCAGCGACAAAGAGAGCTACTCGCCCACAAGAATGGTATTACTGGGCTCGAAATCGTCACACCCGACCGCGTCCAAGACGCAAAGCGAATTTTTTATCGGGACGGGTTTGTAGTGGTCAGCGAAGCGCTAACCGGCCCACAACTCCGAACAGTACGTGACGGGTGCGCTCGAGTCATCGATGAAATTATGACGATAGACACCGAGAGGCAAGGCAACCGTGGCTCGCACCGCTATAGCTTGGGATCTGCCAGCAAAAGCGGCCATCAGGTCCATCAATCGGAGTGGGCGATGCTTATCGACCTGCCCACGGTCACTCCCATCCTCGAGGCCATCTTCGAATCTCCTGATTACATCTGTCGTGGTGGAGGCGGGGACTTCTGCTTGCCCGGTGCCGTTGATTACCAGCCTCTACACAGCGACGTTGGCGACCGACGAGAAATAGCCGATCACGCAGCCGCGGCCGACAACAGCGGCAGCAAGACATCTGGCGCTTTTTGGGATCCACGAGGGTTGATGACGATTCGAGACCTCCCGTGTCCGTACGTGTGTTGCAACTTTTTAATGACGGACTTCACGAGCCAAAACGGCCCCACTAGACAAATCCCGGGTACCCAAAACTCCCGCCAACAGATTCCGGGACTTGATGAGGAACCCGACTGGATGAAATTCAGCACCATTTGCCCTGCAACGGCCGGGAGTGTGCTCATCAGGGACCCGAGAGCCTGGCACGGGGGTACGCCCAATTTATCCAACGAACTCAGGGCCATCCCCAACATTGAGTACTACGCACCTTGGTTTCGAGAGCCAATGGCGCTGTCCATGCCTACTTCCGTCTACCAGACGCTTTCCGATCACGGCCAACGTATATGCCGCTACATAGTCTCGGACCGCGACGTCGACGGATCCGCACGTCCCGACCTTGGGCACACGCCCAAATTCTTCACATAGACCTGAGCCTTTGAGGCAGATCCGGAGGACATATGTCCCATTACCCAGACTTATCCAACAAGGTCGTTTTGGTTACTGGCGCCGGCAGTGGCATCGGGCAAGCCTTAGCGAATCGTTTCGCAGATCAAGGAGCCCGAGTCGCAGTAAACGACGTCGATATTGAAGCTGCCGCAAGGACATGCGCCCAAATTGCGGACGTTGGCGGTTTAGCTATCGCGGTGCCGTGCGATGTAGCTAGCAGCGAGCAGGTCGGTGCCATGTTCGATCAGGTGGAATCTCAATGGGGACACGTCCAAGTTTTGGTAAACAACGCTGGCCTCGTCGGACCCATGTTGCATTTCTTCGAAGCCACCGAAGAGTGGTGGCGGCGCATTATCGACGTGAACTTGACAGGGCACTTCCTCTGCGCCCATCGCGCAGCAAGGCCAATGGCTCGCGCTGGGGAAGGAGTCATTATCAACATGTCATCGGGTGGCGCGACGCGGGCGCATAGATCATTCACAGCTTACGACGCCACCAAGGGCGGCATTGAGGCATTCACACGAGCACTTGCACTTGATTTAGGACCTTACGGAATACGAGTCAACGCTCTGATGCCAGGCTCAATAGACACAAGCGGGCTAGACGCCGACCAACGAATTTTACGAGGCGAGAACGTCCCTATGGGTCGCATCGGAGAACCCTTCGACATGACCGGCCCAGCATTGTTTCTCGCATCAAATGATGCGGGTTATGTCACGGGTGACGTCATCAAAGTGGACGGGGGGATGTTGGCTCAACAGCGATCCGCGACGGTTGACATTATGCCACCTTCAAATTTTCCATCGGTCGAAGACTTATAGCGGCATCGCCTTAATCGTCTCGAGGACCGGCAACAAGTACTCGATGAACGCCTTCGGATTCTCCGACATTGGGAAATGACCCATTCCCTTCATTTCACAAAACGTTGACCCACTGATAGCGGCGTGAGCTTCGCGTCCTTTTTCTATCGTGCCGCTGTAGTCGTACTCACCAGAAAAAATGTGGACGCCGACCGACGAGGTGTCAATGCTGGATGCCACGTCGCGAAGGTCGTACTCAGAGATGTAATACCAAAGGTCCCCTACAAACACAGGCGGCCATCCCGACGCATAAGTTTGACTGATTTCTTTTCGATACGGTTCGGGCGAAGTAGGAGCCGTCAGACCTTCCATCATCCGAGCTTTGGTTTCGTTGGACACCTGTGGGTGCCAAAAACCTTCCAACATCTCAATATTTCCACCGATGTGTAATGCACCTTCTAACGAGATCACCGCCCGAAAAACCTCTGAGTGTTTGTGCGCCAAATCAAGCGCCAAAAGTCCACCAACCGAGCATCCCATAAAGACCGGTTGCTCCAGATCGAGCATCTCAGCGAGCGCAAGTGGAACCGATCGCAGAAACTCACCCTCAAGCCGATACTCCTCAGCCCACCAACGTCGATCGACGGGAGGGATTGACTTGCCGTGGAAGGGCAAATCGTAGGCAATCAATCTGAAATTATTTGTGATGGCTGAATTTTCGAACAAATGGCGCCACTGGACACCATGTGAACCAGCCGTGTGTTGAAGCAAAAGCGGAATGCCAGTTCCGGCTTCTTCGAAGTAGATCCGATGCTCTACACCTTGCAAGTCCAGCCGGGCATAACGACCGTGGGGAGCATCAAACGATCCTGCTCCACCACCCTCCTCCCCCCTATCGGGAGCAACCTTTTCCGAACGCCGCAGAAGTTCAGTGATCCGTTGGATCGCAGGTAGGTACTGCCACCACGTGAGGCGATCGCCAACCCAAGACAAACCCCCTCGACCAGTGGCAATATTGATGTCGTTCAAAAACCGCGGCGGAGTTGCAGATCTAACTTGCTCCCAAACATGATGAGGCCCCGCGACAGCAATGACTCCTGGCCCCTCATCTGGAATCGCTGCTTGAACCGCGCCGTCTTCAATAGTGATGCCTGTCAGTACCGACCCCATCTCGAAGCGAACTCCACCAGTCCAATATCGGGCCGCCATTTGAAACTCTGAATCATGGAGACACAGTTGATAAAGCTCTTCCGAAGTGGGTGGAATCATCGCTGGTCTTTCTGTCGCGTTCAACTTCTCGTAGTTTGCCGTATTCGGCAAGGAGTGTCTTAAGATCCCTGTCACTTCAAGTCATTGCTACGCTCATAAGTGGGAGACACGATGACTATCGCGCTAAATAAAACATTCGAGCCAGGATTGCCTCCTGACGACGACCACCCATACCGGTCGGGAATATGGCAACCCCAACACCGCGAGTACGACGCTTGGGACATGGATGTCGTAGGCGAAATACCTGACGATTTGAATGGCGTTTACTTAAGGAACACCGAGAACCCGCTATTCGAGCCGATAAAGCGGTACCACCCCTTTGACGGCGACAGCATGATGCACGCCATCTCGTTCGAAAACGGTGAAGCTCGTTACGCGAACCGTTTCGTCCAAACCGATGGGTTTCTCGCTGAACAAGAAACGAAGGGCAGCCTCTGGGCCGGCATCTCTGAACATCCGTCTAATTCGATCGCCGACAAGGGATGGGGTGCCAGAACTTTAATGAAGGACACCGCGTCTACTGACGTCATTGTTCACGGAGGTGTCGCGTTAGCCAGCTTCTACCAATGTGGCGAGTTATACCGGCTCGATCCCAGAACTCTGGAAGATTTAGGCAAAACCACTTGGGATGGTTTCTTTCCCGTTGAAGGGGTGTCGGCTCATCCCAAAGTTGACGAACACACTGGTGAATTGTTGTTCTTCAGCTATTTCACTGAGGCCCCTTATCTTCGCTATGGGGTCGTCAATCGCGCTGGCGAGCTCACAAACCATGTAGATATTCCTTTACCTGGGCCAAGACTCCCGCATGACATGGCCTTCACTGAGAACTGGTCAATTCTCAATGATCTCCCGCTTTTTTGGAGCCCGGAGGCCCTCGCCGACGGCTATTACTCAAACGTCTTCGACCGCGATCTTCCTAGCCGATTTGCTCTCATTCCGCGGCACGGCACAACTGAAGACATCCTTTGGTTCGAGTCCGATCCCACTTTCGTCCTTCACTGGACCAACGCATACGAGGACGGTGACTGGGTCATCTTGGATGGTTTCTTCCAACACAACCCCACTGCACGAGGAGTCGAGAGACAAACAGGCCCTTTAAAGGGTTTTGAAACCCTGGATATGAATATCTTGCAAGCTCGCGCACATCGATGGAAGTTCAACGTCCGCACTGGCGAATGCCGCGAAGAGCAAACCAGCGAAACCTGCGCCGAATTTCCAATGATCAATGGTCGTCACGCCGGCAGAAGGCACAGATACTCCTACAACGCGCGATGTTCACCGGGACTCTTCGCGTTTGACGGACTGATCAAGCACGATCTCGATACCGGAACCGAAGAATTGTTCGAGTGTGAACCTGGAGTATTCATTAGTGAGACCGTGATGGCTCCAAGAGATGGATCCAGCGCGGAAGATGACGGTTACCTAGTTACCTTCGCATCTGATATCAACAACGACTTTTCCGAAGCATTGGTATTCGACGCATCTGCGATGATGCAGGGACCCGTGTGCAAAATTCGACTTCCCGAGCGAATTTCAAGCGGTACTCATTCGACCTGGGTGTCGAGTACCGACCTATAAGCGGCGCGGCCGCCATATGGCGCGTCCTGCGAGGTGAGGGTGTTACGCCGGCGCCGACCTTTTCAGAAGCCGCCGATCACGCCTCCAGCAACGGCAGGGGTGCTTCGCCTAACGCAGCGCGATAGGTGTTGTGGTAGTGGTGGAGAGCAGGTTCGTTGCGACCGAACACGACATGGGGCAACGCCCCACTGGCCGCGGATCGTTGCTGGCTAGCGCTAGCCACATAGTCCTCATCGCGGATGATCTCAGCAAAGCGTTGAGCAATCTCTTTCAATGCTTCAACCGGGGCGGATTGAATTTGAGCCTCACGTTCCACACCAATTTCGTCGCTACTTCCATTCCGGTGGCCAATTGGGCGGGTGTAAAAGGTAATCACGCTCGTATGGCGTCCCGGGGACGCTGAATCTGGATAAGCGCGTACTACGTACATGCCAGAATCATTAGGAAGCAAAATGGTGTTCGGGAAAAGCCAATACACGGGTAACCCGGCGACGGTGATGTCCCACTGATCTTCTGGTAGTTCTCTCATGGCATGGATGGCCTTGCGACACAGAATCATTCGATGATGCTGCCCAAACGTGTCGTAACACTGGACATTGCCTTCGAAAAACATTGCCAGGGAATTTTTGTGGAGGGAATTGAAGTGATATGTCTCACCAAATGTGTCCATCGCTAGTTTCCAGTTGCACTCAACTTGGTAGCGGTCACCGCCGAGGCGCTCAAGCGACCCGAAATCCCATGCATCTAGTTCTTCCGAGAACTCCGACCCAAGCAGTGCGTCGACATCTAAGGAGCCTGACGGGTCTGGGTTTGCAAAGAGGAAGCCGTATTTCTCGTCAGCGGGTAATTCGATAAGACCGAAGCATTCCTTGTCAATCGAACCGAAATGATCCTCTTTGGGTAACCCGACTAATGCTCCTTGTGGGTCATAGGTCCAATTATGGAACGGACAGACGAAACGCCGTGCCTGCCCCCTCTCTCGCTCTTCAACCGCTACTCCCCGATGCCTGCAGGCATTAACGAATGCCCGAAAATCGCCATTTTCGTCGCGAGTTGCGAGGACCCGAGTATCTAAGTCATTGATTGTGATGAACGATCCAGGTTCGGGTAGATCACCAGACAAACCCAAAACTTGTGGGTGGCCCTGAAAAAATAGGGACCGTTCCTTTTGAGCAATCCCGTGGTTGGTGTAGCTATCGGTGGGGTTGAGTCGGATCCCACCTGCGTCTACGGTGACCCCCGAATCGAGGCTCGCTAGTAGCACCTTTACCTGCGCTATCTGCTCGCTACGTTTCATTAAATCTCCACCAACCCGAACTAGCTGGATCCGCAATTCCTCCTCAGAAGATTAGTGGGACACCCGATGATTAACGCACCTCTCGATCGCACTGAAGTCCATTCGGGTTATTGGAACTCTCATTGGCCGGTCGAATGTGGGGGTAATCGTCGACAAAAAGCACATGGGGGGCGCCTCGATGTGCGCGAAGGCGAAGTTAGTGTGACGTCGATCCGGAACGACCGTTGGAACGTCATGACGGTTAGGCGTGACCCTGGCGAGTGGTATCTCGGGGGGACGATGCCCGCCTTTATTGGGCCACCTCCGTTCGGGTGGGTGACCCGATTTCACCCAACTTCTCTGAAACCGTTAGCTGAATCCCCTCCCCTACCTTGCGGCGACCATGTGTGGTGTGGGGCAATTCTCGTTCATGCCAACGGCTTAATCATGTCCGTCAATGGCTCCTATCTACACAGCCTTGATCCCCAGGACCTGTCGGTCATTTGTGAACGGGAACTCCCTGTCAGCCGGGCCCACAACGGTCTGTTAGCTCTGTCCGATGGCACACTGGTTACCAAAGATCTGCGCCTTGAAGGCCAGGGCGGCACCACTCTAACTTTTTTGGAACCCAAAGAATTGGAAGTCCGCGACACGCTGGTCTTGCCGGAGGGTTCGATGGGTCGAATCGCCGCCGACCACCATGACGGCGTCGACTCCGTCTACGTACCAGGAACTGAGCATGTCTGGAAAATTGACGTGATCAATGGCTCACCAACTATCGCCGAATGGAAATGCAGATACCGCTACTCAGATTCCCAAACAGGTCTCGCATGGGATTCCTGTATCTCTGACGGTTACCTATGGCTGATGGACTGCGGAGATATCGAAGCCGTGCGCAGCATCCATCGCACCTTCCCAAACGGACGTTTCGATCAGCCCCCCGGCAAACGCGTGTCGTGGCAGAATCCAGCTCCGTGGACAGGTGCCCAGCGGTTACTTCGTATCGAACAATCGAGCGGAGAGTTGGACAGCATCGAGCCGTTTGGGCTTCCAGGCGGAGGAATATTCGCTCCCCCTGTAAACATTCCTGAACACGAGGTCGCCGTCGCTTGGGACTCGATCAACGGCGGACTCGCTGGCATTTCAACCTCTGGCAGTTTGGAGCCACTCTGGCATCTCAACGTCAAGCCAACCATGCAACCGGTCGTCTTCCCAGAATCTGGTGAACTTGTCATTAACGACTTCACCGACGACCAATCCGATGACGTAGTCGTAGTTGATATCCAAACCGGCGAATTGCTGGCGCGCGTGCCTACCGGCTCGCGCGTAGCAAACGGAATGTTTCTCTCCGCCGGAGATCAACGCGATGTCTACTACTGCTCAACTCTGACGTGGGCAAGGATCTCTTGGGCCTGAATTCTTAGCCAATTAACTAACTGCTGTTAGGTTCCGGGTAGTGTCGTGGCATGGAAGACATGCACGACGCCGTCACCGCGGTCCTCGGTGAGATCGATTTTGACCCTCAGGAGCTACACGCGAAATACCTCTCCGAGCGCGATAGGCGACTCCGCGATGATCACAACGGGCAATACGTGGAAACCAGTGGCGAGTTCGCGAAATACCTTGACGATCCCTATGAGGAAGTAACCGATAGAGCACCACTGTTCGACGAAGTCCAGATCGCCATTATTGGCGGCGGCTTCGGGGGGTTACTTATGGGCGGACGTCTGCGAGAAGCCGGGTTTGAAGACATCAGGGTCATTGAACGAGGTGGAGATTTCGGCGGTACCTGGTACTGGAATCGGTACCCGGGAGCGATGTGTGACGTTGAAAGTTACTGCTACCTCCCGATGCTTGAAGAACTCGACTACATACCCAAACACAAATACTCGTTCGCGCCAGAAATCATGGAACACACTCAAAATATCGGCCACCACTATGACCTCTACAAGAACGCTTGCTTCGGCACATCAGTTACGAAACTGAGTTGGGATGAGAGCATCGCTCGATGGATTATTGAAACCGACCGCGGTGATCGCATGCAGGCTCAATTCGTCGCGATGGCAAATGGTCCCCTCAACCGCCCCAAGCTCCCCGGCATCGCCGGCATTGACGCGTTCGAAGGACACACGTTCCACACGAGTCGATGGGATTATGGCTACACAGGGGGCGACAACAGCGGAAACTTGAGCGGGTTAAGTGACAAGAAGGTTGCAATTATTGGTACCGGCGCTACTGCCATCCAATGCGTTCCTCACCTTGGCGAGTCTTCTGAACATTTGTACGTTTTCCAACGAACCCCATCATCAGTTGATGTGCGAAACAATCGCGAAACTGATCCCGAATGGGTGGAATCATTAGAACCGGGCTGGCAATACCGGCGAATGGAGAACTTCAACACGCTCGTCAGTGGCGGTGATCAAGACGAAGATCTGGTATCTGATGGTTGGACTGACATTTTCCGGAACTTGACTGGAACAGCCGCCAAGTTGGCTGGACGAAAGCTTGGCCGCCGCATCACGGGCCGCGAGAAGGGCCATCTGATGAAGATGGCTGACTACCAGAAGATGAACACTGTTCGGCGGCGTGTAGACGAGACGGTGGAGGACGCCGCGACTGCCGAGGCTTTGAAGCCTTGGTATCGGCAATTTTGTAAACGACCTTGCTTCCACGACGAGTACCTACCTACTTTCAACCGGCCAAATGTGACTCTGGTTGATACTGATGGCAAAGGCGTAGAGCGCATCACCCCGACTGGCCTTGTAGCCAACGGGGTTGAATACGAAGTTGACTGCATTATCTTCGCCACCGGGTTCGAAGTTGGTACCGGCTATACCCGACGAGCAGGGTACGACATAGTCGGCAGAGCTGGGTTAACGCTGAGTCAAAAGTGGGAGAATGGCCCACGCACATTGCATGGAATGCAAACAACAGATTTCCCGAATTGTTTTTTTCTTGGCTTCACTCATACAGCGGTCACCGTCAACGTTCCACAAGCCCTCAACGAGCAAGCGATGCACATCTCTTACTTAATTTCTCAAGTTAGAGATCAAGGTGGCACCACTATTGAAGCCACTGCGGAAGGTGAGCAGTTCTGGGTTGACGAAATTGAAGACAAGTCCCAGCTTGGGGAACGTTTCCGTGCTGAATGCACCCCCGGTTATTACAACAACGAAGGAAAAGCCGGAAATCCGGACGGCTTTTTCACAACAAGCTACGGTGCTGGCCCTCTTCGCTTCCATCGCATTCTTCATGACTGGAGAGAAGACGGTCGATTAGATGGCGCTGTCGTCGACTAAACGCTGCGGGTCAACCGTCAGAGGAGAGCAATGGGGTTCGCTGGTGATCCAGTACCGCCTTCAACTCTGAGCGGGGCCACAGTGAAAAGGAAACTCCATTTGGAATGTTTCTGGCAAGCCGAAGCAAGACGATCCAAACGTAGGTTGTCTAAAAGGTGTACTCCCATCGCAACGATGACCGTTTGATGAATCGGCATCACCCACTCTGCTGGATGATTTCCGGGTAGCACGTCGCTCACTCCATCGCAGCCGAGAACGGAAACGTCGCGCTCTCGTAGCCACGAAATGCAATCCGGATGCAAACCAGCCATCCCCACCTGGAAAGGATGCCAAGGGCCGAGTTCAGCTCTGCGCGCGTCTCGACCGGTACCAACGAGCAAGATGTCGCCGCTTCCTACAGAGACGTTTTGGGCTTTTTCGCAAGCCTCCAACTCCTCAGAAGTGACGGCGTCTCCAGGTTCGAGCCATTCGACTCCTCGAAGTCTGGGCACATCTAAGAACACCCCGCGCCCTACCACCCCGTCAGAAGCAGCCATGATGCTGCAGCGAGTGGCTCCGGTGCTCTTCACAGTCTCAGCACCGAAATCGTTGTACATGCGTTTGTCGACAAAGACATGGCACAAGGCGTCTATATGGGAAGTTGCCATTCCGTGGAATGCGACACCAACGAAATCGCCAGTCGATTCCATATTTATGCTTGGCGATACACAATCGTCACCGCCCCTCACCATCATGTGAAGAGCAGGGTGGCGATTCTCAGCATTGGGCTCGACCGGCAATTCTCGCGCGCAACTAACAGCTTGACCATGAACTACCTCGGCGGCGGCGGCGGCCCGCAGTTCTGGAGTAATCAGGTTCAGGGCGCCAGCTTCATCTTCAGACCCCCATCGACCCCAATTCTTGACTGACTCGAAAAGTTCTCGATGTTGTTCGGAGGTCATCCATGAACCATTCGACATTGCCATTCCCTCTTCTTCAAATAGTGCGGCGGCTTGACAACATCGCCAATACGTCGTTCACGCATTCTTTCAGCGGTCGTCGCGTATCGACAACTAGTTCAGGGTCTACCGGTGGCTCATAAGGGGCGGAAATCCCGGTGAATTCTTCGATTTCTCCGTTGCGGGCCTTTCGGTATAAACCTTTTTCGTCGCGCCGCTCACATTCTTCAAGCGGGGTATTTAGGTACACCTCCACGAACGTCGAAGGTGTGTGCAGACTCCGAACCAGCTCTCGGTCACGAAGGTATGGAGATATGAAGGCAGTAAGAACGATTAATCCCGAGTCGCAGAAGAGCCGAGCTACTTCTCCAACTCTGCGAATGTTCTCAGTTCTATCCGCAGCCGAAAAGCCCAAATCACGGTTGAGGCCAAACCGAATATTGTCACCGTCTAAGACGTAACTCCCCACCTTACGAGAATGAAGTTCTGCCTCTAAAGCAAGAGCGAGCGTAGTTTTTCCTGATCCCGAAAGGCCGGTAAACCAAACGGTGCAAGATCCATGTCCCGATCGGAGGTTCCTGGCTTCCGCATCGATCAACCCCTCTGATCGAGTGATATTGCTCGATTTCGGGTCCTCAACCATCAACAAAGCCCTTCTCAATCAGAAGTTCGACAATGGCGTTCACGCACTGGTCCACTGTCGTGTCAGCAGTATCTAAGCGCAAATCAGCATCTTCCGGTGCTTCGTAGGTAGCTGAAACTCCCGGGAATTCTTCGATGTCACCCCGTTCAGCCGCTTCGTACAGGCCAGTTGTGTCCCGATTTCGGCAAACTGCAAGTGGCGTGTCGAGAAACACTTCAATCCATTGGTGGGCTCCGACTAACTGTTGAGCCCGTGCGCGTGCGTTGGCCTGCGGTGCGACTAAAGCTGCGATTGCGATCAGTCCTTGACTGTTCATTAGGTGCGCGATTTCTGCGACACGGCGAAGATTTTCGGAACGATCCACAGCTGTAAAGCCGAGATCCTTGCTAATTCCAAGGCGCACGTTTTCGCCATCCAACCGCACGATTGAGTTCCCGCGGTCGAACAAACAGCGCTCGAGAGCGGTAGCAAGTGTGCTTTTTCCAGCTCCGGTGAGTCCGGTTAATAAGATGGTGCAAGGACGTTGTCGATAGCGAATTTGCCGTTCTACCGCCGCAATTGTTGATGCCTGCACTTCGAGCGAGTCCTTGGGCGTTTGATCCCACGGAGATACCGGACCCGAAATCATCCCGGCTGCGACGGTGGAGTTACGAACCCGGTCAATCAGGATAAAAGAACCTCCGGCACGGTTACTCTCATAAGACTCGAAAAGCATTTTGCGATCGGCACTTATCGCGCAGTGGGCGATGTCATTAAGTTGAAGTACTGCTGCTTTCGCTTCTTTTCCTGTATTCACGTCCAATAGGTACCGAATCGCGTCAACCGTCACGTTTGCGGTGCCGTGATGTGATTGCAGAATTAGCTGCTCCCCGAGAGCTAGTGGTTTCTCAGCCATCCAAATGATCGTGGCCTCAACAGAGGCATCGAATTCGACTTTCCCGTTCTCTTTGACGAGGAGATCTCCGCGACTCATGTCAATTTCATCGCCAAGAGTCAAAGTGACAGCATCACCCGCCGACGCCACCTTGAGATCGCCGTTAAACGTCACTATGCGTTCCACGGTGGATGAAATGCCAGAGGGGAGCGCAGTGACACGATCGCCGGGACGGACCTGTCCCGAGGTGATACTCCCCGCGTATCCTCTGAAATCTGCGTGTGAACGAAGAACCAGTTGAATGGGAAGGCGAAACTCAACAGCTTTAGCGGGTTCAGTGACATCTACTGCGTTGAGATAATCGATCAGCGGCGGGCCAGAGAACCACGGCATTGCCGCACTCGCTTCCACAACATTGTCACCGTGCAACGCTGAGATGGGAATGTACTCAAGCGATCTGATGCCGAGGTTTGCGGAGTGTTTGTTGTAATCGGCCATGATTTCCAAAAACCGGTCTTCGGAATAATCAACAAGATCCATTTTGTTCACCGCGATGACTAAATGTTTCACACCCAAAAGCACCGCAATATAGGAATGTCGCCGCGTCTGTTGTATCACTCCTTTTCGAGCGTCTACCAAAATCACAGCCAGGTCGGCCGTCGATGCTCCAGTCGCCATGTTTCGGGTGTATTGCTCATGACCTGGCGTATCAGCGATGATGAAATTTCGGTGTCGCGTCGCGAAATACCGGTAGGCGACGTCGATGGTAATTCCTTGCTCCCTTTCCGCTTTCAGCCCGTCAGTGACGAGAGAGAAATCGATGTCGCCGTTGCCCGTTCCGAGCTGAGAGTCAGCTTTTAATGTCTCGAGATGGTCATCTGAGATGAGTTGTGAGTCGTGTAGCAAACGGCCAATGAGCGTGGACTTTCCATCATCAACGCTTCCGCAGGTAATAAACCGCACCAGATCTTTTTGAATTCGCTGATCGAGATACGCGGTGATGTCAGATTCGATGAGCGGATCGCGCTCAAACATCAAAAATACCCTTCACGTTTCTTTTCTTCCATTGACGCAAGTTGGTCATGATCGATAATTCTGCCTTGACGTTCGGAGTGCCGATCCAAAAGCATTTCCTGAATAACTTCTGGGACGGTGGAAGCCAGGGATTCGATGGCTCCTGATAGCGGGTAACACCCTAAGGTTCGAAAACGCACCGATCGCATGCGCGGTTGCTCTCTTGGTCTTAACGGGAATCGAGCGTCGTCGACCATGATTAGGTTCTTATCGCGCTCCACAATTGGTCGGGGTGCCGCAAGATAGAGCGGAACTATCTCGATGTTCTCAAGATAGATGTAGTGCCAAACGTCGAGTTCGGTCCAATTGCTGATGGGAAAGACACGAATACTTTCCCCATCTGAGACCTTTCCGTTATACAGATTCCATAGTTCGGGTCTCTGTCTCTTGGGGTCCCAGCGGTGATTGGCATCTCGGAAGCTAAAGATTCTTTCCTTGGCCCTTGAGCGCTCTTCGTCTCGGCGTGCGCCGCCGAAGGCTGCGTCGTGGTTTCCCTGAGTCAACGCCTGTTTCAGAGCATCGGTTTTCATGATGTCGGTATACGTTTGAGATCCGTGGTCGAACGGGTTGATTTGAGCAGCTAAACCTTCAGGATTGCTGTGTACCCGTAATTCCAAACCGAGTTCGGCGCAGATTCGATCACGAAATTCGATCATCTCTTTGAACTTCCAAGTCGTGTCGATATGCAGTAGCGGGAAAGGGACCGGACCGGGGTGGAAGGCTTTTCGCGCTAAATGCAAAAGCACGGATGAGTCTTTACCAATCGAATACAGCATGACGGGTCGTCGAAATTGGCTAACGACTTCTCGGAACACGTGAATAGCCTCTGATTCCAGTGAATCCAGATAGCTACGGCGCTGTGGGGAAAGCGATGTGTTCTGCACGGTGCCCGTTACCTACCTTTCGGCCTCGTTGCGCTCTGCGATGTTAGAGGTCCTTCGCAGGTAAGGCCACAAGCATGACTTGACTCCGAGTCACTTTCTAGCGGCTCGACAGCGGCTCATAACTCGGCGAAGCCTCAGTTGCCGGCGGAGACAGGTAGACAGTAACCGCGCCTTCGAGTTCAAACGCTTGAGGAGCACCATCTGGTATTTCACCCAGGAGATACCTTTGACCCCCATTTACGAACTGCCACATTCCTCGGCCATCGCGGTCGATCTCGTCAAGTCCCTCCACCGTAGGATCCCACCAAATTTCGGCGATATCGTCAACACCGTGGTAATCGGGTTCCTGTGAATCAGGCCACCGATCTTTGTCCCCGTAAGAAAGGCTGGGAGCCGTCACCGCGCTTCTCGTAGGGTCCGCGGAGAACAGGGCTTCGTTGAAGCCTTCAATCGTTAGTTCCGGTCCGACTGCTTGGAGAACCGCGTAGAACAGACCCGGCGCCGGATCAATAATTCCGATGTTGTCGTTCGCACGTGGAGGCTCACCATGGAACCATTCGTAAAGGAAATGTGCGGAGGCAACACTTCTGTCGACTCGAGCGTTCAGGTTCGAAATACCGAATGCGTGAGACCACTGTTGCTGGTGGTATGTCCGAGCGAATGCGGTTGTGTCAACCAGCACTGATCCAGTCACAATCCACTCTGGCCAATAATCCTGCGCAGCAGCCTCGTTGGTGAAATCGCGAGGCGCAATCGGATCACCGTTAAAGATGACCGACGTTACGCCGGCTTCTTTCATTCTCGCGATAATCGTACCGGCTGATTCTTGGAGGGTGGCCGGGTCGAGAACGTAGGACTGCGATTCGACTACTTCTACGTCATATCCCGCTAGGAGTTCTTCGAACTGCGCATTGGAGTCAACCGACGCTCGACTCGCGAGATTCCATATTCGACCAAATTGTCGTTGCCGGGCACGCATCGAAGCATCCCCAGCGTGGATAGCAGGGTCTCCTGCCAATCGCTTTCCGATGTACTCGGCGACCAGCATGTTCAACTGTTGAGGCCCTTTCCCTAGGGTGTAGGCCATACCTGGTCGCTCGCGGTAGTACTCGGGTGTCTGTCCAGGGCCACAAGAGATGCAAGGTATCCCTCTGGCGTGTAGCTCTTCTGCAAACGCGTTCGTGAGAGTTGGGCCACCAATCACCATGAAAGGGTCAAGTTCTTCATCGACCTTCACGGCGTCAGCTCGTGCCGCCGCTGCATCCAAAATGTTGCCCGAGCCAATCATTATCGTTAGGTCGACGCTTCGCCCGTAAGTCTCGTAGTAGGTCTCGTAGTACTCAAGCAGTCCACGGATCGTGTGCTCGTTATCGGCAGTTGTGTCGTCGTTGTAAATAGCTGAAGTGAGGTAAGCCATGACTGGGTCCACATCTTGAGCGAGCCACCAAACGATTCGGATGCTGTCTTCGGTTACACCCCGATCTGTTGCCCCGCCATTCCATCCCTCGTATGGTGCAGCGCAAGCACCAGCGAAGAAGCTGGGAATGGCCAAGGTTCCTCGGTCAATGTCACAGCGCTCGCCCCACTCAATTTCTAGGCCGATCTCTTGCGCTCGATCCAAGAACATAACGCCGGGTCTGAAACCGGTATCAGGACCCCAGTCTGTGCCGAGGGCTCTTGGCGCAGTAGTAGTTGGAGCCACGTCCTCAGATTCTGGCCCGCCACCGTCCTCGGGTGCCTGCTCCTGCGCCTCGCTCTCCTGTTCAGCCCCGTCATCTACTTCAGCGGAAGTTGATTTCTGCGTAATTGGTTGTTCACCATCATCGTTGTCGTTGCCGGTGACGACGATGATCACGACGACAACTGCTGCTACCGAAAGGGCGAAAAGCGGGCCGAATTTGCGAAGGGACGCGCCTTGTCCTGCTGGTGCCATGTCATCAGGTTGCCATGCCATCTGATCCGCTGCGACCAGATCGCTTCAACGCTGCCTCGGAATGGCCGAGAAAGGCGGTGATGACCTGATCATCGTCGAACACCTGTTGTGCTGTTCCTTCAGCTATGACGCTGCCCCCGTCTAGTGCAATTACTCGGTCCGCTATTTCGGCGACGAGCGTCACATCATGTTCGATGACCATCAACGCGGCATTCAGTTCTTGCCTCATTTGGAGAAGAATTCCACCCAAGGCTTCAACTTCGCTTTGAGCTATTCCGCTTGAGGGTTCGTCCAACAAGATAACGGAGGGTTGATGAGCCGCTACACAGGCAAGATCCACGATCCTCCGAGTTCCTGTTGACAGTTCAGCGACGAGCTTGTGGGTAAACGAATCGAGACCAAATTGGGCTATCACTTCCTGCACTCGGTGATTGATACGTTGCTCGCTGTCATAAGCCATCGGCAGGTGTAGCGCTGCAGTCACTGGATCACCCCATCGAATCCAGCGTTCTAGCGACACAGCCAGGGTTTCTTTCACCGTCAGTGTCGGAAACAGGCGCGCGTCTTGAAAGCTTCTGCCCAAGCCATGGCGGGCCCGCACGCTCGGAGCATGCCGGGTGATGTCCTGCCCAGCCAAGAAAACTTGACCTCGCTCGATGGGTGTGGATCCTGCGATCAAGTCGAAAAGGGTTGTTTTGCCTGCGCCGTTAGGTCCGATGAACGCGACCACCTCATTTGGGCGCACCCTAAAGGAGACGTTGTCGACCGCCCGAATTCCTCCAAAGTGACGAGTAAGCGACCGAGCTTCTAGAACCGGAGCTTGTTCGTCATCTATCGTTCCTGGTTTCGCGCCGGTTGCCGAAGAAGAGGGGTCGGCGAGAAACACGGCGCGCAACAGGTCAGGCCGCTCCCGAAGTTCTTGCGCAGGCCCACTGAAGCGCACTCTCCCCCGTTCAAGAAAGTAAGCCGTGTTCGCGATATCCAACGCAAGATTGGCTGATTGTTCAACTAGAACAATGCTGACCCCAGATGCGGCTAGGTCTCGAACCATCCGAAGAAGCCGCTCCACGACCACGGGTGCCAACCCCAGAGATAGCTCATCAATCATTAGAAGCCGGGGACGGGTGAGCAGCGTCATACTCAATGCGAGCATCTGTTGCTGTCCTCCGGAGAGGTCTGCGGCGACCGATTCTTTACGATCGCGAAGTTCGGGAAAGGTCTGAAGTATTTGCTGATGGTCCGATTGAAGCCCAGCTTGATCTCCTCGGCGCATCCAACCAGCCGCTTCCAGATTTTCTGCGACAGTCAGGCTCGGAAAAACCCCGGCGTCTCCAGGCATTTGAATGATCCCATGCCTCGCTATCTCGTTAGGAGGGGCGAAGGTAGTGTCCCGTCCATCAAAAATCACCGCACCATGATCCGCCGCCACTACGCCTGAAATAGCACGGAGCAATGTCGACTTTCCTGATCCGTTCGTTCCTAAGAGCGCAACGATTTCACCTTCCTCCACTTCGAAGCTCACATCGTGAAGAACTTGAATTCCGTCGTAACTAACTTGGAGGTCTTGACACAGCAGCAATTTGACGCGGCCGTTTCGTCGTTCTTGAAGGACCTTAGACCTTGCCAAGGCCGTTTTTCGTACTTGCTCCACGTCGCGGCCGATGACATTCCCGCCGCTTGCGATCACAAGTCCTCCAATAAAAAACACAGGAACCATCATCACCATTCCTGCTCGTATCCCCCAGTTGTCCGCGATCCATCCGATAAAAGGAAGTACCAGAAGACCTGGAAGAACCCACAGAGATCCCATCGAGAACCCAACAGATCGAGCTCGCGGTGGAATTGCAAGTGACAGGGCAGCAATGATTCCGGGTCCAACGATGGCCAGACATAGCGCTATGAGGACATTGGCGGCGATCGCAACACCCAGGTTTGGGACCACGGCGAAAATTCCCGAAAGGACAGCGGTGACACAGGAAACAACAGCTAAGAACCGAAGGATGCGTCCGGGGTCGCGTTCAACTACTCGAGACGCGACCCGGGCACCAATAATTAAACCAATGAGCTGGCCAGGTTCTGATGCCGCGGCGACAATCCCGCGAGCGCGTTCATCGAGCCCATATGCCTCCTGATAGAGCAGTCCCGCCAAGGTGCCAAAGCCAATCAACGAAGCCGCCAAAAAAGGAGTCGCGGCAAATATCCGGCGAAGAGACTCAATTTTCCAACACATACGCCATGCTTCAGAGATAGACGGTGGCGCTTCTTCTGTCGCCACCGCCGATGCGTCACCTCCTGCAAGACGTCGCTCATGTGAACCCCTGATCGGTTCTCGCAACTTCAGCCCCATCACCACGACAAGCAGTGTTGGGGCAGCAAACAGCAGAAAAGGTGTGCGCCACCCCCAGTAGTACGCGGTAAAGCCCGCTAGCAGCGGACCCACCGTTGCTCCCACAGCGTTAGCTGCGCGATGAAAAGCGTAGGCCCGGGGTCGATCTTTAGGCGCGAACCAGTCCGCTATCAGCGAGTTATGTGTCGGATCGTTAACGGCTTTGCCAATAGCGGATCCGCTCCGGGCGACAGCAAGGGTAATCACGCCGGCCGCCAGACCGGTCCCAAATGAAAAGCAGGCCCATAAGGTTGCGCCGATTAACGCCAACCTCACCCGGGGCGCCCGATCCGCCAAAGCAGCGATAGGAACCTGCAGAGAAAGAGAGAACGCTACGACGAAAGCTATGAAAGTGAGTAGACCGGTGAAACCCAACTGAAACTCATCCCGTATTTCCGGCGCCAAGATCGCAAAGGCACTCCGATCAAGTTCATCTACCGCATTAAGACCGAAGATGATCAGGAGCGCGCCTATAGGCCCTTCCCCTGCGATCTTTCGCATGATGCTCTGCTTCTGCTTCATCGTTCCAAGTCCTCGTTTACTAGCAAGTCCTCGGCCGAGTCCGTTTCTTGGAGTCCGAAACGGGCACCCAACTTTCTTAAGGCAAGATTCCGCAAATCAGCCCACAACCCGACTATGCCTGCTGGAGCAATGAGGAGCACTATAAGCACACCTGTTCCCGTTGCCAGCAACCTCCACGACCCTTGAAGCCAATACCAAGACCCGTTCCAGTACAGGGAACCGATGATTGCCCCGCTGATCGACCCCAGTCCCCCTACGACAGCCCCCATAAACACCACAATGCTGAATCCAGCTGGGGTCACATTGAAGGCTTGCTGGTGGTGGGCGATTACCGAACCAGCAACAGCCGCAAGAAAACCAGAAATTGCGAATGCCACCAGTTTCAGTTGTGAGGCTCGCGCCCCATATGCCTCAGCCGCAATTTCATTGTCTCTTAGCGCGATCAAGACCCGCCCAATACGCCCATTTTTTAGTCCGGCGACAGCTACACATGCGATCGTTAGAGTCACAAGGCACACGTAATACGCTGCTTGGGAACTGTCCCAGTTGATTGTGCCAAACAACGGCGGCCGGGTAATTCGTTCCACCGGCACCCAGCTAAAGAACTGAGGGTTCAAAAAATACTGAACCATGGTGAGTTCAAGGGCCAGGGTGGTGACAGCTAAATATGTGCCACGCATTCGCAGCGCTGGAATTCCCACGACCAAAGAGAACACTGCCCCCAGACACCCCGCCAACGCCGTCGCCGCAACAAAGCCAACCCCAGCTGTTTGCGTCAGCCACGCACCGGTCGCTCCACCAACTGCCGCAAAAGCCATTTGACCCAGGGATAATTGCCCCGACCACCCGGTGAGCACCCCTAGTGAAAGCATAATGACCGCATACAAAAGCACTAACCCCATCCGGACCACGACTGTGGTATCGAAAACACCCCAGTACGGAAATCCAGCAAAGAAGATCGCGACGACTAGAAAGACCATTCCACGCCCGACTTGAATGCCCGGTATCCGAAGGAACACCCGTGGGATAGGTCGAGCATGTCCAACTGCCTGCCAACTAGTCATATCGAGTGCAGAACGGAAGCCACGAGTTCGGCGAAATACCAATCCGAGGACAATCGCCAAACCAGTTAATGCTGCCATTTTGGCTTCGGCTTCGTTGGCTTGAGAATTCCAGACAATTCCTTCTTGCAGAACACCAAGTGCGAAGGACACGCCAATAATGGTCGGCAGGTGATCCAGTCGTCCCAAAGTAAGCGCTGCCAGAGCCCGCAACAGGAGCAGCAAACCAAGTGATCCTCCTATCGGTAAGCCGTAAACGCCTGATCGAAGGAATAGAGCGAGAAACGCAAACACCGCTGCTATCCCCCACACGATGCTGCTGACGGATTTCACCGGAATACCTAATAGACCCGCCCTACTCGGCAGCTCAGCCGACGCCCTGATGGCAATCCCGATGCGCGTCCAGCGCAAGACCAGCACAAGAGCCACCATCGCCGCAGGCCCGAGGACAAGAGCAAGTAAATGGTCGGCATCGAAGACCCGACTCCCAATATCGAATCGAAAATTGAAAGGTGCTTGAAGTCGCTGCGATTGGAGATAACTGTCCCACCAGGCAGGAAGATATAAAGCAAACACTGCTAATAGTTCACCAATTCCCAAAGTGGCCACCGTCAACACAAGGCGCGGTGACTGAAAGAACCGCCTGACGATAAGGAACTCGGTGGCCACTCCAATGACTGCCGCACATAGCAGAGCCAAAAAGAAAGACAGGTACCAATTCCAACCTGATTCCAATATCAACAACATCGCGAAAACAGCGGGAAGCAGTCCAAGTTCCCCGGCTGCGAAATTCAGAACGTTGTTTACCCGGTAGACGAGGTACATAGCCACTGCTACTAGGGAGGTGATGCTGCCGAGTACTAGCCCAGAGACGAACGACCCTGCAGGGGCAGGGAACAGCAGCTGTTGTGTGACGAGCAAGGCTGCCGGCCACGCCATCCAACTAAAACGGCGTAACGCAGCGCTTAGATGAAACACCGCTAACCCCCTCACAGCGGACCTTTACCAGTTAAGTCGGATGTCGAACCGCGAACGAATTCTTTGGTCAAGACTGTCTTCAAAGAAACACCCTGGGTGTTCCTTCAGAATCCGTTCCACTTCGCTCCGAGCCGTGTCGAGTTGTGTAGGACGTCCTTTTTGCTCCCAGAGCTTGAAGTCTGTTCGATCAGCCACACTCGGATAGACGAAGTCCGTGGTCATCCTCTTGAGCGTGTCGGATTCACCTAAGAAATGTCCGGCCCCCGCAACTACATCCTGCATCATTGCCGCATCAATTTCTTGAATCTCTACCGGCCGCAAGGAGCTCATGATGGCACCGAGCATGTCGTTATCAACAACGTAGCTTTCGAATGAGGCAGCCATGAGTGCGGCCTGCATCCCGCAAGCTTGTGTGACCAGATTGCTACCCGCCTGAGCGGCCAATGTTACGGTTAAAGCCTTTTCGGCGCCGCTTTGAACATCGGACGTTTTAGCGTCGCTGGCCCCAGCAATCGACCGATTGGGCAGACCCAGTGATCGAGCAACTTGTGTCGCAGCGGCCATCGCCAATGCTTGTTCGCCACCGCCACCGCTCATACCGCCTGTGCGTAGGTCGACGATCATCGGCTCAGGTCCACAAATTACCTTGGCTGAAGGATTTACAAGCCAACTGAAAACCATTCCTGCCAATGCTTCTGCCATGGCCTGGCTGATCGCAGCACCAAGCCCCGCTGGAGACGAAGCGCCAACTTGACCAAACACATTTGCATGCGCGGGGATTCCGAGTTGCGCTGCGACGCGAAGCACTTCCATTGCATGTTCACTCATCCGCAAGGGCGGCGTGACGTGGTTGACGTTAAATGAGAGAAACGGACGTTGAATAAACAGCTCTTGAGATCCCGCTATCTCGAAACACAGTTCCGCGACCTCTGCTGCTGTCGCGCCGTTCGTGGCGCTAGTGGCGACATGTTTCCTAGTTGCGGCTAGGCATGCGTAGGCAGTGTTTATATCGAGTGTTTCCTCATCGGGCATGTCTCCTGCGACAAGGGGTCGGCTCAGAAAGTGAATATGTTCCAAACCTTCAACGAGCCGAGCTACGTCGTAGAGATCTCGAAGGGTGGAGGGACGGTACTGGCCGTTGTTGACATCGATAATCATCGGTGCCGCGCCTCCAGTTCCTAGGTGAACACGGTGCGCGGAGAGATCTAAGTCGTACTTGCTGTCTCTACCGCAAAGGACGAAACCTGACGGCGCCTGCTCGACCAAAGATTGGACGAGTTCGCGCGGGTACAGCAGCCTTCCGTTGACCACCTGTCCGCCAGCCTCGACGACGAGATCAATTACAAAGTCGGGTGCTTCGCTCACACCCACCGTTTCCAACAGGGTGTACATTCCGTCGACTATTTCGTTGACTTGTGGAATGGCAAGCGGCTGATAGCGGCCTCCTGTGAGGCCTGGAGGGACCGGGTTCGGCGACGTTTCACGCCTTGTTTCTGCTGCTGTGCGTCCCCGCCGTCTGCGGTCGGGTCGAGTCATCGCGTCCCCCGAAGCCGTCGGACTACCAGTGTGGAGAAACCGATTCTATGTTGAGTTGCCCGGCAAGTCCCGCACTACGATGCACCGCTGCGTCTCTCCACTCCTGAGATGAGCTCATGGCGAGCAGTGCCGCCCGATTCGGATATTTTGCTATCGCGACCTCATCCCATAGTTCTTCCACTTGCCCAAGGGCCAGGAAGGTGACATCGGCATGGAAAACTATTTCCCCTCCATATTCGCCAATCAACTTTAAGACAGCTTGTCCGTACAGTTGATAGGCCTCCCGTCCGGTGAGTTCGCTTTGCCGGTCGTCTTCGTATTGCGCCCGGTCCTTGAATTTCAACAAATTCACCATGTAGATCGGTCCTTCAGGACCGGGTTGCATCATCTCCTGTATGCGTTCTGTACTAGTTGGCAGTACTTCATTAGTGACTTCCATCACGACTCCTCATTTTCGTATCCAGTCATCGGTCCGTCTCAGAACAATGCTCTTGCCTCTTCAAACCCAGTAACACAGGTTTCGGCTCGTTCATTGACGGGACATTTCGGCCTTAGCGGTTGTCTGCGTCTCGATGGCCGTTCTTTTACCTAGTTCGATAACGAGTTCATGCAGCTCGCCAGTGAATTCATATGGCGCTGTGTATCTGGCTGAGACCGCTGAACCATGGTCTCGCCCGACGCTCGCTCCAATCGAGCTAATCATTCTCATCATGAATGGCAATTCGATCGTCCCGCAGACGGTTTCGCCCACGGCAAGGTCGATTCGTCCGGTCGAGGAGCTCGTACGCGCAATCTTGACGGACAACACACTTTCACCTGGCGGTACCGTGATTTCCGATTCGACGATGGAGTGGTCGTTGAAGGCGTTGTAGTCAACTACCAAACGGGAGTTTTGAACAAACACCGTTAACCCGGAGTTTTCGTTACCTGTCGCGTAGAGCACTCCTTCATCGTTGGCTCCACAGCTGATCCGTGCAGTCATGTCCCATAGTCGCCCCGAAGGCGATGGTGCGGCCTGAGCTGGTATCGGAGACATCGGCGGCTGATAGCGGTACCGCCGGTGAGTGGGGTGCGGTGAGTGATCGTCAAGACGTGAACCAAAGAGTTCGATCGTGCGGTCGTCTAGTGGAAGAACTCCGTGGATTTCTGCTTCTCCCCACCATCGGTCGATTAATAGTTCGAGCTGGTCTGGTTCTGCGTCTGCGAGGTCATTACATTCAGATTGGTCTTCAGAGAGGTTGTATAGCTCCCAACGGTCTTCCTCGAATGGTTGTCCTTTGATGTGCCGCGTTACTGCCTTCCACCATGTTCCGTCGTCTTCTGCGATGAGGGCCCGCGAACCGAATTGTTCGAAGTACTGAAGCGTGTTGGTTGCTGGGGCATCAGGGGCGTTGAGGATTGAAGCGAACGACGAACCAGTGACGGGTAGTTGTTCGAGCCCGTTGTAGGTGTCGGGTGCGGCGATCCCTAGAAGTTCGTAAATAGTTGGCGTGATGTCTGAGACGTTGACAAATTGCCTACGCAATGTCCCGCCCTGTTCGTGATCGATGCCTGTGGGCCAATGAAAGATCAGCGGGACGTGTACGCCACCTTCGTGAGTATTTTGCTTGTACCACTTGAAGGGGGCATTGCCGCACTGGGCCCAACCCCATGGGTAGTTGGTATGGCTGTGGGGTCCACCGATTTCTTCAATCTGATCGATGAGGTCTTCAGGAGGGTCAAGAACACCGTTGAAGAACTTCATTTCGTGCATTACGCCGAACGGTCCGCCTTCTTGTGAAGCTCCGTTGTCGGCGAGGAAAACAAAGATGGTGTTTTCTAGTTGACCCATTGAGCGGAGTCCGTCAACAAAGACACCTATTTGGTCGTCGGTGTGGTCGAGAAATGCGGCGAAAGCTTCTTGGAGTCGGCAGGCAAATTCTCGGTGAGCGGACGGTAGGTCTTCCCAAGGTTCGACCCCGGGGTTCCTGGGTGCAAGCTGTGTGCTTGGTGAGGTGACCCCAAGTTCAAGCTGTCGTTCGTACCAACGTTGTCGAACGACGTCCCATCCTTCGTCGTATCGGCCTCGATACTTCCTGAGGTAGTACTCGGGCGCTTGGTGGGGGGCGTGTGTGGCTCCGAACGGCAGATAGGCGAAAAAGGGGCGATCCGGACGCACCCCTTTGCTGTCATTGATCATTCGCAGCAACTGGCGGACGAGGTCTTCGCTGAGGTGATATCCGTCTGCTGGAGTAGCTGGTGGTTCGATGTGGTGGTTGTCGACCACTAACTCGGGATAGAACTGGTCGGTCTCTCCTTCAAGAAACCCGTAAAACCGGTCGAATCCTCGTGCAAGGGGCCATTGATCGAAAGGACCGGCTGACGAGATGTCGTTGGTTGGGGCCAGGTGCCACTTCCCGGCACAGAAAGTCGCATATCCCTGAGCTTTGAGTACTTCTGCCATCGTTGAGGCGTGGTTGGAAATGTGTCCAAGTTGATGCGGAAAGCCGGTTTCGTGATTGGACACGGACCGCATACCAACTCGGTGTTGGGATCTACCGGTGAGGAGAGAGGCCCTCGTCGGTGAACACAATGGGGTGACGTGAAAATTGGTGAATTGCAGCCCGTTGTTGGCAAGAGCGTCGATATTGGGTGTGTCGATGTCGGATCCGTAACAGCCGAGTTGTGAGAATCCTGTGTCGTCCATCAAAACCAGGACCACATTGGGTGCATCGTCACCTGGGTGTGGGCGAACTGGGAAGTGCGCTTCGGATTCGTCAAGAGTTCGACCTATCCGACCTTTGAACGTTGGGAGGGGATCGGGCGTCACGGGTTTTCCTTTAGGTTGAAAAGGCGGTTAAGTCGTCGCCGAGAATGATGTCGCCGTCGAAATGCTTACGTGCTAGTGCTACCCATTCGGGGTACTGCTCTTTTGATGGGGCAGGCACCATGTGAGTTAACACAAGTTTTTTGACGCCTGCGCGGGCCGCGGTTTGTGCCGCCTGTTCAACGTCGGAGTGGTAGTCAAGTATGTCTTGGAGCATCGGGTTGGGGCTGAGTTCGACAAGGTCTCTGCGGATAACAGTTTGGACGTATGCGTCTGCTGATGCCGCGAGGTCGTCCACTCCTTCGCATGGGATGGTGTCGCCAACCAGCGCGACAGACGCGGACTCATGTTCGATTCGGTAACCGAGAGTCGGTCGCACGGGTGCATGCACCGTTGCGGCTGTGCTGACGGAGACATCGTCGAGTTCGAAACTTTCGCCTGGTGCAAGCTCAACGACGTTTACCTTTGGACCGTGCGTAAGTGCGTCGTGATGTTCAATTCGGTAACCAATATCTGCTTCAAGCGCGTGTAGTTGTCGAGTTACAAATTCCTTTATGCCGGGCGGTCCGTAGATAGCGAGTGGCGCATTTCCTTGACTCATGATCCAGTGAGTCGTGATCACGTCGTTGAGGTCGCAAATATGGTCACTGTGTAGGTGAGTGATAAGTACCGCTCGCAGGAACAATGGGAGCGTGTCGGCTCCCGCCATCCTCATCACCACTCCCCTTCCGGCATCAACAAGTATGTGGGTGTCATTGGCTTTCACAAGCGTCGAGGGGCCTGCACGATTTGCGTCCGGTAAGGGTGATCCGGTGCCGGTAAGGATGACTTCCATAAATCAAAGGTACTTTCCGTGCTGGTGTTTCGAACCACACGTTGGCCGCTGGCTTGGGTGTTGACGGTACAGCCAAGTCTTCAGGTCAAAGTTTGTTGTTGGCGATTCGTGTAACACCGTGACCGCGTGCTGACGCAAATAGTTCCTTGAGGACGGACAGTTTTCCATGGACTGCGTTCCGTCTTGCCGCGAAAATGGAAGGAATTCGTCGTGCCTGAATGTCGGATCATCCGTTATGGAGATGTTGGGGTGGTTGTGAGCGTCGTAGCAGCACGACCTTCGATCCGAGCTCCCTGTTCTGCTAAGTGATCGCGCATGTCAGCCCATAGGGCTCGAAGCCGGTAGTGGGGCACTACAGGGAACAGGTGGTGCAACAAGTGGTGATCGTGCCCGCGAATCAGAAATGTCGAACCGATGAAGGTAAAAATGCGCGTGTCGCGATATCGACCCGTCTCGCTGTGTGGATGATGTGGGAGCCACCCAAAGACAAGCGACAGCCAGAAGCGACCTATCCACGCCGGAAGGTACCAAAGCAGCCAAACCGTTTCTGCGTACCCCAGTGCAGAACCAACGATCAAGACCGCAAGGTGGCTGAGCACCACAGGTTTCGCTGCCGTTCCCGCTTCAGGACCGCGAAGTTGGGCCATTTGCGCGAGCCGCGAGGCTAAGCCTCTGGGTAGAAGTCGACGCAACAGGGGTATCGCAGCAAATAGGGGACCAAGCGGATACAAGATGAGTCCGACGATTACTCGAAAAACTAAGTCTCTAGGTGAGCCTTTGGAATTAAGCAGATCAGGATCTGTTTCGTCGTTGGTCTGCGTATGGTGCTTGAGATGGGTGATCCTATGTGCGATGAACGACTCACACAGCAGCCATCCTGCTAGGGCTCCGACCGATCGATCAACCCACCTTAAAGCTGGTCGGCCTGCTGACAGGGTCTTGTGCACCGATTCGTGCATAGGCATGTAACAGGCTTGTAGACACACCACCGCTAGGGGAATAGCAGCCCACAGCGGAATGAGCCCGGCCGCGCGCAAGACCACGATTGAGGTCCAACCCAGCACGCACCAGGTGATGTTGAAAATACTGCGCCAACCGATTGACCCCACGTACGGTTCGACAAGGGACCGTTCGTACAAGAGACGGTCCGTTCCAGTGCGTGGTTCCACAGCTCCCCTATCTCACCCTGCAGCTTCAGGTCGAGCCTCAGCAAGGGTACAACCGCCTCAACGCTCACGGTAACAACGGCGTTATGTCGACGCGTTCGAGCGGCGCAGATTCCGCTTCCTTTGGCGAACCATCAGGAACTCATCCTTTTCGGCAAGTAGCTTCAATATCATGATGGAAGCCGCTTAACCTGAAGACTTGGACATCACCGATGCTCGTACTTGAAGACGTGACGCAATTTCTGGCTAGCGAAACCGGATTAGCCACGATCAGTACCACCCAAATGGACGGTCGAGTACTTTCCAGCATCGCTAATTGCGGTGTTATTCAAAATCCACTCACAGGCGCTGATTGTGTTGCTCTGGTTTCTACCGGGAGGGCAGCGCGACTTGATCATGTCCGGCGCGGCTCGGAGGTGACCATCGCTGTCCGTCGTGGGTGGAATTGGCTAGCTGCAACTGGCAAGGCAGACCTCATCGGACCATCCGACCCTGCTTCTGGCATTGATGCCGAAGCTCTCAGATTGCTTCTTCGTGAAATTTATGAGGCTGCCGGTGGTACACACAATGATTTCGATGAATACGACAGACAGATGATTAAAGATGGCCGGACTGCCGTGCTAGTCGATCCGGCTCGCATTATCGGTAACCAACCGACCGCGTGAACGACCCCCATAAGTCAAAAATCGCGTGGGATGAAGCTTTCAGCCTGGTTCGAAGGAAGGCCTAGCAACTAAATCTCTTTTTTCGTTGAGCGGAAGGAGGAGAAACTCCCCGAACTCCTCGTAGAACACACGGGACGAGCGCCCAAACATTAACCGGAACGACTCTTCCCACCCCACGTTTGCGAGTTGCTCGAAATAGCGGCTTATACGCTCCAGCGAATCTGGGCCGGCAAGATTCAAAAGTTGCAGCACAGCCACACGTCCCGCGGGACATTGCCATGCCCCCCCCATTTCTTCTGCCCACACCTGACTGGCTGGAGTAGTGCAATTGGCCAACACCTCCGATGGCAACACGTTGATAGTTGCCGCGAATTCGTTGTGGGTTTGTGTAACCCAGTCGGAATAGATGGAAACAAAGTCGGCATTGCTGAGATGGTCCGCTATTAGGGCAGCCACATAGTCTGCGAGTCCCTCTCTAAGCCAAATCGGTCCATCTAATGGCACTACCGCTGGTCCCTCGACCGACGCGTCCATATTCGCCGTGTGTGCCAACCCATAAACGTGGAACCACTCGTGAGCGGCGGAAAGCCAATGCGAAACGTCCGGGTCGATGTGTAAATTTTCAGTCGGCCAAACAATTTCAAACATCACTGGGTCTCGATCCACCATCGACATTCCAATTCCTTGACTGATCATCGGTTCTTGTAGATCTTCGATGCACCACGGTGATTCCGAACTCAAGTAGGCGCACCTGTGTTCGGCTATTTCCTGGTGTTGGGACTGAAACCTATGCCACACCGCGACCAGGATCTCTGCGGTACCGCTAAACGCTGTGTCGGGCAAAGGCAACAGTTCTGCAGCCGCGAAAATAGAAACCACCACATCTTCAAAAAGGTGTTGTTGAGTGCCTGGGTAAGCAACGAAATAAAAGGCTGCCTTTCCGGAACTACTGCGGCAGCGACGTGTAATCGAACCCGTGGGAGGCTCCCCTTCAGGCCGGTTCGCATCGTCGAAAGAGGGGCACAATTCAAACTGATTATTGACGTTTGCTGTTGTTGTTTGAGTTGAACTCGAAGAGGTCGTGGCTGCGGGCGAGACTGTTGTTGTGGGCGCCTCCGGTGGCTCAGCTTTCAGAGGGTCAGGCGACAGCGAGCCAACCTCGGGCTCCGCAGGTTCCGGCGCGTTGGCTGTTTGAGGCTTCAAATCTGCAGAAGTTGTTGATTCGACACTCCGCCCAGAACCCGAACAGGAGAGCAATAATGCACCTACTGCGACGAACTTCAGAACGACCCGCACAAGAGCGCCTCCCTGTTTCACGTTACTCGGGGTCCCCCGCACGCTACCTTCAGGAATTTTCTTAGAAAAAGGAAGGCGTGTGGTCCAATGGGTAAACGCTATTTCGTGCAGATATCAACGGATCCTGACGTCGATCCGCGCAAGTGTGCTGTTGGCATGGCCTGTGCGGCTCAAGCTGTGGCCGATGGGCATTTCGTACACGTTTTCTTTGCTTCCCACGCAGTGAAGCTCCTGCTAGTCGCGTACATTGACGCCCTGGACGAAAAGGTCTCACAGCAACCTGGACAATGTTCGGCGATGTTGCACACGCTGATTGATGGAGCTTGAGGGAATCTATTGTTCCACTGGCTCACAAGCTGTAGTCGGCGTGACTCCGGACAACGCTCATGGAGTTCTCGTCGGTGGCTACGAGCTCAACTGGAGTGGCCCTCCAGGGGTGGTGTCCCTCAGCAGTGAAGCCGATGTGGTTCTCACGTATTAACGCTGGGAAGGTTCCGGCCCCGTATCTTTTTAGGGGTCCGTTAGATGAGAAATGTGAGATTACGTTGGCCTATCTCTGCAGTTACCAACTCGACCCATTTTGCGGACATCTGCAAAGTTCCGTCGACACGGCGGAGGCGATACTGCGCGTGGCCTGGCCAGACCCGCAATTCTCCAGTTGATTGCGCGGCGATCTCATAGATAACAAAGTTAGCTTTCGTTGAAATTTCGTCATCTCCAAGGTCAGAAACCTCGATGTTTGAGATTATTCGGCGCATCGGTGAGAACGGGAGCTGGGACAGCCGTTTTCCTGTTTTGAGTTGGCGTATGCGAGTCGCTACGCGAGTTCGATTGTCGTTCAGGTAAGACAGTTGCTCTGCAGGTTCACCCACAATTCGCCCTGCTGGAACCCAGTAGTGGAAGTCGTCCGTAAGGAGCGCTTCCCACTCATCAAGTTGGAACTCATCAGCCAGTCGCGCTTCGCGATACAAAAACGCCTCAACCTCCGCGTGTAAATCGCCGGCGATCACATCGGCACGCTCCTGGTCATAACTTCGAGGTAGCGACGCCAGAAACCACGATTAGTGGTCTCATCTGAGGCGTCGCTTAATCGAGTACCCGTTTCGTCGACTTCCTCTCGGTGAAGACCCCGACTGAGGTCAATCCATCCACGATTTTCTTGAGCCCACGATCGATGGGTACCTGAGATTCCTAACTGGATGCGCTCCGCTGTGATTGCATCATCACTGGTGATAAACGATGCCGGCCCAACTGCTGCCTCAGTCTGACGTAAAAGTCGTTGATTGAAATCTTTTTCTACACCTTCGAATTGAACTGAGGTGTGCCGATGGATCATCTCTCCCGGTCCAAGAGGTTCCACAATGGCGATAACTAATTCCCCCAGAAAGAGGTTCGGAAATAGGAACGCGTGGGGAGGCCCCTCCCAAAGCATTTTCTCGGCTGATTCGACTCCAACCCGCGTAGCTAACGCTTCGTAGTAGCCCTGGACCTTGTCTCGGGTAACCCCGAGCCATGAAAGCTCACTTTTGTAGCTTGGGCGAAAGTCAAGTTCAATGTGGCCGTTGCCGTAATCGACCGCCCGTGAACTACTGACAGCATCGCCGCCCACTGCCACCTCGTCGTAATACGTGTCCGTAGCAGCGGACATTGAGGCGTGCACGAAGCCAACGTGATAGCCGTCGCTGTCGCTTTCGGGCCACAACTTCCAATTGGATTGAACCCGATGAGCGATCCAGCCCTTCGACAAATCGATTCTGCCGGTCGGGCTCAGATCGCAAAGTCGGTCTATCAGGTCATATCCCGCTGCCCCCAAGTGCTCGTCCAGAGGGCCCGCTGATCCGTCAAGATTGACGAACACGAAGCCACGGTAACTGTCTATTTGCCCCGCCCGATCCAACCCGAGTTGCTCCTTTGGATTGGTGTAGCCATCAGGAAATGGGATCGCCCGCACCGCGCCATCGAGACCAAAACGCCAGTTGTGGTAGGTGCACTGAAAGAATGAACTATTCCCTTGATGTTCCCAGCACAGAGTAGTTCCGCGATGGGCGCACCTGTTGGCTAAGACATTGACCGAATCATCGTGTTCGCGAACCATGATCACGGACTCGTTTCCCAGTTGACGCGTTACCCAATCGCCTTGAAGTTTTATTTCTGACTCATGCCCAACAAAAACCCATCCTCGGATAAAGATCCGATCCATTTCTTCTGCAAACGCGTCGGGGTCGTGCAACAGGCTGGCGTGGATACGGTCACCCTGGACAAGTTGTACGTAATCAATCCCCATAAACCTGAACATTATTCGCTCTTCGGAGAATAAACCCCACGGTTTCAAGGCTTTACGCATTATGAACGTGAAAGACGAAGAGCAAAAGCGAGGAGTAGCGATCTACTTTCGGACAGGGAGTTACGATCGTGGCTATGCCGCCGTTGCGAGTAGTCGCCTTACACGAAGCAGGTCATGCCGTTGTCGGTGAAGTTGGCGAAGTTCAATGCACCAGTTTGACGATTACCCCTGACAGGCAAGAGGGAACAGAGGGTTGCGTTGAGTGGTCTGGCCTTCCTGACATAGTTGATATGCAGATGCTTGGATCAACCTTCGTGCCAGGCGATTCAGAGTGGGATGAGCTGAAGAGTTTCGTCGACGCGAGACTCAAGTCGTCGTTGGCTGGTGCTTTGACTGAACAACGAATCACTGGCCACTTCAACTGGGAAGGTGCACGACATGACTTCAGCCAGATTGGCCAACTCATTGGTTGCGTCTATGGCTACGAAGGACCTGACTACGACGAGGCTCTGTGCCCCGTGATGCTTCGTGATCCGCAGATGGGCGTCGAGCTTGAAGATTGGTCACAGGTTGCACTTCGTGCCTGCGAGTTATGGGACGACGAAGTCGAAGCCATTTTGGATGAGCATTGGGATTGGGTCGAAGCGGTCGCCTATCTGGCCATGTGGAAGAAGACGATCACCGGTGATCAGGTTCGAGCGGCGCGACCCTCCACAAAAACAACGATGACTCTTACAGAAGTCCGCGAAGCGAAATAACCGGACACCAAGACCAGGCGGTTTTATCAAGTTGCCGGAGAGACGCTGATGGAGACATTCAAAGTCCAGGGCGGGGAACTCCAACTGCGTGTACGGGGAAACGGCTCGCCACTTATTCTGGTACTGGTTGCTGAGGGACTCGCTGCGTTCCTCATACGTCACACACCGCGCCCACGGTATTAGCCGCGCCTAGTGCGAAGAATCTCTGGGCCATTGGCTACCGGGACTTGAAATTAGTGGTGTCGGAGGGGGGACTTGAACCCCCACACCCTTAACGGGCACTAGATCCTTAGTCTAGCGCGTCTGCCAATTCCGCCACTCCGACGCTATTCCGGAATCCCGGAAGAAAGACCACTCTACCAACCTGCTCAACCGTGCCCAAAGCGCCAACCGAAGCTTTCCAGCAGCAGCCGAGCTCAGCCAGTTACGCCAGGAGAAGGCCCAACACTAGGGTTGTGAAACCAAAAGTGACAGCGACCACAACGGTGATTCGACTCAAGTTTTTTTCTGCGACCGTCGAGCCCGCGGCGGTTGCTCCGACACTTCCGCCAAACATGTCCGACACACCGCCACCTTTTCCGCTATGCAGCAACACAAGCCCAACGAGGCCGAAGGCGGAGCTGAGGTGCAAAGCACCGACAATCCATGTCAACACAACGCTGATGGTACCAGCGTCCCTAACCGACTCCTCGGTCGTCACTCGCGGACATGAACGCATAGGCGTTTGCTGTGAACAACCGCCAATCAGTTTGACAACCGTGAGGGTCGTCAGCCAGATACCAGGTGCGTGATTGGTGTGCTCCCCTTGGCTCCTGGAACCCATCCTTCAAGGATCGCTGAGAAGCCTCCGGCGCCTCCGCCAGCGCGAACAATCATTGGCGACCAGTCAGGCAATTTCCTCACCGTCCGGCCCGAGGCTGACCCAAATACGGTTTCTTCGTTGCTGCGGGTGGGGATACCTTCTTCTATTCCTTGGGCTCCTCTTGCCGACAGCTCTAGATCCATTTGCAGAAGCGGTTCGAGCTCTTCATAGAACTTGGCCCTGGTCCAACCAGCAGCTTCGAAAACGTTCATGTGTTCGGGCGTCATGACGATCATCGCTTCGCTGGGTAATTTTCGGTTTCCTACGCCATGTAGTTGCTGTGCCAACGTCCGGATGAGCGATTCAGGGGTGCGAGATATTTGATCGATACAACCGATCGGGCCATGCCCGGCAAACAATGTGACGGTGTCTTGGCCTCGCTCAAATCCGCGGGTCACAGACAGAGGGTCCCATCCATCGGGAAGATTCTCCTCGTCTTCAGCGAAACACCACCCAACCTTGGAGGGCGCTCCCAACGCTGATCGGTCGATTCCTCCTGCTCCAGGTTTACCTCCCCCAACATTGCGTACGACGAGTTGCAGAGCTCGACCAATAGTTGAATTGGCTCGATTTCCCTGACCGAGCGCGTTCTTGTCTGTATTCATGCCAATTTGGCGTCTAATTGGTCCGTTGACGATGATGATCGGCCCTGAAAACCACAAAGTGCATAGCAGGCCATGCATGTTGAACTGGTCTGTGCACGCAGCTTCGACTGCCGCCAGAACCACAGGTAGATACTCCGGGCGGCAACCAGCCATCACTGCGTTGATCGCGACTTTTTCCACCGTGCATTCCACCAATGCTGGCGGAACAATGGCCAACACCTCGTCGGGTTGCCGCTGAGTGCCAGCCAACATCCGCGCTACTCGTTCTTCCGTCGGCGGCACAATGGGCAATCCATCAGACCACCCGCGATCAAACATTGCGTCGAACTCGTCTTCCAGGCTGGCAAATTCCACGCGGCGGCTCCGCAGCGTTGTTTCACCAAACTTAATCGCCAAGCCTTCCGCCAAGTTCGGGTCCACCGACAGTGACCCACAACCGGGCCGCATTTGAGGAAGCTCAGCACCCAGGTCTTCAACTCCCGTCATGGCTTCCCAATCAGTCCGACTCCAACCCACGGTTCTGGCCATTTCTTTGCCCTCTTGCACGTACATCAAAGTGGGCACTGTCTCCACATCCCAGTGCCATGACAACGCGAGATCGTGATCGTGATATTTCGATTCGACGCCTTCAGGAAACAACGGATCATCTTGGCTGTAAACCGTTACACCAGGCCCTCGCGTACATATCTCTCCCAGCACTGATGCAACATCAAGGCATGTAGGACAGTCCCGTTTGACGAAAGCAACAAGTCCTTCGGGAAGCTGCGGTCGGTTCGAACTCGGATCAGTAACGCCCATAGGGCGACTCTAGGCTTCTTTGAAGTTCACAATCCGAGCGAAAGAGTCCGACTGTAAAGATGCCCCGCCGACAAGGGCCCCATCGATGTCGGGCATGGTCATTAATTCTGTCGAATTCGATGGATTCACGGACCCGCCATATTGGATGCGGACCGACTCGCTTGCCTCTTTGTGGATTGAGGCGACGACAGTTCTAATGTGAGCGCACATCTCTTGTGCATCATCCGCAGAGGCTGTCGCCCCCGTGCCGATAGCCCACACTGGTTCGTACGCAATCACTACATCGCCAAGCTGTTGACTCGTAACAGATTTCAGACTGCCAACTACTTGTGCTTCCACGATGTTGGCGGCTTGGCCAGACTCTCGCTCTTGGAGTGTTTCGCCTACACACACGATTGGGGTCATTTCGTAGGCAAACACCGCAGATGCTTTTAAGGCGACATCCTCGTTACTCTCAGCAAATAGTGCTCTGCGTTCGCTGTGTCCAAGAATCACATAGTCAACGTCCAGTTTCGCCAGCATCGCCGGCGAGATTTCTCCGGTAAACGCTCCTGATGCTTCGGTATGGCAGTTTTGGGCTCCGAGCTGAAAGCCCATACGATCCGCGTCGATCACGGTTTGAATAGAGCGTAAATCCGTGTAGGGCGGGTGGAGAGAGACCTCGACTTGGTCAAAGTCATGACCACTTAGTTCGTAGCTGAGCTTTTGGACCAGCTGTATTGCCTCGAAATGATTGAGGTTCATTTTCCAGTTTCCTGAAATTAATGGGATTCGGGCCATTGGTTTCCTCAATTTCGAAGTGCGATAAGGCCCGGAAGGTCACCTAACTCGAGAAACTCAAGGCTGGCTCCCCCTCCGGTGCTGACGTGGTCCATATATGGAGTTAGGCCAATTTCAGCGACCGCAGCAGCGCTGTCTCCACCGCCAACGACCGTGAACGCTTTTGTGTCGGCGAGAGCTTGGCTAATAGCGCGAGTCCCAGCTGCGAAACGAGGATCTTCGAACATTCCCATCGGCCCATTCCAAAAAACAGTGCGCGCTTCGTGGATGACATCCCCAAATGCTGCCGCGGTTCCGGGACCAATGTCGAGGCCTTTCCAACCTTCGGGAATCGACCGACCCATTTGCCGAACCTCACCACTGTTCGCCCCAATATCGCCGTCTGGGCTTAGAGCGGTGATGTCCGACGGCAGAAGGATCGAAGCACCCGAGTCAAGAATTCGTTTACATGTCTGTTCTTGATCGGTTTCACACAACGACTCGCCGATGCCGTATCCGAGGGCTTTCAGAAAGGTGAAGCACATACCACCGCCAATGAGAAGCCGGTCTACGACGCCCAGCAACGCTTCGATGACACCGATTTTGTCACTAACTTTGGCCCCGCCTAGAACAGCAACGAAGGGCCGGTTCGGCGAGGAACGCATCCTTCCCAAGACGTCGATTTCCTTTTCCAGAAGTCGCCCCGCGGCTGAAGGGAGCCTGCCCGGTGGTCCGACAATTGATGCGTGAGAGCGGTGTGAAACACCGAACGCGTCATTCACATAGCCATCGAATGGAAGCCCTCCAGCGCCGTCGATCAGATACTTGACGAACTCGGGAGAGTTCCCTGTTTCGCCTGGGTCAAAGCGCAAATTCTCAAGGAGTTGCACCCCTGGGGCTAACTCTTCCATCCTGGCTCGAAGCAGGGACACCGAAAATTTTGGGTCCGGCTTTCCTTTTGGACGACCGAGGTGGGTACACGCAACAACGGTTGCACCTCGCTCGAGCAGCCAATTCAACGTTGGTAATGCAGCTTTGATTCTTAAATCGTCAGAAATGGCGCCGTCGCGCAAAGGAACATTGAAGTCGCACCGGACGAGAATCCGTTTTCCTTCTAAACCACCTAGCGTGTTTTCTAGGCTTTCAAGGTTGGGGATGGGCAGATCAGACACGCCTATCTCAGCTACAGGTGATTTCGACGAGGTCGACAAGTCGGTTTGAGTATCCCCACTCGTTGTCGTACCAGCCGCTCACCTTGATCAGATTATCCAGAGTCATTGTCAAGCCTGCATCGAACACGCAACTGGAGGGGTCGCCGACAATGTCTGAAGATACCAAGGGATCTTCGCTGTATGACAGGACCCCTTGCAGGGGCGGAGTTGACGCCGCCGATGCGAACGCAGAGTTGATGTCTTCAACCGAGGGGCTCGTCGCCAAAACCGCTGTGAAGTCGGTAATTGAACCATCGGGAATTGGCACTCTCAAGGAGGTTCCGTCGAGTTTCCCGTTCATGGCTTGGAGGACAAGTCCCGTTGCGCGTGCCGCTCCCGTTGAGGTGGGAATAATGTTCACCGCAGATGCGCGTGCCCTTCGTAAGTCACTGTGGGGACCGTCAACCAGAGATTGGTCGCCGGTGTAAGCGTGCACCGTGGTCATAAGTCCTTTTTCGACGCCAAAGGCATCGTCTAGAACCTGAACCATCGGAACGAAACAGTTCGTCGTGCAACTGGCGTTAGAAATGACTTTGTGTGTCTCCTTGTCGAACTCTTCGTGATTAACTCCGACAACGAAAGTGGCGTCGGCTCCATTCGCTGGGGCAGAAACAATCACTAACGGGGCACCCGCTTCAAGGTGTTGTGCCGCTTTATCCCGGTCGGTAAAGATTCCAGTTGATTCGATGACGACATCAACACCAAGCTCTCCCCAAGGTAATTCTGCGGGATTGCGTTCGGATAGCACCTGGAGCAGTTGGCCGTCGATTGAGATTCCCCCGTCTACTGCGGAAATATCGTTCGGGAGGTTGCCCAGAACAGAGTCATATTTCAGAAGGTGAGCCATAGTGGCTTGGTTACCCAGATCGTTTACCGCAACGATTTCGATGTCCGCGCCTTGTTTATTGACTGCCCGGAAGAAGTTGCGGCCGATACGGCCGAACCCGTTGATGCCGACTCTCACGGTCATTGGAATAGATCGCTTTCTGGGAGGAAGTAGGGATGTTCTTGCATGTCTACTGCATTGGTTCGCGTCAGTGGCGAACCGATTCCGCTGTTCTAAATTTCTTTGGACTCTAGGTCACGATGCCGAGTTCTCAGCGAATGACCACTATTGGACAATATCCGCCCAAATTCTTCGGCTATCGACACACTGCGATGGCGTCCACCAGTGCAGCCGAAAGCGATCGTGAGGTACGCCTTACCTTCTTCGACATACGAGGGGATGAGGAACTCAAACAACGGCAGCGTGTGTTCCATGAACGACACCGTTAATGGTTGTTCAAGCACGTAGTTCCGAACTTCTTGATCAAGCCCGGTTTTAGGACGCAGCTCGGAAACCCAATGCGGGTTTGGTAAAAACCGGCAATCAAAAACCAAATCCGCTTCGGTGGGCACGCCATGTTTGTAACCAAACGACATGACCGTTGTTTGCATCAACTGTTTGCGATCAGCATCGCTAAATGCCTCAACAACGCGAGCTTTCAGTTCATGCACAATAAGGTCGCCGGTCTCGATAACAACGTCTGCTTCTCGCCGAATCGGTTCTAGTAGTTCTCGCTCGCGACCAATTGCATCAGTCACTGATGCGGAGCCAGCGCTGAGGGGATGCCGGCGTCGCGTTTGGTCATAGCGTCGCAAAAGCACTTCGGTAGGTGCGTCAAGAAAAAGCACCCGGACTCGCGCCCCGGATGAACGAAGTTCAGACAAGAAGCTAAGTAAATCTTCTTGATACTCGTGGGAACCAGCGACTAACGCCAACCGTTCGACTGAAGAGTCTGCTGCCGTCAAAAGTTCGGCCGCCGAAGCAAGCAGACTTGGCGGAAGGTTGTCGATCACGAACCAACCTAAGTCCTCCAAGGTGTCGGCCACGGTCGAACGTCCGGCTCCCGACAGTCCCGTTACGATTATAAAATCCGGACGGCTAGTCATTCCTAGAGGCTACGTGGAGACTTCGGGACTTCTTAACCCCTCCGGCAGATCAGCACTAGCAGTCTGGGAATAAACGCCGCTGCGGCATAGGAGTCGTGTCGCTCAGTGAACGCCTCCGGTGGTGAAGGTTCAAGCATTCGCTCTACTGTGAGCCCGTTCTCTGAAAGAGTATTTACGTAAATGCTTAGCGGTCGGTGGACAAAGGGAATGTGAACACCCAACTCAACTTCTTCAACGGTTTCTTGCTCTATTAAGTAATCACCAATCCGCCAATATTGATCGGGCGGGTCGACCATGTGATCATCAACCCACCCACTGCCAGGGGTCTGTAAAAGCGGGTGGTTTAGCATGAGCACGAAGCGCCCAGATGGACGCAACACCCGCGCGACCTCTCGAATTGCGTCTTCCATCTCGACAATGTGTTCAAAGACCAGGCACGCTATGGCTGCATCGAATACGCGATTTTTAAAAGGAATGGCTTCGGCTGAGGCTCTGACATAACTCTCGTCGCTTGATCGAGCAGCAGCTTCGGAAATTTGTGCCCACGTAGCGTCGATTCCCAAAATCTGGGAGTTCGCCATGTTGAGGCGCCGCGTTATCTGTCCTTCCCCACAACCAACATCAAGAATTCGGTCAAAGCCCTTAAGGAGGTCCACGGCCAACGGCAGTATCTGCTCCTCGTACTCTGGATCCGCGCCGTCGGTAAAGCCTTTCTGCCACCAGTCGGCGTGGGTCTCCCACAGCTTTCCCGTCACGCTTTTCCTCGCAAGTGGGTCACATCCGAAATTCGGGTGCATAAATTGATCAACAGCATCGTTCATCAAGAATGACAGCAGATTCAAATGAGTACAGCCATCTCGATAAGAAAACTCGGTTTGGTTAGGGGAACTGCCAAACGCAAATGGTTGAAACATTGTTGCCCACGCATACCAAGGCCAGCATGTCGCATTGATTGCCTGCCAATTTTCTTCTGCAGGTATCTGTCACGCATTGAGTGATTGCGCCCCTCACTGCGTACCATTTTTGATACGGCAGCAAATACTTTCCCTTCAGTGTCTCCGCGCAGATAGGTCCATGAACAAGTCCCAACATTTTCTGTATAGATGGCAGCTGCAGGCGTTGACGAGCTGGCTTCGATGCGGCCGTCGCGGCATCATCGAGGCGGTTACTGGAGCCGGGAAAACAAATGTCGCGATACAGGCAGCGGCCGACGCCCACAGACGTGGGTTGTTTGTGTTGGTCGTTGTTCCGAGTCGCGTTCTGATGGAGCAATGGTCTGCAAGTCTCAAAGACGCGTTACCTCATTGTGTCGTAGGTCGTTTAGGAGACAGTTTTAGCGACAGAGCTAACGACTGCGATGTGCTCGTAACAACCCGACATTCAGCTAGCTCGAAGAAGCCACTTCCTCCGGGAGATCTTGGCGGCCTGATCATTGCCGACGAATGTCACGGATTCGGAGGAGCGACCCTGCGAAAGTCGTTAATTCATGAATACCAAGAACGATTAGGACTGACCGCCACGTTAGAACGTTCTGATGATGCAGTTGAGAAAACACTTGTGCCTTACTTCGGAGGTGTTTGCTACCGATACGACTTTGGGCAGGCGATTGCTGATGGCGTTTGTGCGCAGCCAAGAGTTGCGTTCGTCGCGGTACCCCTTGCAGCGGAGGAGCGAACTGAATACGACCAGACAGAAGCAGCCCTTGTCGCCTCTCGGCAGGTCCTGCGAAGTATCCCTGACATGCCCCAAGATCCATTCGGTGCCTTTTTGGCCGCTGTGGCCTACCTGTCAGACAACGATGCCGGACCTAACGGTAAGGCCGCCGCGACGTATCTTGACGCCTTTTCGAAACGGCGCGAGATCGTTGCCACTAGCCGATCGAAATACGAAGTTCTCTCCAACTTCGCTCCCGTAATCCTCGATGCTTCAGGAACGTTGATTTTTACACAAACAATCAAGGCAGCGAATCATGCCATCAACCGATTAGACCCGTTGTTGGGTATTGAAATTATTACGGGGGATACTGCGCGTTCGGAGCGTGAGACGATATTGACCGACCTACGAGACGGAAAACTCGACGCGGTAGCTGCCCCGCGAGTTCTGGACGAAGGCATCGATGTCCCTGATGCGAATCTCGGAATTGTTATTAACGCTAGCCGCACTCGTAGACAGATGATTCAGCGCATGGGCCGCATCCTTCGCCGTAAGCAACGTGGCGTCGGCGCGCGATTCGTAGTGCTCTATGCCAGTGACACTTTAGAAGATCCAACAGCGTCTGAACGCGACGGATTTATGGAGGAAATAGAAACCATCAGCGAATCGTCGCAGCTTTTCGGAATAGGTCAGCAAGATGAACTTGGGTTATTTCTGAACTATTCCGGGCCAGATAGGCCGCCCACGCCACAGAAAATCGGTCCGATGACTTCGGTCAACGAACTCCCTAAAGACCTCGATGCAATTGACAGATACGCGTGGTTGAGTTTCCTCGGATGGTCCGAAGAGACCGACGATCACACAGAAGCTTGGAAAAATGATCCTTCAACAGCTGCTGAACCGTTGTACTTAGACTTCGAAGTGTTGGACCTACCCGAAATAACAAGGCAAAAGGTTTCTCCAAAGAACGAAGCTCGGTTATCGACAGGTGAGCAGCCAGTCATAATGAGCAAAGTGGGTCGAGACTTTGTGCTTCGCTGTACCGGGTGCGGTGCTGCTTCAGAGCCAACTCCATTCAGATGGAAGGCTCTGGAAGCCACCGTCGAATGTAGTTGTCTGTGGTAGCCAATCAGTAAATCAATTTCTGGCGTCCTAGCGATCAACGTTCACGCAACCCAGATAGAGAACGCAAAAGATGTTGAGGGTTAAGGACTGTCCGTTGTCGACGCTTATCAGGCCCGCCCCTGAGTGCGTTCATGCACGGCCACAGCCACGTTGTTGGGCAGCCAGGTCAATGACTGCAGGTCGTCTAATGAAGCCTGCCGCACTTTCTTCACGCCGCCGAATTCTTTAACTAACCGCCGCCGGCGGACATCACCGAGACCGGTGATTCCGTCGAGGACACTTCGAGTCATCCGTTTGTTTCTCAGCTGACGGTGATATGCGATAGCAAAGCGATGACTTTCGTCGCGAACTCGTTGAAGCAAATACAGCGCCTCAGAACCGCGGGGAAGATGCACCGGGTCGCTTTTCCCCGGAACAAACACCTCTTCGAATTGTTTGGCTAGCGCTACGACAGGAATTTCTTGCCCTAATCCAAGGGAGGTCAGAACTCGTTGAGCTACTCCGAGTTGCCCTTTACCCCCGTCAACCACGAGCAGTTGAGGTGGGTAAGCGAATTTGCCAGGTTCATCTGATGGAGACTCTCTTTCCTCTACATATTTTTTCAGGCGCCTCGAGAGAACCTCCTCCATCGCAGCGAAGTCGTCGTTTCCGGGAACATCTCGAATTTTGAATCGCCGATACTCGCTTTTGCGAGGTAGCGCATCCTCTAGCACGACCATCGAACCGACGTAGTCCGTGCCTTGCAAGTGACTCATGTCGTAACACTCGATACGTAAGGGCGCGTTGGGTAGATCGAGATAGCGTTGCAACTCTTCTAAGGCCCTGGCCCGGCTGTTGTGGTCGCTGCCGCGTTTGAGTCGGTGGCGCCCAAAAGACTCGCGTGCATTTTTAGTCACCGTTTCAAGAAGCGCTCGCTTGTCCCCCCGTTGTGGAACACGAATTTCTACTGGTGAACCGCGTTGAGCGCTCAACCATTCTTCATAAAGCGCCCGCTTCTCAGGTAAGCCCGGGACAAAGACATTCTTTGGCATTCCGATCGGGTTTTCATCGTGGTACAGATCTTCGATAACTCGAGCTATGAGGTCTGGGTGAGTGACGTCCTCGACTTTGTCGACGATGAAGCCTCGTTGCCCCATGACCCGTCCTTTCCTGACATAAAAAACCTGTACTGAAGCCTCCAATTCGTCATCGTGAACGCCGATGACATCAAAATCCTCATTCCTGGTTCCAGCAATCTGTTGTTTTTCAATTGCTTTCTCCACGTTGGATAAGCGGTCGCGTAACCTTGCGGCCAACTCAAACTCAAGTTCGTTACTTGCGACGTGCATACGATCCGTAAGGTTTTGAACAACGTCTTCGGTGTGTCCTTCTAAAAACCGGAGGAGGTCTCGAACCAATGACTCGTACTCCTCCTCTGAAACTTCGCCTACACATGGTCCAGCGCACTGTTCGATGTGGAAGAGCAAACAAGGCCTGCCAAGTGCTCGATGCTCAGCCATCTTGTTGTCACTGCATGTGCGAATCGGAAACGTCCGTAACAAAAGATCAAGGGTGTCTCGAATTGCGTGGGCGTGTCCGAACGGTCCGAAATACCGGTTTCCTCGCTTTCGTTTTCCGCGCATGACCATCGCTCGCGGCCATTCATCTCGAAGAGTGACCGCCAGAAATGGGTAAGACTTGTCATCTCGAAGACGGATGTTGAAACGCGGTTGGTGGCGCTGAATGAGGCTGTATTCGAGCATCAGGGCGTCCACTTCAGTCGAAACTTCGATCCATTCCACCGAAGTGGCTGTCGCTACCATCTGCACTGTTCGCGGGTGAAGATTTCGAGAGTCTTGAAAATAACTATTGAGGCGATTCCTAAGACTCTTAGCCTTTCCAACGTAAATGATCCGACCGTCGCGGTCTTTAAATTGGTAACTCCCTGGAAGGTCGGGGACTGAGCCGGGCTCAGGGCGCAAAGGCATGCAGGAAGGCTATGCGGCCGGAGGCACACTCAAGCCCGTTAGAAGCGGCCCTAAGAATCGCCCAGTGTGACTCTCAGGCGTTTTAACGACGTTCTCTGGGGTTCCACTCGCGATAACTAAACCGCCCCCATCGCCACCTTCGGGTCCCATATCAATGATCCAGTCCGCTGTCTTAATGACGTCGAGGTTGTGTTCGATCACGACAACTGTGTTGCCTTGATCGACTAGGCGGCTAAGCACTGCCAACAACCGTCGGATATCTTCAAAATGTAAGCCCGTCGTAGGTTCATCAAGAATGTAAATCGTGTGTCCGGTGGGCCGCTTAGATAGTTCACTGGAGAGTTTTATTCGCTGAGCTTCACCCCCAGATAAGGTCGTAGCTGGTTGCCCCAATCGGATGTAACCCAACCCCACATCCACAAGGGTCTGCATGTGACGTGCGATGGGTGGTTGAGCAGAAAAGAACTCCAAGGCGTCTTCGCAAGACATGTGAAGAACATCGGAGATCGTTTTCCCTTTGAATCTGACCTCTAACGTCTCGCGGTTGTAACGCGCTCCTCTGCACATTTCGCACGGCACGTAGACGTCGGGCAAGAAATGCATTTCGATCTTTATGGTGCCATCACCCGAGCACGCTTCACATCTCCCACCCTTGACGTTGAAGCTGAACCGTCCTGGTAAATAGCCCCGGATTTTCGCCTCGTTTGTCGCTGCGAAAAGTTTGCGAATGTTGTCAAATGCACCTGTGTAGGTTGCTGGGTTTGATCTGGGAGTCCTGCCGATAGGCGATTGATCGATATTAATCACCTTGTCCAAGGCCTCCCAGCCGTCGAGCGATGTGTGTAAGCCCGGCACATCTTTGGATTTGTAAATTCGTTGCATCAGAGACTTACGAAGAATCTGGTTTATTAGGGTGCTTTTACCTGACCCTGACACGCCGGTAACAGCTACGAAACAGCCAAGAGGTATCTCGACATCGATAGAGCGCAGGTTATTTTCTCGTGCGCCGCGAACTACCAGCATCTGTTCCAGCGGTTGTCTGCGAGATGTAGGGACCTCAATGCAGCGAACTCCCGTAAGGTACTCCCCCGTTAACGACCCTTTGGATTTCCCAAGTCCTGCAACTGGGCCGCTATAGATAATTTCTCCGCCGTGTTCCCCGGCACCGGGCCCTATGTCGACCACCCAATCAGATTCGATGATGGTTTCTTTGTCGTGTTCAACGACCAGAACTGTGTTCCCCAAGTCACGAAGATGCTGCAGTGTCTCTATCAAGCGCCGGTTGTCTCGTTGATGTAACCCAATGGAGGGTTCGTCGAGAACGTACAGAACTCCTTCTAAGCCGCTACCGATCTGGCTTGCGAGCCGGATGCGTTGCGCTTCCCCGCCAGCAAGAGTTGCCGCGGATCTGTTCAAGGACAAATAGTCGAGGCCTACGTCAAGTAAAAAATTCAGCCGTGCATCGATTTCTTTAACAATCGGTTGCGCGATGATGCGTTCTCGATCGTTCAACACCAGCCCGTCAATAATCTTTGCAGCCTCACCAATAGAAACTGAACACATTTGGTCGATGCCGTGTCCAGCGACGCGAACCGCCAGCGAAACTTCGTTGAGTCGAGCTCCGTCACAAGTCCCGCAGGGAACCTCCCGCATATAGCCCTCGATCCGATCACGCGAATGGTCGCTCTCGGTATCTGAATGGCGACGTTGAAGGGTTGAGATGACGCCTTCCCAATGGGTTGTGTAGCTACGGCTTCGGCCGTAGCGGTTTCTGTAACGGACGGTAAACGTGCGGTTTTGGGGGCTGCCGTACAAAAGGAGTTTTCGTTGCTTTGCGGTGAGTTTCGACCATGAACGATCGATCGGGATGTCGAATTCCTCACCAGTGGCCCGTAAGAGTCGGCCATACCAGCGGCTAGCGCCTGTAGCGAACGGCGCTATCGCTCCTTCTTCGATCGTTAACTCAGGATTGGGAACTATTAACTCTGGGTCGACTTCGAATCGAGTTCCTAAGCCGTCACACGTGGCGCATGCCCCATAGGGCGAGTTAAACGAAAAATTTCTTGGGGCCAAATCATCAAATGAACGACCACTAGTCGGTGAAAACAAATGCTGGCTGAATGTGACGAGTTCCGCATCACCATCATCTGTTAGTAATTCAATCCAAATGTGACCGTCTGCTAGAGCGAGAGCAGCCTCAACTGATTCAGTAAGCCGTTGTTCAATTCCTTCCCGTATTACCAGTCGGTCGACTATCACTTCGATGTCGTGATTGACGTAACGCTCCAACCGCTCTTCGAGGAGAATCTCTTCGCCACCAAGGTCGACGACTTCACCGTCGACACGCGCTCTCGCGTATCCTTGCGCAGCTAAGTCTGAGAGCAGTGTGTGGTATTCGCCTTTACGGCCTCGAACCACAGGTGCCAGCACTTGAAAACGCCCGTTGGCAGCTTTTTCGACAATGCGATCGACAATTTCTTGGGGAGTTTGCCTTTGGACTATTTCGCCAGTCTCCGGGTCGTGCTGCACTCCCACCCGGGCGTAAAGCAAACGCAAGTAGTCGTAGACCTCGGTGATTGTTCCTACGGTCGAACGGGGGTTACGGCTCGCACTTTTCTGATCAATGGATATGGCGGGAGAAAGACCTTCGAGGAAATCGACATCGGGCTTGTCCATTTGACCAAGAAACTGTCGGGCGTAGGCAGACAACGATTCCACATACCGCCGCTGCCCTTCAGCGTAGATCGTGTCGAAAGCTAACGAGGATTTACCGCTTCCGGATATGCCGGTAAAGACAATCAGCTTGTCTCTTGGCAGCTCAACATCGACATCACGCAGGTTGTTCTCCCGTGCGCCACGAACGATTAGTTGATCTCCCATTATCGTCGGAGCCTATCCCGGGTCCTGGGGGGAAACGGGGTGGGGGCATCGAGCCGATTCAAATAATGACGACAGAACGGAGCACCTCCCCGCGTTCCATTTTGAGAAAGGCATTCTCGACTTCCTCGATCGTTATTTTCTCAGAGACAAAGCGGTCGAGCTGAAGTCGTCCTTGTAGATATAGATCAATCAACATCGGGAAATCGCGTGTGGGAAGGCAATCGCCGTACCAAGAACTTTTTAACGCCCCACCGCGCCCAAACACTTCGGCGAGGGGCAAATCGATGCGCATTTCGGGGCTTGGGACCCCAACGAGGACCACTGTCCCAGCGAGGTCTCGCGAATAAAACGCCTGCTCATACGTCGCTGGAAGCCCTATCGCTTCGATGGCTACGTCGACTCCGTTTCCTCCGGTAAGGCTTTGCACTGCTTCAATTACTTGTGAGGTATCCATATCGGAGGAATTAATCGTGTGGGTTGCCCCGAATTCTTTCGCCCATTCAAGTTTCCTTTGATCAAGATCTATTGCGATGATGGTATGGGCACCCGCTATACGCGATCCTTCGATTGCAGCGTCTCCTACCCCACCGCAACCCCACACAGCCACGCTGTCACCGCGAGTAACTCCGCCCGTGTTTAAAGCAGCGCCAAGTCCAGCCATCACCCCACAACCAATCAAGCCAGCGACCTCAGGTTCAACGGCATCGCTGACTTTCGTCGCTTGGCCGGCTGCTACCAATGTTTTTTCGGCGAAGGCACCGATACCTAACGCCGGACTCAGTTCGATGCCTCCGACAGTCATCTTTTGGTGGGCGTTGTGAGTAGAAAAACAATATTCAGGTTTTCCTCGAAGGCAGCTGCGGCATTCCCCACACACGGCACGCCAGTTCAATACGACGAAATCCCCTTCGTTAAGGTTCGTGACTCCGGCTCCGATCTGTGAAATGGTCCCCGCAGCTTCATGCCCGAGCAAGAACGGGAAATCATCGTTGATGGCACCCTCTCGATAGTGAAGGTCGGTGTGGCAGACCCCGCAGGCTTGAACATCTACAACGACCTCGCCTGGTCCGGGGTCCGGAATGTGAATCGTTTCAACCGAAACGGCTTCGCCCTTTGTTTTGGCCACGACCCCGCGCACGTCATGTGGCATTGCTGTACCCCTCTTCCCCGAGTCCGATTTAGATTATTTTTCAATTCGACTGTCAAGGGAAACTAGCCGCAAGGTTCGCTCTTCAGCGACGTTCTGCCTGGAACAACCCCGAAGTGTCAACTCGTCGCGTCACGCAAGTCGCGTCGAAGTTCCCGAATTTCATCTCGCAGTCTCGCTGCGTATTCGAAACGTAAATCTTCCGCCGCTTCCTGCATCTCCAGTTCAAGCGAATAGATGAGCCGGTGGAGATCATCTTCAGGGAGTTCGGCCAAGTCCTTCCTGGCTTGTTTCTCAGCAAGCGCGCGACGTGAAACCAGCTTTTCAGGAACAGGTGCGCCGGTTTCTCGACCGCGAAGTACCAGTAAAATATCCGTCACGGCTTTTCGAATTGTCTGGGGGTCGATTCCGTGTTCAGCGTTGTATGACTGTTGCAGCCCGCGGCGACGATTGGTTTCATCGATAGCTCTGCGCATTGACTTCGTGACGTTGTCGGCATACATGATGACTTGGCCATCCACATTTCGCGCTGCCCGTCCAATGGTTTGAACCAGCGCGGTTTGGCTCCGGAGAAACCCTTCTTTGTCCGCGTCGAGAATTGCAACTAACGAAACTTCAGGTAAGTCCAAGCCTTCGCGCAGCAGGTTGATCCCGACCAGAACGTCAAATTCGCCGAGACGCAAGTCCCGCAAAATCTCAATTCGTTCAATCGTGTCAATTTCGCTGTGTAAATATCTGACCTTGACACCGAGTTCGAGTAGGTAATCCGTTAAATCTTCCGACATTTTCTTAGTCAAGGTGGTAACTAAGACTCGGTCACCGCGTCCTACAGTCACCTCGATCTGGTCGATCAAGTCGTCAATCTGGCCACGCGTTGGTTTGACCAACACCTCTGGGTCAATGAGACCCGTCGGACGAATGATCTGCTCGACTACTTGATCGCTTACATTGACTTCAAAATCGCTTGGGGTGGCTGATAAAAATACGACCTGATTCAGTCGTTCCATCACTTCTTCAAACCGCAGCGGTCGGTTGTCGCGTGCTGACGGAAGCCGGAAGCCGTGCTCTACCAGAGTGTCTTTCCGAGATCGATCGCCTGAATATTGGCCATGGAGTTGGGGAACCGCTACGTGACTTTCGTCAATTACTAATAGGTAGTCGTCAGGAAAGAAGTCGAGGAGAGTGTAAGGGGGCTCGTCGAAGGTCCTGCCGTCTAGGTGCATTGAGTAGTTTTCGATGCCATTGCAGTAGCCGACTTCCTGCATCATCTCCAGGTCATATTCGGTCCGCATTCTCAGGCGCTGCGCTTCCAGCAGTTTGTTTTCAGATTCGAATAATGCAAGCCGTTGTTGCAGTTCGTCTTCGATGTCTTTCATAGCCCGATGGATCGTGTCTGCATCGGTGACGTAATGGCTTGCCGGGAACACAGTCACTTCCTCGAGTTCGGCTAGCCGCTCCCCCGTCACGGTGTCGATTTTTGTTATTCGTTCAATGTCATCGCCGAACAACTCGATACGAACTACGAACTCTTCATACGCTGGATGTATCTCGAGAGTGTCACCTCTCACCCGAAATTTGCCACGCGTTAGATTCATGTCGTTTCGTTCATATTGCATGTCGATCAATCGACCCAGGACCTCGCGCTGGTCATGCGTCTCTCCCGCGCGTAGATACAACATGTGTTTCAGGTAAGCCTGTGGAGGACCTAGACCGTAGATCGCTGACACTGATGCAACGACGATCACGTCTCGGCGCGTGAGGAGTGCAGCGGTGGCTGAGTGGCGAAGCCGATCGATCTCGTCGTTGACCGACGAATCCTTTTCTATGTAAGTGTCCGAGGTCGGCATGTAGGCCTCTGGCTGGTAGTAGTCGTAGTACGAGACAAAATATTCGACTCGGTTATCAGGAAAAAATTCCCGAAACTCGTTCGCTAACTGCGCCGCCAAAGATTTGTTAGGTGCGAGTACAAGCGTGGGCCGTTGAACTTTTTCTATAGTCCATGCGATCGTTGCACTTTTCCCTGATCCGGTTATACCGAGCAGAGTTTGGAAACGATGTCCTGCTTCCACGCCTTCTGAAAGCCGTTCCACCGCGTTCGGTTGATCTCCCGCTGGCGAGAAGTCTGAGACGACCCGAAATGGATGGGCCGCAGTGGGTGACGGTCGTGGATCAGAACTCACAGAAACAGCTTAGGAACCACATTGCGACGCTACGGGCGCTTCGGCGTCTGTTTGGCCAAAAATCGCATGATCTTTACGGATTTCTCGTTTCAGTCACACTCATAGGCCGATCTATGGGTATCCTCCGGCGCTGAGTGCCAAACGCGAGCTTTTAGCTTGGCCACTTGTGAGGCAAATATGAGCAAGAAATCCAAAGATGACGACATCGACAAGACAGAACCAGACCCAGACGCGCTCGACGACGAAATAGACGAAGATCCCGGGGATGATTCAGAGGGAGACGCACCGGTCGGTGATGACGAAGATGACGACGAAAATGAAGAAATTCCAGCTGGTGCGCGCCCATCTGGCGACGAGGACGACGACGACGAAGACGACGACGAGGTCGAAGCCGATCTCGACACCATTCTCAAAGAGCGGCTCGCCTCCGCTGACGACGAAGATGAAGAAGAAGAAGAAGAAGACGAAGGTGTAATCACTACCGCTGAAGGCGATCGCATACCAAGTAAGCAGGAAGACGAGATTCTCTGTGAGGGCTGCTTCTTACTAGTCCGAGAGTCGCAATACGACACGCGGGATAATGTGCCAAGCTGCCCTCATTGCGGAACGCAATTGAACGTATAAAGATCGGGGGGGCCGTGGATCTAAATGGCAAGGTGGTGGTCGTAACCGGTGCTGCGAGCGGCATTGGCCAGGCATGCGCTCACGCGTTCGCAGATGTCGGAGCAGAGGTTGCTGTTGTCGATATCGACGAGGTCGGCGCAGCGAAGGTCGCTGCAGCGGTGGGAGGTATTGCTGTCCCATGCGATTTGGCCGAACAAGCAGCTATCGTCGAGATGGTGTCACAAGTGGAACGTGACCTTGGCCCCATTGAGATGCTGTTTAACAATGCGGGAATTGGCTCTGGAGCGGGTCTGCTTAACAGTTCCTTAGACGAGTGGCAGCGTCAATGGGATGTGAACCTAATGTCGCATGTTCACGCGGTTCGCGCTGTGCTGCCCGGGATGCTAGAGCGAGGCGAGGGCTACCTTCTACATACAGCCTCCATGGCCGGCGTGTTGTCATCTCACGGAAATCTTCCTTACGCGGTGAGTAAACACGCAGTAGTGGGGCTAGCCGAATGGCTCGCGTTCACATACGCTCACCTCGGAATTCGTGTTTCGTTGCTGGCGCCGTTGGCCGTCCGCACCCCGATGTTGGGCGATGCTGCCGACGGGGAATGGGCGAACCAGGCTGGGGGACCGATCAAAGAACCCGTAGAGGTAGCTCAACAGGTCCTTAACGCCATCACGACGGAGCGATTTTTGATTCTCACGGACTCCATTGCCCAGACTTGGATGGAACGAAAGACCGCCGACCCAGATCGCTGGTTACATGGCATGAGTCGACTCCAGCAGCGTTTAGAGGGAGTGGACGACGCTGGGCTACCCGAGAATTGACCCAGTAACCCCCGTGGGCTTCGGGAGGAGATAACAGATGCAGTCAGGCGGACTGGTCTGGATACCTCTGACTCTGGGGGCAACGATCGCTCAAGTTTTTAGGACCGCGCGCCAACACGAATTACGCCAATTCTTGTCGTCTTCCGGGGCAGCTTATGTCCGGTTCTTATTCGCGTGGCCGCTTGCGGTGCTTTGGGGTTTACTCACCTGGCTGCGCTTGCCAGAAGGCACTGATATTCAAATAAATTTCTGGTTGTGGTCAGCGATGGCCGGATTGGTTCAAATAACTGGAACCATTTTGCTGCTTCAAGCCTTTCGCGCTCGAGATTTCGCGATCGGCACTGTCTATTCCAAAGCGGAAGTCATTCTCGTAGCTATCGGCTCAGCTGTGTTCTTAAATGAGCCCCTACGGGGGCTCGGTTGGCTCGGTGCAGCAGTCGTGCTGATTGGAGTAGCGCTCCTCGCTGCGACCTCAGGCATTGAGGCTGCTCTACAGCGATGGGGTGACCCCTCTGCCCGGCTAGGAATTGGAGCTGGTTTGTTTTTTGCTTTGTCCGCAGTGGGCATTCGAGGTGCTGCCACGTCAATTATCTCGGCCACGGTTTGGGAGAGAACCTCGTTGACATTGCTGGCTATTCTGTCGTGCCAAGCTTTACTTCACGGCGTTTTTCTTGCAGTTACCGATCGGCATCAACTGGTTCTTATCTGGACGCACCGCGCGAGGTGTCTGCCAGTCGGGGTTCTGAGCTTTGCCGGCACGACTGGATGGATCGCCGCAATGACCGTGGCGACAGCCGCCAAGGTGAGGACCCTGGGCCAAGTTGAGATAGTTCTGGTTTTTTTGATCTCATTGATTCGAATGCGAGAGCAACATCCTGGACGAGACTACTTGGGAAGCGGCCTTGTCCTCATCGGGGTGCTATTGGTCGTCGCCCTGGGTTAGACACCGGCGTGTAACAACTGCATGGGCTCTAAAGCCATCTAGCTATCGTCTGGCTCGGGCGTCGGTTCAGTCGAGGGTAAAGCCCTCGCCCATTGGTTCGCTCGATCGATTTGTGTGTCAAGCCCCTCCAGCGCCACCGAATTGTCGATGACGAAATCTGCGACTTCGAGCCGTTTTTCCCTCGGCACCTGTGCTGCTATCCGAGCGCGAGCATCACCTTCGGTGTATCCGCGTTGTGCGACAAGTCGCTCCACTGCAGTCTCGGGTGGGGTGTCGACTACCACAATGCCGCTGACGATATAGCGGGGTGGCCCACCCGCGATGATTCCTTCCACGAGGAGAGGGATGTCGAGCACTAAGAGATTGTTAGTGTTCGCTTGTTGGCGAATTCGATGGCGAATCTCACGATTAACCGGCGGGTGTACAAGGCGGTTCAGTTCGTGAAGGGCTTCTTTGTCGTTGAAGACGATTTTTGCAATGGCCTGTCGGTCTAGTGACTGATCGGCATTGACAATAACGTCGCCGAAATGGGCGACCATGTCTGCGTGGACCTCTTGTCCGGGAACTTGCAGCTCACGAACAATGAGATCAGCGTCGATCAGGATGGCATCGCGTTCAACAAATCGGTCGGACACGGTGCTCTTGCCGCTTCCAATGCCACCGGTCAACCCGATGACTATCACGCGCCTACCTACGCTTCCTTAGTCGCCACTGAAGCGTCGTCATCCACCGGAGCATCGTCATCCACCGAAGCATCGTCATCCACCGAAGCATCGTCATCCACCGAAGCCTCGTCATCCACCGAAGCCTCGTCATCCACCAAAGCCTCGTCATCCGTTGACGCGTCTGCTTCCTCACCAGGCGGATCGTTGTCTTCGTATTCAGCGACGGCTTGCCGATATGCCTCTTCGCCATGCTCTTCGTAGTACTGGCGCCATGCTCGTTCAGCTTCGGATTCTTCACCCTCGACAGGTGCGGCGTAGTCAAACTCACCAATGAAGTTGCCTGCTTCGTCGTAGGCGTGCTCACCAAAGGCCTCTTGGTATTCCGCTGCAACCACGCCGCCCTCAGCTGCCTGCTTAATTGACAAGCTGATGCGTCGGCGCTGAAGATCGAGGTCAATGATTTTGACCCAAAGTTCTTCAGCTGGAGTTACTACCTGCTCGGGAAGTTCAACGTGGTGCGCTGACATTTCGGAAATATGAACGAGACCCTCGATCCCATCGCCCACCTGCACGAAAGAGCCGAACGGGACAAGCTTGGTGACCCGCCCGTATACCAACTCCCCGACCTTGTGGCCGTTGGCAAATTCCTGCCAGGGGTCTTGCTGTGTTGCTTTTAGCGAGAGAGAGATCCGTTCGCGTTCGCGATCAACCTCAAGTACCTCCACATCGACTTCATCTCCCACCGTCACCACGGAACTGGGGTGGTCGACATGCTTCCAGGAAAGTTCTGAAACGTGGATTAGTCCGTCCATGCCTCCCAAATCAACGAACGCGCCGAAGCTTACGACCGAGGACACAACCCCGCTGCGCTTTTCGCCTGGCTGAAGGTTGTCTAGGAACTCTTCTCGTTGCTCTTTTTGTGTTTCTTCCAGCCATGCTCTACGCGACAAAACAACGTTGTTGCGGTTCTTGTCTAGCTCAATGATCTTGGCCTCTAACTCCATTCCAATGTATGGCTCAAGGTCACGAACACGTCGCAACTCGACAAGCGAAGCAGGCACGAACCCGCGCAGCCCAATATCGATAATTAGGCCGCCCTTGACGACCTCGATCACCGGTCCTGAAACAACACCTTCTGATTCTTTGATTTCTTCGATTCTGCCCCACGCCTTTTCGTATTGGGCACGCTTTTTCGAAAGAATAAGGCGTCCATCTTGATCCTCTTTTTGTAGGACCAGGGCCTCGATTTCTTCTCCCAGCTCCACTATTTCCGAGGGGTCAACAGCATTTCTGATCGAAAGTTCACGACTGGGGATCACACCTTCAGACTTGAATCCAATATCAAGAAGGACTTCGTCGCGGTCAATTCGAACAACGGTGCCCGAAACAAGGTCACCGTCTTCAAATTCGACGATCGTGCCATCAATGGCATCAGCGAAGGACATCGCACCGAGATCGTTTTCAACGACGGTACGCGGGATGTATTCACCGGCATCAGTAAAGCTGCCGAATTCAGTAGTATCAGACACTCGGATTTGCTCTCAGTAGACAATACGGGGTGACGGTGGCAGAGCTCCCACCGGGCACGAGGGTCAAGGCTACACGGCCTCAATGCCGGAACCTTCTCTGGTCCTTATTTAGGTGGTGCGTTAGCCGACAAGCTACGGACGGCGAGCCAATAACAGTAACTCCGCATGGCTCAGATCTAACGACTCGGCCTTCCAATCCTCCCCGGAATGCACACTCTGGATCTCCAGAGGCTCAAGGCCGGCAGTCTCAGCCATCAACCAAAGCTCGCGGGGAGTGAAACAGGTGGTCCACAGATCAGTCTCGAGGATCCCGCCTTGAGGGTTTCGAATTTCGGTACGTTCATGACGAGTCGCCGTCATTAGGTCAAATTCAACTGGGCTTGCCTCATTTTCGAAATTGTGGACCTGAAAATATGCCGAGAAGGCCGCCAAGAGGAGTCTGTGGCCACTTCGCAACGCCTGTGCCATACCAGACAGGATCAGTTGATCACCCCGTAGATTTGCAGGATCTTGGGTTGCAGGGCCGCCTTGTAGCCCGAACGCTCCCTCACATAGGGAAAACACTCCTTCAAATTCACCTGAAAATCGAAGTTTTCTGGCATCGATTCGCTCGAACGCAACTAAATCCGACAACCCCTCGGTAAACGCCATTTCTGTCGCTAGCTCCACAAACCGTGCGGAAATATCGATGCCAAGACATCGAATTCCCCGTCTGGCTAACTCAAGAGCATGACGACCGGGACCACAACCTACGTCTAATACGTAATCGCCCGGTCGTAGCCGTAGCCGTGAAATTATTTGATCGACTTCTTCGGTCGTACCTTTAGTAAAGGAGTACCTGAGGTATGCCTCCTGAAGGTGGTCGGCCAGTTCCTCAAACCAATGCTCTCTTGGCATCTTCGCCACCCTTCAACACGGCACAACATTTCAGCCTTTCGCCTGGGCCCAGGTTGGCCCTAAGGCAATATTCACTTCAAGAGGAACCCGCAAATCTGCGGCTCCGCCCATCGACATAACTGTCAAATCTTGTATTGCGCGGCTTTCCTCTGGATGAACTTCGAGAATGACCTCATCATGGACCTGCAGCACTAAGGAACTCTGGGCGCCCATTTCGGAAAGCGCGTGGTCGATCTCGACGAGGGCTATCTTGAAAATATCCGCTGCCAGTCCCTGTATGGGTGCGTTCATGGCCTGGCGTTCCGCCGCTTGTCGAACCCGAAAATTGGGCGAATTCAACTCAGGTATCGGTCTTCGTCGACCGAAAAGGGTCTCGGTGTACCCGCTCTCTTTAGTCTTTTCGACGATCTCGTCCATAAAAGATCTCACCGATGGGAATGCCAGAAAATAAGCTTCAAGAATTTCAGATGCCTCGCTTGTCGAGATGCCCAGACGTTGCCCCAGACCGTAGGCTTCCATCCCGTAAGCCAGCCCATAGCTCACCATTTTCGCTCTCGAGCGCTGTTCTACATTGACATCTTCAGGCTTCACTCCGAACAATGAAGCGGCTGTCGCGTTATGTATGTCTTGACCCGATTCGAAGGCGTGAACAAGGCCCGGGTCATTGGATAGGTGAGCGATCACTCGAAGCTCAATTTGGTTGTAATCAGCGACCAACAATTCGTACCCGTCTTTAGGTACAAACGCCTTCCGGAACTCCCTACCTAAGGCCGTTCGAACCGGAATGTTGTGAAGGTTCGGGTCTTCAGAACTCAGACGGCCTGTGCGCGCAACGGTCTGATTGAAAGTCGCACGGATTCTTCCGTCGCCATCAACGACGTCCAATAGCCCTTGACCATATGTTGACCTCAGTTTTTCAACCTCGCGATAACTCAAAAGGAGGTCGACAACTTCATGTTGGTCCCGAATTTTCTCTAGCGACGCAGCGTCAGTCGAATAGCCCGTTTTAGTTTTTTTCTGGGGGGTAAGGCCTAACTCATCAAACAAAATCACTCGGAGTTGCTTGGTTGAGTTCACATTGAATTCGCGTCCAGCAAGTTTGTGGATATCGACTTCTAGTCGGCGTACCTCACCAACTAAGTGGTCACGCATGCGCGTCAATTCGCCAACATCAACCCCTACGCCAACGTCTTCCATCCGAGACAGCACAGAAATAAGCGGTCGTTCTACTTCGTCATATAGCCAAAACATCGAACGTTCCTTGAGGACCGTTAGCAGCGCCGGAACCAGCCGGTGTACCGCTAGAGCGTCACGGGCTACGTCAAGAAGCAGGTCTTCCGACCCACCACCAAGATCCAGCTCCCCATCGGCCGCAAGGTCAGCACGCATCAGTTCGCTACGACAGTATTTGCGCAACAGATCATCGAGAACGTATTGGCCGCCACTGGGGTCAATGAGGTATGCAACGATCGCAGTGTCTACTCGTAGACCTTCTGGTTCAAGTCCAAGTTTGCGGAGGCCGCGAGTGAATTCTTTAGCGTGATGAGTGTCGAATCCTATGCCGTCAGCCCCCACGACTTGCTGGAGAATACCGAGGACGGCTGAGTCTTCGAGCACAGAGGCCTCCACCGCTATTACTTCTCCCATCTCGGCATTCGTAACAACTGAAAGAGACGACAAGGAACCAGTCGGATCAACGCTCCAGCCGAGCGAAGGCACTTCGTTTTTGTTGAGCAAGGACTTCAGATGGGACACAAAGTCCAACACCGAAGTGACCCGGATCAACTCAGCTTCGACAACATCGCCCTCCGACTCCAAAGTTGGCAGAGGGTTACCCAATATTTCGCTTAGGCGTTCATAAAGGGAGCCAAATTCTAGAACATCAAAAAGTTGCTGCACTTTCACAACGTCGACTTGGCCCCATTTGACCGTTCGTGGGTCTAGGTCGATTGACACGTCGGTTCTAAGCACCATCGCGTCAACGTTTCGTCTTGCGCGTTCTTCGAATTCAATAAGATTTTGCCTCAATTTGGGGGTCTGGTCATCAACATGGTCAAAAATCCCGTCTAATCCTCCGTAAGCATTGATGAGCTTGGCCGCTGTCTTCTCTCCTACGCCCGGCACTCCTGGAAGGTTGTCTGATGGATCTCCACGCAGCGCCGCATACTGGGGGTATAGCTCCGCCGAAACTCCCGTTCGGTCAATGATTCCGGCCTCGTCATATAACGCGTAGTCGCTCACACCCCGACGGTTGTACAAAACTTTAATGAAGGGATCTCGGACCATTTGGTAGATGTCGCGATCCCCAGTGACGATCACTGCCTGATCCCCGGAGTCCGCAACTTGCGTCGCGAGAGTGGCCAAAACATCATCGGCTTCGAAGCCCACCGCATCGACCGCGGGCACCTTGAGCGCTTCTAAGACTTCTCGAACCAGCCCAAACTGCGGAATCAACAAATCTGGCGTTGGTTCTCGCTGTGCCTTGTACTCCGGAAGCATCTGATGTCGGAAGGTGGGCTCAGGGCGATCGAAAGCAACGACGATTCCTTCGGGCTGTTGATCCCTTATAAGGTTCAAAAGCATGGACGTGAAGCCGAAAACAGCGTTTGTGACTTGACCAGAGGCAGTTGCCATATCCGTTGGTAAAGCAAAAAATGCGCGATACGTCAGAGAGTTGCCGTCAAGCAGAAGAATCTTTGCCACGGTTGAAACCCTAGGGCCCCGATGGGTTCACATGGACGACCAAACTCTCGTGTCCGCGACTTTGCTCCGCTTAAGGTTCTAAGAGCCCGTCAATGACACGGTTCGCCACGTCGAGCATCGTGGATCGGCCGCTCATCGCTGTCTGTTGGATAAACGAGAAGGCGTCCTGTTCGGACATTCCGTGGTTGTCAATCAGGCGACCCTTGGCTCGATCGACCACTTTGCGCACTTCAAGTTGGCCTTCTAGCTCACGCACTGTTTCCTCTAGCTGGCACATTTCCTCGAACCGACCCAGCGCGACTTCAATCGCGGAAACCAGTTCTTCGCGCTGAAACGGTTTAACTAAGTATGAAAGCACTCCCGCATCACGCGCTTGCTCAATCAGTTGCCGTTGACTAAACGCGGTAAGGATCACCACCGCGGCTTGGCGGTCACTCGAGACGTGACGAGCTGCAGTCAACCCATCCATCCCAGGCATCTTGATGTCGAAAATGCATAAATCTGGGGCGTGTTCGGCCACTAACGCGACCGCTTCATCACCACGGCCAGTTTCGGCAACGACTTCATAGCCTTCGTCTTCGAGCATCTCGCGTAGATCAAGGCGAATAATGGCTTCGTCCTCGGCGATAACGACACGCTTCGACAACGGATTCCTCATGGTTTGCGAGGCACGACCTCGGGCGGGTGGGAGATACAACCTTAGCGAATCCGGTGCGTATCGTTGTTGTGAGAGATTTTTCTCGTCAGCGCGAACGCCCACTCATTTGATCAAGAAGCGCATCTTGCCGGCCTTCGAGCTGCCCAAGGCGATCTGCTACTTGGCTTCGCTGTTGGCCAATAACTTCGACATGTCGGGCGGCCCGCTGGTGGGTTCGTTCGGATATTGGAGTTTCCGATACCAACGCATAAAGCCTCGCCGTATCTGCTTCATCTGAAAGATACGCCCATTGCTCATCTAGGAGAACCAGCTCTGCCCGCACTGAGGCAATTTGTTCGCTGTTTCGGCGAAGCTGACGTTCTGTGATCTTGATCGGCATGGGGTCGAGAATCTAGCCGCTAATAACGCAAGTTCCTATTTCGCTGCTAGTTAAGGCTTCCTCCCGACGCACCGGGCAAGAATTCCTGGCACAAAGTCAATGACTTCGATATCAATGAACCCAGCGGACGCGAAGTACTTTTGACACTCCGCTCGGGTATGCGCTCGACCTTCGCTTCCACAAATCAGCTCGTTCATCCCCCACATTGCAGCGTCAACCGGACCTTTTCGATTGTCGTTGAGCATCTCGCCAATCAGATGCATTTCGCCGCCTGGTTCCAGCGCCCGAAACGCTCTCGAAACGACGCCACCAATGATCTCGCCGTCATAAATTGGAAGGTTGCTGGCCATCACAACAACGTCGACCGGAGAAGGAAACTCTCCTACGGTGAAATCGGCGCCGAGCGTTTCGACGCGGTCTTGGACCCCGGCATCAGCAATATATTCCTGCGTCGCAATTACGACTGGCGGTAGGTCCAGAACTGTGGCCCGTAATCCTTTGAAATGCTCGACTGCTGTAATGCTGTACGCGCCGGATCCGCCTCCTAAGTCGAGCAGGTGACGGCGAGTACTCAAATCGACGGTTTTGACGAATCGGCGGGCCGCGCCGAATCCGATGCTCGCAGTGGCCCGATGATATTTCCGCGCGGACTCAACGGTTAGCTCTTGGTACATACCGAGTTTGCTGGAGTCTGGAATGCGCATCTTTTCGGTCATACCGAACCATCCGCCAACATCGGGCCGAGTAAACATCATCCAGGCGCCGGCGTAACGGGCTTTTCCTTCAACTAGGTAGGCCTCAACGTCGAGTGTGTTGACAAGGTGATCGCCCTCCCAGTCCAACAACTCGAGACTAAGAGCGCATGACACCAAACGATCCACGTCAACAGGTCGAAGTCCTGTCTCCTCAACCAGAGCAGTTTCAGTGTTGGAACCGTTGCTGACGTGGGTGAACAAACCGACATCAAGCGCTGTGTATAAGACCGCTGATGCGGTGTAAGCCCGAGCCATTTCCTGAAGTCGAGTGGTATCTACTCGTTTGTTCATAGCGTTCCGATCGTAAATATGGTTGAGCGCTTAAGAGTCTTCTACCCGAAAGTACTCAGGCTTCCCTAACGCCCAGTATTCACCCCACACTTGTTCCCCGCCGGCGACGTGAAAAACTTCACCGGTTACGTATGAGGCGGTTGTGGATGATCCCAGAAACGCGACTGCCTGCGCTACATCATGGACGTCTCCGAGCCTTCTTTGTGGATTGTGATCAAAAGAGGGACGCGCTTCAGGTGGATAGTTCACCAATCCGGGGCTGCGAACTACTCCAACGGCGATGGTGTTGACTCTGATGTTGTGCGGAGCCCATTCGACGCTGAGCGATGCCGCTAACCCAGCTGCGCCGGCTCTTGCAGCGGCGGTATGAGGGATTCCGACGGAGGCACGACCTGTAATCGTTCCAATATTTACGATGGATCCTGGCTGCTTTTCCTGAATCCAGGTTCGCGCGGCTTCCTGCATTACAAACCAGGGTCCATACAAATTGGTTTCAACGACAGCAGCCCAACCTTTGGGAGAAATCTCCACCGCCGGCGCCGGGAACTGGCCACCTGCGTTGTTCACCACCAAATCCAACCCACCGCATTCGCTCCAAGCAGCGCCAATCAGATCAGCTACCTGGTCGGGATCGCGGATAGTCATGGGGATTGAGTAAACGTCAATCCCGTGAACGGCTAAAGATTTTTCCAGTTCGACAAGTTTCGATTCGTTTCGGCCGCAGGTAATAATCCGAGCTCCAAGTCGTCCCAGCAACATGCAGATTGCTCTGCCTATTCCCCCGGCTCCACCAGTGACAAGGGCTACCTGTCCACTGTACAAATCGCTTCGCAAACCATGATCGAGTACAGCTAGCTCGTCATCAGTCCACGAGGCGTAAGGGTCAACGCTCATGGCAACAAGGTAGAGCGAAATATCGTCGCTGTGCTGAAGTTGGTAATTTGGTGTTCTTTTGTGCCCGGAGCGGGATTTGAACCCGCACGCCCGTGAGGGCAAAGGATTTTGAATCCTTCGTGTCTGCCATTCCACCACCCGGGCCGCAAATGGTGAGGTTAGCGCTCTAAAGGCAGCGTTCCCCAACGATCAGGTGAGAGTTACTGGTCATTCCGTCTTTACGGCGAATGTTTGGCCTACCCTCTTCAGAAGCCGTGGTCGGTAGGTTTTTCGCTAGGCCATGTGAAACCTTTCGGGCCAACGTGCGGTCCAACCCATAAGGTGATCGCACAGGGAGGCTGCGTGCTCGCATTCACATTTCCCGGACAGGGCTCACAGAAGCCAGGTATGGGGTCCTCGTGGGTTGATCATGCCAGTTGGGAACTCGTTGAGGAAGCGTCACAAGCATGTGGGCGCGACGTAGGACAGTTGTTGCTCAGTGCTGGAGCCGAAGAGCTCAGACAGACGCGCAATAGCCAACTCACCACCTTCGTTCTCAGCATGGTGGTTCTTGATGCTGTCGAACGTACGGGAGTTGTACCTAACGTCGCTGCGGGCCATTCGTTGGGCGAGTACAGCGCTCTTTGCGCAGGGGGGGCTTTATCTTTCGAAGACGCTGTTCGTTTAGTCGCCGAACGCGGCGAAGCCATGCAGATCGCTGCCGACGAGCAAGATGGCACCATGGCTGCAATTCTGGGACTGGACGATGATCTGGTCGTCGCTGCATGCGCACGTGTCGATGGAGACGTATGGGTAGCGAACTACAACGCTCCCGGGCAGGTGGTAATCGCTGGCGCCCCCTCAGCAGTCGAGGAAGCGGGCAAGAAAGCTAAGGAGTTGGGTGCTAAAAGAGCGATGGCACTTCCAGTTGGAGGAGCTTTTCATACGCCATTCATGGCACCCGCTAGGGACCGACTTCGCAAAGCATTGGGTGAGGTTGACGTTCGAGCGCCCGCTGTTCCCGTCATAGCCAACGTTGATGCGGCAGCGCGTGATGAAGCTGGTGAGTGGCCTCAGCTGCTAGCGAGCCAACTTTGTAGCCCTGTCCAATGGAGACAGAGTCTCTACCAACTGAGTGAGATGGGTTGCACAACGTTCGTCGAACTTGGCCCAGGCACAGTCCTAACTGGCATGGCCAAACGAACCTTAAAAGACGTCACAACCTTGTCTGTAGGCACACCTGAAGATGTAGACGCACTGCTCGCAGCAGTTACCGACCTAGGGTTCTCTGAGTTTGCTGCGGCCGGCGCAGGAGAACATTTATATGTAACTGAACGTCTGGTGGTAAGCCCCTGCGCCGGTGTCTTCACTCCAAGAGAAGGTCTCGGAGGCGATCAAACGGTCGCCGTCGGCGATGTACTGGGTTGGGTCGCTGAAGAAGAGGTTCGATCTCCTTTTTCAGGCGTCATGATGGACCTCATGGCTCTTGATGGTGAGCGAGTAACTGCCCGTCAGCCCATTGCTTGGCTCCGCACAAAATAGAGCGAGAGAACATGACTTCACACTCTGTATCCGGCGCACGAATGATGGCTTTAGGGACTGCGCTCCCCGATAAGGTTTTAACTAACCACGACCTTGCGAAAATGGTTGACACCACCCACGAATGGATCCTTGAACGCACAGGTATTCATGAACGTCGAATCGGCGGCACCACTGCTGGACTCGCGGCTGAAGCCGGACGGGTAGCTATCGAACGTTCTGGCATTGATCCGGCAACAATTGACTTGCTGATCCTCGCGACCACTAGCCCCGACCGACGCGTCCCGGCGACAGCCTCCACAGTTCAGGAGCTACTTGGTCTGAGCTGTGGAGCTATGGACCTCAATGCGGCCTGCTCAGGATTCGTTTACGGGCTTATTGCGGCTCACGGGTTCATCAATCTTGGTCACCATCGCGTCTTGGTAATTGGTGCTGAAACTCTCTCGCGTATGACTGATTGGACTGACAGAGGCACGTGCATTCTCTTCGCTGACGGAGCCGGCGCTGCCGTGATTGAAAGGACTGAAGGCCCCGGGGACCTGCACGGGTGGCATGTTGACAGCAATGGTGCACTCGAAAACGCTCTTTATTGTGACTTCGACGCAAAGATTGAAATGTCCGGGCAAGCGATCTTCAAAAACGCTGTTCTTGCGATGGAACACGCTGCTCGACAGTCATTAGAAATGGCTGAGATGTCCGCAGCAGACATTGACATAGTTATCCCCCACCAGGCCAACGTTCGAATTGTCGAAGCATCTTGCAAGCGGCTTGGCATTCCCTACGAAAAAACTTCGATGGTTATTCATCGAACCGGAAACACATCCTCTGCTTCGGTCCCTCTCGCCCTTGAGGATGCATGGAGCGGGGGGCGAGTGAAAAAAGGTGATCGCCTGTTACTCGTCGGTTTCGGCGCTGGAATGACATCCGCGGCTGCGGTAATCACGTGGGATGGCAAATGAAAGAAGCGCGTACAGTCTTAGTGACTGGTGGTAGCCGCGGCATCGGCCTGGCGTCTGCGAAGCTGTTCGCAGATGCTGGTCACCGCGTCGCTGTAACTTCCAGGAACCCTGAAGCTATAGACGACCGCATCTTCTCTGTGGCATGTGACCAAACAGATAGTGATGCTGTTGACGTTGCATTCACAGCCATCGAAGCTGAACTTGGCGCAGTTCAAGTGTTAGTTGCGAACGCGGGAATCACCCGCGATCAGCTACTAGTGAGAATGTCAGATGACGATTTCACAGAAGTCGTGGACACCAACCTGAACGGCGCTTATCGCGTTGCGCGAAGGGCGGCACGCCCAATGTTGAGAGCCCGCTGGGGCCGACTCATCTTCGTCTCGTCGGTGGTTGGCCTTCTAGGCTCCGCTGGTCAGGTCAATTACGCGGCAAGTAAGGCTGGACTGATTGGCATGGCTCGATCAATGGCTCGCGAACTTGGCTCGAGGAACATCACCGCCAATGTCGTGGCCCCTGGTCCGGTGGCGACAGAGATGTTGGCGTCTCTAACCGAGGAACAACGAACAGCAATCACCAACCAGGTACCTTTAGGTCGAGTTGCACAACCTCAAGAAATCGCTGAAATCATAAATTTTCTCGCCTCAGAATCAGGCGCATACATCACAGGCGCCGTGATTCCAGTAGATGGCGGACTAGGCATGGGTCATTGACCTTGAGCCTCTACACTTTCCACAGTCCCATGACATAAGGAATACCTGAATGAGCGACAACTTCGAGCGATTCAAGAACTGCGCCGTGGAGGTCTTGGCAGTGGACGTGTCCGCTGTTACTCCCGAGGCGAACTTTGCAGACGACCTTGATGCAGACAGCCTTGACCTAGTTGAACTAGTGATGGCTCTTGAAGAAGAATTTAATATAAGCGTCGAGGAAGAAGAACTCTCGGATGTGGCCACAGTCGGCGACGCATTGGCACTGGTTGAGTCCAAACTGTGAGCGAAAAGCGCAGGGTCGCAATCGTCGGCCTTGGGGTTGTTTCCTGCGCTGGGACAGGGTTAGACGCGTTCTGGGAGGGATTGAACTCCACCGCCCCTGAAGGGGAACGACGCGTCCACGACTTTGACCCTCTTGCATATTACGACAACCCCAAAGAAGCACGGCGAGCCGACCGATCTCAGCAAATGGCAATCGCAACTGCCGTGATGGCCATCGAAGATGCCGGCGAACTCAACGCCGATCCGGACCGTTGCGGCGTGATCTATGCAACAGGAGTCGGAGGACTGCAAACCTTCGAGGAACAAGTATTAGTCCATGATCGCAAAGGCGCTCGTCGTGTATCCCCTTTCATGGTCCCGATGATCATGCCCAACGCCCCAGGGGCAGCGATTTCCATGCGCTTCGGACTACAAGGCCCCAATGAGACCATCACCACAGCATGCGCAGCGAGCACTCATGCCTTGGGGTATGCCTCCCGTCTCATCCAAATGGGCTACGCCGATGTGATTGTGTCCGGTGGAGCCGAATCGGTGATGTCGCCGGTAGGGATGGCGGGCTTTCGCAACATGACTGCGTTGTCATCTTCAGGTAAATCCATGCCATTCGATCGGGATCGTGACGGCTTCATGATGACAGAAGGGTCAGCGACTCTGATTCTTGAAGAAATGGAATCTGCTCGAGCGAGAGGCGCGCAGATCTATGGAGAAATTCTTGGGTCGGGATCTAACGCCGATGCTCACCACATCACCGCGCCGTCGCCAGGTGGCCACGGCGCGGCGCGCTGTATGCAGTTGGCAATCGAGGACGCCGGGCTCACCAGCAGCGAAATCTGTTACGTAAACGCTCACGGAACCTCAACCCCCCTAAACGACGCGGCGGAAGCCGAAGCGCTATCTAAGGTATTTGGAGAGAACGGCCCCCCCGTCACTTCCACTAAGGGAGTTACTGGCCACGCGTTAGGCGCTGCGGGCGCTATGGAAGCGGCTTCTATTCTTATCTCGTTTCAGCGCCGCCAAATTCCTCCTACCGCAGGGTTCACTAATCCTGATCCCGAAATGCCCGACATCAATCTGGTGATAGGTGTTTCTCAAGATTGGGAGCCTGGTCCTTCCATGTCCAATTCCTTCGGATTTGGGGGACACAACGGCTGTCTAGTCCTTGCTCCGGTGAGCACATAGCGCCGTTTCTTTTATAGCAATCGAAGGGCCGCTGTCACACCTGCAGCTAGCACCAAGACCCATGCAAATGGAGCTCCGCGTCGCGCGGCTAAACCTCCAACGAAGAGACCGACCGTGCCGACTCCAACATTGAGTGTTCCTCCCCCATCGAAGGTTTGCACCACGATGAGGCCTGCCAATACGGCTGGAGTAAGACCGCTGAGCACTCGGTCGAGGCGCAGAGTAAGGCGCGTTGTGTCGGCAACTACAAGGCCTCCGAGTTTAAAGAAGTAGCAGCCGCCAGCGAGGCTGAAGATCATCAACCAACTCATTGGTGGCGTCCCTTTCCTTTTTTGTTGCCGACAGCAGCGGCTATGACAGCGCCGAGCGCCGCCGCCAGCACAGGAAGCCCTTGGGGCAAAATCGGAATACTAATTGCAGCTATTACAGCCCCCAGCAGAGCCGCAAGTCTTTTCTTTCGATCTGATAGCTGAGGAAGCAAAAGAGCAAGAAATCCCGCCGGGAATGCCGCGTCTAATCCCCAAGAAAGAGGGTCACCCACGACTTGGCCTGCAAATACCCCAAGCAACGTTCCCGCGTTCCAAAAAACAAAAACAGAAATTCCGGTGACCCAGAAAACTTCCTGTGACACCTCGGGCACTGGCTGGGCTTCACTCATAGCCGCTGTCTCGTCAATAACGAGTTGTGCAGCTATCAAGCGTTTCAGTCCGTTCGCTGGAAGTGTTTCAGCAATGGAAAGGGAGTAAACACCGTTGCGAGCAGCAAGTAACAACGCTGTTCCTAAAGCAGACAGTGGTTCGCCTCCCGAGCTGGCAATTCCTACTGCAGCAAATTGGGACGCCCCGGTAAACACAAGGAGGGACATCGTCGTGGCCTTAAAAGCAGAAAGACCCGAAGCCGATGCAAGGACCCCGAAAGTTACTCCGAAAATCCCGACCGCTGCTCCGAGGAGAAAGCCGTCTCGCCGATGATCCCCAGCCCAGAACAGCCTCAGACGGTCACCCACGTCGCGACATCTCGCGTCCTACAGGTCGGCCGCGTCGGCGATCACAAACATCATTTCGACCTGACAGGCGATTTCACCGTCCACAGACGCTACTCCAGTTGCTTTGCCGGCCATTTTGGACATCCGGCCGAGGTTCGCCTCCAGAATAAGCGTGTCGCCAGGAATAACTTGGCGGCGGAAACGCGCCTTATCGATACCTCCGAAAAGTGGCAATTTACCTTCGAAGTGTTCGTCACTAAGGGCTGCTAACCCTGCGGTCTGAGCTAAGGCCTCAACTATCAACACTCCGGGCAGGGTGGGTCTACTCGGAAAGTGGCCTGCGAAAAAGGCTTCGTCGCCTGTTAAGCGCCATATTGCGGTGCAGGAAACTCCAGGCTCCAACTCTGTTATTTCATCGCAAAAAAGGAAGGGGGGGCGGTGTGCCAAAAGGTCCGCAGGTTTGGGATAGTCACTCATTGCTCTCCTCCAACGCCATCAATAGCCGGTGTGGGGTTTCTTTAGGGGAAATTTTCATCCAAACATTTTCGATACGTCGCGATGCTGAGATAAGGAAAAGCGAACGCAGTATCCCTTCGTACTCCCGACCGTAAAGTTTTTTGGGGCCCCAAGTTTGATATTTCGTTGCGATTTTGTGATCAGGGTCAGATAAAAGTGGAAACCCAAACTGGTGTTTTTCGTCCCATCGAGCTTGTGTTTCGGGGCTATCTGGACTGATTCCGACAATTTGAACGTCGTCAGCTTGCGGCGCTATGTCACGCAACCCACACGCCTGCATCGTACATCCGCCGGTGTTCGCCTTTGGATAGAAGAAGAGCGCAATCCGCTGATCCTGTTGGTCTGTTAGACGCCATTTTGTTTGCCACTGGTCCAGCAGCGTAAAAGCTGGTGCGCGATCTCCGGGTTTCAGCATTCGGCCAACATAGCGATCCCATGCTCGGTACCCGGCCATCCAAAGAAAGATTAGCTACCGAACTTTTCGAAAAACCCGACTCTCACGTGGGCAAGAACCGCCTCAATTTCTTGTTCGCTGAGGCTTGCTCCGAATCCAGGCATTGAACGTCTTCCTCGTTCGATGATCTGGCGATGCTCGTCGTAAGAGAATTTGTGGCCCTTGCCCCGAAGATGGGGGCCAAAGCCACCGGAACCATCCGCTCCATGGCATGTTGCGCAGGTATCTCTGTACACCACTACACCGAGTGTTAACGCGTCGCGAGAATATTCCTCTGCGGTTGGACCTCTTGTGGACCAATCTGTTCCATTGGCACACCCAACACAGAGCCCAAAGGCGATGAGTGTCACCAAGAACAATTGCGGTACCCAGTGGTTCATGTCAGTAACTGCCGTTTTCCACCGACGCCGGAGTATTTACTGGGCGCCTCTGTCCAACGACGAGAAAGCCAGTGAGGGTCTCGAAAGTGCGCATGGAAATGGTCGGGTATTTGGCGCATAATTCGGTCTAGGGAACCGACGTCGTGTCCGAATCGACAGACCCCGGCCTCTGTAAGACGAGCAAGCATCCATTCCACTTCGTCGGTTTCGGGCGTAGTTCCGTGAGATTTCCACACAACCATGGGCGTCGAACAAGCCTCACAGTCGGCAACCCAGCAAACTTCGTCCTCGTAGTACCAATGAGTAAATCTGGCAGCTTCACAGAGCTCGCACTGTTCGTCGAAGAGCACGTTTTTCATTGATAACCGGATTCAGCCTGCGTCTAGCGCGTTCCGATAAGAAGCGATAAGTTCTCCCACTCCCTCCGCCCCTTCGCCATCCAATAACCGCCGCACAACAGCTGATCCGATGATTACTCCGTCGGCGACGGAACAAGCCTCTACTGCTTGCTCTGGTGAGCCAATGCCAACCCCCGTTAGAACCGGTTTATCCGTCACTTGTTTGCACCGTCCCGAGATCTCGGTCGCTGTCGCCGCCAAATTCGCTCGTTCACCGGTGACACCAAGCAACCCCACCGCATAAACAAACCCTTTGGAAGCTTCGCACAAATCGGCGAGTCGGTCTTCAGGCGTAGTGGGCGCGGCCAACATGATGGTCTCGATCCCGGCAGCGGCCGCTGCTTCTCTCCAGGGGGCTGATTCGACAAGAGGCAAGTCCGGCAAAATTGCAGCGTCGATACCCGAGTTGACCAACATCGCCGCGAACCTTTCGTGACCTGCATGATGTGCCAAGTTGTAATAGGTCATCACAGCATGCGGTACCCCAGTGTCCAGATTCGGTACTGCGGCTAACACTGAAGCTGGTGAGGCTCCAGCTTCCAACGCTATCTGGCTCGCTTTTTGGATTACAGGCCCATCCATCACGGGGTCAGAAAATGGGATCCCAATTTCGATCGCGTCGGCTCCCGCAGCTGCCGCTGTTTCAACGGCAACCTCCCATCCTTCGTACCCGCCAGTGATGTAAGCGACTAACAGCTTTGATCCGTTGTCTCTTCGATCGCGAAGAAATCGTTCCATTCGCCCGATTTTTGAGGCTGAGTTCACTGCTTGTTTTCCGGTCCCAAAATACTCATCATCTGGTCGACGTCTTTATCTCCACGCCCTGACAAGTTCAGGAGCACCGTTTGCCCTCGGAGTGAAGCTGCTTCGCGAATTACCCAAGCAAGAGCATGGGCAGATTCAAGTGCTGGGATAATTCCTTCGATGCGGGCAAGGAGCTGAAAGGCGTTGACGACTTCGTCATCAGTCACTGACGGATATTCAGCGCGACCAACAGAAGCAAGGTAGGCGTGCTCTGGACCAACACCGGGATAATCAAGTCCGGCGGAAATGGATTCAGCCTCTTGGACCTGTCCAACTTCGTCCTGCATGAGGTAGGACAGCATTCCGTGCACCACTCCGGGAACCCCTCTTCCAACAGCCGCGCCGCCTGCGGGCTCCACCCCCACCAGCCGGACGTCGGTATCGGCGAATCCTGAAAAAATACCGGCTGCGTTGCTACCTCCTCCAACGCACGCAACAACTACGTCGGGGAATCGTTGCATTAACGCTAAACATTGCTCGCGAGCTTCGTCCCCGATCACGTGATGGAAGGTGCGGACCATCCATGGGTAGGGGTGAGGACCCATCACTGATCCAAGGCAATAGTGAGTGTTTTCGACCGTGGCGACCCAGTCCCGTAGTGCTTCATTGACGGCATCCTTGAGCGTTCTACTGCCCGAAGAAACTGATTCGACTTCAGCACCGAGGAGTTGCATTCGAAACACGTTGAGTTCCTGTCGCTCCATGTCGACTTCACCCATGTACACCTTGCATTCCATGTCCAGTAACGCGGCAGCGGTAGCCGTAGCAACTCCGTGCTGCCCTGCCCCTGTTTCTGCAACGAGGCGAGACTTTCCCATACGCCGCGCAAGCAAGGCCTGCCCGATGACGTTGTTGATCTTGTGGGACCCCGTATGGTTCAGATCCTCTCGCTTGAGCAGCAACCGGACATCCAACTGCTCCGATAGGCGATAGCACTCCGTTAACGCAGAAGGTCGACCACCAAAATCAGTGAGAATGTGATGGAATTCCTCGACAAAAGCAGGGTCGTTCCAAGCATCTCGAAAGGCTTCCTCTAGCTCTTCGCAAGCAGGCACCAGCGTTTCAGGGACGAAACGACCTCCAAATTCGCCGAAACGTCCTTCGTCCGTCGGGTCGGTCATCACCATGTGTTCAACCTATCGGTGCCGTTGTCAACGTCATCATTCATCACGCCAGTCGTAGGGGCGGGGGGCGTCAGGGTCAAATTCCTCGCCAGTCGGCTCCATTGCTGCTTCAGCCGCTCGGGCATTGAGAATGAACTCCCGCACCTTCACCGGATCTTTCGTACCAGGAGAGGATTCAACTCCACTAGCTACGTCTACTCCCCACGGCCGCACGATCCGAACCGCTTGACCAACATTTTGGGGGTGCAAGCCTCCCGCCAAGATCAGTGGTCGGCCTCGTTCGCGACCATCGAGCAGGGACCAATCAAAAACTTCGCCCGAACCTGGCTCTGGAGCGTCAACTAGTACCGCGCTCGTCGAATAACGGTCAAGGTGGTCAATAGCGGCGTCACCAGCTGTGAAGGCTTTGATGAGGTACGGAATTCGTTGCGCAACCCAAGAGCTGTCCTTGCTGGTCTCTCGACCAGAAAGTTGGGCGGCCTGAAGACCGGCTTCATGGGTGACTTCTACAACTCTCTCCTTCAATTCGTCTCTAAATACTCCTACCGTGAGCACTCCACCGGGGAGCCTGCGAACAATGTCTCTAGCCGTCGCCGTTCGGATTTGGCGTGAGGAACCGGGCACGAAGTTGAACCCTAAGGCGTCGGCTCCCATTCCAACAGCAAGAAGAGCGTCCTCTTCGGTGGTGACGCCACAGATCTTTACGAACATCAGACAGCCTCTCGGAGCGCGGCTACGGCGGCCGTAGCGTCGCCGCTGGTGACGAGTGTTTCTCCCACAAGGATCGCTGCATAACCGGCTTGACGCAACGTTGCAGCGTCTGCCGGGCCTCGAACCCCAGACTCGGCGACAGCTATTACATCGTCAGGAATGAGCTCCGCCATTCGTGCGGCTCTCTCGTGGTCAACTTCAAAGGTGATGAGGTTTCGTTGATTCACTCCGATGAGTTCAGCGCCGATCTCTAACGCTGTCTCAAGTTCAGCTTCGTCGTGGGTTTCAACCAACGCATCTAATCCGAGTTCGCCTGAAAGCGAAAAGAAACGTTCGAGTTCTTGTTTGGATAATGCTGCCACGATCAGCAAAACCGCGTCGGCTCCCATTAGTCGGGCATCAAGGACATCGCGTTCGTGGACGGTGAAATCTTTTCTTAAAACGGGAAGTTTCACAGCAGCCCGTGCCATTTCTAAATCTGCTTGGGATCCACCAAAATTAGCCTCGTCGGTCAGAACTGAGATGCAAGCCGCTCCACCTGTCGCATATTCGCGAGCTAAGACCGATGGATTTAGGTTTACGAAAAGATCGCCCTTGGAAGGTGAACGGCGTTTTATCTCGGCGATAACACTCAGTGCTGGTTGACTCAAAGATGAACGAAACCCTCGGGTCTCTGGGAGCAACACCGCTTCCGCGAACAACTGTTCTACTGATCGTTGGTCAGCCGATGCCCGAACGCGGTGCTCAGCGATAATCCGGTCTAAGTAAGTTCCGTTACCGACGCTCATCGTCGCGTCGCCTCCCAATAGCTGACGTTGCAGCAATCGCCGGGATTTCCCTCAGAGCTCAAGCCCTTTCGCGCACACGGGCTCTAAGAAAATTAGTTCCGGGCGGCTAGCCATGTACTCGCCCGTAGATCGACCGAAATCTTTCATCGCATCTGACCCACCATGGGCCGCTAGCGCGTCGTTGTCTGAGTACATCTCATAGAACCAGATGACATTTTCGTCGTTCTGGTCCTTATGGGCGACATATACCTCGGTACCGGGCTCGCCCGAAACGTTTCGCATTCCTAAGTCAGCAATCACGCTCAACAACGCGTCGCGCTGGCCATCTTTAGCGGTCAGTTTGGCTAGAAGTGCAGGCTTGGCCACAATAATCATCTCCCATTGGGTAGGTGCGGCGGTCGGCAACACCAATACGTTCGATCAGAGGGTAGCGCTCTACCACTTTCAAGGTTCCGGTTATAACCCGACATCGTGTATGGAGGCAACGTTCACTTTTACCCCCTCAGGTCCATCCGCAACGTCTACATCGGCGCGGATCCGGACGAATCCTATGTACGGGGCGTCATTAGTAATGCTCAATATTTCGCCGACTTTGGCGTCTTCGAATCTGAGTTCATCGCCTAGGGCTAGCGCGCCGTCACTCTCCACACGCCGGATCAAGCGACGACCTCCTGATCGGGAGTCAATTCGCTCAACGAGTTCTTGGCCGCGGTAGCAGCCTTTACCAAAAGACACGGCAATGTCTAATAGGTCAGTTTCGTTGGGGATGCCTCCGATCTTTACTTCGCGTCCGATCACTGGCAACCCCTTGGCTAAACGAAGGCGTTCGTATTCTTCGCCCGAGCATTCAGGTAAATCTAAAGACGGCGAAGCCCCAAGCAAGTCGATATATCCGGCGCCCGGCCAAGCTGAGGGTGCTACCACCTCAACATCGTGGGCTTGTGAAAGATCAGCTTCACCCAAAACAGCGATCATGCTCCAACGCGACAAAATGCACTCAATTTTTGAACGAAGTTTGAAACGCTCCAAAGAAGACTTGAGGAGTTCACCATGATCGACTTCTGTATCAAGCACATATTGTTCGTGTTCGGAGCGAGTGATCCGAAACAGGCTTTCGATGTTGCCCTTGGGTTCAAGGAGAAACGACAGTCTCGATTCTCCAATGGTCATGTCATCAACGTCTTGAGAGATTTGGCCGTGTAGATACATCTCCGCGTCTGATCCCTCTACGACGACTACATCGCGAGGCGTTGCCCTGATCACACTATTCATCGATGACCAGTCAACAATTCGACGGCGTTACTGACCAGACGGATACCTACTTCGTCGTCCAAAGACATGATCGACTCAGGGTGGAACTGAACCGCACAAATTGGTAACTCGCGATGTTCGATGGCCATAACAACCTCATCATTAACGCTGGTAGCAGTGATTTCCAAATCATTAGGTATTCGGTCTCGCTTGGCGAACAAGGAGTGATACCGTCCCGCCCGAAACTCGGTCGGTAAACCGTGAAACAACTCCCCGCCAAGGACCTGAATGGATGAAGGTTTCCCATGCATTGGGGTTTCCAATTGTCCCAATTCACCTCCAAAATACTCAACGATCGCCTGCAACCCAAGGCATACTCCAAAAATCGGCACTCCGAGATCTACAGCCGCCTCAATCGTGGCCGAAATATTGTAATCGGAAGGAGAACCAGGCCCTGGTGACAGCACCAGCAAATCGGGTCGCTGCGCAGCTAAATCGCTGAGAGGAAATCCGCTTCGTTGGGTCCGTACATCGGCTCCGGTCTGACGCAAGTAGTTCGCCAACGTGTGGACGAACGAATCCATGTGGTCAACAAGTAAAACGCTCTTCCCATCAACTGACCGAGGAAAAGAAGGTGCCTCCGTATGTCTACGAGGCAACCGCAGGGCATCCAAAAAAGCTGACGCTTTGAGCTCTGTTTCCTCTTCTTCAGCAACGGGGTCTGAATCCCAAAGAAGGGTTGCCCCGACTCGAACCTCCGCATGGCCATCTTTAATTCTTATTGTCCTTAGCGTCAGCCCGGTATTGAGCCCGCCATCAAATCCGACTTTTCCAATCGCCCCGCCGTACCAAGCCCGGGGGGTCTTTTCATGCGCCTCAAGGAACATCATCGCTGCGGTCTTGGGTGCACCTGTCACAGTCACAGCCCAAGTGTGCGTTAGGAACGCATCGAGGGCATCAAACTCAGGACGGAGGCGTCCCTCAATATGATCCACTGTGTGAATCAGTCTCGAATACATCTCGATTTGGCGCCGCCCAATAACTTTGACAGAACCGGGAATACAGATTCTGCTTTTGTCATTGCGATCAACGTCGGTGCACATGGTGAGCTCCGACTCATCTTTCTCTGAATTCAACAGCGCCAGAATCTGTGAGGCGTCATCGAGGGGATCTTGGCCTCGAGCGATGGTGCCTGAAATTGGGCAAGTCTCAACTCGATCGCCTTCAACGCGAACATACATTTCCGGTGATGCTCCGACTAGCCATTCCGCCTGACCCAAATTGATAAGGAACCCGTAAGGCGATGGGTTCTGTTCCTTCAAACGACGAAACAACTCGGATGGCGGTTCAGGAGACGGTTCGACAAAGGTTTGACTCGAAACCACTTCAAACAGGTCACCTCGTGAGAAGTATTCGCGAGCAACTTCGACGGCTTGGGAATACTCACCTGGGCGGTGATCGCGTTGAGCCTCAAGGTCCAAGTCAGGCTGGTACGCGTCTCTAGTCCCACCTCTGCTTAGACCTACGGTGCTTACGTCATCGAATCCGAACTCGTACCAACGACGTTCGGCAATGCCGCCCTGATGGTCAACGACAATCAGTTCATCGGGAATGTACAGAACAAGGTCCCTTTGGTCTTCGGGTCGCGCCAGCTGCAGTGCAATTGGTTCGAATTGGAATGCGAGGTCGTACCCAAATGCCCCGTAGAGACCGAGATGTTCATCTGGCCCTGCGAAAAGATCGACTATTGCTCGCACTGCTGAAAAGGCAGATGGTTGGCGACTTCTATTCTCTTCTTCGAAACGTTCGGTCGGCCGTTCGACGGTACAAGTCAACAAGGCAGTCGTGTCATCAACGACAGAGACTCCGTCGACGTTCCCCAAGGCGCGTCCCAACGGCGACAGCAGTACCTGTCCGCGCTCATTAAGGGCGTGGAGGCCAATCTCTTGATTGTGGGTAGTTACGGCTAAGGGAGGATCGACGAAGCCCAAATCCCAGCGCGTGTACCGCCCCGGATACTCATAGCTTGAGGACAGGAGCACTCCTCGCGCTGAATCAAGTCGATCAACAAGATCTTCAACAGCAATTTCGGGTTCGATGGGCGCGGTTTCTACGCTGACCTGGATCCCACCTTTTGTGGTGTAGTCCCAAGGGTTGTGTCCAGACGAATCAGCCATGTTGATCAGAGGTAGAGACCAGTGCTACCGGGCTCCACGCGCGGTGCCGCGATCGCGTGGACATCACGCTCACGCAAGATGAGGAAGTCGTCGCCATGCACTTCGACTTCATACCGATCTTCTGGGCTGAATAAGACCTGATCGCCTTCCTCAGCGCTACGGACATTCGGTCCAGCTCCTACCACCTCGCCCCATACCAAACGTTTTTGTTGCTGAGCGGTAGCGGGGATCAAGATTCCGCCGCTACTGCGCCGTTCAGCTTCATCTGTGGGCATCCGAACCAAGATGCGGTCGTGCAGCATCTTGATCGGACGTTTCGGATTTTGGTCATTGGATTCGTCGCTCGGTTTTGCGGCCACAGAGGCACGGTACCGTCTCTAGTCATGAACGCGGAAGTCGGTTTCCCTCAAACGACCAATTTTAGCACTAGCGACGGCCTTGAATTGGAGGCAGAATTTCTTCTGCCTAAAAAGATTAAAGCGATCGCTGTGCTTTCACACCCCCATCCTTTGTACGGCGGTGAAATGCACAACAACGTTATTCAGTCGCTCTTTGAGTCCCTGCCCGAAAGCTCCATCGGAACTCTCAGGTACAACTTTCGTGGTGCTGGATTATCCGAAGGCACGCACGGCAAAGGAGAATTGGAGCGACTTGATGTTGAAGCTGCGTTTACTTACGCGGGTTCGTTGGGGGGCTCAATTCCCGTAATTTCTGTCGGGTATTCCTTTGGAGCTGACGTCTCGTTGTCAACTGATCATTCGAATCTTGCTGGCTGGGTTGGTATTGCTGCACCGCTTTCGTTACTTGAACCCCAACAGATGCCGGCAGGTCACGATAAACGTCCAACCTTGCTACTGGTGCCTCAACACGATCAATACCGGTCCCCTGACGAAGCCGCGACTACCTCCCACTCTTGGGTTTCCACTTCGTTGTCAATCATTGATGGTGGCGATCACTTTCTTATGGGACGCTCGAAACCAGTAACCGACGCGACCGCTGCGTTCGTGAAAACTATTATTGACTCCTGACCGCGCCTTCTTTACTTGTTGAATCGGTGTCGATTCGCTGCGACTCGACGGTAAACAGACGAGGCAATCCACGAAATGGGTGCAATCGTCATCGCGCGCCCCAACAACGCCCAGACTCCTCCAACTCTCTGGAGGGCTCGCCCAATTGCTTCATGCCCAGCGAGACGTTCGTTTTCGTTGATCCACCAGACGGAACGCTTTGCCTCTATGGGAGAGAGCCCGAGGCTTCGCAAATCTTCCTCGGCGCCCGAGCTCATGGGAAAGTCCGCCCTTTTTTTCAACCAATTAGCGCATTGACAACAAAAGTCGCATTCTCCGTCATAGACCAGCACTACCGCCTCCTGAACCAGGAGCACAAGTTATGCGCTCCCAAGCCTGGCAATCTTCTTGGATGAGGGCAGAAACTTCAACTTGTTCGTTAAATGTGAAAGAACACAAGATTCTTTGTCCTTCAGATCGTATGCACCTAGATCGGCGAGGCACATCTGGCGTGGTGTTTGAAATAACTCCTTAGAGAACTATCTCGCTACCTAGGCATACCTGTACCCTGCCTTGCTAGAGAACGGACCGCTCGTACCTTTTTCCCCCTGCCTGCTCCGCTGGCGCTGCGACCGGTTCTTAGCAAGGAATACGTGAGTACATCTTTTATAGAACTCGGTGTGTCCGAGTCGCTGACGCGTGTGTTAGCAAAGTCCGGTATCGATGTTCCATTTGAGATACAAACTGCGACAATCCCCGACGCCTTAGCCCGTCGAGATGTCTGTGGTCGCGCTCCGACTGGTTCAGGGAAAACTATCGCGTTTGGCATTCCGCTAATTGCCCACACGGTTAGTTCTAAGCCGCGAGCTCCGCGTGCTTTAGTCCTAGTGCCGACCCGAGAATTGGCTGAGCAAATCGCTAACGATCTCCGACCCCTAGCACGAGCGAAGAATTTGTGGGTTATGTCGGCTTACGGCGGAACGAACATCAACCGCCAGATCCAACAACTCGCCAAGTGTGTGGATGTTGTGATCGCCTGCCCTGGGCGACTCCGCGATCTGATCAACCGAAAAGCGTTGACCCTCGGTGATGTTGAGACCGTCGTTGTTGACGAAGCCGACCGCATGGCGGACATGGGTTTTCTCCCCGAGGTCCGCAAACTTCTTGATCTCACTTCCTCGCAGAGACAAACACTCTTGTTCTCAGCGACACTCGACGGAGATGTCGCAACCCTCACTCGCGATTACCAGAACAATCCTGTGCGTCATGAAGTTGGGCCGTCGACACCAGATGTCGGTTCAATGACTCACTTTTTTTGGGAAGTTGATCGCAGCGATCGCGTTGAGCAAGCCACCAAAGTGATCCGAAATACCGGTAAAACTATGGTGTTCGTACGGACTCGACACGGCGTCGATCGCGTCACAAAGCAACTGAGACGTAGCGGCGTTGAAGCCGTTGCAATTCACGGTGCACGTTCGCAAAGCCAACGCGACCGCTCTCTTAAACAATTCACAGACGGTCAGGCGTTGGCCCTCGTCGCGACCGACGTCGCCGCTCGTGGTCTTCACATTGATGATGTCTCATGTGTGTTGCATTTCGACCCACCTGAAGATCACAAGGCTTACCTGCATCGAAGCGGCCGAACGGCCCGTGCTGGCGCTACCGGCGTGGTCGTATCTTTCGTGGACCGCTCGCAACATAAATCGGCGAAGCTGCTCCAAAAAAAGCTTGGCCTTCAAGTTCCGCTATCGAAACCTGCCTTCGAGGAGCTAAGCGACTCTCCCCCAAAACTTCTCACGATGAAGTCTCACGATCGAAACAACGCTTCCAAAACTTCTCAGACTCAACGCCCGCAAAAGGGAAAGCAAACAAACTCGTCGAATAACTCAGCCGGTCAAAAAAAGAATCGAAAGCCCCAGGGGAAGAAATCGCACAGTGCGACTTCCAAACATCGAAACGGGCAACGTACAGGGCCGGCTGGCCGCGCTAACAGCCACAACAGTTCACAAGGCAATAACAAAAAGCGGTCTCACTCCAATAAGGCTCGCTCTCACCGCTGATCTCAGTGTCGTTCGGGCCGGGGCGCGTCGGCGGACCCGAGTTCTTTCAAATATCTCAAGGCTGACCGAGACCGCGCCCGCTGGTCTCAAATATGTCAAAGCCGTATGGCTTGCCTCAACTGGTCAGGCGACAGTTACCCATTTGAGAGATTGTCGTCAATATCCGCGAAACCCTTGGAGTCCAGCCACCACGAATTACCTAAGGGCCGAAGGTACCCGCACGAGGGTCCTCCAAAATGCGTTCCAAGAATCAATGTGTGGTCATCGCAGTATCGCTCAGCGAAACGCCGGCGCATTGTAATCGCAGCTGGTTTATCGACGTCAGGTTCACTTGACCAGTGAGGGAGTTCGAATTGAATGGGATGATGGCATAGGTCACCGGTAATGATCGCGTCCTCTCCTCCCGATGAGATGCAAACACTGTGATGGCCTGGAGTGTGACCTGGGGTTGGTTCCAGCCAAATAGCGTCATTTAGTTGCATATCGCTTTGGACAAGTTCAGCTAAACCAGCATCGATACATGGTTGGATGCTATCTCCGACGACGTCACCATAAACTTGAGGTTCCACACGCCAGTGAGCCCATTCAGTCTCGCCGAACAGATAGCGGGCTTTAGGGAAAGTCGGTTGCCAAACTCCATTAAGTAATCGCGTATTCCACCCAACGTGGTCAACGTGAAGATGCGTGCAAATCACAGCGGTAACGTCATCTGGGCCAAACCCCGCTTCTGTCATCTTGTGCATAAAATCGGTATCAAGATTGCTCAGTGCCGCAAAATTTGGTCGTGTCTTGTCGTTTCCGGCGCAGGTGTCAACAACGATTTTCTCATCGCCAATTTCGATACAGAAAGCGTGGAACGAAAGTCGAATCCGCCCGTTTTCGCTGTCCGCAAACGGCCCCAAGATCCAGTCGTGTTCGAGCAGCGCTGCTGAGTTCGCATCGGGTATCACCGCTGACCCCGGCCACATCTGCTCCATTTCTACAATTTTGGTAATTTTCGCTTCGCCAATATTCCAGGTTTGCATCTTGTCGATCTCCTCTTTAAAGCTTTCCTGTTGCAGGCTCAATCCCGTTATAACGGCGCCGGGGGGGCACCAGCTAACCGAGCCCTTTTGCGAGAGCACCGCGCGAATCCGTTGATGACAGACGCAAGGGCAAAGCCGCCTGGTACTCCGGAGAGTCATACCAGTCTCTGAAGGCTTCCTCATCGTCAAATTCGAGAATCACCAACCGCGAACCATGCCAATCCCCTTCTATAGAACGCACGTCGTCGTCGACGACGATCGCTCGACCTCGCCCAAGCGAAGATGCCCTAGCGGCTTTCATATAGTTCTTTAGCCCAGCCGGGTCATCGACCTGCTCTTGTACAACAAAATAAACCGACATTTCGCCCCCATTCTCCGCCTGCGTGATGCAGGTGTCTCCAACTCTAGGACGTTTGCGCTAACCACGTCCGCTACTAGAAGACGTTCCCCTAGGGCTTCACAGGACCTGTAAATTCTGATGCCTAGGAGTCAGTGATTCGCTCTATCGGAGAAACTTCGGCAGTTGAACTGTCGCCCCAATACTCATCTCGAAGAAGCCTTTTATACAATTTTCCGGTGGGTAGCCGAGGTAGCTCGTTTCGAAAGTCAACCGATCTTGGGACCTTGAACGCGGCGATGTGCTCTCGGGCATAGTCGAGTAGTCGCCTCTCAAGATTTCGTGTTCCTTCTGTTCCTTCTGCTGGTTGGACTACCGCTTTTACTTCTTCCCCGAAATCAGCATTGGGCACTCCAAATACAGCGACGTCAGCTACCTCAGGGTGAACAATCAAACAGTCCTCAATTTCTTGTGGGTAGATATTGACTCCACCGGAGATAATCATGAACGCCTTGCGATCCGTTAGGTAAAGAAAGCCATCCTCATCAACCCGTCCGACATCACCGAGAGTTGTCCACAAACGATGGTCAGGATGCTGCGAACTTCGGGTCTTTTCAGGGGCGTTGTGATACTCGAAAGCTTGTTCCTCGCGTTCGAAGTAGATAAGCCCAGGCTCACCAGTTTCAACTTCTACACCATCGTCGTCGCAGATGTGGAGAATCCCGATTAGCGACTTTCCCACGGTCCCGGGATGAGCAATCCAATCTTGTGGACCTACGTAGCAAAAGCCGTTGACTTCGGTACCAGCGTAATATTCGTGCAAAATCGGTCCCCACCATTCCAACATCTGATGTTTCACTTCAATCGGGCAGGGTGCTGCTGCATGAACAGCCACCTGATGACTAGATAAGTCATGGCGGTTGCGGTCAGCCTCTGGCAGCTTCAACATTCGTGTGAACATCGTGGGAACCCATTGGGAGGCGGTGACTCCGTAGGTTTCTATCGCTTGGAGAGCTTCCAGAGGGTCGAACTTTTCCAACACGACGACCGTTCCGCCGACCGATTGAGTTCCAGTGGTAAAAGCCAACGGAGCGGAGTGGTACAACGGCGCTGGGGACAAATACACCGAATGGGCGTTGATCCCAAATAATGCGCCCACAAGCCCTGCTCCGATCGGGTCCGGATCGGTGATCTGTGAACCGTCGAGTGCCCGCTTAATGCCTTTGGGTTGCCCAGTGGTTCCGGAACTGTAAAGCATTATTGATCCCCGTGGCTGCTCCTGGAGCGGTTCCGGCGGGTAGCTTCCAATTGCTGATTCAAAACTTTCATATCCTTCAGCGCCCCCATCAAACATGAGACGGATGGGGCAGGTGCCAATGTCTGGAAGCATTTCAATGGCAACGTTCTTGACTGCTTGGCTAGCCACAAGCACTTTCGCTTGGCAGTCTCGAACGATATATGAGGCTTCTTCGGCTGTTAGAAAACGATTTACGGTTGTGAAAAACAAACCGCTGCGGAGGGCACCCCAATAGGCCTCAAAATATCTGATGTGGTTGTCGGCGAAGATAGCGACGTGGTCACCCGCGCGTAGACCGAGATCCCACATCAATTGAGCGAAGCGAGCGGACCGATCGTCGAGTTCTTTATAGGAGAGCTGCTCTCCTGTGCCGGCCATGATGACAGCTGGATGATCAGGTTTTTCGTTCGCATAGGTGCCTGGATAGCTCATACGTCGAAGCTAACCGATTCCAGATAGCTATCAATCATTCAGAGGCGGTCTGACGGCTACGCCCGCTTGTAAAAGTGCATGCTTAGCTTCCGACACGGTGTGTTTCCCAAAGTGAAATATTGATGCTGCGAGCAGCGCGTCAGCGCGACCATCGATAGCTCCGTCGATTAGATGTTGAAGTGACCCCACACCACCGCTTGCGATGACTGGAACGGTGACTGCGTCGCCAACCGAGCGGGTGAGTTCGAGGTCGTAGCCGCTTCGTGTCCCGTCTCCGTCCATTGAGGTAAGGAGAATTTCACCTGCCCCTCGGAGCGCCGCTTCTGTTGACCAGGCAACCGCGTCCAAGCCCGTATCTTCGCGGCCTCCTTTGACATAAACATTCCACGTCTCATCGTTATTTGATTTTGCATCTACAGCGACTACCACGCATTGACTTCCGAAAGAATCTGCGAGTTCGGTGATCAGCTCAGGACGCTCAACCGCTGCTGAGTTCACCGACACCTTGTCGGCGCCCGCTCGCAGAAGCAATCGTGCGTCGTCTACGGATCTAATTCCTCCGCCAATTGTGAAGGGTATGAAAACCTGTTCAGCGGCTCTCTCGGCTAAATCGACGATGGTTTCGCGGTTATCGGAACTTGCAGTTATATCGAGAAAGATGATTTCATCCGCACCTTGCGCGTCATACTGAGCAGCGAGTTCCACTGGGTCGCCAGCGTCACGAAGCGATACAAAATTTACTCCTTTGACTACGCGACCAGCATCGACGTCAAGGCACGGGATCACTCGTACTGTCTTCATCGATTCGCCGCCGCTTCTACAGCGGCAGAAACTTGGATAACGCCATCGTGGATTGCCTTTCCAACGATTATCCCGCCGAGGCGGCGCCCGGCGACTTCCAACTTCGTCAACTGGCGAATGTGGAGGAGCGATCCAACTCCCCCGCTAGCGATCACATCTAGTGATGTCGAGGTAAGGACAGCACTGAGACCCTCTACATCGGGTCCGGTGCCCATTCCGTCTCTGCTGATCTGCGTCACTATTACTGCCTCGACCCCACCGTTTTCGAAACTGGGGAGCAAGTCAAAGATGCTTTGGCCGCTGTCCGTTTCCCAACCTCGGGTCGCTACTTGATCACCTCGAACATCAAGGCCTACGGCAACGCGGTGTCCCATCTCCGTTAATTCTTGGACCAACGCAGGGTTTTCAACGGCTGCCGTCCCGAGTACGCAGCGAGACACACCGACTTGATAGAGCCGCTCCGCAGCTTCGACGCTTCTGACTCCGCCTCCGCTCTGCACTGGAACGTCTACTGCCTTCGCTATGGCGCCTACTGTTTCGAGGTTCTTAGGGTCCCCGGAACGGGCAGCATCAAGATCCACGACATGGATCCATCGTGCTCCTGCAGCTTGAAAGGAACGCGCTACTTCTACAGGGTCGTTCTGGTATTGAATCTCACGGTCGTAGTCCCCTTGGACAAGGCGGACGCATTGACCGTCCCGTATGTCGATCGCAGGGTAAAGATCAAAGCTCATGAGCCGGTGAGTTGCTGGAGAAAGTTCTCGGCGAAGGATTGACCTTTTGCGCCTGATTTTTCGGGGTGAAACTGTGTTGCCCACAGGGATCCTTTCCCGACCATCGCTGTAAGGTCAACCCCGTATTCGCAGGTGGCGATCACTAGTCCAGGATCGGTTTCGACTGCGTAACTGTGGACAAAGTACATCCACGACTGGTCCTCTATTCCCTGAAGTAGCGGGCACCCTGGAAGCCTGATGTCGAGTTGGTTCCACTGCATCTGGGGCCTGGCCAGCCCGTCAGGCAAGCGACGAACCGTGCCGGGTAAGACACCCAACCCCTTAATTCCAGGTGCTTCTTCCGATTCTTCGAACAACATCTGCATCCCGACACAAATCCCAAGAAACGGAACGCCTAATTCGATGACTGATTGCGCCAAACCGTCAAGCTTTGCTGCCCTCAACTCGCGCATACAGGTGCCGAAGTGGCCAACTCCAGGGAGAACGACACCTGCGGCATCAGCAATGAGGCCAGGGTCAGCGGTTAGACGAACGTCGGCGCCTGCCCGTTCAAATCCTTTCTGGGCGGATCGTAAATTTCCTATGCCATAATCCAATACCGCTACAAGTGGCAGGCCATCAGACCCATTCATCTAGTAGTCCTCACAGCACGCCTTTAGTGGAAGGCATGACGTCGTCTACCACGCGAATCGCATCGTAGAGGGCCCTAGCGACCCCCTTGAAGCTCGCTTCGATGATGTGATGAGTATTTCGGCCGCGTAGCAAGACGATGTGGAGAGTGATTCCCGAAGCCATTGTGAGCCCCCGCCAAAACTCTTCGCACAGTTGAGGGTCGAAAGGTGGCTCCCCCAGGATTTTCTCCCCGGGGGGTTCTACGTCATAGTGCAAGAACGGTCGCCCGGATAAATCGAGGACAACTTCCACAGCTGCTTCGTCCAACGGAACAGTTATTGCGGCGAAACGACGGACTCCTTCTTTTTCACCGAGCGCCTCGCCTAATGCTTCCCCGAGAGCTATCCCTACGTCTTCGACAGTGTGGTGTGCGTCAATTTCAACGTCGCCATCACATTCGAGCCGTAGATCAAAACGAGAGTGTTTCGCCAGTTGAGCCAACATGTGGTCGAAAAATGGCAACCCAGTGCTGACTTCTACTTGGCCGCTGCCGTCTATTTCTAGGGATAAGTCGATGCGTGTTTCTTTGGTATTTCGGTGACGATCCGCTTGTCGTGTCATGCCAACGCCTCCTTGAGGGCTCCGAGGAAAATATTGTTCTCGTATTCAGTACCTAAAGTGACTCTCAGACAGTCAGACAGTCCAGGCCAATTCGAACAATTGCGGATCAACACAGACTGATCCACCAATCGTTGCCAGACATAGTCGCCGCCCAAAGAGCACGGGGTAGTTCGAAACATAATGAAGTTCGCTTGTGACGGCCACACATCTAGCCCCATGAGGGTCAGAGCCTCAGTCATCCGATCTCGTTCGGCGGCGAGCTGTGTCACTCTCTGTTCCATCTCGTCCTGAAAGCGGAGCGCAACCCGACCGGCGATCTGCTTGACAGAGTCCAGATGGTAGGGAAGGACGACTTTTTCGAATTCGGGCAACATCCATGATGGCGCTACGCAGTACCCCAAACGAGCACCTGCCATGGACCATGTCTTGGAAAACGTTCGAGTGACGATCAGGGAGTCCACAGCTTCACCGCCGCGTAATAAGTCAAGAGCTGTGAAATCAGCGAACTGGCCATAGGCCTCATCCACCACGACCACACCATCCGAAATCTTCAGCGCTGCTTCAATAACTTCAAGCCTTTCGGGGGTTCCGGTTGGGTTGTTCGGAGAACAGAAAAAAATGATGTTTGGGTGATCCCGTGCTACAACTTTCTCGACCTCAGACAGGGCAACGCGATACTGAGAATCCCTTGCCGCCTCAATTACTTTGCATTGGGTCGTTCGCGCGATTTGTTGGTACATCGCGTAAGTCGGCTCGAATGTTGCAACCGTTCGACCACTACCCCCGAACGTCAAACAAATAGTCTGGAGAACCTCATTAGATCCGTTAGCAACAAAAACTTGCTGAGGTTCAACTTCATGAATTGCTGCAATGTCCTCGCGGAGGCTTTGAGCTAAACGATCGGGGTATCGGTGCCAGTCGACGCGACGGACCTCGTCCAAAAAAGCCGAAACAAATTCTTCTGGCGGAGGAAACGGTGCCTCGTTGGTATTGAGGCGAACTTCGACATCAAGCTGAGGTGAGTGATAGCCCTCCATCGTCCGCAGATCTGATCGGACGGTGGGGCGCGTCATGAGATAACCCCTTGTTCTGCCCAACGCTCGCGTTCTCTAACCGATGCCGCGTGGGCCCATAGACCCTCTGCTGTAGCCAACTGATCGACAGAGCCCCGCACAGCATCAAATCCGGGCTTTGATACGTCGATGATATGCATCCGTTTTTGGAAATCGTTGACTGTTAGGGCACCACTAAATCGAGCAGTTCCCGCCGTCGGTAATACATGGGACGGCCCAGCTAAGTAATCGCCGATTGATGCGGGCCCCCAAATACCCATGAAGACAGCCCCAGCGTTTTTAATTTCGCTGACAAATTCGGGCGCGTTAACGCACATCAACTGAAGATGCTCAGGTGCTATCTCGTTGGCGACCTGAATAGCAGTTTCAGGACCGTCTACCAAACAAACATACCCATCTGACTTCAACGTATCTAAGGTCTCTGAGCGGCGCGGAGACAGGTTCACGATCTGTTCCACCGCGACCACAACTTCATCGACATATGCCTCATTCCAACTAACAAGCCACGCTCGCCCTCCAGGGCCATGTTCAGCTTGGAGGACAAGGTCAACAGCCGCTGAGCTGCTGGGGCAACTCTCATCCGCTATCACTACGATCTCTGAAGGGCCCGCAAACGCCGAGGCAATTCCGACTACTCCAGCGACTTCTTGTTTGGCGGTGGCAACCCAAATGTTGCCCGGGCCGGCAATGATGTCGACTGGTGCTATTGATTCGGTCCCATAAGCCATCGCTGCTATGGCCTGCACTCCTCCGATCTTGTACACCTCCGTTATCCCACACAGATACGCGGCGGCCAGCACAACGGTCTCAATTTCGCCTTTGAGATTTGGAGGCGTGCACAGTGTTAGTTGGTCAACTCCGGCTGCTCGAGCGGGAAGAGCCGTCATCAGAACAGTTGAGGGATATGCCGCGAGTCCCCCGGGAACGTACAAGCCAGCTCGCTCTACCGGTCGAGGAACGCTCGTTACGGCGATTCCGTCTTGTGTAACCACGTGAGGCTGCGGAGCTTCCTCTTCGTGGAAGTGAATGATTCGGTCGTGTGCCACTGTCAAGGCGTCGGCTACTGCAACGTCTAAAGATTCCCACGCTATTTTGAGATCTTTCTTTTCGACAAGAGGGGCTTCAACGTCGGCGCCATCGAATCGCATCGTGAGTGCCCGAATTGCCGCATCTCCGCTGTCTCTCACTTCGGCGATGATTTTCCGGACCGCGACAAAGGGGGCTTCGCCCTCCAGATTCGGGCGGGGAAGGCGATCCGCGAACGGTCCGCTTTCTCCACGAAGGTCGATACGTCGAAGCACAGTCTTGAGGGTACCGGTGACAGGGGGCCGGTTCGAAGCGGATATCGCGTGACCTACAACGCGACTGTAGGGTTCAGACATGGTTTCCCAAGCTGAATTGTCCTCGCTTCAGACAGCGATTAGGGAATTGGGTGAACGAATAACAGCGGCAGCCGACGAGCTAGTAGGAACAAGCGACGAGGGCGTCGCTATCGATCTTTACGAGGTCGAACGCAGCCTTCGAATAGCGCAACGTCGCATAACCAAAGCAACCCAAGGGCTCGACTCTTAGAGCGCCCTAGTTTCAACTCCAGTCTGAGAGCCTCTCCGCCATGTCGACGATTTTCCGTGCCCGAGTCAGATGAGGCACGTCCACCATCTGTCCCCTAAAGCTGAACGCCATCAGGCCCTTAGCCTCATTCTCAGCAAATAGTTCTAGCAGTTCGCGCGCCTCGTCAACATCTTCACCAGACGGAGTGAAGGATTCATTAACTATCTCGATCTGGTTCGGATGGATAGTGATTTTGCCTGTGTAGCCCATGGCCGCAGAGGCAAGACACTCGGCACGTAGACCTTCAGGGTCGTTGAAATCAACGAACACTGTGTCCAGTGGCTGCTTTCCCCATGCTGTGGCACCGAGCAGGCACATCACTCTCGCATATTCAAATACGGGTAAATAACTTCCGTCAGCGGCACGATTGCCTCTAGAGCCAATAGCAGCAGACAAATCTTCAGCTCCCCAGGTAAGAGCATCCACTCTTGTATTTGCCGCTAAGTCCCTTATGTTCAAGAGACCTTGAGGAGTTTCAGTTCCGAGGATAAGCAGCTTGACCTGACCTTCGGGGTGACCACATGCCACTTCCTGTTCACTAATGAGTTCGTGAATGCGTGCGACTTCATTTGAATCATTGACCTTGGGAACGAGATAGGAGTCAGGCGGATTGCCCATTGTCTCCTCTATGTCGCGTTCGCACCATGGGCTGTCGAGCGGATTGATGCGCACGACCCTTTCTTTTCTTCCGAAGTCGATGTTTTCAAGCCAACTGGCGACAGTGGTTCGAGCCGAGTCTTTGTTTTCGGGAGTTACGGCATCTTCCAAGTCAAGAATGAGAGCGTCAGCGGTCGTGTTCAGCGACTTATCGAGCATCTTTTCGTTAGCACCCGGAACAAAATGGGCTGCCCGGCGGATGGTCATATCGAGTCTCCTTTCAAAGACTTAGAAGTCGAACGCGCTGGGGCAAAAATCATTGAGGACACAGTCTGCGCAATGAGGACTCCGAGCGAAACATACTTGTCTTCCGTGAAGAATGACTCTCAGACTGAATTCACCTCGTTCATGCTGAGGGATCATGGGGTTCAAGATCATCTCCACCTTTACTGGATCTTCTTCCTCTGTGATTCCTAATCGTCGCGCTAATCGCCCAACATGAGTATCGACTGGCAATCCGGGAAGTCCGAACGCTACGGAACGAATGACGTTCGCTGTTTTTCGGCCAACCCCTCCCAATTTCACAAGGTCTACCAAGTCGGTCGGAACTTCTCCTTCATGGTCTTCTAGCAGCTGGTTGGCCATCTTTACTAGGTTCCGGGCCTTACTTTTGTAGAAGCCAGTTGCATGTACTAGTTCTTCAAGTTCGCCCGGATGTGCGTGAGCAAGTGCGAGAGGGTCGGGGTACCGATCAAAAACAGCAGGGGTTGTTTTGTTCACCCGAACGTCTGTGCACTGGGCAGAAAGAATGGTAGCCACTAACAGTTCGAACGGGCTCTCGTGGTTGAGTTCACACACGGCCTCATATTCCACCTTTAAGCGCTCATGCACTGAACGCGCTCTCCCCTGCGGTGATCGAGGCTTCCCCATTACGCTTGTTTACCTCATGCAACCATCTTCGGGCGATACCTTCGATCATGTGAGCGGAGTCACCAACGAAGAGCCAGTTATAAAGATCAGCGAAGATCGAGACGGCCCGGTACTTGAACTCGACGCCACCGAGTGGACTTCTGATGGGCTGGCGATGGCTCTCCGCACCAATTTGGATCAACAGCCTCAAGGGGTTTCGATCTGGATTGACCACCCATCCGACGAAACCGACGACTTGCTGACACGTCTCGGATTCGCGATTCAACGTGATCTCTTCCGAATGGAGCGGTCACTTCCGATGGAACAACGAACGGAAATCCAAACTCGATCTTTCGTGGTCGATCAAGACGAGGAGGAATGGTGCCGGGTAAATAACCGGGCCTTTGCTTGGCATCGCGAACAGAGCGGATGGACACCAGAGCTTGTTCGAGAGCGACAAGCCGAGTCTTGGTTCGACCCAAACGGCTTTCTCATTCACCACCGCGAGGGTCGGATAGCAGCTTTCTGTTGGACAAAGATCCACGAGAACGAGACGCCGTCAATCGGCGAGGTGTATGTCATTGCTGTCGATCCAGACTTCCACGGCCTAGGCCTGGGCCGGGCCTTAACCCTCGCGGGCTATCAACATCTCGGGGACAGCGGGATCACACGAGCGATGCTTTACGTAGATGCCGACAATACTGCGGCAGTCACTCTGTACCGAGACATCGGTCTGGAAGTGCAGGTAGTTCGTCGCCTGCATCAGAAGTAGTCCTCAACGCTCACCACAGATCCAAACCCACCTCAAGAATGTGAATTGTTGCCGCCGCTGTGCCTGCACCCCTACGCTTCGCAAACCACTTCGAAAATGGACCGATTCGGGTCATCAACTAAAAGTTTTAGGTTGGTGCCGTGGCGCAAGCTGGGCGCCTTACACGGCGTTCTCAGCCACGTTGGAATTGGTGTTGGGTCACAAATTCGGTGAGTAAATCGAAGTCAAACTCGATGGAATTCGCGTAGTGACCGGTAGTTAAACGCGCCAGCCAATAGCCGATCTGTTTTCTAGTAGAGGTTTCGCTCAAGCAACTTCAACTGCGGATAACCCTGCCTGCTAGCGCTCCCTTGTGTTCACCGTTTTCCATAAACACTTCGCCATTAACGAGAGTTAGGTCATACCCAGATGCTTTTTGGACATAACGACCGGCACCGTTGGGAAAGTCATAAACAAACTCAGGTGCGTGTAGCGCGAGATTTTCGAAATCAATAACGTTTACGTCAGCGTATGAACCTTCCCGTAACGTTCCGCGGTCTTTGAATCCAAAGAGATCTGCTCCCTCCGAAGTCAACATTTTCACTGCCTCTTCTACATCCCAAGTTTTGCTATCGCGCGTCCACCGCGTCAGAAAATAAGTTGATTGGCTCGCATCTTGTATTTGACCCACGTGCGCGCCTGCATCTCCGATACCAAGAACTACGTCAGGATGTTTCAACTTCGATTGAATCGCGTCAAAATCAAAGTTCAGGAATGGATAATTCCATAGGCCGCGTCCTTCAGTCTCCAGAGCCATATCTATGAAAGCTTCGGCAGGGGAAACACCTCGTACTTCAGCATGCGCTATCAATGTCTCCGACTCATCGGGCTCGTAGTCGACTCGGCTGCTGTCTAATCTATAAATTCCTGAAAGGTCAAGCTTCGAAGGGGTCTGTGCTGCGTCAGATACAAGTTGAGCTTTAAAGGAATTATCGCCAAGTTTTTTAAGCTTCTCCTGCCAAGACAGGCTCCGCAGTGCTCTCCAAACAGGGGAACAATTATCAAATGGTGTTCTGTTCGCTACACCGAACAACACCCCAATTCCCCGACTAGTTGTCTGCGGGTAAATCAATGCACCATCGTCATTCGCTCGCTCGACTAGTTCCAACCAGTATTCCCAAGCAGTCGGGTCGGATCTATTCTGCACAAACCCAAATGTGACTGGTCGACCTGTCCTTACAGAAAGTTCTTTCATCCACTTAACTTCGTGGTCAATGACCGAACGATCGGCTACGCCCACCATCCCATGTGACTTTCGATCGTTGTCCACTGCTGCTTCAAAGATTCCCTTACCTAAGCGGCCCATGACTTCACCGATAGCAAGTAACTCTTCGGGGTGCGCCCATGTACCGGGCACTTCTCGCCCATCAGGCGTCTGATGTAAATACGTTCTCGATGTCGAAAATCCGAGGGCCCCGCCTTCCATGCTCTCTTCAACTAGATCGCACATCCGTGCAATATCTTCGGCACTTGCATGGTGATCATCGATGGCACGATCACCCATCGCCATAAGTCGAACAGAGCAATGCCCGACCATGCCGCCGACGTTTAACCCCTTTGGCATGCGCTCATAGGAATCAAGATATTCGCCAAAAGTGCGCCAATCCCATGGCAGACCCTCCAATATTGCCTGAGCCGGAATATCTTCAACCGACTCCATTACCTCAGCCAAAAAGCTGCGATCTTCGGGTTTACACGGAGCAAAAGTAACGCCACAGTTACCCATTACCGCAGAAGTAACACCATGCCAGCAGGACACAGTTCCGATCGGATCCCATGCAAGCTGCGCATCAAGATGGGTGTGGATGTCAACAAATCCCGGGGTGACAAGACGACCTGACGCGTCGATCACATGCGAGGCTTCACTGACACATTCGCCTACTTCTACGACCCGATCCCCAACAATGCCCACGTTCGCGACGCGACTTTTTGCCCCGCTCCCGTCGACCACAGTCCCGTTCTTGATCACTACGTCATACATGATCCACTCCCCCAAGCATTCAGTTGTAGACATAGTAGAAGGTCGATTGGCAGACCCGCTCACTCAAGCCCAGGGCTAGCTGTAGGCGAAGGAGCTACGTGCCCCACATATCTCTTCCAGAGGAACCGATGGCACCTGACTCAACCTCGCTGAGGCGCCCATCTCGATCCGGCTCCCAGATGAGAGAAGTAACCCCTCCACAACGCACCGCCTGGGTTCTATTACCTAGCGGATCCGCCTTCAAAGATTTACCAACGGACGCTGCACCGGATATCGCCTCGAATATGGCCGATGTCCTCCGGGAACTCCGCGATCCCACCGAAAACACATACACGCAGGGTTACTGTTGCGATTGTGGGTACAGAAGACAACCTCGCCTCAGTGAAGACGTTGACACAGAGGCGTCTCGAACGCTTAGAGGGGCAGAAAGAAGGGCTTCAAGCATTTGTTGACGCTGATGCGGTCACTCAGCGGCAAGCTGAAGCTCAGTACGAGCCAGCCCGCAAACCACCGCGGTGGATGCGAGACCTGCTGGGCGAAGACCAGTGACTGATGTGGGTGGCCGGAGACATCAACGAGTCAAAGCTGCAGCACTGACCCAAGCCACACACCAACAAAGTGGATCGTCATCGCCGCTGTGCTTGCGATACCTACGTGCCGTAAAACGCCTCGAAAAATCGAACGCCCTGTAGCGACAGCCAGGGTTGCTCCAATCGTTGCGGCTCCAGTCACGCCGGCAGCCACGGACACCCAAATAACACCCGCGGCAGAGGAACAGAACCAAGGGACTAGTGGCACCAATGCACCGATCGCAAACGCAACAAAAGACCAGACCGCGGCGGTCCCCGGAGAAGCCAAGTCATTAGGGCTGACTCCGAGTTCTTCTCGTGCATGAACTTCGAGGGCCACGTCAGGATTTTGCATTACTAACTGCGCCATTTCTCTGGCCTGTTCGGGTGACATTCCCCTTTCGACATATACCTCTGCCAGCTCTTCAGTTTCTTCTTCTGGATCGTCAGCCAACGCTTGTCGTTCTTTTTCTAACTCACCGGCTATCAGATCGTTTTGGGCGCGAACAGATACGTATTCGCCAGCTGCCATCGAAATCGCGCCAGCTAGGAGCCCTGCTACCCCGGCTGTGCGTATCATCCCAGCGGATGCATCCGCGCCAGCAAGGCCGACTATCAACAGCACATTAGATACCAAACCATCCGAGGCCCCGAAGACTGCCGCCCGAACTCCGCTTCCGTGTACATCTCGATGGTGATCGTCATAGCGGTGAGTAGCCACGCATTTGAAGGTACTCGCCGTACCCTTGAAGGGTGGTGACCACGCGCTATGACTTGTCCCGTTCGGAGCTCGCCGAATTGCTGGAAGGCGAGCCGCGCTATCGAGTCGATCAGGTGTGGGACGGGTTACACGCGCAACATCGCGAGCCCGCTGAATTAACTAACGTTCCCAAAGCCCTTCGTAACACAATTGAGGAACTGCTCCCACCGGCACTTACGCCGGTTAGGGAAGTCAAGGCCGACAACGACAAGACCATCAAGCAGCTTTGGCAACTGACTGACGGGCGTTTAGTCGAGTCAGTTCTTATGCACTATCGAGACCGCTCAACTGTCTGTGTTTCTTCGCAGGCCGGCTGCGCAATGGCTTGTACCTTCTGCGCAACGGGACAAGTGGGCTTTGACCGTCATCTGACAATTGGTGAAATCGTGGAGCAGGTTGTGCGAGCTGCTCAACGTTCAGGCGAACGACGTGTCAGCAATGTCGTGTTCATGGGCATGGGAGAACCACTCGCCAACTTCGACCAGGTCTGGCCCGCTGTCGAACGCATACACGATGATCTCGGAATTGGCGCTCGAAAAATCACCCTCTCGACAGTGGGTGTGGTGCCTGGAATCGAACGGCTGACCCAGCAAGACTTACCCGTCAGTCTCGCTGTTTCTCTTCATTCAGCGAATGACAGAATCCGCAACCGTATTGCACCTATCAACCGCACCTACCCCTTACGAAAGCTTGCAGAAGCACTTCACTCTTACAGAAGGGCGAAAAACCGCCGGCTTAGTTTCGAATGGGCGATGATGGCTGGGGTCAATGACAGCGAAAACGCAGCCCGGGAGCTAGCGGCGTTCGCTCGTCCGTTTAACGCCCATGTGAATTTAATTCCCCTCAATCCAACGCCCGGCTATTCCACGCCCGGGACAGATCCCGAATCGATCATTTGGTTTCAAGATTTACTCGAATCTCTCGGTGTTAATGCCACCATTCGCGCTAACCGCGGAACAGACATCGACGCCGCATGCGGGCAATTGCGCGCTGAACAGCAAGTAGTACTCCGAGGAAAGTCTCCACGTCGAAAGACATAGGGATTTAGCTCAGCCTCTGCCACACTGGCAAAGTGAATAATTTTCGCTGGTTAAATCCGACCCAACCGCAGACGCTCCACAGTGCGGTCATGCTTGCCTATTTTCGGGCGATAAGCATTGTCTTATTCGGCAATGCTTATTACCGGCAACTGCCCTATGACATTCTCGGGGACTTCGCATCGAAAATCTTCCCCCTCGTCTTGTTGGTTGCTTTGGTTGGAGGAGGCCTCGGCATCGCTAACGAAAAAAAGTGGGGCTTCAGACTGGCTGTTTCAGCAGCGCTTTACTCGGTAGTCGCAACCTTATGGATCGGAATTCGGTACAACTTCGAACTCGGTTTTCTATTGCGGCTCATGTTTGACTTGGTCCTAGTCGTGTTACTTCTCCACCCTCAAAGCAAGGAATACCGGCGAATCTGGTTCGGCTAAGCAATAGCTCTAAACTTCCAGACATGACTACCCACATAGACGGAATTGATGATCTGGAAAGTCGCGTCGGGCAGCACCTCGGCTACAGCGATTGGCACACGATCACCCCCGAGCAAGTTCAGAAGTTCGCTGAAGCCACTGGTGACTTCCAATGGATTCATCTGGATGAAGAACGCGCAAAATCGGGGCCGTTCGGAACCACTATCGCTCACGGGTATTTGACGCTTTCTCTTGCCCCCATGTGCATGGCAGAAGCGTTCGCCATTGCCGGCGACGTTAAAATGGGTGTTAACTACGGAGCAAACAAACTCCGCTTCACTGCTCCCGTTCCAGTGGGTTCGAAAGTGCGAATGGGTGCCGAACTTAAAGAGGTGTCCCGCTTTGACGGCGGGGCGCAATATACCGCAGAGTTGGTTTTCGAAATCGAGGGCTCTGAGAGACCCGCATGCGTAGCCGAATGCATATATCGGGCATATACCTGAGCGCCGTCTACCTCACTCTCTGAATTATGCTTCCGGACGAAGATCTTCCTCAAGGCGAAGATAAGGCCATCATCGTTGAGCGAATGTTTGATCAGATCGCTCCCAGATACGACTTAGTTAATAGGTTGATGACGTTTCGCATGGATGTTGGGTGGAGACGTAGAACAGTGCGAGATCTTGCGCTAGAGCCCGGGTCGACGGTGCTCGACCTCGCATGCGGAACTGGCGACTTTTGCAACGATCTCTTGCGGTTTGACTTAAACCCGATTGGTATAGATTTCAGCGCCGGCATGTTGGCTGCAGCGGGAACGGACGCCCCGTTGGTGAGGGCGGATGCCCTTCAATTACCTGTTCCAAGCGCGCATGTCGACGGGGTCACTTGTGGGTTCGCGTTGAGGAACTTCAAAGACTTGAGTGTTTTCTTTCATGAAGTCTCCAGAGTGGTCCGACCCGGTGGGCGCATTGGTTTACTCGATGTGGGGCAACCATCTAATCCTTTGTTGCGTTGGGGCCACAGCGTCTATTTTGGGACGGTAGTTCCGAAAATCGGGGCCCTGCTATCAGACCCAAGCGCTTACCGCTATCTCCCAAAATCGGTCGATTATCTACCACCTAGTGAGGAGATCTTGGCCGAACTTCAAAAAGTTGGTTTCACGGATGCCGTCAGGGTTCCTCTCAGTGGGGGAATCACGCAACTTTTTTTAGGGACCCAAGTGACGCACAATTAGCTGCCCATTGCTAAGCCGACCACAAGCAGCAAGCCATAAATCATTTCCAGCCTTCCGGTAGCGCCCAGCACCGGTATTAGGGACTGTCCCTCGGCTCCATTGACAACTGCTCGAATTGGTTTGAATGCCATCGGGAGCGCCAGAAATGCCAGCAGAGCCCATGGTCTTACCAAACTCAGGTACGGCAGACACAAAAACGCCATCGTGACGATCGCTATGTAGAGGACTCTTGTGGGTCGATCACCAATTCGAACTGCAAGCGTGTATTTGCCAGCAATTTTGTCGCCTGGTAGGTCTCGAAGGTTATTCGTGATTAGTAAGGCAACTGTCAACAAGCCAACCGGGACTGAAGCCCCTATTGCCAACGCCGTAAGGCGTTCGTCTTGCAAGTACGTACTTCCGCCAGAAGCAACTAGGCCAAAGAAAACAAACACAAAAAGTTCGCCCCAACCTCTGTAGCCATACGGCTTTGGGCCGCCGGTGTAACACCACGCCGCACCAATAGATAATGCTCCCACCACGAGCAACCACACGCTGGTTACCAGCGAGAGATAAATTCCGGGGATAGCTGCAAGTGCAAAAGCCCCTAACGCCGCTCGCTTAACAGCCCCAGGGGGCGCTACTTCGGATGCAACTAACCGCATGGGACCTATCCGGCGGTCGTCTGTACCCCGGATTCCATCGCTGTAGTCATTGGCGTAGTTGACGCCGATCTGAAGCGACAAAGCGACTAATAGCGCCAAGACTGCCCGCAAGATATCTACATCACTTTCCGCGGCAGCTGTCCCTACGGCGACTGGCACAATCGCCGCTGGCCATGTCCTCGGTCGCGCCCCCGCGAGCCAATCCCGTGATGACGTCATATGGTTGGCTCGGACTTAAGGGCAACGAGCCCTCTTCGGGCTACTGCAATTGTTTGGCTCGTAACCCAGCTACCTAGGGCGTTGGAAACTACCCATTGACAGTGTGTTCCAATCGCACCGCTGGCCTCTTCGTGGGTTTCTGCGTTCCGTGAAACAATCATCGCCGTTGCTCCTTCGCCGGTAAAACCGGCAGCGATACCTCGACCAATGCTTCTCGACCCGCCAGTAGCAAGTGCAACCTTTCCCTCAAGCCTCAAATCCATGAAGCGAACGATAGAAGACGCGGCCTAGCTTGCCCTGTTCGTCCTAGGATTCATTTATGAAGTTTGGATACTTAACAGGGAATCACGCCGGTGGGATACTTCCCGGCCATCTAGCAAGAGAACTCGAGTCGCGCGGTTTCGATTCCGTGTGGTTTCCAGAACACAGCCATATTCCAGTGGAACGGCGGAGCACCTATCCCAATGGGGGTCAACTTCCAGAGACCTATTTCCACATGATGGACCCATGGGTTTCCATTTCAGCAGCAGCGGCTGAAACTACGACACTGACTTTAGGAACGGGTATTTGTCTCATTCTCGAACACGACCTTCTAGATCTTGCATGCACTGTCGCCACGGCTGATGTCCTCTCAGAAGGAAGAGTTGTCATGGGTATCGGCGTTGGATGGAATGAAGAGGAACTCGAGAATCACCGACCGGACTTACCGTTTCGAAAACGGTATTCAGCGATGCGCGAACGCGTTGAGGCTCTCCGCGTTGCCTGGCGAGATGACGAAGCAAGTTTCCAAGGCACTTGGGATCGCTATTCCCCCTCCTGGGTATTCCCAAAGCCCGCAGCCGGAACGGTCCCAATCGCTCTGGGGAATGCAGGTCCCCTCGGTATCCAACACGCAGCTGAGTATGCGGATGAGTGGGCGCCCATAGACGTAGGGATAATGAATGTTGGTGGAAAGCCAGATGTATTAGGGGGAATTAAGCGATTTCGCGGCTTAGCCGACGAAGCTGGCCGCGAGGGCTCCTCAATTCCCATCAGCCTCTACATATGGGGACGTCCCCGACAGCAGCGACTTGAGGAGTATGCCGAGGCTGGTGTAACTCAATTCGTTTTCACACCCGTGAACTTCGACTTGCCACCGGCGGATGACACGCTCCGCTATCTCGATGAACTAGCCCCGACCTTAGAAGCGTTTGACTCCTAGTATTTGGAAGGCTCGGAGATCGCCGAACACCGCCAATGGAAGCAATCTCCTCCGGTATCTAGGCGATCCAATAAGTCCAAACGCAAATCTGGGCTAGTGACGCTCACGACGCCTTCCCATAAGCCGCGTAATCCGTCCATCCAACCGGGCAGACTCTCCGCCTCTAAACCGTTCATCAGTTTCCAGGTGGTTTGCGTGATCTCATTTTCGCGGACGGAGACCTCGTCTCCTTGGGCTCGAAACAAGGCTCCAAGAACTTCGGCAGGATTTTCTAGTCCAAGGGTTGTCCGTATTGATTCTGAATACTGCATCCCGATCAGCCGGCCAGTGCGGTAGAGGACGCCTTGGGCAACTAGAGGGCCTAGTTGCTCACACATCACCGGAACAATGTTTCTGATGTAATCCATCGCGTAATTGCGAGCTGCTTTGTTGAGTCGCTCATTCGGCCATTGCTGGGTATCAAGTTTTGGTAGAGCCTCGTAATCAATTGCGGGACAGCTTTCACCGAATCGAAATCTAAGCCTTTCTTCGGGTTCGAGGATCCTGTCTTCCTCTATGTAGTAGCCCTCAAGCCCGGGTGCGCCATCCATTGTTTGTCCAGTACAGACAAACCCGAGGCGTGGATTACCTAGCAACACCCCACTGTTCGCGTGCCAGCCCCACAGCATTGCCCTAGCCACTTGTGTCGGGATAGCGGCGATCGCTGTTCCGTCGAAAATCCAGCGCGGGGGGAGATATCGAATCCAGGCTTTGGTGTCGGACTCCGCGATATATGCCACTGAAACCCCTCCGACGTGGTTAGAGAGGAAGTGATATTTCGCGCATGCGACGGCATCCGGTTCGTCAGAAAGGCCCAGCTTTTTCAAACCAGGCAAGAACCGTTCTTCTTGCTGACGGCGAAACAGTCCCTTCATCACATCGGCAGCTCTACCTTCACCAAGTTCAACCACCATCGCGAGTATTAGACCGGTCAGGTACCGGTGGAATAAATCACTGAGAGCATCGATACCGAGCTCTTCACTTTCCCAGGATTGGTTCAACTGCACATCTTCTTGCTTTCGAATTCTTCACCAGCCGCCACGATGAATAACGCTATCGGCCGCCCCGTCAAGTGTTCGTCGATCATTAGTTGCTGAACGTCCTGTTTCCTCAGTATCTGGATCGGGCCATCCCAAGGCAATGGCGCCTACCGGCACGCGATCGTTTGGAACTCCTAGAGCGTTCGCGACAGCTTCAGTGTGTTCAAACATCCCAAAAAAGAGCACCCCAAGCCCCTCATCGATGGCCGCAAACTGTAAGGCCATCGCCGCGAAAGCGCCGTCTACTAACCAATAGGGCGTAGCCCATGCGTCAAGGCTTTCACCCAACCCTGTATTGATTTTGTCTGGACGGCTATAGCGGCGCAGGTATGCCTGCGGGTCAGCCCATACGGTGATAACGACTGGTGCTGCTAGCAGACCTTGCCACCGAAAGTTTCCCCTACGTTTCCCTGAGAGCGTCACTTCCCAATAGCGAGCGGTTTGTGGTCCTTCAAGGACAACGAAGTCGTAACCCTGAGTGTTTCCTGCCGATGGCACACGGCGCGCCCGGTCTAAGACACGATCTAAAACGGCGCCCGGCACAGGCTCCGCACGAAAAGACCTCGTCATCTGGCGCTTACGAATTAGGTCTGCGAAGTCCACAAGTTACCCCGCAGAGTCAGAGCAACTTAGCGAGCTTCTCGCGGGTCGCCCAACCAAAGGCCACTAGGGCATCGCCCTTCGATTGATCATGCCCCTCGAAAAGGGCTACTACCGCCGGATTAATGGTTTCAGGTTTCGACGAACTGTGATTCAGAACCAACGATGGAGCTCCCTCACCATAGACACGGAACTCTTTTGCCTTGTATTCGCCCCGCACATCGAAACGTTTCGCCAGTCGGCGTCCCCACGCTCTGTCTTCACCGTTAGCTTCATAACCCGGACGGGGCACAACGCGACTGAGTGGTTTGTACGCGTCGAAAGCTGCGGGGTCGGCAATTTGTGCCGCTACCAGCACGTCCTCGTCTGGAAACGCAAGCACAGCACGTCGCATCTGGTCTGCAATCATTCCTTTTAATGCACTCTCGCGACGACTTGTACGTCGTACCGCGGCGAGACCAATCAACACTGTTGGATCGCCACCGACGCGTTCAAGGGTGCAGAACCCGTAAGCGGCCAGTCTGCTTCCATCTCGCACCTGAGTCACTAGCACCCAAGCATCACGTTGCTTAGAGAGCTCCCCTACGTCAAAGATGACTGGTTCATCATCAATAAGATCCGCCATCTCTTCAATTTCGGCATCACTCAATGCCGTGCAGTCTTTAGTCTCGACCGTCAGAGCCATCAGGGAGTTCCCTCTATCAGTGCGCGTCGTCGACGCATTAGTCCAGCCGATGAACAGTGTTTGCGCAAAACGAAGGTGTTCTTCATAGGTAAACGCCGCCCGGTCGTGAATCTTTTTGACCCATATCTGGGCTATCCCCAGTTCCCACTCCTGGAGGCAACGCACCTTGGCGCATCTCCATAAGTTGACGCTGGGCCATCATTTGTTGAGCCGCTACGGCGGCTTGGATACCGTGAAATAATCCTTCTAGCCAACCGACTAGTTGCGCTTGAGCTACTCGTAGCTCAGCTTCTGAGGGTGCCTCGGAACTGAACGGCAGCGCTAAGCGGGCTAGTTCCTCTCGAAGCTCAGGTGCAAGAGATTCTGACAACTCAGCCACTGACTGTTCGTAAATCTCTCTCATCCGGTCGCGACTCGCCTCATCAAGCTCAACTTCGCGCACCTCATCGAGCATTGTCCTGATCATCGAACCAATACGCATGACTTTTGCTGGTTCCGAAATAGCAGGCTGTTCTTCTTCGCCTAGGGAGGCGGAACTTGGCTCAATTAACTCAACATCGTCATCAAGCGCCTCGGGTGGAGATTCGAGGGGAGAGACTGGGTCCTGCTCAACCATGAAGCGATTCTACCGGCGGAGCCTCCTGTCGCATCCTGAAATTAGCGAGAGAACCTCAAAAACGGAACAAACATTTCTTCTTGGGTTAACGAACCATGCCGTCCGATCAGCTTCGGTGAATCGGGAAGTCGGGGGTCAAGGAGAGCTACCGGCTCTCTCGCCACCAAAGCGACGTCACCCAATCTGGCTCTGGCTTCAGGGGTAACAAATGGACCAAACCATTGCTCATCAAGAACCTGTTCGATGCCGGCAACCCACGCAACGTCTGAATGAACTTGGGAGGCCTCGATAAGTCCTTGACTCGATCCGTCTTTTGCGTGAAGCCACAGGAACCTGGCTTCACCCGAGGTGCTAGCGGTTCTATTTACCAAACCAGCATCGAGATCGATGAGGTTGTCTCCAACCTCAACCATTCCGTGGTCGGCGGTAACCAGCAATGTCACTTCGTCTGGAAGCTCATCAATTATGCGAGCCACCAAGGCGTCGATGAAACGTAACTCATCCAAATAATGTCGTTGGAGTCCGTGGACGTGAGCAATTTTGTCAAGACCGTCGTAGTAGGCGTAGACGAAGGGCGCGCCCTGGTCTACCTGCTCAACAATTTCCGTCACCATGGTTGCTGGTGACCACCACCCACAAAATTTTCCATTTCGTAAATGAGCTTGAGTAAACCCGGTGACCTTGAACTCCGCTCTCGTCACCACAGGAGGCCGAGCGCCAAGAAAAGGTTCGACCGGCTGGAAATCAATCGGCGAAATATCGAATGTGGCTGTCTTTGAACCAATGGTCCAACGTAAGCAGTTGAGTAAGCCAGATGGTGTTCGAACCTTGTACCCAACAACTCCGTGCTCTCCGGGGGCGACCCCGGTCGCAAGTGAAGTCAAAGCTGTAGCTGTTGTACTCGGCGCCACCGTCGTGATGGCAGTGGAGATCGCTGAATTAAGGCACGGAACCTTGTCTCTGTTGCGTTCGAATTGACTCCACCCCAAGCCATCGACAACAAGCAACACGATAGGGCCTGAATCCAACACTTCATCCTGGATCAATTCGTTGGCATGTCCCATAACGATCGCTGGCACAATTGACGAAATGGCTAATCCCGAATGGGAGGGAATGATCATCTCGGA
>Ga0310123_10000009_pt1 | contig 173726 bp, 129 predicted proteins | sample CB6_AW_1057_MG_FD_203505 | JGI IMG/M metagenome (GOLD analysis project Ga0310123, IMG submission 203505) | Marine microbial communities from Western Arctic Ocean, Canada - CB6_AW_1057 | ecosystem: Environmental > Aquatic > Marine > Oceanic | place: Canada: Western Arctic Ocean | collected...
CACAAAACAATTCTCACCGTATTCAGGTCGGCACCCGTCTATCCATGTCATAACACCGGATCTCTGATGCAGTCGGGCCCGTCAGCAACTGAAAACGCTGCTCCCGAAAGAGCCACGAACCCACTCAGTCTCCTGAAACACCTAGGATGGATCGCGCTGTGTCTGATCATCGCGGAGCCCCTTCTTGAGATTCGCGCTCACGTCCGTGGCTGGAATACGATCCTGTTCGGGGCCCCGTCGCTGGAGTTACCGGAGGCCAGCCAGGACCAGACCTGGGGCCCGACACCGAGCTTCCCGTTCCGCAGCCGGGTCATACTCGAGGACGCCGATCCCGACACCCCTCGTATCTGGTTCGCGTCGGCGTCGTTTGGCGAAGACGTTCGGGTTGCACGGAACCTCGTGTTCCCGAACCAGGTCGAGTCACTCCTCGTGTCGGACTCGGTCGAGAGCCACGTTCTCAATGCGAGCCGCCGGGGACTCGACGTCCCAGCGAACACGGTCGACCTCGATGAAATCGGGGCGCGCTGGCGACCGCAAGTCGTCGTTCTGTACCAGATGGCAACCGACATCACTTATCTGAGCAAGAACACATCGGGCGATGCGAACTCAAACGACGGCGGTGGCATGCCCGCCGAGCCAGACGTGCTCCAGAGCCTGCTCAATGGCGGGCTGGTGGAGGAGTTCGTCGAGAACACGAGCATCTTCGCGCTCTTGAAGGGGAACCTGTCGCCTCGGTTGACCGAGGCCAAGATCCTTAAGTCGACGCTCAGTGAGGAGAACCGAAATACATTTGAACGCTCGATTCGCGACTTCGTCGCGCGCTGCCGCCACCTCGACGCGGTAGCGGTTCTCTGCACGTTCGCGACGAGTCACAACCGGTCCAATGTGGACCGGATCCCGGATGAATACCGTTGGAACCAGCTCAAGTTTAACCCTCACCTGTCGATGGACGGCTGGGTAAAAACCATCGCGGAGTGGAACGACGTCATCCGCCATGTGGCCGACGACGAGGACGTCCAGGTGATCGATCTGGTGCGCACCGTGGGTGGTCGACACGAGTTCTTCCGCGATTTCGTCCACTTCAACGAGCGCGGGCACCATCGAATGGCCGTCCTGATCGCGGCGTCCCTGCGGGACGTCCTGTCCGGCGGGGGTGATCTGTGAACTTCAATTCGGCGGCATTCTTCGTCTTTCTCCCCGCCGTGCTGGTCGTGTACTCGCTCGTCTTTCGTCGTGAGCACCTGCGAGACACAATGCTGCTTGCGTCCAGCTACGTGTTCTACATGTCGTGGAACTGGAAGTACGCGGGGCTCATCGCCTTCTCGACAATCATCGACTACCTGATCGGGATCCGTCTGGAAAGGGAAGAGCGGCACCGACACCGCAAGCTGCTGCTGGTCGCCAGCCTGACGGTCAATCTCGGCCTGCTCGCCGTCTTCAAGTACTACAACTTCTTCATGAATCTCGGCGAAGACGCGCTGTCGCTATTCGGATCGGAAGTGTCAATCCCTCACCATCGTCTGCTTCTGCCAGTCGGTATCTCGTTCTACACGTTTCAGACGCTGAGCTACACGATCGACCTCTACAAGCGAGAGATCCGGCACGAGAGGAATTTGATCAAGTTCGCGCTGTACGTGTCGTTCTTTCCGCAGCTGGTCGCGGGGCCGATCGTCCGTGCCTCGCACTTTCTGCCGCAGCTCCAGCGAACGCCGACCGTGCACGATCAGCGGTTCAGCGGCGGGCTCTATCGAGTCTTCAAGGGGCTCTTCAAGAAGATCATTCTGGCGGACATGCTGGCACTCCTGGCGGTAGACGCCGTGTTCGAGAGCCCGTCCGCATTCTCGTCGCTCGACCTCCTTCTGGTGCTCTACGCGTACTCGTTCCAAATATACAACGACTTCTCGGGCTACAGCGACATCGCGATCGGCGCTGCAATGATGCTCGGCTTCGACATTCCGGAGAACTTCGATCGGCCTTACTTGGCTCAGAACGTCCGTGAGTTCTGGCGGCGCTGGCACATCTCGCTGTCGACCTGGCTACGAGACTATCTCTACATCCCACTCGGCGGCAGCCGCGGTGGCAAGGGGCGGGTCGCCTTCAATCTGATGACCACGATGGTCCTCGGAGGGCTCTGGCACGGCGCCGCGCTGAACTTCGTGCTCTGGGGTTTCTATCACGGACTCCTTCTCGGTCTCGAACGGACGTTCGGAAGGAAAGACGAGGCGAGCTCAATGCTCATGATCGTGCGTCGTCGGATCGTCTGCTTCCATCTCGTCCTGTTCGGCTGGCTCCTCTTCCGGGTGACGAGCTGGCAGAACGCCGTCGAGTACCTCGAAGGACTGGCGCGATTCGACGCGGGGACGCAATTCCACCCGTACTTCTTCGTGATCCTGGTGCTGGCCTTCGTTCTCCACATATCGTCACAGAATCTGCTTGCGCGCGTCAGGCATGTCTTTCTGCACCTGCCCATACCGCTTCGCAGCGCGGCCTACTTGACAGGTATTCTGGTGTTCTGTGCTTTCTCTCTCGACGCTCCTTCGTTCATCTACTTCCAGTTTTGAACGTGAGACCGCGATCGGCACTGTTGTAACCGTCAACTGCAAAGACCATAAACTGACTCGGCAGTTGACAGCCGGTGCCGGATACACAGCTTCGAACCAGTGGCAGCTCATTTTTGGCCTTGGCAGATCAGACAGGGTCAACGAGTTAACTGCTGGCTGGCTGGCCGGCAGGCGAAACGCAGATCTTTTCGGACCTGGAAGCTGATCAGGAATTGCTTCTGATCGAAGGCAGCCACCGGGTTTATCGATTCGCGGCTCACGACTAGTTGCCGTATCAGGTAGTTCCCTGGTGATGTCCCTGCAATCTTTCGACACTCGGTGGCTGGAATTAGTGGGGTCGTTGGCGTCACTCGGCTGAAACTGATGAAATGACGCTGTTGTTCGAGCTCATGTGTCCGAGCTGAGATATCACGTGGGAGTATTCAAATGCAGCATCAGGCTTATGTGGAACGTTTCGTCAATCTGTTGCCCGCAGACGGGAACACATTACTGAATGTCTCATACGATCAGGCTGTAGCACGTGTGGGATCAGGCGATCCGAACCAGCTGCGGTCCATTGATGGACAGTTTGCACTCGTTCATCGCAATGGTCACATCATTCGCATGGCGAGAAGTATTGGTCGACCGATGCGATACTTTCTGGCAAAACAGGTCGCTGGTCCGTGTCTTGTCGTGGCAGAGCGAATCGACGAAATCGCCGACTGGCTGAAACAGGAAGGCCTGGCGGATCAGTTCCACCCGGCATACACGCGAATGGTCCCGGCGCATCATATCGTTGAGATCACTCTGGTTGGCTGCCCGGACCCGAATCCCGTCTACACACGATTCTTCACGCCACAGCATAACTCGCAGTCAGCTGATCTTGATGTGATCGGGTTGCACTACATCACTGCGCTCCGAAACGAAATCATGGCATGGCTGGATCAGATTCCTGCACAGGATCCCGTGGGAGTGCTGTTCAGCGCCGGAGTCGACAGCGGTGCAGTGTTTTGCACAACCTACGATTGTCTGCTGAAACGTGGTGAGTCACCGCAACGTCTCAAGGCATTCACCCTCTCGCTGGACCGACAGGGCCGTGATGCAGCTCAGGCACTCCAGTTTATGGCAGCACTTGACCTGAGCCTGTTTCTGGAGGTCGTCGATTTACCATCGTCGGCAGTTGACTATCGCGAAGCGATTCGAGTCATTGAGGACTACAAACCGCTCGACGTTCAGTCGGCCGCAATGGGACTGGCACTCTGTCGTGAGATTCGCAATCGTTATCCCGACTGGAAATGGCTGCTGGACGGCGATGGCGGAGACGAGAACCTGAAGGATTACCCTATCGAAGAAAACAGTGAACTCACAATCCGCAGTGTACTCAGTAATCTGATGCTGTACCACGAAGGCTGGGGTGTTGACGCGATTAAACATTCCCTCACATACAGCGGCGGACAGAGTCGAGGCCATGTACGAACGTGGGCTCCGGCGAAGTACTTAGGGTTTCGCGGTTTTAGTCCGTTCGCTGTCCCGAATGTCATCGAAGTTGCGGAAGGGATTCCATTCATCAAGTTGACCGACTGGCAGCATGACAAACTTTATGAACTCAAGGGTGAAGTCGTTCGACGCGGCGTCGAACAGATCACCGGGCTGACGATGCCCGTATTCGAGAAGCGTCGGTTTCAGCACGGAGCGACACAGGACGATCATTTTGTGAATTTGTTCCCGTCGGATGAACTGTCGTATCGCGACGCATTTGCCGCGATCGAGTGGTAACCACTCATGACGCTGCACTTCACCGACGAAGAGATTCTGGCCGCTCGCCCTCAGCGTAATCCTGTTGATCCGAAGCTGCCGTATCATTTCCTGGTCGAACCGGAGTTTGGGCCCGGTGGCCAGCTGCTGAACACGGCGACGATCTTTCTCACAAATCGCGAATGCCCGTTTCGCTGCCTCATGTGTGACTTGTGGAAGAACACTACTGAGACCAGCGTCCCGGTCGGAGCTGTCCCGGAGCAGATTCGGCATGCACTCGAACGGCTCCCGGCAGCCACTCAGCTCAAACTCTACAACAGCGGTAACTTTTTTGATCCAAAAGCGATTCCTCGTGAGGACCTCACTGAGATCGCAAATCTGGCGGGCAACTACGAAACACTCATCGTGGAGAACCACCCGAAATTGTGCAGCGATCAATGCGGCGAATTTCAGCAGCGATGCGGTACACAGCTGGAGGTCGCGATGGGCCTGGAAACCTCCGAGCCTGCCGTTCTGGCGACACTGAATAAGCGGATGACCGTCGATGATTTCAAACAGGCGTGTAACAGGCTGCTTAACCAGGAGATTCGGATCCGCAGCTTTGTCCTTCTGCGTCCACCGGGTGTGTCGGAAGACGAAGGTATCAAACAGGCATTGAACTCATTGCGATTCGCATTCGACTGTGGCGTTGACTGCTGTTCCATTATTCCTGTGCGGAGTGGCAACGGTATTATGGAACAGTTGCAGCGCGACGGACGATTCACGGGTCCGGCGCTCAGGTCACTGGAATTTGTGCAGCAGGAAGCTCTTACGTGGAATCGGGGTCGGGTCTTCAGTGACTTGTGGGAGATCGATCGGTTCGCTGACTGTCTGGAATGTGCCACCGAACGCATCGAGCGAATCCGGCGAATGAATCTGACTCAGCGTATTTCCAACAGCATTGCTTGTGATGCATGTGACAGGCAGAATCTGTGACGCGCTCCACTGTTGATGTCATTATTCTCGGATCGGGCTTCGGCGGGAGTCTCCTCGGACTGCTGCTCGCGAAGACTGGCCGCTCGGTGGTCACCATCGATCGGAGCAGCCACCCGCGATTCGCGATCGGAGAATCGTCCACACCGTTGGCTGATGCAGCGCTGGCAGATGTGGCGAAAGATTTTGGTGCTGATGAACTATGGCCGCTGACCCGGTACGGACTGTGGAAAGACAGACTTTGCGGTGTCACGTGTGGTCTGAAACGGGGTTTCTCTTATTTCCATCATCATCCCGGACGTGATCTGACGGGAGAAATAATTCGCGACCGTCAACTGCTTGTTACCGCCAGTGCCGATGATCGACACTCCGATACGCACTGGCTGCGGAGCGACGTTGATCAATATATTTTCGAATGTGCACACACTGCCGGAGCGATTCAATTCACCGATGCTCGATACGAACTGCGGCAGACCGACTCCGGATGGCAGGTCACCGGCAAAACCGACCGTCAGACATTTTCTGTCCTGAGTGCTTTCATAGTCGATGCCACCGGAAGATCGTCTGAACTATTAAATCACCTGCGAATTAGCGGACAGGAAAACGAAATTCAGACAAACACGTGTGCCGTGTTTGCTCATTTTGACAATGTACTGAGGAACGAGGATCTGCTTGCGCAACGAGGTTATGATACGACTGAACACCCGTACCACTGCGACGATGCAGCGGTGCATCACGTGCTGGATACAGGCTGGATGTGGCAACTTCGATTCGATGATGACTCCGTCAGTGTCGGACTGGTAATGAATGACTTGGCAGATTGGGCGTCAAAATCGGCAACCCGCATCTGGGAGGAGCAGCTTGGTCGGTTTCCGTTTCTTCGGCAGCAGTTCGAAAATTCCCGAATTGTCCGTCCCGCGGAAGGGTTGATTAAAACTCAGCGGCTTCAGCGTTTGAAAACACGGGCAGCTGGTCCCAACTGGGCTGCTCTTCCGACGGCCGTGGGGTTTATTGATCCACTTCACAGTACCGGAATCGCTCACACGGTTTACGCCGTCCGCCGAATTGCGGGAGTAATGCGAAATCACCGTGTACCGGATGCCGCCTGGTTGAAACGTTACTCGGACCAGTTGATTACAGAGCTGAAACTGATCGATCGATTGACAGCAGGTTGTTACGAGTCATTACCGAATTTCGAGCTGTGGTGTGCCTGGTCGATGCTGTACTTCGCAGCAGCAACAACGACGGAACACATCAGGGCCCGCGAAGACACCTTCGGACCGGTATTTCTGTTAGCCGGTGATGACAGATTCACCCATCTGCTGATACAGGCACAAGCCTGCCTGCGCGACCGACCACAGGAATTTACTGACTGGCTTCGCACTGCGATCGCACCCTGGAATTCTGTGGGTCTCATGAATCCGAACAATGGCAACCTGTACCATCACACCACGGCACCCGCTGACCTGATTCCGAATCCGGGTGAAATGTCGAAGGAATTTTAGTTCAGTCAAAAACACCGACACGCATGAATATAATGCCAGACAGATCACTGAATCACCTATGACAATTAATAAACAAACGCAATTCGACCCGGTCACAGAATGTGTCCTCGACCGCACAGTTTCACTCTCCGTCTACCGGACCATGCAGGTCATTCGACAGACGGAAGAACAACTCGCCCGCTGTTATCAGCGGGGCCTGATTCACGGCTCGTGCCACACTTATGTTGGTGAAGAAGCGATTGCCACGGGCGTCTGTGCTCATCTGAATCACGAGGATGTCGTATTCAGTACACACAGAGGACACGGGCATGCGCTGGCGAAAGGTGTGTCTCCGGAATCGCTCATCGCCGAACTTTTTGGTCGCGAAACCGGAGTCTCACTTGGTCGTGGAGGCAGCATGCACCTGTTTTCTCCCAGGATCGGCCTGATGGGAACCAGCGGCATCGTTGGCCCCTGTATCCTGCAGGCAATTGGCGGAGGGTATGCCTTCAAATTACTCGAAAAAGACAATGTCGCGGTCACTTTTTTCGGTGACGGTGCTGTCAACAACGGATCATTTCACGAAGGCCTGAACATGGCCAGTATCTGGCATCTGCCGGTGATTTTTGTCTGCGAAAACAATCAATTCGCCACCGAAGTGGCCTTCAGTTATTCCAGCGGGACACCACACATTGGCCGTCGCGCCGGGAACTACGGAATTCCAGGATTTGAGATCGATGGCAATGACGTCACGGCCGTCTACAAAGCCGCGGGCGCAGCGGTCGAGCGCGCTCGCAGTGGCGGCGGCCCAACCCTGATCGAATGCAGGACGTATCGCACCCGACCCCACGCGGAAGGAATGGGAGACTACACCTACCGCACCCGGGAAGACGTGACGGAATGGAAGCAACGCTGCCCGCTGCGGCGATTCGCCGCGAAGCTGCTGGAGGAAGGCACTGCAACTGAAAACGACCTGCAGGAAATTGAACAGAACACAAAGGATCTCATCCAGACAGCCAGTCAGTCCGCCGAATCTGCCGCCTACCCTGACGCGAGCACTGCTTCAAGGCATGTGTACGCTGAAGGACCAGCATTGTCGGATGCACTCACGACACCGGCAGAATCAACTCGTGAAATCACCTGGGCTGCCGGGACGCTGGAAGCTCTCGACTATGAAATGGAACAGAACCCCGAAATCTTCGTCATGGGTGAAGGCATCGGCGAACGTGGCGGCAACTTTGCCACCACGACTGGCCTGTTCGACAAATACGGAGCCGTGCGGTTATGCGATACTCCCATATGCGAACGCGGTTTCGTCGGACTCGCCTGCGGTGCCGCAATGACGGGGGCGCACCCCGTCATTGATTTCATGTTCATTGATTTCCTCAACGATGCGTTTGGCGAAGTGATCAATCAGATTGCAAAAATGCAGTATATGTCCAGCGGGCGGCTCAAGATGCCGGTACTTGTGAGAGGCTGCATCGGCATTGGCCATTCCGTGGCCACACATCATTCCGGCAGTTACCATTCCATCTATGCGCACATACCCGGCTTACGCGTCGTTATTCCGGCCACACCATATGATGCCAAAGGCATGTTCCATCATGCGATGCGATGTCAGGATCCGGTATTATTCCTGGAACATCGTGAACTGATCATGAGAAAAGGCCCCGTACCGGAAGAGGCCTATGAGGTAGAGTTTGGCAAAGCGGCCGTCGTTCGTTGTGGAAGCGATGTCACGGTGGTTGGGATTGCTCTGATGATGCACAAATCACTGGAAGCGGCCAAACAGCTTGCCACGGATGGTATTTCGGTGGAAGTCATTGATCCGCGCACCGTTTCGCCGCTGGATATCGGCACAATTCTGGCATCCGTGGCAAAAACAGGTCGTTTGCTGATTGTTGACGAAGCCTTCCAGCCCTGCAGTGTAGCATCCGAAATCTCTGCTCGAATTGGAGACCAGGGTTTCGATGAACTGGATGCCCCGGTTCGTTGTCTTAATGGTGCATTCACACCCACGCCGTACAGTCCCACACTGGAGAGTGCCGTGGTACCGAATGTCGATGACATTGTGCGGGAGATTCGATGGCTCCTTAATTGTTAGTTAATGACGAAACCGTTTGAGGATCTGTGTGTTTAATGGGTCAGCTGAATATCTGACGGATCTGATCCGGAGATCTTTCGTCTGATGGAAGTCGTCTGTAAAAAACACCACTCTCAAACAGGTCATCAAATCAGCAGACGGGATTGTGCTAATATCCCGGAACTTTGCAGCACGACCTTCGCTCCGTACGTATTGCACATGGCTCACTCTGTGAAACCCGATACCGGTTGCACAGAACACAGAAGCAGGACCTGCTGTCCAATGCACAAACGAAAAGCAAAAGGCCACTCGTGGGAAAACTCAACCTCTGCCTGAGTTCCGTCGGTTCCACCAGTGGCAAAGGACCAGTCACCAATGGCCATTGAAATCACAGTTCCGCGACTCGGCTGGAGCATGGACGAGGGCATCTTCGGCGAATGGCTGAAGAAGGACGGCGAGTTTGTCGCGGCGGGGCAACCCGTTTTTCTGCTGGAATCCGAAAAAGCACTGCAGGAAGTTGAGACGGTCGATTCGGGAATTCTTTCGATTGTTGAAAACGGTCCCACAACCGGAAACACAGTCAGGGTGGGAACTGTGATAGCGTGGCTGCTGGAAGAAGGTGAAGCACCACCAACACAGGGTAATACGGAATCGGCAGCCGGGATTAGTGGTACGACGTTCGGGAACAGCAGCTCGGCTGCTGGTTATGCGCAGTCCGTAACAATACCCGGGTCCCCGTTGCCGAATTCAGACTCCTTCTCTCGCCTCGGTTCCCAACTGTGTGGTCCCGACTTTCGTCCGTTCGCCTCACCATCGGTACGTCGCCTGGCTCGCGAACTGGGTGTTGACCTGGCGTCGTTGAATGCGGATGGCACGGTTTCGGAATACGACGTCCGTCGTGCCGCGGCGGCTGTCCACGAAGTTCAGATCGCGCCAAATGACTCACCCGTTAAAACCCGGTCCCTCCTCCCGGGTTCCGACTCACCCCCCAGGCGGAATGCAGACCCATCATTGCTGAAAATATCCCCACGAGCTGCTCGTACTGCAAAACGACTGAACGTCGACTGGACAACATTAAAGGGCAGTGGGCGAAATGGTCGAATCCGGGAACAGGATATTTTGGCGGTATCAGAAGGAAACCGTCTTCCGACAGGCACCATCCGTCAGGCATCACCAGTCCGAAGTCTGATTGCTGAGCGTGTGGCCTGGAGCTCCAGGTCGACAGTACCCGTGACACTGACCACGACCGTCCAGATAGACGGACTGTTTTATGACCGAGCGCGGCGCAAGCGCAACCTCGCTGTGGAAGCTGTTGTTCCCGCCCTTCACGACTATCTTATTGTCGCTGTCGCCCAAACCCTCGTGGAACATCCGGCCCTCAACAGTCGCTGGCTGAATGGTGAAATCCTTCAGCCGGACGGCATTCATATCGGAATTGCCGTCGACACGAAGAATGGACTAATTGTTCCGGTTGTCCGCGATGTCGGTCACAAAAGCCTTGAGGACATTGCCGCAGCATCGGCCAGCCTGATCGCTCGCGCCAGAGAGGGAAAACTGACCACAGCCGAGTGCGCTGACGGGACCTTCACGATATCGAATCTTGGCTCATTCGGCATCGATGCCTTTACGCCAATCATCAATGGTGGTCAATGTGCCATCCTTGGCGCAGGGGCCACACGGAAGACACCAATGCCTTCCGATGACTGCAGCCTGACATGGTCGCAACAGATGACATTGAACCTGACCTTTGACCATCAGGTCACGGACGGTGCGCCGGCCGCCAGATTTTTGCAGCAGCTCTGCAGCACGATCCAGAATTCCGGCAACGGACCATAACTCGAAACCAGACTCGACCGTGCTGAGCAGAAGCTGTTCGCCGTAGCTTTTGACCCTCTGACGGCAGGCGAGAACATTGCGTGCGAACGTCAGTCAGTGGCATGATTTGAATCGTTCGCGCAGCAAAGCTACATTGCACTGTGATGGTTTCGCGCTTGACTGACCAGAACCTCATCCGGCGAACGAGAGTGGTCATTTGTTGATTATCCAATACCCAAGAGCTTCCGACTCGTGCGGACAGCAGACAATCGTGAGCTGACTCGGCCGGAACTGAACCACTCAATGCGCATTCGCACGTTCATCCTCATCATCGCCGTCGCATCTGTATTCGCAACTGCAAGCGGATGCCGACAGGAAACACAACAGCAAGCGAAACCGGAAGAACCGGACTGGGCCCGCCTGATCGAACGGAAGTTACTGGCCGTCGGTTTGCTGGAGAACCTACCCAATGATGTGGCGAGCGATGGCACGGAGTGTGTGGCCGCACTGACCGACCTGGTGGCAGCCTTGCCGACAGAAGCACTGGGGCCGCGGAATCTCGCGATCGTGCAGTTGCTGATTCTCGACGAGCTCGTTTCCAAACAAAAACTTGAGAATGCGCAGGCAGCGTTCCTTGATGCCGAAGACGCGGTCGAAATGGCGCGTACATGTGAAGGAAATCACTTGGTAGTCCGGATGCTGGCGGCGCAACTTGTGAAACTCGGCTTCACGGCCAAACTGATCGAGGATCCACAGCAAGTCATCGACGCGTTTTCCGCGGCGACTGAGATTTCACCCGACGATCCGCTCGTGTGGAGTGAGTTTTACAGCGCTACTCGTGATTTCTTTGATGAGACCTCGCAGACAGCGAGCCGGAATGCCCTCCGGCGAGCCTGGGAACTTCGCCCGGAGAACCTCGTTCTGTTGATGGAATGGTTGATGACACAGGCAGAGACTCGGGATCCAACGATCGTTCAGACACTCACAACAGCGAATAACATCCTGCAGCCGCTGGCCCCGTCAATTGAGCAACATGGTGTCAAATTGAATGTTGCCATTGATGCGGCGATCCAGTCGGCGGCAGAAGATGCGTGGGCGACGGTGCTCGCCAATGTCCGACCACTGGTCTTTGTCGTGCGTCCCGACCCGGCCTACCAGCTCGACCGGCCGCGACTTCAGCGGCACCTGCTGGAGTATGTGATTCACGATTTCAGCTCCGAGTTCTACGAGCGTGCAAAGCTGTCAGAGCCAGTGCCACCGGTAGAACTGCCTGTGCGATTCGTTGCCTTACCCGACGGAACACAGCCGGCTGCAGACTTAGTGGTGAGGAATGCGCTGCTCGCCGACTACGACCTTGATGGTCGGGTCGATGTGGTTCTGCTGACCGAAGAGCAGGTCAAAATTTTTACACAGCAATCGAGCGGTGACAGCTGGCAGGTCCTGATCGAATTCACGGTTGGTTCAGTCATGGACCGGCTGCTCGCAGTCGATCTGGATCAAGATTACGACCTTGATCTCGTCGTGTCGGGCACAACCGGTATGAAGGTGATCAACAATCAGCGTGACGGTGAACAGTTATCATTAATCGCGATGCCACAGGTTGCTGCTCTTGAGCAGTTAGTCGATGTTCGTTCCATTACCGTCGCCGATCTGGAACATGATGGCGATTTGGATCTGGTTGTCTCCAGTAGCACAGGCCTCTCACTGTGGTCGAATCATGGGAACTTCGAATTCATCGACGTGAGCGAGCAGTCGACACGGCCTCCGCCCGAGATGGTGGTTTCAGCCGTCGTGCCGGTAGACTGGAATCAGGATGTAGCAGTCGATCTGGTGATCGCGGGAGTGCCATCTGCGGAAGCCGGTGTACTGGAGAACGTGTTCCATAATCGATTTCGCTGGCGGTCGTTCGAGCTTCCGCCAGTCGACATCGGTGATGCCCGTGCGTTCCTGGTGGAGGACGTAGACGGAAACATGTCCAGAGACCTGTTGGTCGGCGGAGCCAAAGGAATCACATTAATGCGGACGGAGATCGCCCCGACCGGACGTGTCCGGTTTCTTCCAGCGGAATCGGTCAGTCATTCGCCGACCACCGGTCTGAAGAGTTGGGACTATGACAACGACGGCTATCTGGATATCGTCGCCTGGGGAACGGACGGTTTAGGCATCTATCACGCAGAAGCAGAAGGACAATATCGTCAAATGAGTGACATGTTCGCCCACACGCCGGATTCGGTTCAGGCGTGCGATACTGGCGATGTCGATCAGGACGGGGACCTGGATCTGCTTCTTGTCGAAGGTGATCGTGTTCGTGTGTACATCAACGAGGGAGGCAACGCCAACCACTGGATCGATGTTACTCTCCGGGCCGAATCGGATCCAAAACAGCCGAATCAGCGCACGAACAGCTATGGCATTGGCAGTTTGCTCGAAGTGAAGACCGGGGTGATCTATCAATCTCAGGTCGTAACGGGTCAATCGACACATTTTGGTATCGGGCAGCGTAAACAGGCAGATCTTTTGCGGGTGTTGTTTACCAATGGGATTCCGCAGAATGATTTCAGTCCGGCCGCCGGTCAACACGTCGAGGTCCTCCAGCGTATCCTTAAGGGTTCGTGCCCGTATCTGTATACGTGGACGGGCGAGCGATATGAATTCTTCACCGACTGTCTCTGGGCAGCACCCATTGGTTTGCAGTTTGCCGAAGGGGTCCTCGCAGTGCCTCGCGACTGGGAGTACCTCTTGATTCCCGGTGATCGGCTGATGGAACGAGACGGGGAGTATCATCTGCAAATGACGGAGGAGTTGTGGGAGGCAGCCTATTTCGATCAGGTGCAGTTAATCGCCGTCGACCATCCGGCCGATGTCCAGATTTACTCCAACGAAAAGGTCGGTCCTGCAGAGATCGCCGCATTCAGGATTCACACGGTCCGAAATAAACAGACTCCGGTCGCGGCGTACGATCAACACCACCGAGACGTACTGCTGCGGATCGCAAATCGCGATGATATGTATCTCCGGGCCTTTGATCACCGTTTCGCTCAAGGGTTGACCGAAGAGCAGGTCATTGAACTGGACTTCGGAGTATGGGATGAACCCGACAGATTCACACTGTTTCTCACCGGCTGGGTGTTCCCGACCGATACGTCACTGAATGTGGCGATTTCACAAAACCCGTTGATGCCCGCTTCCCAACCGCCATCGTTGTGGGTGCCGGATGCGAAGGGTGAATGGAAACTGGCGATGCCATATACGGGCTTTCCTGGGGGCAAAACCAAAACGATTGCAGTCGATTTGCCGGCGGAACTGTTTTCAAACGGTGACTACCGGGTTCGGTTGGTCACCAACATGGAGCTTTACTGGGACGAGGTATTCTTTACTGTGGATGAACCACCCACGGATCACCGGTTAACAAATATGCCACCGGTGTCAGCTGAGCTGCATTATCGCGGCTTCTCGAGGAGGATCGAGCATCCTGAAAACGGTCCGGAATCCTACGACTATGAAGACGTTTCGGTTGAGCCCCGCTGGCCGCCGATGCGCGGCCGGTTCACGCGTTATGGCGACGTCACCGAACTCGTTCGTGATTCGGACGACTTACTCGTCGTCCTCGGAGCGGGCGACGAAATGACACTGCGGTTCCGAGTGCCGGAAGACCTTCCGCCAGACGGATGGACGCGAGATTTCCTCTTGTACAACGTCGGCTGGGACAAAGATGCAGACCTCAACACCGTCCTCGGCCAAACGGTTGAACCGTTACCGTTTCGAGCAATGCATCGATATCCATACCCTCCTTCGATCACGTGGCCCGACACCCCCCGCCATCGCCGGTATCTGCGGACCTGGCAGACTCGTGAACAAAATCGAGGACGCTTTTGGAGACAGGTTCACGATGCTGCAAGTCATCTGAATGAATCCAGTCAAAAACTGATGAAGTTGGGGGTAAAAAACGATTCAAACGGTAGTCTGAAGCATGTTGCACGAACGCATCGCTAAGACAGTCACGGTCGGCTGACCGCTGGCAGATCTTCCTAGCTGCGGATATCGGCAGAGTTGTTGCTAAAAGGTGGCACCATGGGTTTTGGTCGGTTCCACGGACATATGCGTGTGAGTTTCCAGCTTGTCGTAAGCATCGGCATATTTGGCTGCGTGGCCACCGCTGACGAATTGAGCTACCTGCTGTCACCCGCAGTGACACCGAATGGCGATCTTTACGTCGCCGACCGCAACCTGCCTGGGATTTGGAAGATTGTCGATGGAAAACTCAAACCGTTTTTTAAGGGATCGAAGAAATTTCGGACACCACTGAATGCTGTCCGCTGCCTGGTAATTGACGAAAAAGGGAATCTGTTGGCGGGCGATACGTCGACGCGACAGGTTTACCGCTTTGGTGATTCTGCGAAACCGGATCCGCTCCTCGCAAACCCCACCGGTCTCGGGATCCCCATGAGCATTGCCGTGGATAAGAACGGAACAATATTTGTTGCTGATTTAGAAACGCATCGCATCTGGAAAGTCCCCTCCGCCGGCGGAGAACCGGTCGAGTTCGTCACCGTCCCGGCCCCCAGAGGTCTCGCAATCGACGATAGCGGCCGATTGTGGGTCGTCTCACACGGGAAAGACCAACTGCTGCGAATTTCCGCAGACGGAAAGCTGGAACCGGTCGTCCGGGATCGTCCGTTCCGTTTCCCACACAATGTCGTCATTGATCAACAGCACGTCGCCTATGTAAGTGATGGTTACGCCAAGACGATCTGGAAGGTTAATGACTTGGGAGAAACCCAGGCATGGATTACCGGTGAACCACTGGTTAATCCGGTTGGACTGGCCTGGAGTGGTGAAAATCTTATCATCGTCGACCCGCAGGCTCGGGCGGTCTTTGAAGCCGACAAGGACGGCAAGTTAACGACAGTCCTGTCGGCCGCGGATTGACGGTCATCTCACTGCCCATTCTAATGTTGAAAGCCATTCCTCGGACCCCATGAGGCGAAACAGTGTCGTTCAAGGGTGCTGACTCATCTGTCCATCATCGCCAGTCGCCTAGCTACGTTCCCGCTTTGGGTCCGCGCAACAAAAAACTGTTGTTGTTTGTCTTCGCGCTGATTGCGTTGTTGGGAGCGAATTCCGGGTATCTGGTGAGCATCACCGCTTTGGAGCAGTTCACCGGCCGCACTTACCAGAACTACTTCTCACTGTGCATGTTTCTGGGTCATCTCATCCTCGGTCTGGTGTTGATCCTTCCGTTTGTTGTGTTCGGAGTAGTGCATCTGTTTTATGCCCGCAAACGCCGAAATCGACGTGCGGTACGGATCGGTTACGCACTGTTCGTCGTGTCGTTGCTGCTGCTGATCACTGGCGTCCTGCTGATCCGCGTCGGTGGCTTCGATTTGAAGCAGCCGGCCGTACGGAGTACCGTTTACTGGTTACATGTGGCCACCCCGCTTGCCGCTGCGTGGCTTTACTGGCTGCATCGACTCGCCGGACCACGCATCAAGTGGCGGATTGGTCTGAGCTATGCAGTGTCGGTTGCCGTACTTGTGCTGATGATGGTTGTTTTGCACTCTCAGGACCCGCGTGAATGGAACGTCGTCGGCCCTGAGGAAGGAACCAAGTACTTTGAGCCGTCACTCGCACGTACCGCGAGTGGCAATTTCATCCCGCAAGAATCGTTGATGATGGACGATTATTGTCGGAAATGTCATGCCGACGTCCACGCCCGTTGGTCTGACAGCGTACATCGATTCAGTTCATTCAATAATCCCCCATACCTGGCCAGTGTGAACGAGACACGCAACATGTCTCTCAAGCGGGATGGAAATGTTCGAGCCTCGCGGTGGTGTGCCGGCTGTCATGACCCGGTCCCTTTTTTCAGCGGGGCTTTCGACGATCCCGAATTTGATGTCCTGCACAATCCAACATCCCAGGCAGGAATTACCTGCACCGTCTGCCATGCGATCACCAACGTCAACAGCAACCGGGGGAATGCTGACTTTACCATCGAGGAACCTCTCCATTATCCGTTCGCCTACAGTGAGAATTGGCTCTTGCAGTGGATTAATCAACAGCTCGTCAAAGCCAAACCGTCGTTACACAAGCAAACCTTCCTGAAGCCGCTGCATGATACGAGTGAGTTTTGTTCGACGTGTCACAAGGTACATCTTCCTTATGAGCTGACTCACTACAAAGAGTTTTTACGAGGGCAGAATCATTACGATTCGTTCCTGCTGAGCGGCCTGGGACATGGTGCCCGGAGTTTTTACTACCCGCCCACCGCGGAAGAAAACTGCAACCGCTGTCACATGCCGCTGCAAACATCGAATGATTTCGGTGCCCGGGACTTCGATGAATCAGGACACCTCAAAGTCCACGATCATCTGTTTCCGGGTGCCAACACCGGTATCGCATGGCTGCGAAAACGTGATGAGATCGTCGACGCGCATCGCGAGTTCCTTGAAGGAACAATGCGAGTCGAACTGTTTGCAGTGAGAGCGGGTGGCACGATCAGTGGACAACTCCACGCACCGGTACGTCCACAGCTTCCGACCCTTAAACCGGGAGAACAATACCTTCTGGACACCGTGATTCGTACGCTGAAACTGGGACACCTGTTTACGCAGGGGACGGTTGACTCGAATGAGGTCTGGCTCGACGTGACCGTCACCAGTGGTGGCCGGGTAATCGGACGCAGCGGAGCCATCGACGGGGAACATCAGAATCGCGTCGATCCCTGGGCTCATTTTGTCAATGTCTTTATGCTCGATCGGCAAGGCAACCGGATCAATCGCCGGAACCCGCAGGACATCTTTGTGCCGCTGTATAACCATCAAATTCCGCCCGGAGCGGGACAAACGGTACACTACCTGCTCCAGCTACCGGATGAACTCGAAGCTCCGGTGACAGTGCGGATACAGTTGAAGTACCGCAAGTTCGATACCGAGTATATGGACTTTGTCGACCGCAGTATGGAACAAATGAAAACGCCGCTGCGAGGGCATCGCCAGGGTCAGCCGTATCGAAATGAACTGCCAGTCATAACTCTGGCCGAAGACACAGTCACGTTTCCTGTGGCAGGCATCGAGGTGGACATCAAACCTACGACATCGGACATCCCCACATGGCAGCGGTGGAACGATTACGGCATCGGGATGTTGCTCAAAGGCAAAGCTGAGCTGCGACAGGCCGCCGATGCTTTCACTGAAGTAGAGAAACTGGACCGCTTCGACGGTCCGCTCAATGTGGCCCGTGTGCTGGAACGTGAAGGTCGATTGGATGAGGCGGTCGCTGCACTTCGTCGCGCCGACGCCTATCGGAGTGAGCCGGACTTTCCCCGCTGGACATGGGCCTGGCTCAGCGGCGTTGTCAATCGGCAGCAGGGACACCTGGAGCAGGCGCAGACTGACTTCACCAGTGTCTTAACGGACATTACTCCGGAGATGCAGCACCGCGGATTTGATTTCAGCAGGGACTACGTTGTCATCAATCAGTTGGGTATGACGCTGTTCGACCGTGGTAAGGCGATGAACAGAAGGAATTTTGAAAATCAGGCACGTGAGTTTTTCCTTAAGGCGGTCAAACAATTTGAGTGGACACTGACGATCGATGCGGAAAATGTTGCCGCGCACTTCAACCTTCAGCAGTTGTACGGGTTGCTGGATGACAAAGAAAAATCTACCCGGCACGCAGAATTTCACTCCCGATACAAAATGGACGACACGGCCAGGGGACAAGCCGTCCGATTGGCCCGCGAACGGTATCCCGCTGCTGATTTCGCCGCTGAGGATCTTGTGATTTACACGCTGCATCGTCCAGGAGCGACTGGACTGAATCATTAATGTTAGAATCAATCGACGTTTCCGGTCAGCATGAGAGTGCGGCGTTGAATTAATCGACAGTTAACTCTGGACAGATTCTTGAGTACGAGTAAACAATCTCCCGAGCTGATACCAGATACTTCGGAAGGCGATGACGCCATTATCGGGCGGGCGCTCAGGTGGTCACTGTTGGTTATTCTGGTTGTGCTCGGTGTGGGCACCGCCATTGTCTACCGACTGACGCGGCCAGTACCGCCACCAGTCCTCAAGAACACACCACTCTCACCGCCGAGCCGCCGTCAACCCTCGAAAATTCAACTGCCTCAGCTTCCGTGGACCGACGTCACGCAGTCTGCCGGCATCTTGTTCAAGCATGAGAACGGTGCCTCGGGTGACAAGCTGCTTCCCGAAACAATGGGCGGCGGATGTGCCTTCTTCGACTACGATGGTGACGGTGATCAGGACATCCTGCTGGTGAATTCGAAGCGATGGCCCTGGGACCCGGAACCGGAACAACCCGCCACGATGGGCCTGTTCCGAAACGACGGAACCGGACGATTTACCGATATCACCGACGGCTCGGGACTGGACGTCTCTTTGTATGGGATGGGTGTTGCGACCGGAGACTTCGACAATGACAGTCACGTGGATGTGTTTCTCTCGGCCCTCGGACCGAACCGGCTGTTTCGCAATATGGAAGGCAGCGGCCAATTTGAGGATGTTACCGAAGCGGCCTCCATCTCCGGAGATAAAAATCAGTGGAGCACCAGTTGCGGCTGGCTGGACTACGACGGTGACGGTGATCTCGACCTGTTCGTTGCCAACTATTTGCAATGGACGAAAGACTTTGACCTGGCACAGAACTTTAGGCTGACCGGTGAAGACCGAGCGTACGGACGTCCGCAGGCATTCGAAGGAACCTACCCCTATCTGTATCGCAATGATAGCAATGGATCATTTACCGACGTGTCGGCAACTGCCGGTGTACGCGTCAATGATCCGTCAACGGGTGTGCCGCTTGCAAAGGCGCTGGGTGTGACGTTTGCAGACTTTGACATTGACGGTTGGATCGACATCGTCGTGGCCAACGACACCGTGCGGAACTTTCTGTTCCAGAATCAGGGGAACGGTACATTCGTGGAAATCGGCCGGCCGGCCGGGGTTGCGTTCGACATGGATGGCAATGCCAGGGGTGCCATGGGGATCGATTCCGCCCCGTTCCGCAACAACGATGCAATGGGGATTGCCATTGGCAACTTCTCGAACGAGATGACAGCCCTGTACGTGACATACAGCGACACCCTGCAGTTCACAGACGAAGCTGTGTCGAACGGACTGGGACCGCAAACACGGCTGGAACTGTCGTTTGGTGTCTTCTTCTTCGATTGTGACTTAGATGGCCGACTGGACCTGTTTGCCGCGAATGGTCATCTGGAAGAAGACATCAATACGATCCAGCCAAGTCAGCATTACGAGCAGTCTCCGCAACTCTTCTGGAACTGCGGTGCGGTACAGAGCACGGAGTTTGTACCATTCCCGGCTTCCAATAGTGGTGAAGATTTCACCCGTCCACTGGTCGGCCGCGGCGCAAGCTTCGCCGACATCGACAATGACGGTGATCTGGATCTGCTCATCGCCACAACCGGCCAGCCGGCCCGGCTGTTACGTAACGATCAGCAGTCGGGCCATCATTGGCTGAGAGTCAAATTGAATGGATCGACAGTCAATCGCGACGCCATTGGCGCCTGGATTGAAGTCCAGGCCTCGGATCAGGTTTTCAATCGTCAAGTCATGCCGACACGCAGTTACGTGTCGCAGGTGGAATTACCTGTCACATTTGGACTGGGCTCTTCCACGCGCGTTGACCAAATCACGGTTCGCTGGCCGGACGGTACAACTCAATCAATTGCAGACGTTGCAGCGGACCAGACGCTGCAGATCAAACAGGATCATTAGCAGACCGTGCTGCTGAAATCGATTCGGGTTGCAGCAGGAATAGTTCAAAACCGTGCTCGTGCGCTGAAACCAGAGTCCCGCTCTCAAAAACCACGTCTTATCAGCTGAGCTTCACAGGCACGTACAATTCCATATTGACGATGTGATGGCTCTTCATGGGTCATTGTTTTACACAAACGCCGGTTTGAGGGCGGGTGGCGCCTTATGATACTCACCGTCCTTCATGATCATCAGCAGATTGTCGCGATCCTGCAGCAGCGTGATGTCCTTGACCGGATCACCATCGATCAGCAGCAGATCAGCAAGGTAGCCTTTCCTGACCAGCCCCAGTTCGTCACCCAAGTTCATGATCTGACCACCGAACTGAGTGGCCGCCCGCAGCACTTCGTTGCTGGTGTAACCGAAGAGGTTAACGAAGTGCTCTAAATCCCGGGCGTTGGTTCCGTTGGGGTTCCAGGCAAAGCCGTAGTCACCGCCTGGCAAAACGCGTATGCCCCGCCTTCGCATTTCCTGGTGAACCGCCTGACTGCGTTCCATCATGGGAATCAGGCCCATACGCTCCACAACCTTTGGCGTAATGCCCCAGTCGCTGGCCTCATACGACGTTGCAAAGATAACACCGATCGCGGGGGCGAGGAAGATTTCGTCCTTGACTGCCTCCAGCATGTCAATGGTTTCTGTGGAAGCGTAGTCGCAGTGGTAAATGACGCGGAATTTATACTTTAGAGCCAGTTGGATCGCCCGGTCCGCCCGAGCGTGGCAGGACAACCAGCAACCACGGTCGTGGGCCTCCTCTGAAGCAGCGGCCACTTCGGCTTCACTGTAAGAGCACATTTCTCCAAATCCCGGTCGGACGAAATGATCACCCGAAAGATTGATCTTGATGGTATCTACCCCCTCACGGCTCATGAAACGCACCGCCTTCCGTACTTCATCGGCTCCGTCGGCAATGATTTCACAACCCTGGTGATACATGTGCGTTTGCCGCTCGTCACTGACACCACCCGTAGACGTAATCTCAGGTGAAGCCGCCCGGAGGCGAGGACCGGGAATGCGACCGGAATCTATCTCATTCCGAATGACGACCTCACTGCGTGGTTTCGCCGATGCCGCCGAATAGACACTTGTAAAGCCGCTGTCCAGCAGCAGCTTCGCATTGTGCATGGTTTTGAGGATATGCTCTTCGGGCGGAGTGTCGCCCAGGTCTTTTAGTACTGCGACATCGGTGAAAGTGATGTGTCCGTGAGCTTCGACGAGCCCGGGCATCAGACAGGCGCCGTTGCCATCAACAAGCTCGACACCATTTGCCCGGGTGATCTGATTCCTCCCATCAGTAACTTCCTTAATTCGGTTGCCTTCGACCATCACCTCCCCAGGGAAAGGATCGCTTCCCGACCCGTCGAAGATCATAATGTTATTAAATATCGTTGCGCTCACTTCTTCCTCCCATGATATGTCGTCTTTGCTGTGTCGTGGTTTCCAAACCGGATTGATCTGACTGCTTCAGTTCCATTGATATTGAACCTCAATGCTGTAGTCAATCATGGGACAACTGCCATCGTGGACAGACAAGAAACTTTATCAACGTTAGATTTGGATACCGCGGAGAGATGATCCATGCTTCATTGCTGTCTGTCTGCTGTGTTGATTGCTGGCCAATGAGCACAAGTCTGTGAGTCGTACGGGTTGCTTTGTTCTGTCGGTTGCTTTTCAATTGGCGTCTCCCGGGAACTCGCGTACCCTTAGCAGCAGGGTTATGGTGTAACTTGACTTGAACGCAAAAGAGGCAGTCGTGCACATAACGAAGGAGCTTAGTCGCAGCGGTGTGTCTCGGCGCACAGTACTGCAGGTCGGGGCCGCCAGCGGTGTGTCGTGCGTGTTTGGTGAACCAGCATTCAGTGATCTGCCGACCGACCAGGTACATCCCGGGGTCACTGCGAAGTCCATCATCTTTCTCTCGCTTTACGGGGGGCCTCCGCACCAGGACACATATGACTTAAAAATGGACGCACCGGCCGATATTCGTGGAGAATTCAGGCCCATCTCCACAACCCTGCCTGGATTTCAGGTGAGCGAGCACATGCCCAAACTTTCGAAGCTGGCGCATTTGTACTCGGTCGTTCGGTCTGTCACGCACAAAGACAACGGTCACGAGTCCGCTTTTTACGCACTGATGACCGGATGGCCCCATCCGCAGCCCAACACAAACCCGCGGCCCGAACCCCAGGATTATCCCTGCTACGGTTCCCTTTTAAGTTACCTGAAAACACCGTCGTTATCGGTACCGGGTTTTGTGCTGGCAGGTGGTGTGACTGCAACCGGAATTGGTCAGACCGCCGGGAGTCTGGGAAGTGGCTGGGCTCCTTATCTGGTCAAACAGGATGCAAACGAACCCGAGTTCCACATCGGTGATTTGACTCTCCCCAGTTGCATGTCAAAACAACGGTTGCTTGGTCGCCGTGATCTTCTGAGTCAGATGAATGACTCATCACAATGGCATGATCATGGGGTAAATCGTGAATTTTCACAGCAACAGCAACGAGCGTTTGATATGCTCACCTCGTCGTCAATGCGAAATGCGTTTGCTGTCGAAACCGAGACGCCGAAAACCCGGAAAGCGTATGGAGATCACCCTTTCGGTCAGAATCTACTGCTGGCTCGGCGGTTGGTTGAGGCGGGTGTTCCCATTGTTCAGGTGAACTGGAGAAATCGTGGCGACGGCGGACTTGATACCCACAGCAACAATTTCAATATGTGCAAGGGGTATCTGCTGCCCAAACTGGACGGCTGTCTCTCCGCACTGCTGATTGACCTGGAAGAGAGCGGTTTGCTGGATCAGACATTGGTCATCGCGGCTGGCGAATTCGGACGTACGCCGAAGATCAATCGAGATGCGGGACGCGATCACTGGGCTGGCTGTAACTCAATCCTGCTCGCCGGCGGCGGTATCAAACGCGGATTCATTTACGGGACGTCAGATCGGATCGGTGCCTACCCGGCAACGGATGCCGTGGGTCCGTGGGACATTTACGCAACTTTGCTTCATTGTTTTGGTGTTAATCCGGCGGGATCGATTCAGGATCGCCTTGGTCGTCCGGTTCCCATTACGCACGGAACTCCGATCACAGACATATTGGCCTGAACTCCAGGTTCTCGCACCTGTTTTCAACGGATCATTTAATGCCCCCACAGTCTACCTCATCTGTGCTTCGAGTCAGGCAACGCACTCACGGGAAAGACGGGAGTGATTTGATATTTATTTTTGGTGGTGAGTTCACCATGGGCAGCGACGACTATTCGGATGAAAGACCACCCCACCGTGTACAACTCGACTCATTTTGGATCGGCCGAACTGAGATTACGAACAGGATGTACCGTCAGTTTCAGGTAGAAACGAATCATCGTCCTTCGGACTTCGCGAACGACAAACTTTACGACGCCGATGATCAACCGATCGTGGGCGTCGACTACTCTGATGCGTCAGCCTATTGTGAGTGGGCAGACGGGAGATTGCCGACCGAGGCGGAATGGGAGTACGCTGCGCGTGGCACGGACAATCGGACATATCCCTGGGGGAATGAGAAACCCGATGCCGATCGAGCGGTGTACGGTCTTGTTTATGGTAAGGGAGGCCGCGCAATTGCTGTCGGAACTGCTCCGGGAGACGTAAGTCTTTTCGGCGTGAGGAATATGGCGGGTAACGTCCTGGAGTGGTGTTCCGACTGGGCTGCCCCGTACAAGCCGAACTCGGCTGATCCTGTCCATAACCCGCAAGGTGCTGTACAGGGAAATCGCAGAATCATGAGGGGAGGCTGCTGGTTCTACCAGGAAACATCGCTTCGGGCAACTGCGCGATTTTTTACTGTGCCGCATCAAAAGGTGAGCTTCGGAGGATTTCGTCTTGTCGTCGACAAAGATGCGTACGACGACACAGCCTGACCAGTCAGGCGGACGTCGATATTGCTGGCGACAAGCCCTACAGCACCCGTTCCATCCGAGACTCGCTGACGCGCAACCCGGATTGATTCGTGTCCGGCATCGACTTGATAAATCTGTTGGGTTTTGCGGATGGCAGGATCGGACTCAGCGACAAACTCTAAACAACCTCTTCCGCTACAGAACCATCAAGAATCTGCTGGTGGAGGTTGTACATCTGAGCGTACATCCCGTCGGAAACAACCAATTCTCTGTGTGTGCCGCTTGCCACCAGTTTCGGCAATGGCTCGTGAACCTGCTCGATGAAGAACGCGAGTTCAAAACCAAACACGGTACAGAATGATATTTGTCAGGACGATCGTGAGCGAGTGACACTCTGAGGCTTACCAGATCTCAAAATGTTCGGTTTACCGGAAGTCGTTCTGGCAGCGGTTCGGCGATTGGAAAATCATTTTCGTCGATGATTAAGATATTTACGCTTCCTCCTTCGAACTGCGGCGTGAGCGCGTCGGTCTCCAACACTATTTCAACCAGATCAAAGGCTTCGTCTCCGGTAAATCCGGCGTCCACTAATTGAAACGACAGGTCCACGTATATAATCGCCGACTGCCCGCCGGGGCTCCCGTTGATGTCAGGGCAGTCGTCGGATGATGACACTGTCAAAGCACAACCGATAACTACCCAAAATCCTTCAGCAGCCAAAAAGCCAAGTGACGACCTATAGGTTCCGCAAAAGGAGGATTAAGGAAAGTAGCCGGATCTGCCTGGTTTCCCGATAAAGCCGAGCCTGCTGCTGGTGGAAACGGAAGACCGGCCACTGACCTCCACCTCATCGGCACCCGGATCACCGACGCGGGCGTCGCCGAATTGTCAGATCGCACACATCGCGCCGCTAAATCAATGACTGACCTCACAACCGAACAGCTGCAAACCATGCAGGCCAAAGCTGACAGCACACTCGACGTGATCATCGAAAGTCGGGAAGGCAGCACCGAACTGCAAGCTGCAGTTCGGTGCGTCATGCAGGCCAGTGATGATGCACTGTCAACGTTTCAGCGACTGGCTGCTGGGGAATCGGCTGTGACGAATCAGCAGCTGTTCACAGTCGCAAAGCTTCCCGTGCCAAACCCTCTTCGTAACGACTCGCGCGCAAGCCGATTCCCAAAGTCGTAAATCAGTAACCTGTTACAAAAGTTCGAGTCCTTCACAGTGGCTTGGAGGTAACCAACCATCCTCGAACTTTTCCGGACGGAGTTAACCGCAGGCGCAACATTAATCCCCACAGTGGCGAGAACTCGCATACAAAACTCCAGAATGTCGTGGCAATCAGCACGGATTAACTATTGGTTTCCGGATCATCCTGCAGGATGCCAAAAATGCGCTTTGTTGCAGACAATTCAAGACCGCGCATAGGACGTTTTTCATAACGGTCGGACTTTTGTAAACGGCGGCAATAACGGAATAAGTAATGCACGCGATTTTGGTTGATGGCGATGAGCTGGTCTGGGAGAAGGTGCAAGCGCCAACCCTCGGCCCTGGTGAAGTCCGTATTGATGTTCATGCCAGTGCTGTGAACCGAGCCGACCTGGCCCAGCGCAGTGGTAGCTATCCACCACCACCGGGCGCCAGTCCCATACTTGGCCTGGAGTGCGCAGGCGTGGTAACGGAGATCAGCGAGGGCGTCAGCCGGGTGCAGGTTGGCGATTCTGTCTGCGCTTTGCTGGCTGGTGGTGGTTACGCCGAACAAGTGGTTGTGGCGGCCGGTCAGGTGCTGCCGATTCCGGCGGGATTCAGTTTTCAGCAGGCTGCGGCCGTACCGGAAGTGTTTGCGACGGCCTATCTGAATCTTTTCATGGAAGCTGGTCTCAAGCGCAGTGAGCGGGTGTTACTACATGCTGGTGCCAGCGGTGTTGGCACGGCAGGTATTCAGCTGTGTAAAGCATTTGGCAATCCCTGTTACGTGACGGTGGGGAGCGCTGCCAAACTAGCGGCCTGTGTCGAGTTGGGTGCCCGTGGCGGTAGCAATCGCCACGACGGACCCTTTACGGAACAGGTTGTGGCGTGGACCGAGGACTCCGGATTTGATGTGATTCTGGACCCTGTGGGCGGTGCCTATTTGCCGGACAACCTCAAAAGCCTGGGCCCGGACGGTCGCCTGGTGGTGATCGGTCTCATGGGCGGGATTGCCGCCGAACTGAACCTGGGATTGATGATGATGAAACGTTTGCGAGTGATCGGCTCCACTTTGCGGGCGCGCCCGGTCGCTGCTAAAGCTGCCGTGATGGACGCGTTGCATGGCTCGGTCTGGCCGCTGCTGGAAAGTGGGAAGATCGTGCCAGTCATCGACTGCAGTTTTCCAATCGTCGAAGTGGAGGCCGCCCACGCCCATATGGCGGCGGATGCAAATATCGGTAAGCTGATACTCCAAATTCAGTAGTGCCAGATCAGGGCGGCGTGAACGAATTCCGAGACTAATTTCGAGACCGATACAGCCTTGAGTCGAGCAGATGCCGAGCGCCGCGACGGGCTCTGGCTGCGCGAACCTGCTCGGCCTGACGCACCGAACGTATTTGTCTCTGATCCAAAAACTGCGTCGGTGGCGCACATGACATGCACATTGCCGATGTGCACTTATCTGCGGCGGTGAGGACAGCCGACACAGGCTGCGCGGCTCGGGAATTCGGACAAATCCAATGACAGTCCCAACAACCCGTGGCAAATGAGACACGCCAACGAACCACCCAATTCTCGGACTAACGTCGGGACGCCTCCGCTATCACCGTTTTGCCACAAAATGGACACGCTGCCCAGGCCACCACCACACATAGCACCAACAACACGCCGGGTGGAATCATCTCACCTGCCCCTTCACCGATCTTCGCATGGCTGTAGATCGCGCCGATCATTGTACAGATCAGCAGCGAGGCGCCCCAGAATCGCAGTATCCGAATCATGATCGCGATGCCGGAGCCGACTTCAATCGCGCCGGTAAGGTACATGAACCAAAGCGGGTAGTTGAACTCCTGAAACCGCTTCACGGCCTCGTCGACACCGGCCAGCTTCATCGTACCGGATGCGATGAACGCAAGCCCCAAAAGCACGGCAAGCACCCTTCCCGCATTGCCTTTCCATTTCGCTTGCGCGTCGCTCACGGAAATTCCCCTTGAGTACAACTGAGGTGTACGCGAATGTTCGGGCCGCAAACGGAGTTTACCAATATTTCCCGTTTGCGGTGAGCATACACCCGATCCAGGTTTTGCCCCGCGAGACATTCTACCCTGCTGTCCGCTGAACATCTACAAACTGGACGAATGGCACTGGCGGAAGATTAACAAGGAAGAACAGAAATTGATCAGTGATACAATGGTGTCGTTGCTGCCGATCATCCCGGACAGGAGTCGTTACGTCGTCGGAGAACCTGATGAACGAACCTCGAGAGCCGCTCAAAAGGCCCAGGCATACCTGTCGTGGTGGCTGGAAAACGAGGTGTTGCCGAACCAGTCTGCAAGGACGTATCAGGAATACGAGGTGGCAGTATGTTTGTACATCGTGCCGAAGAAACTGGATCGACTGAATGCGATCGACATCACGACATGAATGTCGGCAATGACACGTAAGTGCTTCAGCAACAATATGTGCAAGCGTGCGCTGAAGGTGTACCGTGTGGCACTGAATCGAACAATCAGGCTACAGATCGTGGATCACAATCCGAGAAATGCGGTTGATGTGCCGCAGGGACAAGACGTGACATCAGGCCACTGGAATTAGATGAGTGTGAATCACTGTTCCTGTCCTGCAAAGATCACCGACTGGGCGATACAATTTCCCTTGCCACCATGACGGGACTCAGGAAAGGCGAGATTCTGGCGTTCGAGTGGTCGGCCGTGAATCCGGCTGAGGGCGTGCTGTCTGTTCGCCAGACGCTGGAAGAAGTGGCCGGAGAGTTCCGCACGAAGGAGCCAAAGACAGCCGCAGGACGTCGCGTCGCAACACCGGGGACAGTTGCTGTCGCGAAACATTGAAGCGACGACAGAAAAGGCGCTCAGCGACAACATGGAGCCATCAAAAGTGCCGCTGGTGTTTCCAAGTACAACCGGCGTGCTTCATCGGTCGTCACACTTTGACCGCAACGTCTGGCACCCAATTCGGAAGGCGGCAGGGTTACCAGATGAATTCAAGTTCCACGATCTGAGACACACTCGGTCATTACTGATGATTGCCGGAGGTGTTCCTATGAAAGTCATTCAAAAGCGGTTCGGCCGCAGTGACTACGCGATGACGGCAAACACGTACAGCCATCTGCTGCAAGGTACTCAAACCGAAGCGGCGGAACGGGTGGATCAGTTATTCGAAAATGTACCGAATTAAACTCGCCAAGGTACATTTTTGGGGTACACAGCGATGCAATTTAGAATGCCCTCCACTGTTTCACCAATAAACAACCGAATATCCCCGGCAGGATTCGAACCTGCAACCTTCGGCTTCGGAGGCCGACGCTCTATCCAATTGAGCTACGGGGACCAAAAAGTTCGAAATTGTTGCCCGGCAGTTCTGTTCGACATTGTCCTGTAATTCTCTGGGCCTGCTGTGAAATATTTGTGGTCACGGCCACACGGCTCACGGACCGGATTACTCTATCAATGGCTGCCAAAAGCCGCAAGAAACGCGAGATCAGCGGATGCGTATTGACCATTGGAACGTCCGTTCGCACGTGTCCTGCCAGAACCTGCAAAACGGAAATCCGCTCGCCAAATCTTTGTACAGCCGTTTTCAGATCCAAAGAACAGTAGTGGAGTGGGCTTTCCTGGGAACAATGAAGCTCACGTAAACTGTCGATGTCTTGCCATGAATGAACAATGACTGTGGAAATGTTCATAACACATTTTGAAGAGACTGGAGGCTGCTACGGCTTTACGCATGAGTTATCATATCAGTTCCAGCTTCGTGCAGAATCGGTTTCCGTGATTCAGGGTCAGGACCTGTAAGAACAGGAATCATTTCAGGACAAGTGATTAACATGGCAGACAAGACGAATCGTTGGACCACTCCCGGAATAAACATTTCCCGCCGTGACGTGTTGGTGGGTGTCCCGGCAGCAATCGCCTGGGGACTTGCGGGAGGCGTTACAACGAGGGGCGATCATTCGTCCAGGAAACGCCCTCAGATCGCAGCCCTGGTAACCGAGTACCGCAAATATTCGCACGGTCAAAATATTGTCGACCGGTTTCTGGGCGGGTACGGGTGGGAAAGTCGCTGGCATCATCCGGAGGTGGATGTCGTATCACTTTATGTGGACCAGTTCCCGGAGAGTGACCTTAGTCGCGAGCGCGTGGCCCGCTACCCGGATTTAAACCTGTATTCCACCATCACCGAAACACTAACACTGGGAGGCAGCCAACTGGCCGTCGACGGGGTACTCCTGATCGGCGAACACGGAAAATACCCAAAGAATGAGAAAGGGCAGACACTGTATCCACGATACGAGTTCTTTCAAGAAACCGTCGACGTCTTTCGCAACAGTGGCCGAAGTGTACCGGTTTTTTGTGACAAGCATCTTTCGTGGAACTGGGACTGGGCTCATGACATGGTCAAAACAAGTCACGAATTAGGCTTCCCCATGTTTGCGGGTTCGTCTCTGCCAGTGTGTAGACGAATTCCGTCTGTTGATATGCCCTGGGGAGCCGAAGTCGAGGAGATCGTCAGCGTCGGAGTCGGTGGTATCGACAGCTATGACATTCATTCGCTGGAAGGCATGCAGTGCCTGGCCGAACGCCGCCGCGGGGGTGAAACCGGGGTCGTTTGGATTCAAGCACTGCGAGGAGACAGTGTCTGGGAGGCGTTTCATTCAGGATCGTGGGAGGCTGGAGGCTGGGACCCATCGCTCTTCGAAGCCTGTCTCTGTCGCAGCCAATCTCTAAAACCAGCAGATGAGAATTCCCGTCACACCTATCCGCGTCCGGAGGATTTAAGACAGCTGACTGCCACGGGCACACCACCGGTGGCCTATCGGTTCGAATATGCAGACGGCCTGCGTGCCACCATGTTACTGTTGGAAGGGCTTGTCATTAATGACATCACGGTGGCGGCTCGGTTGAAAAATCAGAGCCAGCCCTTTTCGCTTCTGTTCTACACTGGCTCCGGCCACCATATGCAACCCAATTTTTTTAATCCACTCAGTCACCACATGGAAAACATGATCCTCACCGGTCAACCACCTTATCCGGTCGAGCGAACACTCCTGACAACTGGCCTGACTGCGGCCGGTGTTGAATCACTCTGGCTGGGGGAAAAACGGCTGGAAACGCCTCACCTGGCAGTCCAGTACCAGCCAAATAAAGCATCAACCTTTCGGAGAACATGATGGTTGACCAACGGCGAAAAAAACTGGCTATTATCACCACATTCTGGAATTGGCGCAGCCATGCGAATCACATGAGTGAAAGGTTTTTAAATGGTTATCCGCGCAACGGAAAGTGGCATCGCCCTGAGATAGATGTGGTGAGTGCCTATGTCGATCAACGGCCTGAGAGTGACCTGAGTGGAGAAAAGGCAGCTCACCACGACTTCAACATTTTTCCTACTATTGCCGAGGCGCTGCGACTGGGAACCGACAATCTGGCTGTCGACGCGGTGTTGTTAATCGGTGAACACGGGGACTATCCCGATAACGAAAAAGGACAAAAGCTCTACCCACGTTATGAATTTTTCGAACAGATTGTGGAGGTCTTCAGGAAAGACGGTCGCTCGCTGCCGGTGTTCAACGACAAGCATCTTTCCTACAGCTTCACGAAGGCCAAACGGATGGTTGAGACTTCAAAACAACTGAGGTTTCCTTTCCTTGCCGGATCGTCGCTGCCGGTCACCTTTCGGATTCCACCAATCGAACTGCCATTGAACTGCCCGATTGAAGATGCACTCATGGTCGGAAACGGAGGCTCGGACGCCATGGATTATCACGCACTGGAAGCAATGCAGTGCATGGTCGAACGCCGCCGCGGCGGTGAAACCGGAGTGAAAGCGGTTCAGTTGATTGATGGTGACGAGGTGTGGCAGGCGGGGCAGGATGGTCGTTGGTCAAGGCGCCTGCTGGAAGCAGCATTGGCTCGTTCTGATTCACGAAGTGGCATCGGGCTTAGTGATGGCAGACCACAGGACCTCGCACACAGTGATGAGCTCGAAAAACTTGTGAAGGATCCCGCAGCCTATTTCATCGAATATAACGACGGATTTCGCGCCACACTGCTGATGCTCAATGGCGCGGTACAGGACTTTACTTTCGCCGCCAAGATCCGTGATTTCCCGAAACTGCAATCACTTCAGTTTTTACTCCCTCCAAAGCCCAATGTGACGTATTCAGCATGTCTAATGAGCAAGGTAGAAGAGATGATCGTCACCGGTCGCGCCCCGTTTCCTGTCGAGCGAACATTGCTGGTAAGCGGTATACTGGATCGTTGCCTTGATTCACGGATCCATGGTCATCGACGACTATTGACTCCCGAATTAAATGTGTCGTATCGGGCGCCACGTGGGTCCCAGTTTTGTGGAGCCATCGGTTAGTCGAAATGGAGCACCGCGGGTGCCCAGTCTTGCGATTTCATCGAGCTTGTGACATTGGGGCGTCTTTGACGATTCCCGTGTGACACTCGGTATGATCCATGTCAATATCATGGGCGCCAAACTTTTCTCCTGGGAAACAAATTCGGGGGTAAGCCGCAGTGTGGACACTCGCAGTCTAAGTCGCAGACACACTCCCACGCGCTGTCATTTATTACGGTTCTTCATGAGCCGACAGCATTCGCTCGTCCGAAATCCCAGTCCAGTCTGCTGATTTTTTAGCAGCCCGGAGATTTCAGAATGTGGCAGGAAAAAGTGTTGCCGGTTCGCCGCGCCAGCATTCGTCATTCAGAACACCGTCGATGACCGGTGCTTTGACACCGCCACAGCTTCTGTCCTGTTGTGTCCCGGCCGCTCGACAGGCCGGGCAACAGGACCGATATGAGGGTTCGCAATCGGATCATAGTCTTGTTTTCGGTTGTGTATTTTCTCTGTTTCGTGGCACCGCCGCATTGCTTCCGGCAGGTAACTTTCTGCCAATTAGCGCTGATAATGTGTTCCCAGTCTGAAGATTAATTGACGGGTATTCACTCCTGCTTCAGTGGTTCGATACCGATGTGGATCATGTATGCCGAGTAGATGGACTTTTTCCCGTCGGCAGCAACCGCACGGGCTCGAAAGATCACGATCTTTCCCGCAGTTGTGGAGAACTTCGCAGACCAGGGAGCAGTCACGTCTTCGCTGGTTTCCCAAGTGCTGCCGCCATCGACGCTTTTACTAAAGACGACCTTCGCGACTGTCCCGGAATCAGATACGGCCCGAGCGGTCAGAACAAAGTCACCAGCCGAGTACGTGCCACGGTCTGTAAAGGGGCTGCCGTTGTTGCTTAGTGTGACGCCTGGCCAGCCGTGTGATCTGCGCAGATCGTGAGCGGCAGCGCTGAACCCTTCCTATATACCATACTGACCGTTCCCATGTTTATCAACCAGTGATACGGCACGATGCTGGTTGTACAGGTAGGGATGAAAACCACTGGCGCCACAGCAATACGCCGTGATCATTTCTTCGTACGCATCCTGAAACTTCGTCCTGGAGGCCAGCCAGTTCAAGACTTCCGGCGTGGCCGGAGAAAGGCCCCAGTAATAGATTTTCCGGGCCTGATTGCTCGACCAGTCGGACATTCGTCCAAGCAGCGCAACGACGGTAAAATTGTTCCAGACCGGTCGACCGAGCCGCGTTGATCCGGTCGGTGATTCTGTGGCTGTTGACGGTAATCGTCGGCGCGGTGCTGCAGGTCACGTGCTTTTCGTTGAGGTCATACCATTCAGGATCGCAATGGTTGACATACACCTTGCGTTCTGAATTGTATTGATGATAAACATCGGCCCAGACTCTGAGAAACCTCCTTTTGTCTTCAGGCAGTCCATGGCATTCGGGCTCGTCAGTCATGATGTGCCCAACGCAGGTCCACCAACATACTGGCCGTTCCAGACACAGGAGTTCAGTCGTTCTCGCTGCTCTTTGATTCCCCTGACGAAATCGGATGGTTTCCACTTACCAGGGCGCCTGGGTGACCATTTAACTGGCCGTAGCTGGTGACTCCCTTCATGTCCCAGTGTTTGATGGCGGCCCACTGGTCTGCCCAGCAATTTCCGCTGATGACCACGAAGTTGCAGCCCGACCGCGCCATGTCCATGAACGCACAGTCCCAGGAAAAATTATCTTGGGGCTCAAGCCAGAGCATCGCATAGTACACGCCGATCGTGAAATTCTCCCCCGCCGGTGTCAGCAGATCGGTGCCCAAAGGCGAGCATAATATGGCTGGCGAGTCTCTTTCTTTCACCGGTGCCTCTACCGGTATCAGAGAGATTGACTCTATACAGATTGAATTGTTGCTCGCGGGACTCATGTCCCGCAGCCGCAAAAAGAAATCCTCGGAACCTGCATCGGAGATCGTGATGAAAGCAGCGACCGGACTGTTCGGCCACCGCGAGAAGTCAATCGGATCAGGCCCGGCCAGATCATTTGTGCACCACTGATCACTGTGGTGGTCCGGAATCGCCCGGATAGAAATAGTGCCACCGTCCGCCAGGGGAATCTGGTGCTCTCTAACGCTTCCTGCCTCCGTTCCCAGCAGGAATGCCCAGGGCGTGCCGTTCATCCTGCCCGTCTGCCAGTGTATCGTGAGGCGGTACTTTCCGTCCGGTATCGAACTCGGAAAGCGAAAACGGAAATCACCCAAGACGTGGGCAGGATTGCCGGCGTTATCGGCTGCGACCTGAATCAACGTCCCTCTCTCCGAACCCACCCTTGTGTAATGGCCAACGACGGGCTCAATCAGCCAATCCTTCGCCCTGACATGGAGGGACATGTTTCCCCTTCACCGGCGAACGAGACAGTCACGAAGGCAAAGAGGAATACAACCATGAGCGTAAAACGGCCTGGATAAAAACAATATGGAATTCGCAGCCTCATAACGCACCCTCTTCGCTGCCCCGTGTCTCTCAATCTGTCAGACGTCGAACAATCGTCTCAACGGCTGAGCTTCCTGGAGAAAACGGCCGATCCTGATCTGCCCCTTCACCTCTGGCAGATTACAAACCCACCCCGCTTAACCTGACGATACTGATCCGCTCGGGAATGATCGGTTGGGTTGGCGAGGACTTATTCTACTGCGATGGCTATTACTCTTTTTTTTTCGTCCACGTTCGATGACAGGCTTTGTTTATCCAGATTTGCGAGACGAAACCGGGCAAATACCCCTGCCTGTCAGCTGCTGCGCGTTACCGTTATCCATGCAGAGCCCGTGATTTTGTTCTGGAGTAAGTGAACAGGCCTTTCCTGCAGCAAGATTTACCACAGCGGCGAACGCAACAATTCCGGGCTGAACGAATACAGAGAACCCGATGGATAACACCCGGAATCGAGTGGCTATGTTTGATGCGCTCGACATAAGCCGCGCAGCAGCCTTCCATTTCGATGATCTCCACCGCGATTTTGACAGTCCGGAAGTCCGGCCCTCGTGATAAATCATACGGATTGCGGTGTACGCTGCAGGATTTTGGTCACGATCTTTCCCGGCTGGCCATCGGTCAGGCTGGTGTTCCCGTTCGGACGTGTGAAAGTCACCTCGTGCGCATCAAGACCAAACAAATAGAACAGCGTCGCGTGGTAGTCATAGTGATTGACGACGTCAGTCACGGCCTTGTGGCCTACTTCATCCGTTTCACCGTGGATACAACCTCGTTTCACGCCGGCACCGGCGAGCCACATACTGAAACCGACGCCATTGTGGTCACGTCCGATGTTCGCCTCGTTCTGAATCACCGGCAGCCTGCCAATCTCTCCACCCCAATGAACCAGCGTTGTGTCCAGCAGCCCGGTTCGCTTCAGATCAATTACCAGGGCAGCCGCAGGTTTGTCGATCTTCTGACAGGCTTTCGGCAACCCGTTCATGATCCCGCCGTGATGGTCCCACTGCTGGTCCCCGGACAGGACCTGGATGAACCGCACGCCGCGTTCGACCAGCCGTCTCGCAATCAGACAGCGCACGCCAAAATTCTGTGTGACCGGGTCGTCAATGCCATACAGCTTGTGGGTTTCGGCGGTCTCCTGTGAAATATCAAGCGCTTCACGTGCGGCGACCTGCATGCCTGCGGCCAGTGTGTAGCTTTGCATCCGAGAGACAAGTTCGTTCTCACCTGGGTGCCGTTTGAAGTGTTCGCGATTAATGTGCTGCAGGTAGGACAGGATTCGCTGCTGGGTTTGACCCCGCAGATTCGCAGGTGGCTCAAGGTTGGCGATTCTCGGTGCACGAGAATGAACGACGGTACCTCCGCAACCGGACGGCAGCCAGGTATTTTGCCAGTTCTCAGCACCGAGCACAGGAAGACTTCCAGGATCCCGGAGCACGATGTACGCGGGGAGGTTCTGATTGCCTGAGCCCAGAGCGTAGACAAGCCACGAACCCAGAGCGGGTCGTCCGCGGCGTGACCGGCCGGTGTTCATGGCACTGATCCCCGTCTCGTGACCGCTGATCCCGGTATGCATTGAGCGAATGAGGCAGATATCGTCAGCAATCCGCCCATGGTTGGGCAGCAGTTCACTGAACTCCATCCCGCACTCACCGTGCTTTGAAAACTTCCACGGGCCTGCGAACAGTTTGCGACTCTTCTGGATCACATTGTCGAAATGGATGTCACCAGTGAAGGTCTTCAAATGATGCTTCACGAGCTCAGGCTTGGGATCACACAAGTCCATTTGACTTGGGCCTCCCTGCATGAACATTGAGATCATGGCCGTCGCCTGCGGTTCGTGACCAGACTGTCTTGGCTTCAGATCAAACGGACGCCGCTGCAGCGGTGGTTTGGTCGGAGCAGCGAGGAGGCCTTCCTGTGTCATGAACGAAGCCAGCGACAACCCGTGGAGCCCGAATGCCTGCCGAGCCATGAAGTGACGGCGGCTAAAGTGAGACATCGTGATTACCTTAAAATCTGTTCTGTTCCCGATGGATTAAGGAATCAATGAACCTGAAGAGCGCACTATTCGTTGACTCACAAATTCACCGGGAATACTCAATCGACGTACAGGAAACCATTGGAACTGACCAGCGCATGGCACAGGTGTGACAACGCAGCGAGGTCCGGCTCCCGGTTATTCAGTTTTGATCTCTCCGCCAACCGGACCACGCCAGTTTGCTCTTCGAGAAACTCCAGCCCGGCACGTAATTCACCGTCGCTCGGCATACGTCCGAAGACCATTTGCCATGCGAGTTTAAACCTCTCTCTGGCATCTTTCCCAGCCACTCGATGAATCCTCGCACCCAGAGCATCGACCTGCTCGATCACAAACGGGTCGTTCATCATCAACAACGATTGCGGAGCATTCGTCGAAACAGTCCGCAGTTCACAATTCGGCTTCATCGCGGGCAGATCAAACGGCTCCAGAACCCCCAGCGGCATCGACCGGCGGACCTGCACGTAAATCGTTCGCCGAAACGCATCCTCGCCTACTGGAGCAACGTTGCGAAGCAGTCGACCGCTCGAATCGTATTGATTGGCCGAAACGATGACCCGCTGGCCGACCGCGTCCAGACTGACCGGCGCGGGCGGACTGTACATCCTCCGTACTAACCGACCGCTCAGTGCCAGTAACGAATCACGCAGCGTCTCAGCTTCCAGTCGGCGCACGGACATACGGCCCAGCAGACGGTTGTCCGGATCAAGCCCATCAAGTTCTTCGCGACGCACGGCCGTTTGACGATACGCTCCGGAAGTGAGGATCAATCGGTGCAGGTATTTAAGGTTCCAGCCACTGTCCATGAACTCGGCGGCCAGCCAGTCGAGCAGTTTCGGATGCGAGGACTGCTCGCCCTGCCTCCCAAAGTCCGCGGGTGTCGCAACCAGTCCGGTCCCGAAGTGATGCATCCAGAATCGATTGACCAGCACGCGGGCCACCAGCGGATGCCGGCCGCTTGTGAGATGTCTCGCCCAGGCCAATCGACGACCGGTTGTGGACAAATCGGGGTTATTGGCCGGTATCGTGACACCGTTCGGGTTCAACACACTCAGCCCACCTGGCACGACTTCGTGGCGCGGCTGATTAAAATCGCCTCGTGCAAACAGCAGTGTGGGTGAGACCTGACCGGGTACCTCGGTGAGGCACATCAGGTTGTCTCGCGCGGGACGTCGACTGCCGGCCGCCGCAGTCAACGCATCCCACTTCCTGACAATCTCCGCCTTGACGGTCGATTCAATCTCCTGAAGTGAAGTGCGAGTAACTTTGAGGAACGGAAACTCCTCGATCAGTTTTTCCTGCTCCTCGGTCCGTTCGTTTTCAGGTGTCTCGCGGGCGCTGCTGGCTCGACCTTGAATTCCCGCGGGAAGCTTGAGAAGACGTTCCCTAACGGCCTTCGCGACAGCAGCGTCGAGTTCGGTATCCCGCTTCGCTACGATCTCGGCCAGTTCTCTGTCGACGGCGTCGGCCTGCTCACGAACTTCTTGCGACCATTGCGAAACCAGCCGGGCACTCGGCGACCGCCAGTTCTTCCAGTCGTACGCTGGTTCGAACAGCGCCCGCGTGCGATAATAGTCGGTGTGTGTGATTGGGTCGTAACGATGCGAATGACACTGCGCACAGCCGACGCTCAGCCCCAGCAGCGACGTACTGACCAGCTTGATTACCTCCGCCACGACCTGGTTGCGGGCGACATTCTGATCGATGTTCGAGCCACTCGTCCCGTCGGGCGGCATGCGCAGAAAACCAGTGGCAATCAACCAATCCGCCTGGTCGGGCGTCAAATCTTCATAGGGTGGTGTGAGCAACTCGTCGCCGGCAAGCTGCTCAACAAGAAACTCATCCCATGGCTTATTGGAATTGAAAGCGCGAATGACATAGTCGCGATATTTGTACGCCCACGGCCGCACCGGATCTTCCTTCGTGACCCCGTCGCTGTCGGCATAGCCCGCAACGTCGAGCCAGTGTCGGGCCCAACGTTCACCGTAAGCCGGAGACGCCAGCAGCCGGTCGATCAGGCGCTCATACGCGCCCGGCATTTGGTCAGCAATGAACCTGTTGACCACTTCAGGTGTTGGGGGCAGGCCGTGCAAATTGAAAGACAACCGCCGAATCAATGTGAATCTGTCGGCTTCCGGGGAATAGCTCAGCCCATCGGCTTCCAGTCGCGCCAACAGGAACGCATCGATCGGCGAATGCAACTGGTCCGCATGCCGAGCGACCGGCAGCTTTGAGTGCCGAATCGGCTGGAAGGACCAATGTTGTCGCTCCTCTTTCGTAAAGGTACCTTCCGTTGACAACGATTCAGGTTCCGGCCAAATCGTTCGGGCGCCGGAGTCGATCCATCGAGCCAGAATTCCAACGTCTTCAGCCGACAGTATCTTTGCGCCTGGAGGCATCTCGCCGGAAGACACACGATCGTATAGTAAACTCACCATATGTCTTCCGGGAACAATCGCCGGACCCGATTCACCGCCCTTCACCAGAAATCTTGCGAGTCGAACGTCCAGCCCTCCTTTCAGTTCCTCAACCTCACCGTGACACTGCCAGCAATGAGCCTTGAGGATCGGCCGCACGTCGGTCTCAAATTGCGGAGATTCCGGTTCCGCTGCCATCGTGAAACCCGACGCGGCAAAAAACAGTCCCATCCGGAAACACAGTGAATGACTCTTCATGGAATGGTATGGAGGGTTGGTGGACTGAACTTCTATGCTACATCTATTTCTATTCTACATCTATAGAGTGGCTGTCAATCGGCACCCTCACGTCGGCATCGGTAAACAGGATCTTCTCACCAGCGGCCATTCGAATGCCCTGGTTCCTCGCGGCACCGCAAGACAGACGGGTGGAACTGTGAAATAGGGTGACGTCACTGAAGCGCGACTCGATGATCTTGGGGGTCCGGTCCGATGAACTGTCCACGACGATGATTTCGTAGACGTAATCCGTCTGCTGGGCCAGGAGCGCTTCGAGGGCGTCAGCGACATGAGCCTGCTCGTTGAAACACGGCATGACGATTGAGATGTCCGGTCTACTCATGATGATCCATTGATTCTGCGCTCCTAACGAATGTCGCTAGCTCCCGGTACGCATCACCGTACCTCAACAGGTCAACGTCCTTCTTGTAGCGCTGGTAAACGATCTCAACCAACTCGGGCGTATATTCTGCCCGATAGTCGTGAGCACCCGACCTGTTGACGGCGGGGAGCTTCGCGTCAAAGCCAAAGCGATTGGCGACCGTTTTCCAGTCTTCCTCGAGATTTTCGAAGCGCCCGATGAAATCCACCCGGCACCGGCCACGACGATAGAGGGTGCTCACCTGGCTCTTGAAATGACGATCAGCCAACCAGTCCGGAATACGGGCGACAATGCGCACGAACTCCGCAAAGGTGATGTTGGCGGGGATCCTGTACGCGTAATTCGAGAAGTAAGGGCGTCTCGAGGTTTCGGTAGGACCATCGTACAGAACCCGGTCTCGGTAGCAGGAGACAAGACGCTCAAACGGGTTTCGAACAAAGGTAAAACTGTGATGTGCGGCAGCGCTGCCCTTTAACCGCCCCTTCTGAATATTCCATAACGAAGCGTCGTGAATCAGCATGGGGCGATGGACGTGGATGGCATACGCCTTGCCGATGGCCAGACGAATGGACGTGCAGGCGACCTTGGACATGACGAGGTAAGCAGAGGCGCGGTCGTCAAACACCAGGTAGGTCGCAGGATCGGCTTCCCCGTACCGCAACAGGGCCGGTAATCGCCTGCCTACCCGAGCGACCTGAACCACCCTGTTCGCAATCGGACGGGTTGGAGCGAACGAGACCATCACTCTCTCCGCGCCTCGGGCCATTGGGAGGATCGCGCCCTTCAGAACGCGGTTGCGGCAGAGCCACAGCTCGCGAAGAACGGAGCGCAGGACAGGCGGGGCTTTCAGCACGCAGAGCGCACCGTGCCAAATGCTGGCGAGCATGGGACGAAGAAGTTTCGTCTCCAGGCTGCGCAGGAACGCATAGAAGTAAATGATGCTGAGACTCTTCTGGTGCAGGAGCCGCTGTTGACGCGGTCTGATGGATGCCATGATCTGGGGATCCGAAAAGATGACCGAGACGGGCAGCTCTCGCTGTTGCAGGGGGGAACGCGTAATGTTGGAAATGTTCTCGTTGTGCAGTCGGTAATCGCAAACCGGCCGCTCCCCCACGTGAACAAAAGGCCCCTTGGCCGCCAAGCGGCACCACATGACCCAATCTCCGCCAAAGGAAATGGTCGATGCAAAGTCTGCTTGGGTCAGGTGGCTGCGCCGGATACAGATGGCGCCCGGCTGAATAAAATTCCTTTCCAGCAGCATTGGCAGGATGTGCGTCGAATGTTCTGGCGCGATGACGGGGTCGCCCGCACTCCATATCCAGCCGCTTTTGCCAAGGGTTCGATGCACTCCGAAGGCGGCGACGACATCGGGGAATCCGGCCAACACGTTCTGGAACCGCTGCAATGCATCTGGCCAGACCATGTCGTCAGCATCGAGGAAGTAGATGTATTCCCCCGAAGCCTCCGTGAAACCGCGCTTCCGGGCGGCAATTTCCCCCTGATTTTCTTGGCTGATCAGGGTCACGCGGTCATCCCGGTCGACGTAGCGTTGCGCGATCGCAGCGGTGTCATCCGTGGAGCCGTCATTCACGACGATGAGCTCCCAGGCTGCACAGGTCTGGGCCAGGACGCTGTCAATCGCGTCGTCGAGATAGTGCGCGGCGTTGTAGGCCGGGATCACCACCGAAACCCTGCATTTAACGTCCGGGTTCGACTCATTCTCGAGCGCCCTGCGCACGGTCTCGACATGTACGAGGGGCAGGCTCCTGGGGATCGGCCCCCACCGTCGCGGCATGGTGAGTCGTCTGATCTCAGCCTCGGAGAACATGACCGACCGCTGGTAGTAGTCCCGCCGTTCCTGATCCGAGATGGAGTCGTCGGCATTGATTTCGAAAAACATGCGCTTCACGGGGTTGAGGTCCGGCACCGATGCCAGCAACTCCGGCAACGGATGTTTGGCCGGTTTTTCGACAAAGTCTGAGTAGCTGTGAAACTGGTAATGAAGAAGATGGCCGCGGCGAACTGCAGCCGCCCGGTTTCCGTTCGCTAGCTGAAAGAAATGTGTATCTACAGGCCAGACATCCAGGTGAGTACGAATGGCCGCTTTACCGGATAGATGCCCGTAAAACCCGTTGGAAAAGAGATGGTGCTTGCGCAGGGGGTGATACAACCGACGTCGGATGGCGGTGGGATGTTGGACCCACTGATGGCGGCTGTCCGGAGACATCGGAAGGCAGCCGCGAACCGTTCGCCGGTACCTGTCCAGTCGCCTTACGAGCCCGAGCAATCGGGGAGGGTGCACCCGAGGGTCGGGCTCGCGCAGACTGCACTTGAACAGAGTTTCATCGAGAAGAACGTTCTCATACTGAAACTGCCTCTGCGTGACCTCCCTTGTCCGAAATTGGACCTCCTGGGCATTGTAGGGAGCGGCCGCCAACAGGTCCGTCAGTTGACCGCGATAGACATAGGCCGCGTGTGGACAGACGAACTCATCAGCATCCAGCATGACCAACCACTCGATGCCCTGCTCCCGGCATCGAAGTAGCGCGTCGTACGCATTGAGCAGCATACGGAACTGGTAATCCGTTTTGGGATAGCTGACACGCTCACTGAAATGAGGGAGATGACCGTACGTCTCGAACGGGACACTGGGCTGGCATACCACACCCGGCAGATCACGAATCGCCTCGACAGTGCCATCGGTACTGCCGTCATCGTAGACGAAGAGGCGCTCAGCCCCGATGTAGTGATGGTACTTCAGGTTATACGGAAGAACGGATGCCTCATCCCTAGCCGTAATGACGATGGCAAAGCTCGTACTGATAAGCCTTCACTCCTTGCGGTCCAATATCGCGCCGACCGCCCGGCCTTCAACCGTACCGAGAAACCGGGCCGTTCGGTGTGCTTCGGGTATTTGCCAGTCAAATGTTGCTGAACATCTGTAGACACCTTGTGGAATTCCGTTTCCCGTCTTCATCGGTCGGATCACGATCACCTTTGTGACGGACCAGTGTTTGCCATTCTGATGCATCCACACTGTCGCAAAGAACAAACGGAACCATCAGCAGAACAGCAGGATGCAGCACATTTCGGATCATCATTCTGTCCTGTTCTTGAATTGAAACGAAAACAGGTCGGCGTTCTTCAGCTCGATTCTCAGACGCATGGGCTGACGGGTAAACTGGCCATGGTCGGTGCCTGAACTCCAAGAGACAACCTGGTTGATGCTGTCGGCCTTCAGCGGGTGGCAATCCTGCAGGCTTAAGCCAGCAATCGGCTTGTTGTTCGCGTCGAGCACCTCCACTCTTACCTGCCCATCCCGGTGAACGGCCACATTCAGCAACAGCTGGTCACCTGTGGTGATGAATGGCCTGGTCAGCAAATCGCCACCGCCTTTTTCTGCGTCCAGAGAGATGAATCCGTCCTGGCGGAGGATAGCCAGGCACATGGCACTATGGGTGTCCTCCAACCAGTCGGTGCGTTCGACATCGCTCAACGTAGATGCGTCGCGCTGGCTCCCATCGGTCCAGCGGCTGTGTTGAGGAACCCGACGCTTCAAGCCGCCGTAGTAAATTTGAACCTGGTCGCCGTGTTCGATGATGCCGTTGTAAGCCGCCAGTTGCAGACGGTCGTAGTTGCCGACAAGACTCTCTGTCAGGGACGATGGTTCGAGGAACGGCCGGCGACTGCCGAGACGTTTCCATTCTTTGAGGTCGCGACTCATGGCGAGCTGAATGAGATTGAAACCGTCAGCATTGGTGCGTTCGGGAAGGCGCTGGCCGGTCGGGTAATAGACTGTGATCAGTCCCAAATAGATCCCCTGGTAAGGGATGACACCGAAGTTATAACATTCGGCCTGCCACGTCGGGATGTGTCGTTTGCCTTCCGGCGGGCGCCAGCCGATTGCCGGATCCGGATCGATGAACAGGGGCTTTGCCATCGCTGGATTGGCCAACCGGCGGCGGATCACGTCGATCGCCATTTTCTGGTCGCGGTCTTTGTCCATGCCAAACAGGAACCGTGGCTCAGACCAGGTCACGAAGTTTTCACTGAATGAAACATCGTAAGACCGGCCGACAGTGTTCGAATTAGGTCGCTTCAGCATCGCCATAAACAGTCGCCTGCCACGGTCAAAAGCCATCGTCCCGGCGTCGCTGGACGGCAGCCAGGCGTCAAGCTTCTTCCAGTGCAGGCAATCAGCACTTACCACAGGGACACGGCCGCGAGGAACCGTCAGCAGTCCCTTGTAACGACGCTGTGGATCGGGATCGTCGGGATCAAAGATCACGTGGACCAGGCGCTGATTGTCCGGCGTGGGGACCAGGTTGTTCTCTTTCGAACCATCGAATTCGACGAGTCGCAGATTCGGTTTCTCCCAATGGACCCCGTCGCTCGATATCGCCAGTGCGTATTGATTGACGCTCCTGCCTTTGTATCCCTCGTAGCGGCATTCATAGATCTGCTTGAACACGCCTTCATCCGGAATCCACATGGGCGGCGAGAACACACCGATATAAAGACCTTCCCATGGATGATCAGCCTTCAGGACCGGTCCGTATTTATCCGGTTGATGCATGGTACGTGTCAGTCCGCTCATGCGATCAATGATGAAGTCGTCGAGAAACAACTGCCGCTGCAAACCGATGTCGATGGGCCTGGCAGCGGAAGCGACTTGCGTCAGAAGACCGAAAAACAGCGAAGTAACGAAGATAGACGATTTAGACACAGCCTTGATCACGATTGTCATTCGCTGTTGATATTCACGTTATTTGAAGCATTACCAAAACGGCCGGACAGGCAGGTTCACAACCTGCCGCCAGGATCTGTGACCTGGTGCCGCAGCCTCACAGGCACCACCCACAGCGGTTTTGAAAGTCCCTGCGGTGTCTCCTGGGCATCGTCACTGACCAGTCTTCGTCACGCACGTCGTCTTCAATGACGCTGCCGTCGCCGCAGTCTTTCCTGTTCCGGACGTTCGAGAATTCCGGCATTCCTGACTCCAAATCTGCGAAGGTAATCGACTTTGCCAAATTATTGTCCAGCTTGATGTTGCGACCACTTTGACCGATGAAGAGTCATGAGGATAACCGACAGCGATGACGTTGCGCACTGAAATTCCGTTCCCATTAACAATCCGCATGACTTCGGTCACGTCGCTGCGATGTGCGTCGAAGTTCCACACGTTGTTGATGTCAGTCGTGACGCTGCTGAGACTCTGCTCAATCGTTACTCGAAAGACGACGAGACGTTGGAGCCATCTCGTCCAATGGCTGCTCGGTGACACTTGCCCGCATTGCAGCCCATCTTCATGAAAATCGGTATTAAGTCGTTTTCGAAGTCAACTGTTTGCCACTCCCTCCAACCTTCTCCGCCGAGGGTGAGCAGGTCGCTTCGCTGTATTCGTGTACCACGGCCGGCTCACTCAGCCGCTGCCGGCGCACTTGATTTCCTGGCATTGTTCCTAAGTAACCTGGCGACCTGTGGGCGTTCACGTTCGATGCGATCCAGGTCCAGCTTGAGGCCGACCGGTTGACTGATGGCAATGTAGAAGTCTGCCAGTTGCTTACTCCATGGTGATGACACCACGTCGATCGCTGTTTCTCCCCGATTGTTTTTGGTGAGAGGAGAGGCTCCCTTCTCCAGCAGCAGTTTCATAATCTCAGAACGACACACGAACGCCGCCACGTGCAGCGGCGTGTTACCGTCGTTGTTAGTTTTGTTTACGTTCGCCCCTCGCTTGATCAGGAACTTGATAATATCAAGGTGTCCATAAAACGATGCAGTGCTGAGCGAAGTCGATCCGTCTCGCGGCCTTCTGCCGTTAATTCTCGCTCCATCGGCAATTAGCTTTTTGATCTTTGCCAAGTCACCCGTCGCAACTGCCGTGGCCAGTAACTCCCTCGCATTGATTTGAGCTTGATCAGCACGACGCTTCCGTTCCACACCAGCCGTGGCATCTTCATTTGACTTGGCTGCGTTTGTTCGAAGTAAATCGACAATCTGAGGGCGTTCACGTTTGATGCGTCCGAGATCGAACCCCAGGCCAACAGCGTTGCCAATTGCTGTGTAGATGTCACCCAGTTGGCTGGTCCAGGGAGACGCAACCACATCAAACACCGTTTCTCCACGCTGATTCTTTATGAGTGGAGAGCCGCCATTGTCCAAAAGCAACTGCACAATTTCAGAACGACACAGGAATGCGGCGACATGGAGCGGCGTATTGCCGTCGTTGTTGGCAGCCTCAACATTTGCTCCACGTTGAATCAGATGCCTGACAATCTCGAGATGTCCATAAAGTGCTGCAGTGCTGAGCGGAGTCGATCCTCCCAGGGACCTCCGTGCATTGATCTCTGCTCCGTCAGCCAGAAGTGTTCTGGTGTCCTCCAGATTACCTCGAGAAATCGCTCCTGCCAATGCTTCGCCGGAATCAACGTGGGGCTGATCTGTACGACGCGTTAATTCCGCAGCAGCCTGGGCATCCTCTGTCACGCGAAAAATGAAGTCATTGCTGAACAGTCCGGCCGGATTTTGTACCTGCAGCAAATGCATGCCGACCGACGGCAATGTTGATAGTGTAACTACAACAGTCTCGTTTTCGTCACAATTTACAGTACCGGGCACGCGCCTTCCGTCCACAATCACGTTTGCGTCTTTATGAATATGACGGCCACTGATGGTCATACTGTGGTTGCCGTCATACAGGATGGGGAATTTCTGGCGTCCCCGTTGCCGCTCGATCGGACCCAGGGTCCAGATTGCCGGCTGTGGATGGTCGACATCTGCCTTGACGCCGTGACGCGCGGTGAACGTGGCCACGAATTTTCCGCGAGAAGCGAGCGAAGTCAGGTCTTCTCGAGTGAAGAATTCACGATCGCCGTCTTTCTTAACGTAGGTGCCGCCCTTGAACTTGCCATCGAACTGCAGCGCCACCTGCCGGGGTATCGCACCGTCGATAAACACACCTTCACCCTCGAGCACAATTGCACCTTCGCTGGTGGACAGTTCCAAAGCGTTTAACAGATCGTTGGTCAAATCGTTATTGGCAGCCATCCTGTTAAGCGTCACCTGGCGGGCAAATGATCCGGAGAACCCTGTGCTCCCTTCCAGTACCATGTCCCACACAGGGTCGAAGCGACGGCGACCACCCCAAGAGAATTGCCAGACATTTCGTTCGGCGTTACCGCCGTCGGCGACACGTGCATAGAAATCGAAGTCAATGATGTTTAGTCGCCCCTGTGGCAGAATCAGAAAGCGGTCGTAAGCACCTCGCCATGTGGGCGCGTCCATGCCGGTTCCTGGCGTGTTGGTACTCACCAGGAACGGCATGCGATGACAATTGCCGCAAACGTTCGGCCTGGGCTTGCTGGGATCGAGGTCACCGTCGATATGAAACAGCCTGAACCCTTGTTTCGCTTCACCCGAAACGAGGTTGTCATAGGAACGCCTCTGCGCAGGTGGATAAGACACGCTGAGCAGGAACGTTGCCATCTCGTTGCGCTCAGTTTTTGACAACATGCCAGCCTTGCCTTCATCGTTGATCGTCGCATCTCCATTCATGAGCATGGTCGTGGCGAGACCACCATCGATCAGGTGGCGCGTCGTGCTTACCGGGTCGTTAAGACTACTGTTGGGCGGGTTTGAACCATGAATATTGGCGCTGTTGTTACCACCGTACGGATCACCAGGGACGCCGTCCCAGTGAAACGGGGCCGTGTCCCGCAGGCCACGAATCGGCATCGTTGAACGGGGCATGATCTGATTGCCTCCTGTGACGATGGGCGTCTTCAGGACCCAGAGTAACTGGTCCGTGTGACCGTCGGGATGACAGCTCGCACAGGAAAACGTGCCGGTCGTGGATGCGTCGGCATCATTGAACCATGTGCGTCCGAGTTTGACCTGCTGATGTGTGGGATCGTCGAGAGGGATGAACCCGACAACCTGAGGGCTGACAGGATCGGACACATCGACCACAGAGACGCTGTTGGCCACCGCATTGAAGACCCAAGCCTGCGTCGGTCTTCCAGTCTCATCATTTTCCAGGGCGATTCCCCGTGGCACCGCACCGACAGCGATGCGTCCCAGCACCGTACCGCTGGCGACATCGACGGTGAAGAGCTTGTCCGACCCCGCTGCTGAGGCGACCAGTGTCGAGTCGTCATCGCTGATTTGAATCGCAAACGGTGTCGCCAGTGCCTTGTCCTTCTCCGGATGTGTTGGCGGCATCGGCTCGAGATCAATGAACTTCACCGTCGGCCCCCTCACCGAAGCATTCTCCTCCTCGGGGGAGAGAGGGCCTGTACAGGTGATCCGGTTCAGAAAAGCACGATTCTCCAGCTCTGCCAAACCATGCTTCTTTGTGCCGGAGCGACCGTTGGCATCATTGCGCGCATCGGTCTGAGCAATAAAGGTACGTCCTTTGGAATCGACGGTGAGCCCGTACAGCAACGTGCCAAGCGTATCGACGACTTCGACAAGTGTGTCGGTTGTGGTATCAAAAACAAACAAGTCCCGATCGGGAACTTTAGGATGTTTGACGATGTCAGTGACGTGCCCCAGCGACAAAACGTTGTTGACTGAGATTGAGTGCTCCCATGCGTCGAACGTCACCAAGTCACCATCGATTTTATTGCGGGGGCCTCCCGATAGCTGCGTCTTGTTGTTTGACTCAAACGGTATGACGTAAAGGCGGTCACCGCGTACTGTGATGGCTCGAGGGTCCTGCGCCGTAATGGTGAGTCTTTTACTTACCTCTCGCGTGGACACGTTGATTACGGCAATTGTGTTTTCCGAAGACAATGCAACGTAAGCTTTGTCATTACTGGCGAATGCGATTCCTACGGGTTCATCAAAACGGGTTGCCCTGCTTTTCGGATCGAATTTCTGGATGGTGGCGATGACCTGCAGGCAGGTCGGACTCTCCGGGTCGTTATCAATCACGCTTACCGAATCCGAAACATGATTCGATACCCAGACTTCCTTTCCATCAGGTCGCACTGCGATACCGACCGGATCGATACCGACGTTGACACGGGCACGGATTTTTCGCGTTTCACGGTGAATCACATCGACCGTGTCAGACGGCGTGTTTACCACAAAGACATAGCCGGCGCTGACGGCAATCGGCGACGCGTGAGGACTCGCAAACGTGGGGTGTCCGACACCAGCGGGTCGCTGCGGAGAATCTGTTGCGGTGCTCGTTCTCGAGGGTCCGACGTCACCTGCCGCCCGTTCCGGTTCTGGCCGGCTCTGAGCGAAGCTGGAACAAAGAAAAACCGTGAGAACGAGCACGACCGCAGGTAACAAGCTGGTTTTCATTGGTCAAACTCCGTTACCGCTGTTGTTCTGTACGTACTGTGGTTCGTGATGCAACTCCTCACTGTCGATCAAGTGCGCTTTACTTTTCGCCGACGCAGATACAGTGTGGGGCAGGAACAGGATTTTCAAGGCATTATTATTGTCGATTCCGGGTGACCGTTCCACTACATTCGGGCGAGATGCTGTCTTGCGTAATGCGGGTTATTTGCGGTTCCGGTCACGGCGGAAACGGCGTGGCGAGTTTTTCGGATCAATGCTGAAGAACTGAAGAATGGTCTGCGTCCGATCCAGACTCCCGCCCCATGCATTCCGGCAAGAGTCGATTCAAGTGCCCGGCGACCCAGTCTCACATCGATCCAACACCGAAGAGATGGACCAATGATGACACCCGACGTTCTCAGAAAGATTGACGGGCGCTGGATCGCGGACACTGCCGAACGGCTTGTGCGTGTTCCGAGTGTGACGCTCCAGGAGCAGCAGGTCTGCCGACTGTATGAAGAGCAGCTCCGTGAAACAGGAATGGACGTCGATGTCAGAGAAGTAACGCCGGGCCGGCCAAATCTCTATGCGCGCGTTCGTGGCAGTGGAGGCGGGCCGACGTTGATGCTCAACGGGCATCTCGATACGATTCCCAATCAAAACAAACAGCCGGTCTTTCGGGATGGCGACCTGCTGTATGGCCGGGGCACGACGGACATGAAAGGCGGGATGGCGGCAGTCCTGGGAGCCGCACGAGCCCTGCTCGACTCAAAAGTGTGTCTCAAGGGTGATCTGTTGCTGACCGCGGTTGTCGGACACGAAGAACCGGCAGCCGGGAAAGACGGCCCGCTGGCCCTCATCGACGATATCAATTGTGGCCGTATCACCTGCGATCGGATCATTATTGTCGAAGGGCCTGACGCATTATGGGTGATGAGTATGGGATCGATGGTCTTCACGATCACCCTCGAATCCCGCTGCGGTGGTACTCACACGCAATACGTGGCGTTTGAAAACAATCCGATTCGGTTTCTGGGCGACGTCATTGACCGCATCCGTAAGTTTCAAGAGGAACTCAACAACGGCGTCGTGCATCCGCTGGCCGGCCCGGAGCGAATCAATGTGGGCATCGCGAGAGCTGGTGACTACTTCAACAGGACGCCGAGCCTTTGCACGCTCACCGGCACGCGGCGTTGGGTGCCCGGCCGCAATGCCGATGAAGTGCGGCGTGAACTTCAAGCGCTGCTCGAACCGATCGCGCAGGCCGGCAAGCTGAAGCACAGCGTATCGATGGAGCATCAGCGGGAACCGTTTGAAACTCAGGACGATGACCCGATTGTGGCTGCGGTCTCAAATGCGCACCGACAAGTCACATCCAGCGAGCCGGAATTAATCGGAAAACGAATCGTTGGCGACGCAAATCTCTACGTCCACGGCAGCGGAATCCCGACGATTTACTATGGTCCGAGTAACGAAACGGCACACGCAGATATCGAAAATGTCTCGATCAGCCGCATGGAATCGGCGGCAAAGGTCTATGTGCTGGCAGCGATGGACTATTGTGGTGTTTCGTAATCGGACAACACCACGTTGGCATAGAACCGTGAGACTTTAGGCACGAATTACAAGCGTGAGATTCAAATAATTTAATCGTTTGCCGGCGTTTCATGCCTACAGGACGACATCCGCAGACTGAAGCAAGCGAGATGATGAACATTACGTCGATTCGCAAAGAATTTCCCGCGCTCAAAAAGTACATATGGTTCCAGAACGGTGGTGTCAGCATCACGCCTAAGTGCGTGGCAAACGAACACGCACGTCTGATGCAGGAACTGCTTGAGCGCGGACCGATGCATATCGTCTATCCGGATGAGGAATATCCACGACGGCAGGAAACGATGCGTCGGCTGGCAGCATTCTTTGCGGTTGCTCCCGGTGAATTATCTCTGATGCGGGGCGTCAGTGAAGGTTACCATACAGTGCTCCGGGGATTGAACTGGTGCGCCGGTGATGAGATTGTAATCAGCCAGGACGAAGAAACCGCAGTCCTGTTGCCGACGCTGCACCTGCGGGATCTGTTCGGTGTGAAGGTGGTGAAACTTCCGTTGCTGGAAGATACGGATGAACAACTTGCCGCATTGAATCATTGTCTTTCGGAGAGAACAAGACTGGTGGCGTTGAGTCATGTCACAACGGATTTAGGCTGGCGACTGCCACTCCGCGAAATTTGCGAGATCTGCCGGGATCAGGGCATACTGTCGTTTGTCGATCTCGCTCACTCGGCGGGTATCTTTCCTGTCGACCTGGACGATCTGGCATGCGACTTCGCGGGCATCCTGTCGTACAAATGGATGTATGCTCCCTATGCTTCAGGCCTGCTTTACGTGCGCGAGGAAAGTCAGCACCAGCTCGCGCTCAGATATGCCGGGGGCCGGAGTGAGAGATCTCTGGACTTCGAGCATGATCGTTACGTATTACAGGACAACGCCCGGCGATTTCAATTCGGCCCCTGGTCATGGCCACTCGTACATGCGTGGGCCACAGCGGCAGACTGGCTGGAGGGAATCGGATTGCCGGCGATTAACACGCGGACTGCCGCTTTAACGGGCTGGCTGCAGAATGAGCTTGGCGAGATCCCTTCAGCAACGATGTTCACTCCCTTACGATCTCAGCGGTCCGCCGCGATCGTCTCGTTTGGGCTCGAAGGATGGACCGGCGAGTCGCTTTCGAACACACTGCGGCAACGGTGGAACATAATCGTCAAACCATTGCCTCACACACGGGAAGGTCTCCGGATCAGCATTCCCTTCTTTATACTGGAGAGTGAGATCGGTCGACTCGCGGATGCAATCCGTAAACTGGGCGCAAGCACTGCACGTGATGCGTCATCAGGTTAACTCGTGGGGATGTTGTTTCGGCAGCCACGGATTTGTGGTGACCATGGATTTCGATCACGGGACATAATGGAGGGAGATTATGATCGACGGCAGAAACCGTGAATTTCGGCAACAACAGACGTCCTGGCAGCTCGATTTGAAGGTCGGACACAATGACAGCTGAAGCGATACGTTCGCCGGACCGGCCGACTCACGTTCGGTGGACCGTTTTGGCACTGGCCTGCAGCAGTTCATGGCTGCTGTACTTCCACCGCTATGCCTTTGCCCTGATCAAGCCGGAACTCGTGGAAGAATGGGACTTGGACACGGACACACTGGGTTGGCTCGACTTCACCTTCGCTGCCGGTTACACGTTTCCACAATTGCCCATGGGAGTACTGGGTGATCTGGCCGGTGCGAGGATCGTCCTGCCTGCGATGATTCTGGCCTGGTCAGTTGGTCTGGCGCTTCACGCGTTTGCTCCATCGACTGCAGTGCTGTACGCAGCCCGCGGAACATTGGGCGTCGGCCAATCCGGGGCCTTCGCCAGCCTCAGCCGCATCACGAAGACCTGGTTTCGCCCCGCGATTCGATCCAAAACGCAGGGACTGATTGGTGTATTTTTCGGTCGAGCCGGGGGCCTGTCTGCCTATCTGCTGTTCGGACCCGTGTTCGTCGCGTTGCTTGGTGACTGGCGAAGTGCCGTTTACCTGCTGGCAGGCATTGGAATCGCTCAGTCGATCATATTTTTTGCCCTGTTTCGAAATTCTCCTCGCGAGCACCCAGGTGTCAATAGCACCGAAGCGGCTTTAATCGAAGGACATAATCCACAACACGAGTTGTCCGGTAAAGAGAAACCAAAGAAATCGACATACCGAGAGCTGTTTCGGCGAATGAGTCCTCGCTCGATCCTCAACCTGGCAGCGCTGAACCTGCAATCAATACTCAGTACGATTGCCGACAACATGTACTCGAACTGGATACCCCTGTTTCTGGCACAAGTTTATGGGTTCAACACAAAACAATTGTGGATCTCAGCGCTGCCCTTATTGGGAGGCGCGATCGGCGGAGTACTCGGGGGGTGGCTCAACGATTACTTCATCGCCCGCACTGGAAATCGCCGCTGGACGCGCACGTGTGTGGCATTGACCGGCAAGGGGCTGGCGGCGGTAACCCTGCTGATTGCACTGTTCACGGCCTGGGACAACCCTTATTTGTTTTGCGGGATGCTCTTCTTCGTAAAACTGTTTGGTGACTGCAGCCTCACCACGTCCTGGAGCGTAGTCACTGACATTGGAGGAAAAGCGACTGCGTCGGTCTTCGCGTTCAACAATTCCGTTGCAGGGATTGGCGCCATGCTCGCCGCACCCATGTATGGAGTCCTGGTCAAATACTACGACAACGACTGGACCATAATGTTTAAGATTGCATGCGCAACATACGCTTTGTGCGCACTTTCCTGGCTGCTTGTCAACTGTACAATTCCGATTCTGGGTGACGAGCCCGATGGGGGGGGGTAAATACCATGACCAATTGTGCTCCGCGAATCCCGGGCCGTGCCCTGGTGACATAAACGATTGCCACAACAGTCATTACGGGTCGCATGGTCCTGGATCGGATTCCGCTAATGGCAGAAAGCAATGATACCAACCGCGTGAAACGTTATCCGTGTTATCGAGCCCAGGGGACACACCGCCATCTCGGACAACAACATGGGGAACAGGCTGGAGAACAGATTCGAGCTCATCTGGACTACTTGTATAATTCGATGAAGCTCACCCGCGATGAGTTGCGGAGCCGCGCGCTGCATTTTCAGCCGCTCTTCAACCGATTCTGCCCTCATCTGCTCGATGAGATCAGAGGTCTTGCAGAGGGTGCCGGAGTTGATTTCGCCGAGGCGCTTGCCACGAATCTCCGAGGCGCGCTCGACCAGGCTACAGATGGTGGCTGCACAGCGTTTGTCGTCTCGGGACGGGGTACGTCTGACGGAGGGATTCTGATCGGTCAGAACTGTGACATGCCACCGGCTCTGATCAATTTTTCTTACGTTCTGCACTTGAAGCCGAAGGACAAACCTGAAGCATTAATTTGGACATTCGGCGGTATGACTGGCTACCACGGAATCAACAGTCACGGCGTCGGCCATTTCGCGAACGATCTCGGCGGAGGGCCAAAGCCGCGACATGGGATGCCGCATTATCCACTGAAACGATTGATTCTCGAATGCGCGTCACTGGACGAGATCGAGACGGTTCTGGGTCGTGTCCCCGTGTGCGTCAATGGAAACTACGTGCTGTGTGATGGTCATGGTCGGATTCTTGATGTCGAAACGACGACGGAAGGTCCGCACTCGATTACAGACAACGGTGAGGGCTTCATCGCCCACTCGAACCACTTTATCTGTCCTGAACACGCGACCTCCGGTAACTTCAAATTGTCGGCTGCCGATTCCTTTCCACGTTTGGTCCGTATGAACCAGCTCATCGAATCGCGATTCGGCAGGCTGCGTGTTGATGATTTCAAGTCCTTCCTGCGTGACCGCCATGGTGGTCCGACCGGAATCTGCCGCTTTGCGCAAACCGACGACCCGAAGGCCGACTGGACCACATCTGGCATGACTGTCGCGTCGATTATCGCTGAGCCGCATCAACGGCGGCTGCACGTAGCTGTTGGCAACCTGATGACAACACCTTTCGTGGTCTATCACATGGACGAGAGCTGATCAACGTACAATCGGGAGATGGCTCTGTAGCCGTCCGCGAAGCCGGCAATTCTGCCGGGCACGTCGCACTTTTTGCAACCATCAAGACCCATCTGCTGCGACTGCGAGACGTCGACGACAAGCCGATTCCACAATTGCAGTTCACCTGCCCGCGCCTCCGCGAGTGTTAGTTCTCGCAGCGACTGCGATTCACTACAACCATTTATTCAGAACGCGAAAGTCGGTTCTCCGGTGTCTTGTCCGGTTATCGCGCTGCGTATGGAGTCCGGACGATTGGTCCTGCTGCTGCAAATTTTTGGACAAACCGATGCGAGAACCTGCCGACAGATGATCGAACAGATTCAGCAGAAGGCCAACTCAAAAGGTGACTCCAGAACCTCGAAAACTGCGACAATCGGATTGGTAATTCTCGTGTAGCATTGTCCAATCCGAAGGTCATTATGTGCATAAGGTTGCCAATTGGCAGGTGTTGTGGAGACAGAAAAACACTGTTAGGTGTCATTATTGTGGCCTAGGTCTAGCAAACAGATGGTTCTTCCGACCGTTGCTTCCTGTCGTCAGATTTGGCCGCCAGACTCTGGATGTAGTTCCACATCGCATCAAACTGCTGCTGGGCGTCGGCGTCGAAATATTCTGTGATCTTCGTCGAGAGTCCGTTCTCGGAGAGTTTGATCATCTTCGTGTTGATGTCGTACCGCGGAGGATCAATCATGAAGCGGTGATATGCGTCGCGGCGCAAGCGGTCACGGATGTACGTGAAATTGATACCCAAAGCGATCTTCGTATTCTTGTCACCGCGCGGCAACCGGCCACCTACTCCCGTGACACTGGCGACAATCCAATGCCGTACGTCCGCACAGCTCGCTGGAGTACCGGCCGCCAGCGCCGGACGCTGTTCTGTCCGCAATAAATTTCAGGCCGGATCTAACACAGGAACCGGCACCATCCGTGGGGACAGGTCAATTAACAAGCGAATTTACACAGGCAACTCGGGAGTGATCTTGATGCGAGCGGAGCGAGCCTGCCACGACTCCTGCTGGGCAGCGGCAGAGAACGAGACAAGCAGGCAGAGGATTCCAGCCAGAAATTCTTGTCTTGTTTTCATATCTTGTTCGCTCGCAACTCCCTGAGGGAATAATGAGTATCTCGCCACTGGATACCGCCGCGCCAGTAGGTAAGGAAGGTATTACGAATGAGTATATAGATGCACAACAGGACCGTCAGTGGTAAACAGATTGCCGACAGTGCTCGCACTCCCACCTTGCGGGCCCAGATCATGTTCAATCCAATCATCAGTAGGATCACCGCCAGGTAGATCCAGCGGGCCAGCCCAGGAGCCACTACGAGGGCCACAAAAGGCCAGAGGAAAAATCCCACCAGCCCAAACAGCACGCCAGCCAGAATGCTCAATCGGTATTCAGCACCGGCAACGATGTTCTTCTCCAGGCCACGCACAAGTTCCCGAACAGATGCATACCACTGGACTGAAATTGCTCCAGCAGCATTGATCATCTCCAGGCGATGCCCGGCCTTTTTCATCAGCTTGCCCAGTTGCACATCATCGTCCGGCCTCATGCGAATGGGCTCATGCATACCAGCTTCCTGGTAAGCCTCTGCCGACACCAGGTTGAATGCACCCACGCCAATGTAGGCCTTGCTGTCAGGGTCAGGTGCTTTCCAGGGCTTGAAATAACTAACAAACGCGCTGGCAAACATGATGACAAAAGACTCCAGCAGCAGCGACGGCATGGTGATCGAGGGGAGTGCAGCCAGCATGCCCAGTTGTTCTCTATGCGCATGGGCCACGGGCTGCTTCAGGAAATCCGGCTGGAAGGTAACATCCGCGTCCGTAAACAGGATGTAATCCCCGCTGGCGATCATCGCTCCCTGTTGCAGCGCGTGGTTCTTTCCCAGCCAGTTCTCGGGAAGGACTTCCAGGTGGAGAACCTGCAAACCGGAATGATCCAGGGAAATCCGTTCCAGGATACTACCGGTTGCGTCGGTCGACCGGTCATTTACGACGATCACCTCCAGTGGTTCATAGTCCAGCGCCAGCAGGGATCGCAACGACTCTTCAATATTTCGCTCCTCGTTCCGGGCGGCCACGACGATCGAGAGAGACGGCAGGGGGTCGGCGACCACGGGAAGTTCTGCCAAGTAACGGATACGTCGCATCCCCAGTTCCAACTGGAGATGAAAGATGGCGACCGCCAGCAGGTGAATGGCCGCTGCCCAGACGAGGATAAGGACATTGCCGTTGGAGAGATCGACAGTGCTGTCCAGGAACGTCATTACATTAGCCCTGGCACGCGGCGAGCGTTTTCACGGTGAATCTTGGCAGCGACCTCCGCCGACAAGCTGAGCTTCTGTTCGAAAAGCGCGAACTGCGGTATCTCCTGCTGTGGCGTGAGGTAGTCCGTCCCGAACATGATCCGGTCTTGCCGCCGCACCAGGAACTTGTGGCCAAAATCCAGGTCCCGGCTTATCGAGTTGGCCCGGCTCCCGGCCGACAGGTCACCATAAATGTTGTCATATTTTCCATCAACCACCCGATCGCTCCACCCGGAGCGGTCGGACCCTTTGCGTGCGACCTCGACCCTCACCAGGACTGTGCTAACGACTGTCAGCAACGGGAACCACACCACCAGAGCGAGGCGACGATTTTCAGAAACAATCCCATGCTGTTCCATCTGCCAATTCGGCTCACGTGTTCAATTCAGGCCAGTACGTTACGAACGACTTCCCCGCCGAGATTGGTCAGACGAACATCCAGACCACGGTGGTTCACAGTGAGTCGTTCGTGATCCAGTCCAAACAGATGTAACAGGGTCGCCTGAAAATCGTTGACGTGGACAGGATTCTCAACCGGCGCCCAGCCGATTTCGTCGGTCACTCCGTGGACCGTACCACCATTTGTTCCGCCTCCCGCCATCCACATACTGAAAGCAAACGGGTGATGATCGCGGCCGTCATTGCCCTGCCCCAGTGGCGTGCGGCCAAATTCACTGCCCCACACGACTAGTGTGTCGTCCAGCATACCACGCTGCTTCAGATCCCTCAGCAGCGCGGCAATCGGCTGATCCGCCATTTCGCAGTTCCAGGCCAGATCGTGTTTCAAATTGCCGTGTTGGTCCCACGACGCATGCACGATGTTCACGAACCGGACGCCTCGTTCCACCATTCGTCGCGCCAGAAGACAGTTGGTCGAGAATCTGTGATATGTGTCGCCGCTCTGCATCTCGGCTGTGGGTCGCGGTGTCACTCGGTCCACGCCGTAGGCATCCAGCGTTGTCTGAGTTTCACCTGACACATCGGTTAATTCAGGAGCAGCCGCCTGCATGCGAAATGCCAATTCGTATTGTGCGATTCTGCTGGCGATTTCCGGGTCCGGATTTGATTTCAGACGAAAGTCGTTGAGCTCTCGTATCGTGTCCAGAGTGCGGCGCTGGTTTTCACGCCCGATACCGGGTGGATTCGACAGGTACAGAATCGGGTCGCCCTTGTCGCGAAACTGAACTCCCTGGTAGGTTGATGACAAAAACCCACTCGACCAGTTGGACGATCCTCCACTGGCGCCGCGGCCTGCAGTGAGGACCACATATCCCGGCAGGTTCTCGGAGGCACTGCCCAGCCCATACAGCAGCCAGGAACCGATCGTCGGGCGACCGAGTTCTGCTTTTCCGCAGCTCAACAGCAACTGTCCGGGATGGTGATTGAACTGTTCCCCGTGCATAGTACGAATCAAGGCAATATCATCGGCACACGAGCCAATACCGGGAATCATTTCCGAGTACTCGATCCCGCATTCAGCTTGTTGACGAAACCGCGCAGGGGCCCCCTTCAGGACGGCTTTGTCCTTCTTGATGAACGCAAATTCGACCTCCTTAAGCAGTGAGTCCGGCATCCGTTTGCCATGGCGGCTGTTCAATATAGGCTTGGGGTCAAACAGGTCTACATGGCTAGGTCCTCCAGCCATGTAGATGAAGATACAGGCGGAGGCTTTTGCCGGAAAATGGGACTTCCGGCGTGACATGACAGACTCAACGGCTCGAACGTCGCTGTGTAAGAGGGATGACAGAGCGACGCCACCGATTCCACTGGCCGATGTGGTGAGAAAGTCACGGCGCATGTACTGAGGAGAGAAGTCGTTGAGCATGGCACTCAGCTGAAGACAGGCTTACAGGAAAAAAGTTTCTGACGTATGTCTATCATTTTCGGACGTATCGGTGTCACTGTACGGACCGGCGAACCTGGCGACATCATCCTGCCGATCATTCGCGTGTGACAAACTCATCCAGGTTGAGGACAGTTCGAGCGACCGCAATCCATGCGGCTGTTTCATAGTTCTCTATTGGATCAGCTGAGTAATCGCCAACAAGCTTGACTGCGTCGTTCGGATGTTCACGGTACCAGCATCTTTCTGTCGTCAGCAGCTGCAAAAGAGCATTCGTTTCACGAGGCTCGGGATTTCGAGCCAGACACAGCTTGCTGAGAAAGTCCAGCCGATCTTTGTCTGCGTTCTGCCGCACCACCAGCGTCCGCCCGAGAGCCTGGGCACACTCGACGAAGACAGGATCATTGAGTGTTGCCAGTGCCTGCAGAGGCGTATTCGAACGATTTCTCATCGCTTGACAAACATTGCTCTCCGGACCATCAAACATCACCAGTGTGGGGTACGGATTTGTACGCTTGAAATGGATATAGAGGCCTCGACGATAGCGCTGTGGTCTGTTCGACACCATCCAGCGTGTTTTGTATTTGTAACCCAGATTTCTCACGGCAGCCGGAATCACCGGATGGATTGTGGGACCACCGACCTCACGATGCAGCAGGCCGCTGGCATCCAGAAACAGGTCGCGCACGATTTCTGATTCGACTCGGAATCGTGACTGACGGGCGAACAGAAGATTCTCCGGCCCGAAAGCAGGTTGATGATCCGGATCGTCTGATACCAAAACCCGGGAGGATTGTCGGTAGGTCGCCGACTGCACAATCGTACGAATCATCTGTTTGCGGTCCCAGCCGGACTCCATAAATTCGACAGACAGCCAGTCCAGCAGATCCGGATGAGTCGGCGATTCGCCCTGGGTCCCGAAGTCATCGACTGACGTCACGATGCCTCGACCGAATAAATGGGCCCAGATGTGATTCACCACCACTCGAGCTGTCAATGGATTGTCCGGACTGGTAATCCATCTGGCCAGATCCAAACGGTCCGGAGTGTCGCTGCGTGACTTGAACGGCGGAAGCACGTTCGGTGTGCCCGCATCAACCCGATCTCCCTTTTGCTTGAAATCACCCCGTGTGAGAACATGGGTTGGCCGCCGGTTCTCGGAAGATTCTGCCAAAGTCATGATGTAAGGCTTTGGCAAATGCCGCTTTTGGACGGTTAGCTGCTTCAGTGCCATATTTGTATCGTCAGCCCGACCATGAAGCGAATCCCAGAACCGTGACAGGACCTCTGACTTGTCCTGCGGCATACGAAGGGCACCAATCACAGAATTTGTGAGATTTAATTGTTTGATGACCTGACTCGTTTTACCGACGTCCTCACCTCGCCAGGAATAGAACGACGAGTGTTTCCTCATTTCATCAATGAGTTGTCTGCGCTCTTCCAGAAATTTCTTACGCGCATCAAGATCGGTCTTTGCCCGATCGTATTGTTCCTGTTCGGCAGGTGTGCTGCTGACAGCGGTGTCTTTGGGTTTGATGTTGTTGAAGAAAGCATACAACTGATAGTAATCGGCCTGAGAGAACGGATCATATTTATGTGCATGGCACTGGCAGCAGCCCAGAGTAAGTGCCAGCATCGATGTACAGGTAGTATTGACTCGGTCGACCATTTCACGATTGCGATAGTCTTCCTTGTTGATCCCGGACTCGTTGTTCCTGATGTTCATACGGTGAAGACCGGTTGCAATGCGCTGATCCAAAGAAGGATTAACAAGCAGGTCACCCGCCAGTTGATCGATTAGAAACTCATCGTATGGCTGGTTGCGATTGAACGACCGGATGACCCAGTCGCGATAGCGCCATGCATTGGGCCGCACGTCATCTCGCTCGTAGCCAAACGTGTCGGCGTATCGCGCCAGGTCGAGCCAGTGTCGCCCCCAACGTTCGCCGAAGTGCTCAGAGTCCAGCAGGCGATCGACAATTTTCGAGTAATCGAGTGTGCCGTCCCCGAATGCGTCAACAGTATCAGTGGGAGGCAGCAGACCAATGAGATCCAGATAAAGGCGACGAACAAGCTTCCCGCGAGTGGCGATTGGTGCGGGCGACAGTCCACTGACGTCCAGCCGTGCATGGACGAAACGATCGATCATGTTTCTTGTGAGCTCCGGACGTTCCACGACCGGCGGATCCGGGCGTTGAGGTCGCACAAATGACCAGTGTGGAGCATATTCTGCCCCGTCAGCGATCCAGTCTTTCAGCAGTGTAATTTCGTCATCCGACAAAGGTTGGCCTTCGGGTGGCATTCGAGTCGCAGCGTCTTGTGATGACACGCGCTGAATGAGCGCGCTGGCCTCCGGCCCGCCAGGTACGATCGCCGGTACACCAGACTCGGACTCGGCTGTGCTCAGGGACCGATCATGTAACCCGAGACCCGCTTCCTGTTCCGCCGGGCCATGGCAGGCGAAACAACGTCTGGCCAGAATGGGCTGTATGTCCCGGGAAAAGCTGACATCGTCTGCGTGCAGCTGGTGAGCCGTGACTGTCATGATCGCCAGAGCAGCGACCACGCAGACGAACCGAACCTGCGATACATTATGGGGCATCGATAAACTCGTTTCCTTGCAGCCGGACAGCAATTACGCCAAGCGCTGGTTGACGGGGTGGCCCTGATGCGAAGTGTTCGTGAAAACATCAGCTTGTTGCATCGACTCCTCTTTCCGAACGTTGATTCTAATCAATGTAAAAGAGGAAACGCAGCAAATCGCAGCAAAAAAGAAAGCTCACGAAGGACAGAGGTCGTCACGAACTGGAGCGAAGACGGGAAGAGTATGTTTTGTGCCCAATCGGCTATACTGCCGGTCACCGGGTGATCTGGAACTGCTGAGGAAACCGTATCATGAAAATCGAACATACGGCATTCAACGTCGAAGAGCCGGTCCTGATGGCACGCTGGTATGTGGAACATCTGGGAATGAAGGTGCTGCGTCGTACTGTGGACGCACCGTACGCTCACTTCCTCACCGATGACAGCGGGACGGTAATGATCGAAATCTACGGAAAACGAGACTCACCGCAGCCGAACTATCGCCAGATGGAACCGTTTCAACTTCACCTGGCCTTTCTGTCAGATGACATCCCGACGGATGCCGCTCGATTGAGAGCTGCCGGTGCGAGTGTCGTGGCCGACGTACATCAGCTGGGAGAGGACACCTTCGCCATGCTGCGTGATCCATGGGGATTGCCGTTGCAGCTGGTGCAGCGTGCCACGCCCATGGTGTGATTGAGTTTCAATGACTGAAGAATCCAGCTGCTTTCCGGGAATGGTGCCGCACGCGGAACATTATCAGGCACAAGTGGAAGGCGTCCGACAATTGGCTTGTGCAACCTGGGCCGTCCGTATTCGGCAGCCGAAACTGGCGAGGCAGATCACTCCAGGTCAGTTTTTCATGATCCGTCCCGAGTCCGGTACCGACCCTCTGCTTGGCCGACCATTCGCCCTGTACGACACCTATTGCGACGATCAGGGTGAGCCAGCCGGTGTGGAATTTGGTTATGTTGTTGTTGGCAAGCTGACATCACTCATGAGTTCCTGGCAACTCGGTACCAGCGTCAGTTTGTGGGGCCCGCTGGGCAACGGTTTCCCGGTGGCGGCATCGCGGCGCCTGCTGTGCATCGCGGGCGGCATAGGACAGACACCGTTCCTGGGAGTGGCACGAGAAGCTCTGCGGCTGCAAACGTACGGTCAACCTGCACGAGCCATGACGCAACAGCCGGAAGAGGTCACGCTGTGCTACGGAGTACGGACTGCTGAATCTGCTGCAGGTCTCGATGATTTCAAACAACCAGGACTCCGTGTGAGAGTGGCAACGGATGACGGATCATTGGGGCATCATGGTCAGGTGACTGATCTGCTGATTGAACAGCTAAGGACTGAAAGCAGTGACACTCATGTCTACTGTTGCGGTCCGGAACCGATGATGAAAGCCACCGGAGATATTTGTCTGGCAGCCAATGTCCCCTGCTGGCTGTCGCTGGAAACTCCGATGGCCTGTGGCTTTGGAGCCTGCTTCAGTTGCGTGACCAAAGTCAAGGTCGGTGACCACAACTGGGACTACCGCCGCACCTGCGTTGAGGGTCCTGTGTTTCGTGCTGAGCAATTGATTCTGTGACGGAACAGACGTGGCGTTTCATCGACTTCGGAGGTGGATATCAATTCCTGAGTTGTTTGAGACCACGGCGGTGCGTCCATCGCTGTTCTTGACTCTTTCAGCGGTTCGCTGAATTCTGCGAACAGCGATGTCACCGTGACAGACCCACCCGGAATGGCAAATGTTACTGAATATTTGGTCACCTGACCTGGTTTGTTGTCGGTAACAAACAACGGGGCCCAGGCCGGTCCCGTTGTGAGATCTGTCATCAGAACCGGAGCGAGACGTTCTTCAGATCCACGGATGATAATTTCTATGTCAAACGTCATTCCCTCTTATCACTGCAGATACTGGTAATGGTCCATCAGCATGACACCGTTGCGAGCGGCAACTCCCCGAGACAGTGACGATAAAGCGGTGCATCACGTGTTCACAGGATTGACGTTGGGAACACGAGTGTATTCAGAAGCCCGGCATTGTCGAAAATGTGGTATCTTGCTGTGGGGAATTCACGAAGCGCGCCGTCTTAGTTCACGGGTGCTCAGTCGTTCCATGATAATTGCAGCGCAGCGGTCTGCTTCGCGGTAATTCGTTTGAGGCAGATTCAGTTGTTCGGACACAGACCAGTCGGACCAGCGTGTCACATCGCCGGAATTTCCCAGTTGTACAGCTCGAGTCGTCACTCGACTGCGGGCGCGACAGGCGAGTTCGATCACCCCCACACGGCAACCTGCAGTCAGTGCTTCAAACGTCATTGACATACTGTCCTGAGTGACCCACGCATATTCCATCCGGGCGATTGTTGTCGGCAGCCACAACGAATCGACATCGTCAGGGTGGATGATTCCCGCCTGCAGATTCTGTGTTGTGCAGAGATTCAGGTAACCGGCAGGAGTCCGTCGCGATGTCGCTACACGCCACTGGACATCATCGGTCCGATGAACAATGGCGGCGGTTTGTTCAAAGACCTGCTGATCTGACCAGTAGAAATGTTTTGACGGTCCACCGACCAGAATCAGTCCTTGCCGGGGATCGCGTTTTGTGGCCGGCTGAATACGATTAAGTACGCCTCTTGTACGAATCACTCGGTCGGCACCACGTACGGCGTGATCTGAATCGGAGACCAAGCAAATGTCGAAGAAACGCAGTGGCAGACTGGGTCGCATCAATACGATGGATTTTCCACCGAACTGTCGGGCTGCCACGAGTAGAGGGATATGCGATCTGTGGCCGGCGCCGATCACCAGATCGGGTTCAGGCTGTTGAGTCAGGAATGGCGTCGTCCACGGCGTGATCGCTCCAATCCCTCGAAACCCACGATTCAATGGAATACGGATGACGTTGGCTGGCGTGTACCTGGCCAGGGCTTCTGCCAATCCGAGCACCTGATTCTCGTGCCCGGCTCGGCCATCCAGCAGACACCAGATCACGACTGGTTGAGAGCTCCGAGGAAACACGAATTCGTCTTGATTGTCAGTGGGCATCCGGATATAGCAATTTTCATTTGCGGGTCGGCGCGACCTTCCGGCAGCAGAAGTCACATTGCCGACAACGTGTTCCACACAGGGACCGGCGAGCGACATTCGCTCTGAGGACAGCAGGGACCGTATCCCACGGCCGGGAAACTACGCAATATGAATGATCAGATTCAGCAGTGGCACTGGCCGAACGACTATGTGGCCTTTGACAACGGACTGCTGCGGGTTAGACCGGATTGCGTCGGTGCTTTTGAACAACTGAAATGGACAACCCTTGATGCGATCATGGATTCAGATCAGGTTGAAGTCATTCGCTCGCTGGAGGCTCGGGACAACTGCGTACTTCAGATCACCACCGACCACGGACCGGTTCGTGCATTTCTTAAACGGCACCGTGTTCGTTCACTGAATGACTGGCGACGTGAACGAGGAGTACGACGAGCGGGTGACACGCCCGGAATGGCGGAAGCCGAAGCAGTTAGCTGGTGTCGACAGGCGGGAGTCGCCACGATGAACATCATTGCCGCCGGGCAGCACATGTACAAACAACGGTCCTGGCAATCCAATTCGTTTTTTATCAGCGAGGAGCTGACTGGCTGTGTACCTGCCTGCAATCTTTGGCATGATTCATGTATCACAAACGAAGCGCGTTCGCGGGCAATCACGGCGGTCGCTGAAACCGCTCGACGTTTTCATGCAGCGGCTCTGTTTCACTATGATTTTTATCTCGACCATTTCTTCATTAACACGCAACAACTGGCAATTCCCGGCAGCCCTGTGACGGCCACACTGATGGATCTCCAGCGGGTGGAACTCCTGTCTTCGGCGTTCGCCCGGTTGCGGGCCGGCGTCAAGGATCTCGGTCAGTTCTACGGTTCGTGTCAGTACCACGGTGTGAAGGAACAGGATTGGGATCTGTGGGTGCAAAATTACTTCAAGGGTACAGGTATTCTCCGGAATGGTCTCAGTCGACGAGATTCAGCCAAACTGCGTGCCGCCGTTGCTCGCTGGGAACTGCGGCAGTGGCGGCGACGTGTACTAAGTCGACTTCAGAGGCGTGCCGCCTGATCGGCATGCTTCCGAACAGCTAGATGGCAGCCCGTTTCATGCGGCTCATACAGGCATTCGGTCTGCGAACGCACTCACGCCGCCGTGCGGTTGCTGTTGGCTCCGGACTGTGTCAGTCGTCGATAGATCCCACAGTGATTGACCAGTTCATCATGAGTGCCCGTGGCCACGATACGGCCATGATCCATCACAACAATGCGATTGATCAGATCAAGAAACGTTTCACTCAGCACGTGCGTGATGATGAACACGGTACGACCTCGGGAGAATGACTTCAGTACGCGGTGAATCAGATCTTCACTTTGAGCGTCCACGGCAGACGTCGCTTCATCAAGAATCAGAATTGATGGCTGACGAACGATCGCTCGCGCCAGTGCCAGCCGTTGTCGCTGACCGCCCGACAGGCTTTGGCCCTTCGGTCCGATCACAGTGTCGAATCCATTTTCCAGCTGGCTGATGAAGTTAAACGCATGCGCCTGACGAGCGGCTTCCTCGACCGCGTCTCGGTCAGCGTCCGGATTACCATAAACTATGTTTTGGAAGACGGTGTCATTGAACAGCATTGTGTCCTGAGTGACCAGACCGATCTGACTGCGCAGGTCATTCAGTCGATAATCGCGAATATTGATGTGGTCGATGTGGATTTCTCCATCTTCCGGATCCATCAGCCGCGGCAACAAACTCAACAGCGTGGATTTCCCGGATCCGTTGCTGCCAACCACTGCGATCACTTCGCCAAAAGACACATCCAGAGACACGTTTTCCAGCACTCGCGGTGACTGAGCGAGTCTGTCAGAGCCATGGTAACGGAAGGAGACATCACGAAACGAAATGGATCTTTGATGACGGGCAGGTGGCAGCGGAGTTTCCGTGTCACGAACCTCGGATTCCATACGAATCAGGTCCAGGACACGCTCGCCTGCTGCAAGCGAACGTTTGATAAGATTGAAAGCATTTGAGAGCTTGCGAATGGGGTCGAGTGTCCCGGCCAGCAGTACATACAGTGTCGTCAATTCGGAAATGCGCATTGGCCGCGGCGCCAGCTTGATGTTCCAGATTTCGGTGGTGTTGTTGAGAACCAGGTAGGCTCCCGGCGTCAGTGCCAGCAGCACCGCGAGCATGCCCAGGATCTCCGTTGACGGCCGCGTGAGTGACGCGATGCGGATGATTTTCATCGAACGGTTGTAGTATTTGTCATTGGTTCCTGAAAATACTTTGCTCTGATGTTCCTGCTGGCCGAATGCTGTCACAATACGAAATGAATCGAATGTTTCAGAGATACAGTCGTAAATCGACGTCATGGTTTCCATTGCACGGTGGGCCGCGCGTTTGATCAGTTTGCCAAAATGCCCGAGCATCAACCCGCTGACTGGTACGACAATCATCGCTAGCAATGTCAGTCTCCAGTTGATGTAGAATCCAATGGAGATGCAGGCCAGCGCTTTAAGCGGTTCCCGGATCAGTCGAATTCCCATCACACTGAGACCGTTGGACAGTTGTTCGATGTCGTTGGTCATGCGTGCGACCAGGGAACTGGAGCCGAGGCGAGAAACACTTTGACAGTCCAGCCTCAATGCCGTTCGAAAGCATTCCTGGCGAATATCATTTGCCACATTCTGGATAACACCGCCGACCAAAAGTTCTTGGGCAAAAACCATGGCACACTTGACAAGTGTTCCAAGCAGGACGAGTCCGAGCAGCAGGGAGATCGTCTCAAATTTATCTTCAGGCACCCACGGAAGCAGGTGACCTTTCATGGTCTCGTACAGAAAAACCCTTCGTGCTGCTTTTCCGATTCCTTCCTGGATTTTGGCCAGTCGCCGGCTGTCATCTACCGGGATCTGTTCCAGACGAACAGTCCTGTCTTCGACTTCTTTTCGTGCCTTGTTGAGCTCCTCATCCACGAACTCACTGAGAGTTCTGTCCTGAAACAGAATTTCTACCAGGGGAAAAGCGGCTGCGAGATTTGCACCCCACAGGATGGCCACGATCCCGGCAAGAACGACTGATAATGCAAATCGCTTCTTGTAAGCCGCCACAAAGCGCGCAACAAACGACAGGACTTCCATCGATTCCACAAATCCGTATTCGGGATCATTGACGATTCCATCAGCCTGCACCGTGCACGACTAAAGGATCGGAAGGATTTTTCGGACCAGACGAATCCGTTTTTCAACATATCTTTCATCAAAGAAGTCTCCCGGCCCGTTCCGTGCGCAATGCACGTTTGGTGTGTCGCGGCCAGAATACACGAGCGCCTTTTATCAAACGCAGCTTCATTGAGTCCAGATCAGCGCCCCGGAGGCGGTATGTTGCGGACGTCGCCAGCGTCGGTTTACTGAAATGCAATCGTGACACATGCTGGCAGCAACGGCAACGTTTTCCTTGATGGTCCGCATTCCGGCCGGAGTTCGGAAAAGTGACAGAATGCCAATGTCCTGTCCGCACGCGTCGCCAGCCTCAACCGGGACCGGTATTGCGTGGGAAGTTGCCTGGAATTAGTATTCCGCCTGGATTCTACCAGTTCACTGCCTGGCAACTGCATGGAAGTCGTTTGCCATGAATTTTGCTTTGATTGGTGCGGCAGGGTACATTGCGCCCAGGCACATGAAGGCCATCCGCGGTACCAAAAATCGTCTGATCGCCGCTTTCGACCCCCACGATTCCGTCGGCATCATCGACAGTTTTTTTCCCAACGCCAGTTTCTTTACTGAAATTGAACGGTTCGATCGGCACCTCAACAAAACACGGCGAAGCAACTGCGGTGTGGATGCTGTGGACTATGTGGCTGTTTGTTCGCCGAACTATCTCCACGATGCTCACTGTCGCCTGGCTCTGCGAACAGGCGCTGACGCGATCTGTGAGAAACCACTGGTGATCAATCCCTGGAACCTCGATCAGCTGCGAGAACTGGAAGAAGAAACTGGTCATCGAATCTTAAATGTGTTGCAGCTGCGACTGCATCCGGCCGTGAAGGCTTTGAAGGAAGTCGCAGAATCTGAATCGACCGATCGCAAAGACATCTGCCTGACCTATGTGACCCGCCGAGGCAAATGGTACCACCACTCCTGGAAGGGAGACGCCAGCAAATCTGGTGGCGTGGCCATGAACATTGGTGTCCATTTCTTTGATTTTCTGCTCTGGCTCTACGGAGGTGTGAATCGCTCATCGCTTCATCTGGCGGAAGCCAGTCGGATGTCCGGTGTACTGGAGCTGGAAAACGCCCGCGTTCGGTGGTTCCTTTCCGTTGATGAAGCCGATCTTCCGGATCACGTTCGCCGCGAAGGTGGCCATGCTTACCGATCTCTGACCGTTGACGATCAGGAACTTGATCTGTCGGCCGGATTTACAGATCTGCATACTGAAGTCTACCGCGATATACTTGCGGGAGGCGGCTATGGTCTGGACGCGGCACAGCCTGCGATTGAATTGATCTATCAGCTGCGCCACAGCAGTGTGGTTTCGTCCCTGGGTGTGGCTCATCCGTATCTGACAGGACGCCGGACCGGGAAACGTGCTGCATGACTGTCACCGATATGGTATCCGCAACACAACTGGCTAACGTCTTTGTGCATGAGACAGCCATCGTCGATGAAGGTGCATCGATCGGCGCCGACACAAAGATCTGGCATTTCGCTCACGTTTATTCCAAAGCCATCATCGGGTGTAGCTGCAGCTTTGGTCAGAACACGATGGTTGCCGGCGGTGTAAGCATTGGAGATAACGTCAAAGTACAAAACAACGTTGCGATCTACCAAGGCACGGCGATCGAAGACGATGTGTTCCTGGGACCTTCGTGTGTACTGACGAATGTGTCCAATCCTCGGAGTCAGGTCGTGCGGCGATCACTTTGCGAAAAAACAACAATCCGTCGTGGAGCAACGGTGGGTGCTAACGCCACGATTGTCTGTGGCATCACGATTGGGCGTTATGCGTTTATTGCGGCAGGCAGCGTAGTGACGCGCAATGTGAATGATTACGAATTGATTGTCGGTGTTCCCGGCAAACCTCGCGGATGGATGAGTCGTCACGGGCACCCATTGAGATTCGACCGTGACAGTTCGGCGGTCTGCCCAGAATCGGGACTCAACTATATCCGGTCATCGAACAACGAAGTGCAATGCGTTGACCTCCCTGAAGACTGCAGACTTCCCGATCATCTGGTTAACGGACGGCAATCTTACCGTGAGTATCGATCCGATGACTGAAATTCTGATCGGTCCGGATATTGCCGTCGAACTGGCACTGTTGCGGAAAGAAGATCTGCAGTGCCATCCCTTGCTTCGTCAGCCTGGACGTTTCTGGCTGTATGTTGCCGCCAGCGATCATGTTCATCGGAAACTGACAGAACGACTGGGTACGTCGGAAGCAGCTCTGTCGGCCATGAAGAACCTCAGACCGATGGTCAACTGGCTGTCGGCATTGTCCGAAGACAGTGACTGCGGTGATCAGACTCCCATGACCCACGGTTTGTCCATGGCGGTTAGCCGACTGGGTGATGGTGCGGCACTCGTTACACGAAACAACACTCTGCTGGCTCATGTGGATCAGGCCATATCGCCGGCCGAATTCTTCCGGCGGAAGACACAGGGTGCCTCGATCGGATTCCTCGATCTTGCAACTCAACAGAACCGGCTGCGAGACCACATCGAACGCCGCATGTTCCACGTCCTTCGCAGCGGCCAGTACATCCTGGGTAAAGAAGTGACCGAACTGGAAACACGACTGGCCGATTATGTTGGAGTCAGGCATTGCATCGCCGTGTCCAGTGGTACCGATTCACTCGTGATCGCGCTGATGGCTTTGGGAATTGGTCCCGGTGACGAAGTGATCACCGTACCGTACACCTGGATTTCCTCCGCTGAAGCCATTTTGCTGGTCGGCGCGAAGCCGGTCTTTGTTGATATTGATCCGGATACGTTCAATCTGGATGCCGGTCGGCTGGAGCAGGCTGTCGGATCGGATACAAAAGCTATCATGCCGGTATCGTTGTACGGACAGTGCGCCGACATGCCTGCCATCAATGCGATTGCCGAACGTCACGGGGTGCCGGTGATCGAAGATGCAGCTCAGAGTCTCGGCGCCACGTGCAATAGTCAGCTGTCCTGCGGCCTCTCGACGATCGGCAGTACTTCGTTTTTCCCAACCAAGCCGCTGGGCAGCTATGGTGATGGTGGAGCACTATTTTCGTCCGATGACGCGCTGGCCGCACGTATGAAACAGATTCGGGCTCACGGCCAGCTCAGGAAACACCATCATCCCATCGTCGGTATGAACGGTCGTCTGGATACTCTGCAGGCCGCCGTACTGCTGGCAAAACTGGACGTGTTTGAATCCGAGTGCCAGCAGCGGGCCATGGTAGCGGGACGATACGACCGTCTGATTCGGCAGAAAATTCCAACCGTTAGGACACCATTCGTCCATCCTCAAAACACCAGCGTTTACGCTCAATACACAATCCGCGTGGACAATCGTGATGCTGTGCAGGCCGAGTTGAAGTCCCGCGGTATTCCATCAGCTGCTTATTACATTGTTCCATTGACGCAGCAGCCCGTGATGTCTCATCTGGGATATCAGTCTGGTGATTTTCCGGTCACAGAAGACGTGGCCACGCAGTGTCTGAGTCTCCCAATGTCACCCTGGTTGTCTGTATGCGATCAGGAACGTGTCGTAAACGCGCTTGCCGAGTCCGTCAATGCAGCCTGTGGTCCTACAGCTGCGGCTGCCTGAAAACTGATCTCTTTCGTGACCCGAAGCGTCAGCGACGGATCATCGATTGGAAACAACATGCCGACCCCCAGCATCGCGAGAATGGATCCCGGACAGCGAAAACGCTGTTTCATTACGGGTGGAGCCGGATTCATTGCTAACAGTCTCATCCGACGATTGGTCCCCGAACACGATGTCATTGTCTACGACAATTTCCATCGAGACACACTGTCGGGGAGTGAGCTGAATGGACATCCCAGCGTAACGGTGATCAGAGGAGACGTTCTTGATTTTGACGCTCTGGTTGCCGCGATGGAAGGAAGTGATTCAGTGATTCATGCCGCGGGAATTGCGGGGATTGACACCGTAATTCGTAACCCGGTCACCACCATGCGCGTCAATATGATCGGTACCGCCAACGTACTGGAAGCTGCTCGGGTGAACAGCGTTCCCGATCGAGTGATCGATTTTTCGACATCGGAAGTCTTCGGTCCGATGGCCTTTCGCTCATCCGAATCAGATTCCACAGTTGCTGGATCGGCAGGCGAGGCTCGCTGGACCTATGCCGTCAGTAAACTGGCAGGAGAACACCTGGCCAAGGCCTATCACTCTGAGTACGGTCTGCCGGTGACGACTGTTCGTCCATTCAATGTGTACGGGCCGGGCCAGACCGGTGAAGGAGCAATGCAGATCTTCATCAGACGGGCCCTTAACAACGAAGAAATTCGTATCGATGGAGACGGCAATCAGATTCGTGCCTGGTGCTATGTGGATGATTTCGTGGACTGCACCATGAGATGCTTTCATGATGCCCATGCGGTAGGAGAGAGTTTCAACATCGGCAACGCTCGGGCTGTAATCACGATTCTCGGGCTGGCCAATACTGTTTGCCGAGTTCTTGGATCACAGTCTGTCATTTGTCATGATCCACCACTGTCGGCCGACGTTGCAATCCGAATTCCAAGTGTGGTTAAAGTTGAAGAACTCCTGGGTTTTAAGGCATCTGTAGACCTGGAAGAAGGCATCCAGCGAACGGCGGACTGGTTTGCTAAACGGGCAGTCGCATGAAAAGTCACGGGACCGGATTGCCACCATGGGATTTTCACGAGTGTGGATCCGGAGTTATCATTGAGCACGGTGCGCTGGTGTTTCATCCGGAAACACTCAGCATCGGTGACGATGTCTACATCGGACATTACGCCATCGTGAAGGGGTACTACAACAGCCGGATGTCGATTGGGAAAGGCACCTGGATTGGTCAACACACATTTGTGCACTCCGCAGCAGGTATTCTCATCGGAGAAGATGTGGGTATCGGGCCAGGAGCAAGAATCTTCACATCAGCTCATGATCTGAATCAGGAATCTCATTTGGCCATCATGAAACGACCACTGCAGTTTGCTGCCGTTGAAATCGGAGACGGATGTGACCTGGGGGTCAACAGTGTCCTTCTTCCCGGTGTCAAACTGGGCCGAAATGTCCAGGTCGCCGCAGGTGCGGTCGTAACGAAGTCCTTTCCCGACCATTCGATTGTAGCGGGAATCCCGGCCCGAAAACTGGCTCACCAGCATTCAATGGCGGAAACGCGGCAATGATTGCCATTGTTGATTATTCAATGGGCAATGTGGGGTCGATTCAGCGAATGCTGAAAAAGGTCGGAGCTGATTCTGCACTCACTTCAAATCCGGACCAACTACGTTCGGCCGACAAACTGATTCTTCCAGGTGTGGGAGCCTTTGATGCGGGTATGCATCACCTGCGTGAATCGGGCATTAAGGAACTGCTGGACGACCTCGTCCTAGAACAACACAAGCCACTCCTGGGGATCTGTCTGGGCATGCAGCTGCTACTGGACTCAAGCGAAGAAGGTACAGCAGCCGGACTGGGCTGGATCCCGGGACGAGTGCAGCGATTCGAATGGCGGGAAAACCAGAAGCCGCTCAGAATTCCCCACATGGGATGGAACCTCGTTCGCCCTGAAGATGATTCTCCACTGTTCCACGAGCTCGACGCTCAGTCGCGATTCTATTTCGTCCATTCCTTTTTTGCGGTTCCTCAGAATATTTCCAGTCGGGCGGCAGTCACCCAGTACGGATTCGAATTCTGTTGTGCGGTTCGACAGGACCAGATTTTCGGGGTTCAGTTTCATCCGGAAAAGAGCCACCGGTGCGGCCTGCAACTGTTCCGAAACTTTGTGGAGTTATAGATCTCCGTGCTGCTTCGACGAGTCATCCCGGTTTTGCTGCTGAAGCGACGCTCGCTCGTGAAATCGGTGCAGTTTCGGAATCCAACTTACGTCGGTGACCCGATTAATACCGTGCGAATCTTCAACGAGCGCGAAGTTGATGAATTGCTGATTCTGGACATTGCTGCCTCGGTATCCGATGCGGGGCCTCAATACGATCTGCTGGAGGAAATCGCGGCAGAAGCATTCATGCCATTCGGTTACGGTGGTGGTGTGACGAACGTCGATCAGGCGCGCAAACTGTTTCGTAGCGGAGCCGAGAAAATTGTTGTCAACGAAGCGGCCCTGCAGCGTCCAAAGCTGATCACCGAACTGGCGGATACGTTTGGGTCCCAAAGCATCGTGGTGTCGGTCGACTGCCGCCGCTGTCGATGGCGCGGCGGCTGGAATGTGGTCACCAATAATGCAAGGAAAAAATGGAAACCATCGCCTTCGGACTGGGCTCGCGAGGCAAGTCGGCGTGGGGCCGGAGAGTTGCTCCTGACCTCTGTCGACCAGGACGGAACGTTTGAAGGATACGACTGGGAATTGATGCAGATCGTTGCCGACCAGGTGGATATTCCTGTGATAGGCTGCGGCGGGGCGGGTCAAATGGACCATATCCAGCAATTGCTTGAAACAACACCGGTGTCCGCCGCTGCCGCCGGCAGCCTGTTTGTTTATCAGGGATCACAGCGAGCTGTTCTGGTCAATTATCCTACACGAGACAGACTGGACCTGCTATTGGACGCGGTCGAATCAAAATCGGCGCAGGTGCCCAGCGCATTCGTTTAAGCCCTGCCGAAAACGGGACTCCGCACCTGTGACATCGAGTTTAACGTCCGGACATCCTGATGATTGCATACAGTTTCTTCCGGACTCTGACCGAACGGAATCTAACGATGAGTCAACCGATCAAAACGGATCCGGCAACATCCCACCAGCCTGACCCGTATCGCCGTGATTACTTTCAGCGTATCCAGGCAGCTCACCAAGCAGCGGTCCGATGCAGTCGATGCGTGTTCGATGCAGAAACTCCAGCCATTAAATTCGATAACCAGGGCGTGTGTAACTACTGCCGTACCACGGAACAACTTGAGAAAGACTATCCAACCGGGCGGCAGGGCAAATTGATTCTGGAGAAAACCATCGACGAAATCCGCAGGTGCGGCAAAGGCAAGCCATTTGACGTTGTCATTGGTGTCAGTGGCGGCTGCGACAGCTCCTGGATGCTGGTCAAAGCAAAGGAATACGGATTGCGTCCACTGGCCGTCCATTTCGACAACACCTGGAATACCACGACCGCCACGACAAATATCCATACGATGCTCGACAAGCTGGGAATCGAGCTGTTCACTCATGTTGTCGATAACGAAGAATATAACGACATCCTGAGAGCATTTCTGAAGGCCGGCGTGATTGACATCGAAACGCCGACCGACGTGGGACTTGCGACCACGCTGTACATGGCGTGCGCAAAACATGGCATCAGATTCCAGATGGAAGGCCATTCTTTCCGCACCGAAGGCGTGGCGCCGCTGGGCTGGTTCTATATTGATGGTAAGTACGTTCAGAGCGTCGTCAAAGAATACGGCAATTACTCACAACATCGGTTGAAGACGTTCCCAAATCTGTGGTTCACCCGATTCATGAAGTACACACTGTTCAATCGCATCCGCAAAATCCGTCCGCTGTACTGGATGGATTACGACAAGGAAGCCGCCAAGAAGACCCTGGCCAGCGAGTATGGATGGGAATGGTACGGTGGTCATCACCTGGAGAACCGGTTTACGATCTTCCTGCACAGCTACTATGCACCCAGAAGATTTGGCCTGGACACACGAACCCTGGGAAATTCGGCTCTGGTGCGTTCCGGCCAGATGAATCGGCAACAGGCTCTTCTGGAGCTCCAAAAGCCCTTTCACTTTGATCCGGAGATTCTGGACATTGTGAAAAAAAGACTGCGTTTCAGTGATACGGAATTCGAGCATTTGTTCACTGAGCCGACTCGAAACTGGCGAAGTTTCAAGACATACAAACCACTCTTTGAACGGCTGCGTCCAATGTTTTATACACTGATGAAGGCCAGCCTCGTCCCGAAAAGTTTCTATATCAAGTACACCAGCAAATCAGATATCTGATCTACTTTTCCATCTTGTATCACCAGGAGACAATGACCGTAAAGGATTCTCTTCGTGTCAGCAACCACTCGCAAAGTCCCCATCTGTCGCGTTGTCACCGGTGACGCCGAAAAAAAAGCGGTGTGTCGAGTTATCGACAGCGGATGGCTCGTTCAGGGACAGGAGGTCGCTCGTTTTGAGCAGCGCATTGCCGCCATGAACAAGGTTGAACATGGCATCGCAACTACGTCCTGCACAACGGCACTGCATTTGGCGCTCAAGGCACTGGGTGTTCAGCCCGGAGATGAAGTCATCGTGCCAGGGTTTACCTGGGTGTCAACGGCGAACGCGGTGTGGCACTGCGGTGCTACTCCGATTTTTTGTGACATTGAACTGACTACCTGGAATATCAATCCGCTGGGGATTGAACAGCACATTACTGACAGGACCGTGGGAATCATCCCGGTGCACCTGTTTGGGCTCTTTGCCGATATGCCGCAAATTGCAGCAATTGCCGAAAAATACAATTTGTGGCTGGTGGAGGACGCCGCGTGTGCTTTGGGCAGCCAACTGCTGGGTACATCTCCAGGACAGCGCTCCGACGCTGCGTGTTTCAGCTTTCATCCACGGAAGTCTATCACTACCGGTGAAGGCGGGATGATCATAACGAACCGACAAGACCTCGCAGAACGCAGTCGCACCTTGCGCAATCACGGGGCCTCCATCAGTGATCATCAGCGTCATCACGGCAAAGCCGGATTCCTGTTGGCGGAGTTCAATGAATTCGGATTCAATTGTCGCATGACCGACCTGCAGGCAGCAATCGGCTGCAGTCAGCTCGATCGATTCGAAACGATCCTGACCGAACGAACAGCATGTGCGGATTTCTACAGCGCAGCACTGTTCGATTTACCATGGCTGGTGACACCTCAGCATGCCGAAACTTCAATACATTCCTGGCAAAGTTACGTTTGTCTGTTTGCACCGGAAAAGCCTTCGGTCACAAACCGCGAAGTACTCGAAGATCGTCGCAACGCGCTGCTGATGGCGATGGAAGACCGGGGTGTCACAACTCGCCAGGGTACTCATGCACCGGTGAAACTGGGCTGTTATAAGGATGCATACGGTCTCACCGAGTCGCAGTATCCCAGCTCCTGGCAGGCTGACAGCCTGTCCGTGTCTCTGCCGCTGTTTCCGGGTTTGTCAGAAGATGACATGATTTATGTTGTGGAAACATTACAGTCAGCATTCCGTGAATGATAGTTTGAGCTTCTGCGCCACAGGAAGCATTGCAGCACCGTACTTGATGCATTCACTGACAAAATGAGGTCAGGATCCGCTTGGAAATCACCGACTCAGACAGCCGCTCAGCTGGCAGAACCATAACTTTCACCTCTTACTGCCCATCACAAACCATTCACTCTGCAGCCTGACAGGAGAAAACGACGGTGGCATACATCCGTTTGGTCGGAACAAATGCTGCGACCGGAGCACTGCGACTGCTGTACGATGAAGCCCTGCGCCGTGCCGGACGGATATGGAACATTGTCAAAACGATGAGTCCCAATCCTCCGGTCCTCGAAGCATCGTTGAAGCTCTATGAGCAGATCATGAAAGGTCCTTCGCCACTGACACGCGCACAACGCGAAATGGTAGCGGTCGTGGTTTCCAAAGTGAATGATTGCTTTTACTGATTTGAGGCGCATGCATTCGACCTCCGGTCGGAGGTCGGTGACGAGACACTGGTGGCTGCGATCAAAAAGGATTGGCGTGCAGCTTCCCTTGAGTCTGCAGATCGATCCCTGCTTGGATTCGCAGAGAAACTGACAACCAGTCCGCAGGATATGAGTGCAGCGGATGTCCGGAAATTACGGGCCAGTGGTTTCGACGACCGCGCTATCCACGATCTCGTGCAGGTTGTCTCTTATTTCAACTACATCAACCGTATCGCCGATGGGTTGGGAACGGATTCGGAAGATTTTTTCCCGCCAAGTGCAGCGTAGTGTTGTATGGAGAACGGGTTTTTACGACGGATTATTCCAATGAATTCACGAAAAGTATCAGGCAACGCGTTTTCGACTTTCTCCGCCATTCTCATCTCTTCGGCTGTAACCTTCGCAGGCGAACAACCTCAGCCCTGGGAAGTCAACGACCCGCTCGTGACGATCGAGAAGAGTATCTTCATTGAGTGCACGGACCCGCAGGCTGCGCCATTGTGCGTTCTCGGCTACATCGGTCCCGACCTCGATCGCTATATGATCCGGGCGGTGGAACGGGTCGATGACGTGCACGCCAAGCCTCGCGCGGAATTCTCCGGAGACAACGGCCGTACCTGGTCCGTCTCCGTCCCGCTGCCGGATCAGATCCATCAGTATCAGGGAATCTGGAGCTCGGAGTCCTCGTTCCCCAGCCCGGTGATCTACGATCCGCGTTCCAGGATGGCTGTCGGATTCACATTGCGGCAGATGAAGACTGAGGAACGGTATTATCATACGACTTATTACAGACTGTCGCCTGATCTGGGACGCACCTGGAGCAAACCAAAGCAAGTGCAATATGAATCGGGCGCAGCGTTCGACCCCGAAAATCCATTGCAGCCTGGCTACAGTGACAACAATCAGGCGTATCCGGGTCTTGGTACTCTGCTGCACTCCAACGGCACGCTGATCCACCCCCTTTGTCTGGTCAATATCCCGAGAGATGCCCCTGACCCCAATCCTCACAAGCTGCACCATTGGCATATTCACCGGGACTCGCGATCCATTGGATCACTGTGCATGATCGGCGGCTGGAATCCGAATCGAAATGACTACGACTGGACGGCCGGCAGCCCGGTCTGGCTGCCCCGGCATATTTCGCTTCGTGGTCTCAATGAACCGGATATCGCGGAATTAACAGAGGGCCGTGTACTTGTGGTCTGGCGCGGCTCCAACACGGCAATGACTGCAGGTCGAAAGTGGTACAGCATTTCCAGCAACGGCGGCAGAACGTTCAGCGACGTACAACCCTGGACTTACGACAATGGTGCGCGGTTCTATTCATCCGCGTCCCCCGGCAACTTCCTGAAACATTCCAACGGCAGGTTGTACTGGCTGGGAAACGTCTGCCATTCTCCACCCCACGGCAATCATCCCCGTTATCCACTGATCCTTGGTGAAGTCAACCAGCGCACCGGACTGCTTATCAGGCACTCCTTGACTGCGATTGACGATCGTCAACCGCATCACAGCGAGGCGGTGCAGTTCTCTAACTGCAAATTTTTCGAAGACCGGGAAACTCATGCCATTGAAATCTATCTGACTGCCTACGGTGAACATACCGACGACTGGCGGCATGCAAACTGCTACAAGTACACCTTGACACTGAATTAAACTTCATGTCTGTAATACCGCCTGTCCGGCGTTATTGACGTATTCGTTGCTGTCTGCCGCCTCGAAGTACTCGATGGAATACGACAGTCTCCAGTTACTTACTCATGAATCATCGTGGTGCGGGACATACGAATGCGCGACAATCAACCCTGGCAGATGTAAACAGCTGCTCTGTTTGCTGCGGACAACTGCGAGTATTTTTCGTCCTTCACTTTCTGAAACCCACCAGACGGTTCAGAACTCCCGGATCTGTAATCCCTTCCGTGGCGATCACAACAACCTGGCTTGTCTCATTCAGCACAAGCTGTCTGCGAACATCTGCGTCGCTGGCTGCGGCCATGAATGCCGCGATCGCAGCGATTCCTGTTTCACCGACCGCAGTTAAATTGTCCTGGTGAAATCTCTTCAGGACCTTCAATGCAACTTCGTCACCGATCGTGGTGAATGCAAAAGCCCCTCTCCGCAGGATCTCCCAGGCATCTGCGGCCAGTTCCCGTACCGACAGTCCGTCCATCAAAGTGGCAAGATCACCCTGAGCCGGAACGCACGCGCGCTGCAGACAGCTTTGATATGCTGAATCCACTGCATGGGGCTGAACAATTACGACCTTTGGCCGACTGCTGCCGTATTCCATCCACAGCCGTCCCGTCAACGCCGCTGCCAGCGATCCCCCTCCCGCGGGGACAAACACATGTGTCGCTGTGATGTTGTTGGGTCTCGACGAAATCAGTTCCTCTCCGAGTATGGAATAACCATGCACATTGTGGCGCAGGACGTCTGAATTTGGCTGAGTCCCGTTTCCAACCAGTACGTAACCGCGAATTTCCGCATCCTGAGCGGCACATTCAACCGCGGCGTCGTACGTTCCCGGAACACGGACCGTGGTGGCTCCGAATTTCCGTATTTGTTCCTCTCGATATATACCCGTAAAATCAGGCATATAGATTCGGCACTGGCAGCCAAACTGCTTTGAGGCCCACGCCAAAGCCCGGCCGTGGTTACCGGACGTCGCCGCACACGCGGTGAGACCCTGAAGTTCGGACTTCCGTGTTCCTTCCGCGACGTCGGCCAGGTTTAGGTTTGTCTGACCGATCCGCAACAGGAGCTGATTTGCCAGTGCATATGGGGGACCAAGTACTTTAAAGCTGTGTGTGGGCGTTCGCTGACCTTCGTCCTTGATCATGACAGAGGCCACATGACACTCGTCGGCGAGTCCCTGATGCTCAACCAGAGGTGTTCGGGTATACCCGGGCAGGCGGCAAAAAAAATCGTATGCTTTCCGCACATCATCGCGGCTGAGAATACTCGAAAGCTCGGCCGGGTACTCAGCGCCGTAACTTTCCTCCGGCGTGACAGCAACGCGCACACGCTCAGTTGCACCTGGTTTCATCTGTGTCCTGTCAATGACAACACACTCCTGTGTCACATTATCTGCTCGGCGCTCATCACTGAATCACACAATTATTCGGGCCGGCGAAGTCATTGAGATCCAAACATGGGTAAATTAATAACTGCAGGCTGTTTGTGAATGTCCCGGCTATTCGGCCGCATTGTCTACTTTCGTTAGAATTTCGCGGACACGTTCTTCCTCCCATTCAGAATCCCGTCCTCCAAGCGGGCCTCGTGGCATTCCAATATCGATCTTATATCGGAACAACATTGCTGACCTCAGAAACGTCCAGATCGCACCGCGTCTGATGATTTCCGCGAGCGCCGATTGAAATGCTGCTGTGAACCGACGTCCCGCTTCAAAGTCACCAGCAACAAAACGGTCCCGGACTCTTTGTGCGGGAACCGCCCAGACATTAAAGAACGTTCCAATCGCACCGACGGCTCCACTGAGGGTCGCATGACAGAACAGCGGATCAGCACCGGTGAAGAGCCGCAATCGCTCGCCCGCCGTTTCATGAATCTGAGCAAGAGTAAAGAGATCGTGATCCGTGAACTTGATACCACCGACATTGGGCAGATCGAGGACGCGAAGAGCATAGTCACGTGCGGGAATCGAAACCTGATTGACGTGCCTCAAGTGGTAGACAAAAAGCGGCAGAGTCGAGGCATGTCCAATCCGTTCATAGTGCAGAAACACATCATCCACACTGAAAGAGTAATAGACAGGCCCGACCGCTGAAACCGCGTTGGCACCAATCGATTCCGCATGCCGGGCAAGTTCGGCGGCATCATCAGTTGCCAATGCACCGACATGGACCATTACGTTGATGCGACCGGCTGCACACTGAACAATTCGCTCAGCGACCTGCTGGCGGTGCTGCAGAGACAGGAGCGGCCACTGGCCCGTTGAACCCAGAATGTAGAGTCCTGAGACCTCCTGGCTGACAAAAAGCTCAACAAGCCGCTCGATGGCAGCATGATTGGGCCGACCGTCGTCGTCCAGCGGCGTCACCAGCGCGGGCCATACCCCCTGAAACGTATTGTTTACCATGGAATTACACATCCTTTTTTGAACCGGAATCACTTTCCACCAGATCGATTGAATCCCTGCCGCAAAAAACCGATGAGATCAGCAACTCCCTGAGGGCTGACATTTTCGTGAAGATTGGACGGCATTAATGAAACCTCAGAGGCTTTGATCAGTTCGATATTTCTCCGCAGAACTGTTTCACTCATTCCTTTCTCCCTGCGGAGCGTCATACTGGTTGGAGACTCCGAGGCAAGGACGCCGGTAAAGATGCGGCCGTTCTCCGTTGTCACAATGTAGCTTCGGTATTCCGGACTGATGTGGCCGCTGGGATCAAGCAGATCGAGCAGGACTGCTTCGTCAGGTTTGTTGGTAATACTGCCCAGCGCCGGACCGACCTCATGGCCTTCGCCTCTCAGCGTATGGCATGCGAGACAGTGTTTGGCAAAGATCTCTCGACCACGCTCAACATCAGTCGGCGCGGACAACGCCTGTCGATAACGTCCCAGACGCTGCTGCAGTTCGGCACCAGTTGACGGACTGGCAAATAACTGTTGTGCTCGTGCAGCAACGTGTTCGTCGCCAGCGGATAGAAGCTGTTCACGCTGGATTAACTTGATGTCAGATCGAAGCACAGATCCTTTCGCAATCGCGTCCAGCAGCGCAGGGAGCCTGTTGGTGTGAGCAAATACGGCCTGTAGTACGGCGTTGCGCACCTTTGGTGTGTAGCCCTCCCAGTTCCTGAGCAGAACTACACCAGCCCGTTGGTCTCCGGAGGCCCTCAGGGCCGCAATAGCAGAAAACTGCAATGCTGGAGCCTGCCTGACGTCCAGACAACTGACTGCTGCGCGGGCGACTGTGTCGTACGGTGCGCTCGCCAGAATCTGCATCGCCCGTCGACGATCGTCCAGTGACTCGTCTGTATCGAGTACCTGACGAACTGCCCCGGCGAAAATGTCCTTCAGTTGAGCACTGTCTGCCAAAGGCAATTCTGCGGCAAGTTGTGTCGCCAGATCACGAACTGACGGGTATTCGCTGTCCAGCAGTCGCGAAATACCAGCCCAGCCGTCAGTCACTGCGCGAACAGGCTCGGTTCCACGCGACATCCCTTCCACGAATCCTGTGAGACAGGCTCGGGCAGCGGCTTCCTCCAGTCCCGAAGCGGTTGCCAGCGCCAGTGACATGGTGGAGCTGTCCCGCTGGCTGGCAACCGTAGCCGCCAGTGGATGCAACAAGGCTACTGTGTTCGTCGTTTGTCGGGCCTGTTGAAGCAGCCTGAGCAGAAATTCACCCGCGTGCCGGCTGCACGAACTCAGAATCGCCGCTGCCATCCAGCGGTCACTGCCGTGTTTTTGCGCCAACGTCTGTAACACCTCGACGGCCCGCTGACTGTGCGATTCGCCGAGAGTCATCGCTAACTGCAGGCGCACAGCAGAATCCGGATCGTCTGTCATCGAAGCCACTTTCGCCCACAGTGCGTTGTTTGTGTTAAGCCATCGCTCTGCCAGACGCAAGGCATGGATACGTACTCCGTAATACTCGCGTTCAAGCGCCCGAACGACATGAGTAGCCTCTAATTTTCCAAGGCCATTGAGCGTGTGAAGGACATGAATACCTGTCTGTGGAGTGGCTGCCGCACCGAGGTGTTCCGTGAGTGATTCCACAACTGACACGTCGTTACGCTCAATGAGTAAGCGTTGCGCTGTCAGTCGCTGCCAGAAACCAGTATCATCGATGGCCTGTACCAACTGTTCGGCACTGAACGTGGAAAAATTGTCGACTTGCCGCTCTAATGCTGACTCAGGCAGAAGTCGCCAGATTCGACCGTGATCTCCGCCTTTGTCGAGTCCGTACTGCTGTTGCAGAAAACGCGGAATCGCCGAGTAGTCTTCGATGATTTCGCGGTACATGTCGACGATGTAAAGCGCACCGTTCGGACCGATGCGCAAATTCATGGGTCGAAACCACTGATCCGTTGAAGCGAGAAACTCCGACTGCTGTTCGCTCGCCGCCCGCTTTCCTTTGTAACCGGCACCATCTCGTGTCACAACACAACGATGCACCATGTTGAGCGACGGTTCGCAATAAAAGATGTTGCCGTGATATTGATCCGGGAACAGCGTATCACCGTAGAACGTGTTGCTGCATCCGCCGGAAAAGAAGTTGCTGTCAGTTTCGTGCTCCCCGTAGAACTTCACCCAGGCCGGATCCCGCCGTCTCCGGACCCGCCATGGGTGGGGCTGGCTGATGCGAAATCCACGACGATAATTCGCCGCGAAATGGTTAGTTTCAGGAGTTGGAACGTAGGGGTTCCGTGTGAGATAGTGCCAGGTCAGCGGCAAAGCATACATTGCCGGTCGCCCACCGGTAGACGGAAAGCGGTCTCCGACATCATTCATCGTCAAACCAAATGTGCCAACTCGCCCGGTCACCGGTTCAATTGCGGAACCGTCGCTCCTGATACGAAAGTCGGTGTGCTGCAGTACCACCGGCGTGGCCAGATGAGGTCCGGTGATGGTCCCGCCTTCGCCGCCGGCCCCGATATAAATCCAGTTGTCAAGTCCCCAGCGAGGATTATTGATTCCGCGTTCCAGTACGCGCGTGCGGAAACCGGTGAACAGAGTCTCGCGAACTTCCGGCTGGCCGTCGCCGTCTCGATCAGCGAGGAAGATGATGTCCGGAGCACACACAACGATCACACCGCCACGAGCCGGAATCACCCCGTAACAGGGAGGAAGGTCTTTCGCCCAGACTGCAGCTTCGTCCATAACTCCGTCGCCGTTAACGTCAGTCAGCAGCTTGACGACACCATACTGCAGCATGGAAGCGGCCTCCGCGATTTCACCACCTTCAAGTTCCCAGCGAATCCGCCGGACCTTCCTGTCCAGCACCCCCGTCCTGTTCAGTACGGTGACGTCGAGATGGCCTTCGATGTTGTAGCCATGCAGTTCACAGACAAACAACCGACCTCGCTCATCGAAGGCGATGCACGAAGGATCCTGAACAAGTGGTTCGCAGGCCACCAGTTCGATACTAAACCCGTTTGGCAGACGCATCTTTGCTGCGCTTTCATGCGGCGTCATTGGCTGCGGTGCGTCAGCCGCTGGTTCGATGTCCGCGTGGACGCTTTTCAGAACACCGGACATCCAAACAGTGACAGCAAGGACAATGAGCGATGTATGTCTGCTTTTCATCCTTCAGGCTTCCAAATGGCTGGATCGCTTCACTGGTAGCGCTGCAAAACAGGAAAACGTCGTTTCACACGTTCCTCAGTGAAAACCTGTGCATGGGCCACGGTTCGGGCTCGCGATTGAACACAACATAACATGAAAACTGCGTGATATCCGTTCCGGACGACGCTGTATGTCGCAGAATTTATCTTCCACGGAGCGAACATACACATTCAGCCATACACCCGCGTCTTGATTCATCGTACCCAAACCCGGCCATAGTCCTGGCAGCAGAAGAAACATTTGAATCGCGCCGATCATTATCACTGTTGTTCATCCCCTGTTATCTTTTGATACCGCGATCCGTGAATGATGCTCTTTTCCGCAGTTTGCTGATGCGTCATCAGTCCAAGGCTGGTGTGTTACGGGAGCAGAGCCGCACCGACAGGTCGATCGCTCAAACACCATTCAGCCGGACAGGAGCCCGGCTCCGGGTACCGGTACTGGGAAACGAAGTTCGGAGAAGTGATGCGCAAACACGAACGACGGCAATAAACTCATCACCAGGAACCTGACGATCATGAAAATCGCGATACTTCATGGACCACGCGATCTTCGAATCGAAGAGCAGCCGCTTGATACAGACAACCTTCAGGGTGATCAGGTATTAGTCGAAACGCAGATTTCAGCTCTCAAAATCGGTACGGATCGGGGTAATTACGAAGGTGCAGAACATGTTCCTGGAGCGCCCGACTATCCGCGGTGGGTCGGTGACAGTAATCTTGGAATCGCACGTGCAGTGGGTTGTGACGTAACCCGCTTCCGTGTCGGCGATCGAATCGTTGCCATTGCGCCGCATCAATCGGACTACATTGCACGTGAATCGGATTGCCTGGTCAGAGTACCCGACAACGTTCAGAACGAGGATGCGGTTTATGCGTGGCTTTACGCTCTGAGTTCACTGTGCTTCCGCAAGGCACATTTTCAGCCCGGCGAATTTGTTGCGGTGGTCGGCCTTGGCGTGCTGGGTTTGGGGGCTGTCGCCCTCGGTCCGTTGCTGGGAGCGAGAATTATTGCGATTGGTAACAGCCCGGTGCGGCTGGAGATGGCCAGGCGAATGGGAGCACATGCGTCCTTCCTGTCTGATCATCCCGAATTAACCCAGGAACTGGACGACATCACGCGTGGTGCGGGCATCGACCTGGTGGTTCAGACTGCTAATCCCTGGCCTGCTTACAGGAAATCACTGGAAATCGTGCGACCGGGCGGACGTGTTTCGATCGTGGCCCTGCCAGGCCGCGGTGAGCCTCCGTTGGATTTCAACCCGCTCGACATGAAGTGGTTCTACCAGAAAGGCATCTCACTCATCGCCGTCTCAGGAAAAGCAGGTGATTTGTATCCGGCTCATTCGATGCGCTTCGATCGGTTCCGGGAGTGCGAGTTCATGCTGGACCTGATGAACGATGGATGCCTTGAACCAAAGCGGTTGATCACGCATCGTTTCCACTACAGTGAAATAGTCGAAGCATATGAGATGGCGTACCACCGCGAGAAAAACATGCTGGGTGTGATTTTTCACTGGGGCAACTAACTAACCGGCCTTCGCTCCGGCATCATCCGTGCACGGCGTCCACAGTGGCGATCAAATCGGCTACCGAGGTAGCATGCCAGCCCTCGGCCCGCTTGGCCCAATAGAAGTCGCGCAACCGCCGGGTGATCGGCCCGGGTTCGCCCTCACCGACAGGTTTTCCACTGACCTTTGTTACAGGAAAGATTCCGCCTGCCGTGGAGGACAGGAAGGCTTCCTCAGCATACTCCAGATCACGGGGATACAGATGTTTCGCCTCCGCATCGAGACCTATCATCTCGCACATATCGAACACAGTCCGGCGTGTGATCCCTTCCAGGACATTGTGGGACGGTGTGAGTAACTTTCCATCGCGAACAATCCAGCAGTTGAAGCCCGGTCCTTCGGTCAGGTAGCCGTCGGTCGACAACAGGACCGGCTGGTGGGCGCCGGCATCAAGGGCTTCAAACTGCGCACGCGTCAGGTCCATCCGGTTGAAATTTTTGCATCGCTGGTTGATCGCTGCGTTGGGCGCCCGGCGCGTCTCCGCAAGAAAAAGATGTGCGCCGATGTGTGCACACTCTGCCGGCACTGTGGTGTACCAGGGAACCGCATACGCGATGAATTCCTGCTCGCAGGTTCGGAGATCAGTAATAGCGGTCCCAGGAGGAAATCCTCCCCGCAGACAAAGCAGGTAGACGCAAGAGTGCGTGAAACCGGCACGATCAACACACTGCGCCGCAACGTGTTTCATCTGGTCTTCCGACAGAGGAGCTGACATCCGGACATACTCCCAGGACTCGCGGAAACGCGTCATGTGGTCATCGAGTCGAAAGAACTGACCGTCTCGTACGGATACCACGTCAAACACCACGTCGCTCTTCGTGAAGGACGGATCGAGGAGCGGGATGGACACTTCAGAGACTGGAACGTAGCGGCCGCCCTGATAAGCGATTCCCTGTGACTGAGTCATCATGCGCCTTTCATTGGTAGAACATTTTCTGTACTGGTTGTGTTGCCAACCAGGAACCGGTACGAACTCCCTGAGTCGAACAGCGAAAATCACCAGGTCAATGCTCGCGATCAGCACGACAATAACGTTACGCTAATGAAAGACGGACGTGTTCGCCAGGGTGCCAATCATCGGAAGATTCTGACCATCGAATCTGGTCATCCGCCAGGCGCGGGTGCCCTGGCATGCAGGATGTGTTGCAGTCCCTGCGGTTGCGGTGCTGTGGTCGGGTTGATGTCATTTGGTTGGGAAAAAATGTGGAGATGATCCGCCGATTCGAGCGACGCCGAATTACAACACAGGTTTTAGTGGTATGATCATATGACGTTCTACACATCAGTTGACTTCGGGAAGATGCGTCCATGAAACGAACATCACGTCGCCGGTTTCTTTCCTCGGCAACTGCCGCGGGAGCCGCTGTTGCAGCAGTCGGTGCAACCTCGATCGCCGGTACCGTATCTCCGAACGATCAGATCTCTGTTGGACTGGTGGGATTCAACGGTATGGGAATGGGTCACGTCCGGCGACTTGCCTCGAATCGTGGTGCGCGGATCGTCGCCTTGTGCGACATCGATGATTCGGTACTGGCTCGCGGAGTCAATGCAGTCAGGGAAATCGCAGACTACATACCACGCACGACGCGCAACTTTCCTGCGATCATTGAGGATGAGTCGATTCACGCCGTTGTGATCGCGACTCCACACCACTGGCATTGCCCAATCGCTGTGCCAGCGCTGCTGGCCGGGAAAGATGTTTACGTCGAGAAACCGGCAAGCCATGTGTTCCACGAAGGGCGGCTGCTGGTGGATGCAGCCCGTAAGAACGAACGGATCGTACAGCACGGGACTCAGATGCGTTCCAGCCCGGTGACTGCCGAAGCAGCCGAAGTGCTGGCGTCGGGCATCCTGGGAGAGATCAGGATCACCAAGGCCTGGAATGTTCAGGATCGCGGCTTCGCGAAACCGACATCGGACAGTCGACCGCCGTCGGGTATCGATTATGATCGCTGGCTGGGACCTGCGAAGAAGCGTCCATTCAACCGTCATCGTTTTCACCGAACCTGGCGTTTGTTCCAAGACTACGGCAACGGTGACATGGGTGACGACGGCGCCCATGATCTGGATATGGCAGCGTTTGGACTGGGTGTGACAGAACATCCCGTGCGAATCACGGCTCACGGAAGCAACGTGAAGCCACCAGGCTATCGCGAGTTCCCGGACAACATGAACGTCTCGTTCGAATTCGCCGACGGCCGAGTGTTGATCTACGAAGACCGCCTGTTCACACCTTACGGGATGCACGGCGTGGACAGTGGCAACGCGTTCTATGGTACGGAGGGATACATGATCTTCTCACGGCGCGGATTTTTCCGCACGTATTTGGGCAGGAAGGAGGAACCGGGACCAAAGTCGGGCGAGTCAGGTCGTGTGGGAGCGCCCGTCCCCAGCCACATGCAGGATTTCCTTAACAGTGTCCGCTCACGTAAGACAGGCAAAACCAGCGCCGAGATTGCTCATCGGACCAGCGCACTGATTCACCTCGGCGAGATTGCTTACCGCACCAGGACCGTGTTGGAATTCGATCCGGAGACAGAGACGGTAACCAACAACAGGAAAGCGAATGCCATGCTCACCAAGGAGTATCGCGCTCCTTATGGACTGTCGGAACACGTTTAGCACAATGTGATCACGATATCCTTGATACCTGATGTCAGCCCGTTTTCTCAGAGGTTAATTATCTACACATGTTCCGACTTCCTACTTTGATCATTCCGTCATTGGTAACGATTGCTGCGACGTGCTCCGGTGCAGATCTCGTCACCTTCACAGATTCTGACAGGGCCGGCGCCGATTTTCAGATTCAAGGGGAATATGTCGGTAAGGTTGGAGATGAGATTCCCATTGGCATTCAGGTTATTGCCGTCGGGAATCATGATTTCGAGGGTGTGCTTTACACGGGTGGATTACCCGGGGCCGGTTGGGACCAGGGTATGGTCTTTCACGTTAAGGGCAAGACAGCCGACAGAGACACTGTATTCCACGGCATCCATGGCGAACGGTTGATGTTCACGAATTCCAACTTCCACGGGACAATCCGTGATGCGGGTTTTCAGGGCGTGGCACACATGTTTCGGAGCCGAGTGGACGACGTGACATTTCATCTGAAGAAAGCACATCGCATTTCGCCGACACTCGGTTCCCGACCGCCCACCGGCGCAATCGTCCTGTTCGATGGTACGAACGTGGATGAATGGAAGGACGGCCGACTGGTAGATGACAGTTTGCTTGGCGTCGGCACGACTTCGAAACGCGACTTCGGCAGCATTGCAATCCATTTGGAATTCCGCTGTCCTTTCATGCCGACTGCCCAGGGCATGAAACGCGGCAACAGCGGAATCTATGTCAAACGGGAATGGGAAGTCCAAATCATCGACTCGTTCGGCTGGCATCACGAAAACCGAAAATTCGAACGACTATCGAAGTTCGGCCGTTGTGGCGGTATCCATGAAATGGTTCCACCACGGATCAATATGTCGTTTCCACCGCTGTCGTGGCAGACCTACGACATCGAGTTCATGATGGCCAAGTTTGACAATTCGGGACAGAAAACACGTCCGGCGACAATGACCGTCAGACACAACGGAGTGTTGATCCATCAGGATTACGTGCTGCCACCGGTTCCAGCTGGCCTCGCTGAATCGGAAAGCAAAGAACATTTAAACGGGCCTGTTTTTCTGCAGGACCACGGCAACCCGGTACGATATCGCAATATCTGGGTAGTCGAATGAAATCATACGTAACTGCGACAGCGAACTACGACACGGCATACTCGAGTACCACTTCTTCGTTGATTTCGATTCCCAGTCCGGGTTTGTTTGTCACCGTGATGAAGCCGTCCTGGACGTCAAGTGGTTCGATTGCCAAGCCATTCCGCCATGGGTTTTCTCCCTGATCGATCTCCAGCATTGGTGTATCGGCAGGTGGACCCCAGTGAGGATCGGGCAGCAGGGAGAGCAGATGCGCGGACGCCGCAATTACAATGTCGCCACCCCAGCAATGTGGAATACAGCGAATTCCCGACAGGGCCGCAAGTTCCGCAATGAACAGGGCTTCACCCATTCCACCGCAAAGGCTGATGTCGGGCTGAATGATGTCAAAGCAGCTACGATCAATGAGAGCCTTGCCGGCGGCACGTGAGTCCAGTGCTTCGCCACCAGCCAGTGGCAGCGGCATCCTGCGCCGCAGATCCTCGTATCCGGTATAATTAGGATTCACCTGCGGCAACGGCTCTTCGAACAATTCGAAATTCAGTTCGCGGAGAACGTGAGCCATGCGCAGTGCAGTGCCCACTGTATAACCACCGTTTCCGTCCGCCAGCAATTTAATGTCCGGACCGACGGTTTCGCGCACCTGTGCCGCGACGCGGGACTCACGGGCAACAGAATAGCGTCCCAGTCGCATCTTGATGGCCTTGTATCCGCGCGCCACCATTTCAGCAGCCACCTTTGGGTATTCTTCTTCAATCTCAGGCTTCTCAACATATTCCAGCGCCGATACATAGACCGGCACTCTGTCGCGGAGTCGGCCGCCGAATAACTCTGCAACGGGCAGGTCAAGTGCCTTGCCTCGCAGATCGTTGAGCGCCGTCTCCACGGCGCCGACGGCCAGACCGTTACCAAAATTTGGCCCCCACATTTCCCGCCAGAGCCGGCGGTATTCGAGTGGATTTCGACCGATCAGCCGGGGAGCGATCTGATTATCGATTGTTCCTCGCGCCCCGGCGATGGGCGAGGTTTCACCCCAGCCGACAAGCCCCTGATCTGTTTCGATCCTCACCAGCAGCGCCTCTCGTGTAGTGGGCAGGGGCACGGACACCGAGACACCGAATGGCCGCTTCAGTCGGTGTCGCATTAAATACGTCTTCACCGACGTGATTTTCAGTTTGGGACCCGGCCTTGAACCAGATCGTCGTTCTTCGGCGGCACGGGCAAGAGAACGAAAACCCACGAGGCCGCCCCCGACCAAGCCGGCTCCGGCTCGCAACACGTCGCGACGTTTGTTTCCAGTTTTCATTTCTGTTCTCCTTGAATCGTTTCGAATTCACTCAACAGAGGCAAAGGCCTGGGGGCAGTGAACACCTGAACCGGGGTGGCATTCGTTGTCAGTATGGCGGTTGTCAAACCTCCCGCCCACTGTCGTCAACTCAGGAATTGATACAGCGCTGACAATTCCACTCCAGGGCTGAATCTCACCCGAAACAAACGGCAGCGAACTTCTTCTGCAAGCGGAAGTGCGAATCTAAGATCATATAACTATCATGTGGGGATTAGTCGCCTGCAATTGTTGCCTCGCATAACGCGCAGAAATTCAAAGCGGTACAGCTTCTTCAGGCAAATTCACCGTTGAGAGACAACCAGTCAGGCTCCACGGCGGACCTCTTCAACTTAACGATGGCGTGTTGCCGGGCGTGATCAGCGCCATCGGCTGAACCGAAAGGGCCAATCATGACGACTGAGAAGGATCAAACACGTCGGCGTTTTCTCAAAGCATCCGCTGGCGCCATCAGCGCAAGCTGTGTCGCCGGTGCCCAAGCGTATAACGCAACCAACGAACTCCTGATTATCGACTGTCACGCACACATCTACGGTGAAGATGAGAAGAAATACCCAACGATTGAAAAACCATATCGTCCACCAGCGCGCAAGGGCACTGTCAGTCACCTCAAACAGGAAATGACCTCGAACGGTGTCCGTTATGTAACTGCGATTCAGACCAGCACGTTTTACCGCTGGGACAATCGATTCACGTCAGATTCCGCAAGAGACAACAGTGACTTTATGGTCGGCGTCATCACTCTCGACCCGGACAACCCGGACAGCCCGGGTTTGTTGCGCCGATATGTGCGGGACTACAACGTCCGCGGCATGCGCAGTATCCCCGCAAAGGATGGACGACTCGATAATCCGGGCGTCGATCGGCTTTGGGCCACAGCTGAGGAACTGGGTGTCGTCATTAACGTGCTCACTGACCGCCACAAGCGCGGTGAGATCGAATCCCTGGCAAAACGTCATCCGCACCTGAGACTGGTCATTGATCACTGCCTGAACATCAATACCGGCCCGGAGCTTGATGCGACCGTCAGCGACGTACTGCGACTTGCAGAACTACCAAAGGCCCACGCGAAACTGACATTTATTCCCACCGGATCCGCCGAAGAGTATCCGTGCCGCGACCTGCACGATGCCTGCCGACAGGTCATTAACGCCTTCTCGCCTCAGAGATGTGTCTGGGGCAGCGACTTTCCATGTGAACTGTGGTGTCCGAAAATCAGCTACGCGCAACACCTGAAAATCTTTACAGACGAACTGGAGCTCGATTTGCCGGCGAAGAAAGCTGTACTCGGCGAAACGGCATACGAACTGTGGTTTCGAAAGGAAAATCATGGCTGACCTGACAGTCCTCAAAGCACTCGAAAATTTTGACACACCCTCAATCACCAATGTGGTCGCGACGTACCCAAAAAATCCGCTGTGCCTTGGGCTTTACAACCCGTGGAGTGAGAACTGGTATACCGATCAGTCGCTGCGGTGTATGTACCCGGAACTGGGGCGACGTACCGGACATGCGGTGACCTGTGTGTTCGGCCTGCCGGATCCAAATTTCAGCCGGCTGACGTTCATGGATGTTCTGGATGCGCTTGATGCATGGTCGACTCCGACGGTACTGGTGATCGAACAGAAATTTCCACCTGAAATTCAGGGCAAGGTGGGGCTGGCGGGCGGAATCATGACAACAGCGATCAAGACACTTGACTGCGCCGGTGTTGTTTCGAATGGACCTTCACGAGACCTTGATGAAATTCGACCGATGGGGGTGCAGTATCTGCTGAGTGGAATCACACCCGGACATGGTGACATGGGCGTTCATGCTGTCAACGTGCCGGTTTCAGTCGCGGGAATGGACGTTGCACCAGGTGAAATTATTCACATGGACGAAAATGGAGCCTGCAAGTTTCCATCCGAACGTGCTGAGGATGTGCTGACGAACGTGACGGAACTCATGAAACAGGAAGCTGAACTAATGGCCCGGCTCACGGAAGCGGGAACAGCCGCTGCAATGCGCGAGGTATTTTCCGGTCACGCCTATACCAAACCGGGAAAGGACTGACCACATCGAATTTGAGCCAGCCAGCCGAAATCCGTGCGCGGCACCATACCGAACGGAGTCGAATTTTGTTTGTTCCGTTCAGTTAACCGCCGACATCAGGTCTGATGATTAAAATCCGCGGTGTCATGCTTCAAAATGAAATCAACACATGAAATTTCAGTCGAACTTTATGCGGCTGTTTTTCATTCTGATGGGTCTCACCATTTTGACACAGACGGCGGGGCTCAGTCTGTGCTGATAGATTACTCGCACTTTGCCGCCGCTCAGGGTAACGCCAGGCCGATCCGCAGAGTTTACGACCTGACAGGGCGCTACGATGCGTTGCCAATGCCATCCGCGCGCGGGTTCAGTCAGGCCGAGTTCTTGGACTTTGGTGAACGTTGGGTCGGAGAACCGGTTCTCCCCGGCGGCTGGCGCGCTGGCAATCAACCAGGCGATAAGTGGCAGCCATAACCAGCAGCGCCGCGCTGCTAGAGCCGGGTAACCAAGGGAACGAGGGGCAATGTCCGTGTTAGAATTTCTCACAGAGTTTCTCCCGGGCGCAGGCCGTAGTAATCGCGAATGGCATCACGGGCTTTCCCGAGCTTGCCCCCCTTCGTAGTACATCTCCAGCCCATGTTTTTCTGCCAGTGCGAACAATTTGCGGGCCATCCCGCGGTACCGTCTGAGGTCGCCCGGCTGGATAGCCACAAGTTCTTCCTCGAGAGTGGTTTTCAGGATCCGTGAACGGCGCCGCGCCTCGATGGCGTTCCACCACACCGGCTCCAGAGCGAGGCGGAGGGCGGTCAGGGAGATTTTTTTGACGCGTCGGCGCAGTTCGTCGCTGTCGGCGACCTGCATGGCCTGTTCGAACAAGGCCATGCCTTTTTCCCCAAGGGGCACATCGAGACCGTACCCACTGGCTGGAGAGTTGATGTTGGACTGTTTTCCGGAAGCGATGGCCTGGTCGTGGAAGAGGTCGATCCAGCGACGAATGGGGGGGCCCCGACTGTTGGTAGTACAGGTGCAGAAATTCGTCGATCAGCAAGTCGGTGTCGCGCGATGGATCCCAAATCAGCGCGCTCATGACATATGCCCGGAGATCGCTGAATTCGGTGTTTTCAGCGCACCCTTGCATAAAGATTCCACGGCCATTGCTGCGTACAAAGGTACGCAAGTTGGCGGCCTGGGCGCGCAGGTTGGGAAAGGGGAGCCAATACTCGCGAGGGTTCATGTCGTAATGCCAGATCAACAGATGGTCGCAGGCTTTCTGCCAGCCGGCCAGGTATTCTCCGAATTGAACATTGATGGCGCTGCGTGGGTCATCCAGGGAGTACAGGATGCTGCAGTGATAGCTGGCTACCTGGACTTTGACGTTGGGCAACGCCCGGGTCTTGCGCGGCGGCATCATGGAGAAGGCGTAGGCTTCGGTTCCGACCCACAGGTCAGGCCGTTTCCTGGCGATGTCCGCGGCCACGCGATTGACGAAATCGATCACCACCGCCGACGGGGGCCCGTTGCGACAGAGTTCGGGTGCGACACCCAGCGGATTGGCGGGGACCGGAAAGGATCCCGGCGCGTCCCCTTCCCGCTGGACAGTAAGACACCGGGTGCAGGTACAGATACTTCCGTTGTCAATTCTGTGCCAGCGGAATGGTGGTTCCGACCCCAAAGCCGTCCAGGGTCTGCAGCAGCCGGGCTGACACGGTGCGATGGACCAGTGGGTGGGTCAGACAGGGTTGTTTGGCGCTCCGCTGGCCATCGATCCAGGCGCAGCATTCGGGGTGGTCGCGGAACGAAAGGTAAAACAGAAAGTTGTTGTGTAGAAAGACGCCCCCGGTTGCCTCTCCGCCGAGTTGTGGCCCCAGACGCTGGTTGGCGGGGGCGTATTCACTGGCCGTATTTTGTCGGCGTCGCGCCGCAAAAACGGGGACCTTGCTGATTTCGGTTTTGGCGTAAAGGCGGTACGCGAACGGCGGGGAGTAGCAGCGGTTGACCAGGGGGATCGTGTGCCGATCGCCGGCTTTGGGGACGTGGGTTAGGTTCGCCGTCAGGAAGCGGACTCCGAGATAATCTTCGAGAAACGTGTAGACGGCGTAGAGTGTCCCTCGAGGGCGGCCACCCAGGATCGCGATCGCATCTGGCCTGGTGATGCTGCACAATTCTTCGTCGCCATAGTCGCGTTGCATCGCAAAGCCGAGGGGCTCTGTTTGAGCGCCTGGCTGGGACCGATAAAGAGCTGGCCTCCGGCTCGGGCACCATGATGGATGGGCAGCGTGATACCGGTTGTTTGACGAAAGAACTTCTGGAATTCGTCCGCCGCATACTTTTCGGCGGGGATGGCCGACTCGGCGACTGCGATGGACCATTGCCGCATTGCGGTAAGGGGCAGTCTGGCATCCTGGGTCCAGGCGGGTCGACTGACGGCGCCCAGGGCGATGAGGGACCACATTGAGGACCGGAGGGCACGGATCGTCAGTGAGCGGTGCGACATGATTCAGCGATCGATAAAGCGGGAGTAGCGGGAGCTGTGAACCGGTGTCCCGGGGACGTCAGGAGCCATCGGGTTCCTCGCGGGATTCTACCTGGACTTCGAGTTTCTGGACCAGCAGCTCGTCATCATTGTCGGCGCGGTTACCGGTGAACCGCAGGCTGACGAGGTTACTGCCGACCGCAAAGAGATTCGGTACCACGTCGGAAAACACGATTCATCCTGCCGCGATGTCGGGTTCACCGAGCAGCGCGTTGTTCAGTCGTACCTCGATCTAGCGAGCGATATCCCGGATGGGTGGGGTGTTGATCAGACCGCCGGCTGGATGACCGATGGTGGCGACGGTACCCGGGGCGAGTCGCTGGGCGCTGGGCAACTCGGCCGATGCCGGATCCGACAAGAGCAGATGCAGCGAGATCCGTTTGAGGTGTTTACGTTCGGCGTCGAGATCATCGGCGACGGCGACTTTCAAGAGGGTGTCGGGGCGACCTCGATTGGCGAGCCGGGCGGGTAGCGGTGACAGCATGTTGGTGTTGAAGTACATGCGGCGTGGGGTGGTCCAGTCCTCGGGGTTGGGGACCACGGTTGTGCCGTGTCCGCCCCCGCGGCACTGGACGACAAAACACTTGTTTTTGTGACGCAGTGTCTGTCGTGTTCCAAGCTCCCGATAGGCGGTGACGTGGGTCTGCCAGACTCCGCCGAAGGGAAAGTCGGGCGCGTGATTGAAGTTGAATGTCTGGATGCCATCCGCACCTTGCTGCCACCAATTGGCAGCGACGCCAAGATAGATGTCGATGGGCGGTGTCGCGTAACCATCGGACGCGTGATGATCGTCGACGCACGGGTACAGTTTGACATGGGTCCCCGCAGTGATATGCCGGAATGCGCTCAGATCGACATCAAAACTCCGCACTCCCAGGGCGAGGAGTCACTGGAAGATGGACGCTGGGTGATTCGCAAGGTACAGAATTTTTCCCGCATTGTCTGTTTTCCGTCCTCAAAGCAGCGCTTCGATGGCCAGCCGGACAACAGTAAGTTCCCTATCCGCATTGCAGCAGACAGGCTCAAACCCGATTTTTTTTCGACCTGACCCGTCAAGGCATGGCCGACCTGATCATACTGCTTCAGTTTCACCAGTTCCCACGACGTTAGATTCTCGAAATCCGATCAAACTCGTGATACTGTTGATGGCGACACCGCATTAGGCCGTCGCTGGCCACTCTGAATCGTCGTCGGAGAAATAACCGAAGTGGACCGGGATTCTGTGCTTCAGCGAGAGGTATTGAATGTGTCAAACCATTTCCACCCACGTTCGTAACATGACGGAGATCGCTATGGATCGCAGAACATTTCTCAAAGCCGGCCTTGCTGGCAGCGCCACACATGCCGTCGGAAATTCACTCTTCCCGACAGATCTTCAGGCCAGGATCCCGGATGATCTGAAAGTCACGGCGTTGAAAGTCATTCCGGTGTGGACCGGATCGATGAATTATATATTCGTCAAGCTTTATACAAACCACGGGATTACGGGAGTCGGAGAAGGCGGGATTCGTGGCAGAGCCGCCACAATGATTGCCGCAATCCAGGAGCACGAACGATATATTGTTGGCAAAAACCCTATGGAGATTGAAAAGCACTGGCAAGCTATGTACCGCTGGCCGCGCTGGCGCGGCGGACCAATCCTTAACAGTGCAGTGAGCGCTGTGGACATTGCGCTGTGGGATATCGCCGGCAAAGTCCTGGATGCTCCTGTTTATCAGCTGCTCGGCGGTGCTGCGAAAAAGAAGATCCGACTCTACGTGGGAGGGGGCTCCGCCGAGGCAGTCCATCGGGCAAAAGAACGGGGTTTCAACGCAGTTAAGACCGGGCCAAACATCGCCACTAATGGCATCATCCGACAGCCATTCGATGTGAAACCCGAAATCGAACGTTTTCGGCAAATGCGTGACGCCGCTGGGGATGACTTCGACATTCTGTACGACGCACACACTCAGTTTAAGCCGGAAATGGCTTTGGAGTTCTGCACACGTGTCGAAGAACTGCGTCCGTTCTTTGTCGAAGAACCCATGCTGACCTCTGACCTGGGAAAAATGAAATGGCTGGCTGACCGCGTCAGAGTTCCACTGTGTCAGGGTGAAAGCCAATTCATGAAATTCGGTCTGCAGCCGATGATCGACCGGCATCTGATCAGCTTCGTGAACCCTGACGTCATTCACGCGGGTGGGATCACGGAGTGCAGAAAAATTGCGTCGATGGCCGAAGCACATTTCATCGACGTCGCTCTGCACAACGCGCAAAGCCCTGTCATGACATTGGCTGGCCTACATGTCAATGCCAGCACAACGAATTGTGTGATCCATGAATTCAACCAGGCACGCACTTACGCCGGCTGGGAGGAAGATCTCTACGGCGGCGTCCATATCAAATATTCGAACGGATATGCTGAGCTGCCACCGGGACCTGGTCTCGGTATCGACATTGACGAAGAAGCAGCGAAAAAACGTCCTGCTCGTCCCTATGCCGAAACCCGCGGGACTTTACAGTGGCCTGACGGGTCCGTCGGGGATACTTAGCCCACATTGCGCACAAAGAGCATGGGAAGTCCAGTGAGCCACAGGTGTTGATGGCTTAGTCCATAAAACGGTACGGTTTTACCAGCGAGGAACACTCGTAAAATCCAATCCTACCCGAGCTGGTTCGGAAATTTTTACTCGAACTCTCATTGAAGGATCTGAACCCGGGTCGGCTGGTAACAGCTGGCTTCGAAGGGCCCGGTAAACATGCTGCGGAAGATGTCGCGTTGCGGTAAGAGCGGTGAGCCATACCCAGCCGCAAGGTCGAGCGAGCTGCAGCGTCGCCCGGTGTGGAAAATCCACACGCAGGTAAATGGCGGGAATCAAGCTTCCTGCGACGTCAGGAAGGAAGCTGGACACCATCCCCTTAACCACTTGTTTCGGTGTAAGACTTGTTGAAAAACGGGACCGCCCAGTCCGCACAAGACCTCCAACTCTATAGTTGCGTGCAATACAGATTAGAAGATTCAGATCAGTTCCGTATAACACAGACGCCAGGAATTAAGCCGGTCCTGCAATTCAACCTGCAACAGCCGATTCGTAGACTTGTACGATCCGATCGACCATCGAGTCGAGGGTATATTCTGCGGGAATCGATTTGCGAATTTCGGCTCGGCGCTGCGGCGTTGTGTAATCGTCCGACCGGATTTCCCGGATAGCGGCCTTCATCTGTTCCGGATTTTGATTCTCGATGATCTGACCGTTCACACCATTACGGACGAGATTTTCCAGTCCGGGCCAGGTCGTGGAAATGACCGGCGTTTCCATTGCCAGTGATTCCACGACTGTGCGGCCCATGTTGCCCATTTTCAGCGAAGCATTCACTAAAATATCGCTCAGCGCGTATATCTCAGGCATGCGACTTTGCATACCTGCAAAGATAATGCGGTCACCAACTCCTTCGTTGTCAGCCAGTGTTTGCAATTCCTCCAGGTAGCTCCGTTTATTTGGACGGATTCCACCCACGATCAACCCCACGATCTCAGGAATCTCCGGAACACACCAGGCAATTGAACGGATGAATGTTTCGTAATCTTTCAGCCAGGTGACGCGACCCACGCTCGTCACGACAAAATGGCCCATCAGGTTGTGCTCACGCCGGAAGCTGTTAATCCAGGCAGCATCGATAGCCGAACGACAGAAGCTGGTGAGGTCAACTCCTCGCTGGATGACCGTCATCGTCGACGGGTCGACTTTGTAGCCTTTACAGACGTGGTCGCGAACAATGTCACTGACTGTGATCACTCGATCACCGGAGATCATCACACGACTATACCAGCTGATGCTGTTCAGTCCGTGAACGGTCGTGACGAACGGACGGCGAGGATTTCGATTGGCCATGCGGCACAGCCAGGCCGGGACTCGGCTGCGAGCGTGAATCACGTCCGGACTGATATTGTTCAGGATCCAACGCAGGCGGACCGCACGTGTCAACGCAGTGAACGGATTCTTGATATTGACATCAAATGACAGATGGTGTCCACCGTGTTTCAGGATCTGCGGAATCTGGGCGCCACCATCGCTGATCACCCAACTGTCAATTCCGCGACTCACAAGTTCCCGGCTGAGTTCCACGACTCCACGTTCGACTCCGCCGTCATCAAGTTCAGGGAGGATCTGAACGACTCGCCGAACTTTTGGTGAACAATCAGAATTTGCTCCGAGGACAGCCATCTGGTGACCTGAGTGAATTTGAGTTTACAGAACAAAGACGGCCGATGTCGTTTAGCCCGATGCCCGCGGGCGGTCAATCTCACCCGTGGCATCAGGATGATCGGTTGTCCGCCATTTGGACATCAGGGCATAGAACGCATTATTCTGATTCACTTTCAAAGCTTTCAGGCCTTCGTTATTCAGGAAACGGCGAAGAACCTGCTCGCGATGATCCTGCGTGGTTCCCAGGCCCTGCCAGTAACCAACCTGTTCCGATTGAACCCACCAGTGATCCGGTATATCACCAGCCAAGATACGGATGAACCGTTCTGCAACAGCGGAACTGTGCCAGCAGTCATTGATGAAACGCAGGACCTCTTTGCCTGTCTGTCGATAACGCTGCTGGTCGCGAATCAGATCTGGTAGAGCAGTTTCGAAATCGTCCGGTGTGATACACAGATTCGGCGGAACGAATTCTTCGGGAACCGAAGTTCGTAATGCTTCCCAGCCGTAACCGGCTACCAGAACAGCCCGACCGCAGGCCGCGGCTTCGGAAGCAAACCCGGCCATCGGAGTATCAGAATACAGTTCATCGATGACGAAATCGCAGGTTCTCAGGTGCTGCAGCACGACATGATGAGGCATGCCGGTGATCCGCACATAGTCGATCTCCATACCGTCGCTCTGCAGTCGATCCATGATCGAGTCAACTCGATCAGTTCCCTTAATGCGAGGGTTGCTGGGGCAGTGAAGGATCTTGAATCGGACGTTCTCTGCTTGTTTTGACGCGTCATCCGTAGTTGCATCGTTCGGTTCAAAAAAACCAGGATCATGCGGAAACCCGACACAGAACCAATTGACAAAGGGTTTGACCTGAAAATGCCCGCACAGCGGATTTTCAATCACCACATCAGACCAGGCTGACATACGTGCAATGCGCTTTTGCTGTCGCCGAACCCGAGCGGCGAGTTCCCGACAGGCCTTCCTTTCACTGACCGAGTCGAGAACCTGATCGTGTGGACCGGACAGATATTTGGGGCGGGAGTCGGACCCCAGAAAGACTCGGACAACACGCTTACCGAGCAGTCGATAGATCCACAGATCCCAGTAGCCACGTATCAATGATCGACCGGACACAAACACAACGGCGTCGATGGCAAATAGTGACCACAGAAAGATGCCGAAAATCAGGAACGGCTTAAGCGATCCACCGAGGACGATTCCTCCCGTGCCTCTATCCTCCAGTATCCGAAGGAGTCGAAAGGCAGAGCTGGCGACAGGGCGGGCAAGGCCCAGCCGATCTGTCGTGGCGTGATAACGATGAGCGCTGGTGTTGAGGACCCACACGCGGCACCCCTTTTCGGCCAGACAGCGACCAAGTCTGGACGGAAAACTGGCCGTGTCGATCGGTCCCACCAGAATGCGGAGATCCTTTCCCGGCATTGCTGTGTCCATTGAATAATGTTGCTGCTGGAATCGCTATGTTTTCTTCTTGCCGGAACCGCGTTTGAGCTTTCCATTTTGCAGTTCTTCAACGACTTTTGCCAGAACGGCCGGGTCTTCTGATCCCATTACGTAGTCGACGCGCGATTGCAACAATTTCATCCGATCCAGGATGTTTTTGACCCGCTGCCAGAGTCTCGGTTTTTGTCTGTCGGTAGCCAGAAACAAACTGGTGACCAGCTCGCCGAGCTGCTGTTCATCAATCTGTTCACGATTGTCATAGAAACGCTTGATAACCTTTTGCTGGTACCGGGAATAGTTGCGATCAGCCATGGGCGAGGTAATCCAGGAAGCCAAAATGCAAATATCAGAATCTGCAACAAATTCGAACGGCAAATCTCTAAATGTCATTCGGATATCATGGTGAGTGGTCATTCCGCAACATCAGAAGGTCACTTTGGGGACAAGCAGTCACAATCCCCTCATTACGGCAATCAGAGCACTCAACCTACCTTTTTGCCAGGAAAGCTCGTGTGTATTCGCGATTTAACCTCGCATTATTTCCGACGGAAATGTTGGCCCGGCAGGACGAAGGATTTTTATTTACTTCTTTTCTCAGCTTAATTCTGATGGTTCATCGCCTTGGTACAGCAGGCCAGGCCAACTTCAGCAGTATTTAACAGAAGTCCCCTGCTGTGAAGCAATTCGGCATAGTGTTTGAACTGTTCCGCTCCCGTGTAAAGCATCCGGTTTCCAGCCACATGCGTCACCAGGAACCGGCACAGCAGCAGACCGGTGATAGCCATGAGGAATTTCTGTCCAACAAAGATTGATGCTGCCCTGACAACAGGACTGATTCCTGGAATCTGTGACAGCACGACGGCTGGAGACTAAAAATCCGACAGACAGTGTCCAATGTCATGCTCCTTGACACAGGTGACCAAAGCAGCCGAAAGACGGGAATGGCCGTCGATGAACAATCGGTCGATCGGATTAACAGGTGTCGGTGAATGATCTTCAACACGCTGGTTGTGGCAAGAATCGCTGCTGTCACTTCACGGAGAGCGGGAACGGGGAAAGTGAGATCTGTGAAACTGGAAACGACGTATCACGGCGAGTCTTCTGCCTCACTCTTAGCCCAAAAGCCCTAGCTAAGGTCCGGGACTGGCTCGCCAACCTGCTTCGATCTGTGGAAAGTTTGGTCAGGCTCGAACAGGCTTCGTGAACAGCAGACTCAGTCCGGCCAACAGAGCCAGTCCAGCCGTGACTGCCAGCCAGACGGGAGGCAAATGGCTGCGCTGCTCCAGTCCGAATCCCTGCTGTTCAAGTTGTATTTTGTAGTGGACCACACACAGCAGCACTCCGTTATGGAGCACGTGCAGGAGCATTCCTGGCAGCACGCTGCCGGATCGTTCCAGCATCACTCCCAAAATGACTCCCATGAGCGTGCTGGGAATCATTCGTTCGATAAACAGCGAGTCACGTACCACGATATGAAAAAGTCCGAACAGCACAGCGCTGGCCACGACTGCAGCCGTGGCTGAAAATCGCTGTCGCAGGGACGTCTGCAGGAATCCTCGAAAAAACAGCTCTTCGCAGAGCGCTGGCGCAAAGGCCAGAGCTAAGAGTTTGATGGACAGCGGAGTCTTCTCGAGGTCCTCGACCAGTGTTTCCAATGTGCGTCGCAGTGTCTCAGCCCGGGAGGCAATGCCTGTGAGAAGGTTCAGTTCATACAAAACGGCCCACATGGAAATGCCAAACAGGATCGCCGAAGCGATTGACAGCAACGGTACTCGTGGATTCATTGACAGTCCACTGCTGAAGGAAACATTCGACAGCTGTAACACGGCCATGGGCACGGCCACGAACACGACTAAAAACACGACGATGTTGAGGAGCAGAACGTGTGACAAATCCAATCCGAATATCTCATCAAGTCGACCGGGAATCGTTCCGACGACGATGAACAGTGGAAATACAACGGCCAGGGAAAACACGGAGGTTGACGGGGAGACGTTGGTCCGACGCTGGAGGGGCCGATGCAGCAGTCCGATCCACGACCCAGTACTGCCGTACAATACGTAATCCGATCCAAAGATACGGGCCGCCACAGCCAATGCCAGAACTCCATAGAATGTGGTGGACAGAATCACAATCGAGAACATCAGCAGGTTGAATTGACTCTGCAGAAGGTCGCGACCGGCCAATACAATATTGACCAGTGGCGTCACTGCCAGCAGTGGTCCCATCCGCAGATCCGGCATGAGACAGAACATACCGGGAGTGAGTGACATCAGCATCAACGGGATCAAATAAGCCTGGGCTTCCTTAAAGCTGCGGGCGATGCTGGTGATACTCAACAGGACCGCCGCAAAGAACCCGGAAAAAACCAGCATCATCAGCATCACCGGTGGGATAATGCGCAGACCGCTCTCACCAAGGACAGCGCTGTCCAGTCCCAGTGTGAACAAAGTAGCAAACATCGACAGCATGTTGACGGAGGCAGTTAACAGAGCCACGACCAGCACTGCTGCAAACTTGCCGGCCAGCAGTGTCATGCGAGACACGGGTGCCGCGATCAGAATCTCCATCGTACCGCGCTCACGCTCTCCGGCTGTGAGATCGATCGCCGGGTAGACGGCTCCGGTCATCGTCATCAGCACCAGCACAAGTGGAATAAATGTGATCAATGGTGCCGGTGTGTTTGTCTCGGATACCACCATGTGTTCGGAGATTTCGGCAGGCAGCAGGACTTCGATCTCGTGCTGCTTCAATGTCTTCCTGATGTGTTGATCATTGAGTGCCTTCAGGCGTTTGAGGATACAACTGCGAGCGTCCGCACTTAACTGAGAATCAGTTCTGTGAATCAGGGTCCAGCTGAGTGATCCCCGTCGATCGGCAGATTCACTGTCTGATACCGTAATTCGGATTCCCAGATCAGCCTGGCCACTGCGGACACCTGCTTCCAGGGTGGAGCCGTCTTTCGGCTGAAAGAATTCCAGCTCGGGTTGTTCGGGGTCGGCGGACGCGGCAAGTTCAGCCAGTGGATTGTTATCAAGATTGTCTGCGGTCTCCGGCGGCAGCAGCGCGGCACCTTCATTCAGTTGCCGGAGCCATTCGACTTGCCCGGCGGACTCGACCAACACGCGGTACGGTGCCGCCTCAATGGATTCGAGTCTGCTGAGCAGTGCACGTTTGACCATCACACCGAGCAGTGGGTAAACGAGCAGCGGCATGAGAACCAGTGTGGTGATCATTCTCCGGTCGCGAAGAATTTCTCGCAGCTCTTTCAGAGCGAGTCGCAGGGTGCGAGCTGCAGACAGTTCAGCTGAATCCGTCATGCAGGCGACTCCTGTGGAGAAATCTTCATCAACTGGATAAAGATATCCGTGAGCCCCGTCTGATCGGTGGCGTTCTGAAGCTCAGGCAGAGTACCGGTGAGCTGCAAGGCTCCACGATACATCAGTCCGAATCGATCACAAAAACGTTCGGCTTCGTCGAGTCGATGCGTGCAGATTACCACGGCTTTACCGTCATTCCGCAGGTGCTGAATGTAGTCGAAGATGACCTGGCTGCCAACAATGTCCAGACCGCGTGTGGGTTCGTCCAGCAGCATCACGGGCGGATCGTGGATTAGCGCGCGGGCCAGGTTGATTCGTTGTTTCTCGCCGGTACTGAGAACGCCGCAGCGCCGGTCGATGAACGCGTGGAAGTCCAGCAGTCGGGCGAGACGTTCCGTGCGCTCCCGACATACTCCGGGGGATACATCGTACAGGTCGGCAACGAAGGACAGCATTTCGCGTGGCGTCAGCCATTGATATACTCCTACGCTCGTAGAGACAAAGCCAACCCGTCGTTTGACATGATTTGGGTTGTCGGTGACCGAACGGCCGTCAATACATGCGTCCCCGCTGCTGGGCCGCAACAGCCCCAGCATCATTCGCAGAGTGGTCGTTTTGCCGGCACCGTTGGGACCCAGGAGTCCAAAAACCTCTCCCGATGGCACGTCGAAGGAAACTCGGTTGACCGCCACAACGTCTTCGCCCTCGGCGGACGAGAATGTTTTGCTGAGTTCGGTGGCACGGATGAGGGTCACAGCAAGCCCAACGGCAGATCGTGAAAAACAATGGAACCATGTCTATGTACGTGCAATCGGGACAGGATGTTGGCATGCAAACCCGATATCGCCTGCGAGGGACTGGAAGACCTGCTGTACACAGATTCCAGACCAGTGACATTGAAACAGCGCACGAAAAGTCCGTTTGTGTCAGCTGGTCGGACCGCAGATTACCCGCGTTGGAAAAAGCCCACCAACGTGTGCGGAACCGAAGACACAGAAACCTCCTGCAATCACCACACTCGCCAGAAATGTCTTCCATGATCGATGCAGCATTGGAAATTCCTTCCTTTAGGGCAGAAGCGACCAGAGTACGTCCGTGCTCTCATGAAGGAACGCGTCTCAGTTCACTGAAAGTCAGGTGATCCAGTGGTTACCGCTGAGACGAAATCACCCGCAAAATCTGCCAATGCGGGATATTCATGTAATCGACATCACCAGCGTGGGTATGGGTTGCTGACCAATGGAACCCTTCGGACGCGGACGAAATCGGTAAGAGCACCGCAGAATTTTCTGAATGACCCTTCCTTCTTTTATGATCAAAGTGAGCGCTTCCTTGCCTGATACACCTCGTCGGAATTGACGGGCACTGCTCCTCCAAAGACCCCTAAAACATAGGCGTCTGGAAAACTTCCGTCTGTCAACACCAGCGACTGGCGGACTGCTTTCGATCGGTTATGCTGCCAAGTGTGATGCGTCGGCGAACGACCGTTCGATTCAGTGGTTCGCCAATGGATTGATACATCACCATTTCGTTCGTCGGGTTCAGTCGTTATGCCTTCGGATCGCACCTGGCGACAATATCTGCAGCTTGTAGGTCGGCTGGGTGTCACGCACCTCCCCACAGTGCAACTGCCCGAACGATCGATACCCCGGGAACGTTCCCAACAGCCAGCTTCGCTGTCATCGGCGCAACCGTCCTCATCACCAGTGGACCACCGTGTCGACGGTCCTTTGATATCGCCGCGTGCGCTCCAGCCTGAAAGTGTTCAGATTCCCGTCATGTCCAACGCCACTGCCGAAATCCTTGACGGCCCTCTGACGACCACGGTTCAAAAATCCGATGCGCTGTGCCGGCTGGCAGAGGTTGTAGCAAAATGCAACCGATGTGCAGAACTGGCCACTGCGCGCACTCAAACCGTCTTTGGTGTCGGAGATGCGGACGCTCGCATCATGTTCATCGGGGAAGCACCAGGGGCCGACGAAGATCAGCAGGGAGAACCGTTTGTTGGACGCGCCGGAAAATTATTGAACAAGATCATAGAGGCCAGTCAGTTGAAGCGGGAAGATCTCTACATCTGCAATATTGTGCGTTGCAGACCCCCAGGAAACCGTAATCCTCGGCCTCAGGAAGCAGCCAACTGCCGTGAGTTTCTGGACGCTCAAATCCAAGTGGTGAAACCCGAATACATCGTCTGCTGGGGTTCCGTGGCAGCACAAAACCTGCTTAACGAAAAGCGGACGATTGGCAGACTGCGAGGAGTGTTTCACCAGCATGGTCAGGCAAAGGTTCTGTGCACATATCATCCGTCGTATCTTCTGCGTAATCCGTCTGCCAAGAAGGATGTCTGGGAAGACATGAAGATCCTGATGGAGGATCTGGGCGTGGTGCTGGATTGAGCCAGCGGCCAGGGCGTTCAGGATGTGGCAGACCGGCACCAGATGCCAGTTACCATTCGTCGGTTTGTCGCCGTTCTCTGAGGAAATAGGGACCTCGAACAGGACCGCCTGACAACCTGGTTTCGACAGGTTGGGCGGGTATATCTTCCAGCAGATGTCGAATGACGTCGCGACGGTGAATCAGGCCAACCAGGTAGTCGTCTTTATCGATCACAGGAATCATGGTCACGCCAGCCGAGCGAAACAACGGGAGAATGCTGGCCAACGACGCAGTGGGTCGTGCGGAGTCGACATGGTGGGACACGATCGACGCCACGACGGCATGACTGGAGCCGCAGCTCAACAGTTCCCTGATTAACACCGACTGCGCAATCAGCCCGACGAACCGACCTGAGTCGTCGGTTACCGGCAGCGAGTCCAGTCCGGTCGTCAGGATTCGCTCCGCGGCGTCACGCAAAGAAGTGTCGGAACAGACCGTGGCCGAAAGGCAGGAATGCATGAGTTGTGATGCACACAACGGGGACATAGCGTATCCTTTGGCGAGCGACTGCCTGAAGGGATCGCACGCCTGACGTAATGACAGAACCCAATCCATATAAGCCTGGCTCATAAAGCGAGGCTTCAGCGTCACGCGCCGAAACACCGGATATTTTCTGTGAATCCGGGATGAATCGGTTACTGATTTAATGGTTGTATCGGTCGCTCCGTCGGCTGACTGTAGACTGTGCAGTGGCCTTCGAGATAACGGACTTACGTCATGACGACCCGGAGTTGTGATGAACACAACCGGCTGCCAAAACACCGGTGGACCTGTTTTTGGCAACAGGCAGCCTGTTTGCCTGATGAAGACAACCCTGTATGTACTCCAGAACTATGATGATTCACATCCTGATGGCCGGCACGATATTGATGTCGTGCACATCGGCGGCTGATACTTCCATTAATGAGTGCCGTCGCCTTTTGATGACCGGGCAATTTGAAGAGTGTTTGACGGTTGCTGCGGAGGCCATCGAACGGCACTCTTACGGTGAAGACTGGCCCATTCTGAAGCTGCGGGCCGAACGCGAGCTTGGCCGCTATGATGAGACCGTTGCGACAGCGACGACCGGAATTGAGCGGTACCCGTGGAGCATCCGGCTCCACTACGAAGCCTTTTTGGACTTCCGGGAACTGGGTCGGAACGAGGATGCTGCCAATTCGCTTCAGGAAATCGATCGCCTGGCGGCCGCCGCCCCGTGGCGCTATTCGGATGCTGATGACCTTGTCGCCCTGGGGAAGGCAGCGTTGGAAGCCGGTGCAGATCCCAAAGACGTACTTGAAGGATTCTTCGATCGAGCGCGACGAAACTTTGCCCGCCGACCTGATGGAGTTCTCGCATCGGCCGAACTGGCGATCGCCAAGGGAGATCTTCAATTTGCTGCCGAACTGCTCACACCGGCACTGAAGTTGTTCCCGGACAATGCAGAGATTCACTGGGCTCACTATCGGGCACTTCGACGAAGCAACGCGCAACTGGCAGAGAAGTCAATGCAGGCCGCTCTGGCCATCAATCCCGACCTGACCCCTGCATTCCTGGCAGCCGCCAATCAACAAATTGACCTGGAACAATTCGCGGACGCCGCAAACTCAATTGCCGGTCTGCGCCAGCGAAATCCTCACCATGCCGAAGCGTGCGGCTTGCTGGCAGCCATTCTTCACCTGCAGGGCAGGTCCAATCAGGCAGCTCGCGTTCGTGAAGCAGGCCTCGCCCATAATCCTCAGAACCCAATTCTCGATCACCACACAGGACGAACTCTTTCCCGGCGTTATCGATTCAGCGAAGGGGCTGCGTTGCAGCGTCAGGCTCTGGAAATGGATCCAGACTTTCTGCCGGCCAGTGTCCAGCTGGCTCAGGATCTGCTGCGGCTGGGTGAGCGTGATGAAGGATGGCAACTGGTGGACGCGGCGCATCAGCGAAACGGATATGACACTCAACTGTTCAACCTGCTGCAACTGCGCGACAGTCTGGACCGTTTCGAAGTCCGGCGCAACGACCGTTTCGAACTGCATATGCCTGGTCGGGAATCTCGCGTGTTCGGGAATCAGGTGCTGAATCTGCTGGATCGTGCGTGGGCTGAACTGACAGATCGGTACGATTATTTTCCACCAGAGCCGGTGATAGTGGAAATTTTTGATCGGCCCGATGATTTCGCCGTCCGCACGTTTGGTCTGCCGGACGTGGCCGGGTTTCTGGGAGTCTGCTTTGGACGTGTGATTACAGCCAACAGTCCCACAGCCCAGCGCAGGAATCCGACCAACTGGAAGTCAGTGTTGTGGCATGAGTTCTGTCATGTGATCACGTTACAGATGACCGACAACCGCATTCCGCGCTGGTTCAGTGAAGGGATTTCCGTTTACGAAGAACGTCGCCGGGATGTTCGCTGTGGCCAGCGGATGTCCCCGACGTTTCGCGACCGAATTCTGAGTGGTGCAGTGACTCCTGTGAGTCGCCTCAGCAGCGCATTCTTAGAAGCCGGATCAGGCGAAGACATCAACTTCGCGTATTACGAGTCATCGATGGTCGTTGAATATTTCGTGAATCATTACGGACACGACAAGCTGATCGAGGTGTTGCACGATCTGAAACACGGTTTGCAGATCAATGATGCACTGCGACGGAACTCAATGGAAGTGGAAATTCTGAACGAAGATTTCCAGCGATGGCTGAAAGCACGGGCCCGGTCATTTGCCGTCGGTGTGGTGTTTGATTCCCAGCCGCTGGCTGACATCGCAAACGTCATGGAGTTCCGAGACGCTCATCCCGAATATTATCCAGTCGGTCTGGCGGCGGTTCGTCCGATGCTGGAAGCCGATCCGGTGGCTGCTGAGGCGGAGCTGTTGCGGCTGGTCGAATTATTTCCGCACGACACAGATCCGGCCGGGGCCAGAAAGGTACTGGCAGCTTTATATCGTCGGCAGCACCGGGGTATGGAAGAGCGGTCTCTGCTGGAAGCTCATCTTACAGTGACCGCCGACGACATTGATGCGGCCCTGCGACTGCTGGAGCTGTGTCTTCAGCAGGAAGACTGGACTGCAGCGGTGGGCGCCGGCCGCACTGTACTGGCCATCGACCCGGCCCAGGGGGCTGTGTTGCGACAACTGGCGGATGCGGCAGAGAGGGCGTCAGATTCACAAATGGCGATTGACTGTTTACGAGGACTACTGGAGCTGGAGGCATCTCATGCCCCCGTCTGGCGTCTGAGAATCGCACGACAGCTCCGGACAGATGATCCTCAGGAAGCTCGACGGCAACTGCTCCTGGCGCTGGAAGAAGCACCTCGGTTCCGGACGGCGCTTCGATTACTGCTGGAGGTGACGGGCACCGACGGAAATGCCAGATGATAGAAATTCGGAGTCGGTCACGAACGATCAATCTTTCCGGCCGGCGCCAGCCTCGGACTCTTAGCCTGTGCCTTCCTGATGGCTTCGAGAACTCTTCGGTGTTCGGCTGCCAGACCGGTTTCGTTTAATTCTGTGTACAGGCGTATCAATAGCCCCCGGACCGTTTCACAATGCGGACGGCTGGGAAGTGCAGTCTCCAAGTCAATGCGAGCTTCCGCCCAGCGATTGCGAGCCATCTGGATTTCCGCGCGCGTAGAAAGGGCATCCGGATGTCCAGGCACCGTTTCCAGTGCCTGGTTGCATAGCTTATACGCTGTGCCGGCATTGTCAGCAGACTGTCGAATTAACGCCAGTGCCAGGTTGTTTTGGATGCCGGGATTGCCGGGGTCCTGAGCCAGGGCCAGTCGCAGATGTTGAACGGCAGCATCAACATAGCCGGCTAACAGCGCCTGGTTTCCCAACGACGAATAGATGTGACTGTTGATCTGCCCGGCGGCCAGTAACCTGGTCAGTATGTCGTTGGATGATTCTGCAAACAGTCCGTGAGAATAGGCCTGATTGGCGAGCAGCTGAATTAGCGCTCCACTCACATACCCCGTTTCTGCAGCCTTCTTCACTAAAGAATATGCTTTCTCATCGACGGTATCTTCGGCCATGATCTGAAACTGTGCCACACTGGCAGCGACATACAGTTGTCTAAGATCGGATGGAAGCTCATGTAAATCCTGATTCGTCTGTCCTGCAAAGTCGTCCACAATGCTGATCGCTTCAGGAAACCGCTCAGCGATGATCAGGCCATGAACCAGCTCTGTGACCGGTCCTGCTTGATCAGGCTGATCGTCAGCGATCTTCTGCAGAGCCGTCAGCATGGAGTCTGTCAAAGTGCGGGCTTCGTCTGTTCTGCCGACTGCACGATAGATCTGTGCCAGCAGCGCACGGACGCGTGTATTTTGATTTTGGTGTGCTTCGAGAAGTTCGGCGGCATCTGTATGTCGTCCCAGCATCGTCAGCATTTTCGCCAGCGTCAGTCGGGTGCGGAGATCCGACGGCTCTGATTCCACATTTTTTTGTAGATGTGCTACCACAGGAGCCAGATTGTTCTCTGAAAAACGGGCACCCGTTTCCGCCATCGTGAAGCACAGTGATGGCAACTCCCGATGATCCGGCTGCAACTGAACGGCTTTGACGAGGAATTTGGCTGCAGCGGGGGAATTCAACGGAGACTTTGCCACCAGCAGCTGAGCCTTGCGGATCATGAATCTTGCAGTCACTGCTCTCAATTTAGGAGTATCATAAGACTTGAGTGCTTCTGTCAGTACGGCTTCGGCCTCGACCGTCTTACCAAGATGGTCCAGAGCCTGGGACCAAAAGATGCGCGACTGCACGTCGCCTGGTGACTGAATCACCTTTTCTTCAAAGCCTATGGCGGCTCTTCGCAGAAGTCGCAAACTGTCTGCCTTATTTTCGCGTTTCAGACGGACCTGCAGTTCATACAGCAGCAATCCCAGAGTCGGGTGTCGTTCAGCGGCTCGCAACAGGTGTTGCTCGGCCACTCGGAAGTCTCCTCGTTCGACATGGATTTGAGCCAGCAGTCGGTGAGCTTCCGTGTTGTAGGGCTCTTCATCGAGCACGGTCTGGAGTTGAGCGATTTGTTGTTCCAGAGTGAGCGAAAAACCGGATCCATCCTCATGCGACTGTTGCACAAGCCACAACCGCGCCGGCGTGTAGCCGTGTTCTCCCGTGAGTACCTCAAGGTGCCGGCCGGCCTCTGCGAACTGCTTTCTCTCGGCCAGGCTGGTTGCCAGACTAAACTGATAGCTTTGTTCGTACGGCCTCAGTTGCATCAGTCGTTCCCACATAATCTCCGATTCTGCATAGGAACCCAGTCGACGCGCGCTGACAGCGGCATCGTGATAGGCAATTGCCAGGTCGTCTCCCGGAGGTTGGGACATCCGCCAAGTGACATACGCACCAAAAAACACAAAGATCAATGTCGGAGCCGCGATGAAGAGAGCTCGATAGTACCGGGACAGAAACCAGCCACCGACGAAGGCTCGCAGGAATCCGACGAACATGAAGGGACTCAGGAATTCGCCCACCGACGGATACGGGATCCTTGAGTCCGAGTTGGAATCTTCGGCCTGACCTGGTGGGTAGTCCATGGATGATTGCCTGCTACCAGTCAATCTGCGGTGGAATCCGTCGGTATAAGCCGGACGGCGTTGTAGTGCTGATACAACAGGGTCCGAGTTGTCACATGCAGTTTTCTGAGCGTGGCCAGCTGCTCGTCAGTAATCTCACGACTGGAGTCTGCAAATATCTGAACCTGGTAGGAAGTCCGATCGACAGGTTCTGACATTAGCGACCAAAGCCCGCGAGAGAAATTCTCTCGAAGACGATCAATCACGTATGCAACAGAGAATCCAGGTGTTGATGGCTGCATTGGCCTGCCGTTGGCGGAAAAGTGACTGTAGATCACCACGCCATATCGACCCAGCTGTTCGTCTTTCAAGTCAAATGTGGCCGAGCGCCAGACCGGATCATCCTTCAGTTCACTCATTTGTCCCACAGTCCAGCCGCTGCCTGTATAACAAAGGTTGAGATAATGCCAGTCAAGAAAGGGATGATCGCACGACACGGAGGCGCTCAGACCTTGGCCACGGAGCCGCCAGATGTTCGAGTATTGTCCCCAGCTGCTGCTGCGATTTCTGGTTTCGGTGGAGTACTCAACAACGTTGAACCCTTCAATCTGCTCCGGCAACAGACTTTCTTCAAAAATCGTCAGATCCGAATCGGTGACCGACATCTGTCCTATGCCACCTGCCAGCAGTATGACCCCCTGCAGGCTGCCAGCCACCAGTACCACAACACGAACTTTGCGCACGCTCAGCCATTCCCACTGCAGTCCGGTCAATGTTGCCCCGTCACCGCTGAACAGACTTCCACAGAGGAAATTCCAGACCGACGTGAATGGATTGCTGTACATGCCGACAAACGGACCATAAACGTGGTCGTTGAACGGAGTCAGAAAAAAATACAGCAGAGCGTCCGTGCTGATGAGCAGCAGGATTGCCCCCAAAAGTGCCGTGTATCCCAGTGCATCGTGTTTCCATCCTTCGGTAATGTCCAGTTGCCAATTCTGCCATGCGACCGCGATCGCCACAACGCGGAAGACGTTCATTGTGCCGGCGAACAGGAACCCGGCGGGAAGCAACAGAACCGTGTGCAAAATGCGCCGTCGCTGCCAGCAAACGATCAACATGGCCAGAAACATAACTGTAAACAGAGACTGGACACCACTGCATGCTTCTTCGACCAGCAGTTGTTTATTCACTAATTCAATGATGTTGCCACGTCGCAGGTGCAGGTGACCCAGGCTTTCCAGCATCCGACTCGCCAGCCAGGTCGTATTTTCCTGCAGCCAAAAAATGACATCAACATCAAGTCCGCGCGGAGGTGTAATCAAGACCAGGGGAATCAGTGTCAACGATGTCAATCGACGAGGGAATTGCCACTCCCACGTACCCCTCGTCACCGCAAAGCAAAAGAAGACGAAACTGACAGCAGTGAGCTTCGGCCAGTTGGCCAGCGAGGAAACCAGCAGCATCGAGATGTCGACAGCGATCGCACAACGACCTGCCCAGCCTATGTGAATTGGCTTCCGTTTGCCTCTGGCAATATAGAGACCGAAAAACGCAATCAAAGCAAATGGGAAAAACTGATAGTGCTCCACATGCCACAGACCGGCGAAATACACGGTGAGAAATGGCAGATGAGCCAGTCCAAGCAATCCCAGTGCAGAATTCTGCCGCAGCCAGCCTGTCAGTGGCCATTGAGCCAGCGTACGCAGTCCCAGTGCGGCATTCTGCCGCAGCCAGCCTGTCAGTGGTGGGTGAGCGTCAGTCATTGGATTGAGATTGCGACTCCGGTGGCTCCATCGCAATTACCGTACCGGGGATGCAACCAATCCTGCAAACGCAATTCAGTACAGTTTGCTGCAGAATGACAGTTTGATCACCGGAAGGCACGATCTGACACATCATCCAGGAGATTTGAGTATTCCGCGAGAACGGCAGACTTCTGCCACGAGTCCAAATCGGGGACAATTCGGGACTGTTGTTCTGAGCGACAGAATCGCACCGAATCAAAACCAGACTCATGAAAGGTCGGCTGTGGCTGCCTCCATATTACGTCTGCACGCTCTCGATAATACCGCAATGACCACTTCCCAACTGTCTGCAGGCTCTTCCACAATCGTCGATGATATTCGGGTCACTGCCTCGGTTGATATTCCGGCCGGGCACAAAGTTGCTCTCAAAGAGATCCCGCAGCAGGCACCGATCGTAAAATTCGGGCAAACGATCGGCTATGCGTCTGAGCCCATTGCTCCTGGAGACTGGGTTCACGTTCATAACGTCGAAGCAACAAAGCCGGGCTTGGAAATCGAGTTTGGAACCGAACTCCATGAACCGCTGCCGGTCCCCTCGCGGACTTTTGAGGGGATTCGACGTGAAGACGGACGCTGCGGAACACGTAACTATCTGGCGATCGTGAGTACCGTGAATTGCTCCGCGACCACAGCCCGTTACGTTGCTCAAAATCTGGCTCAAACCGATCTGGCCGATTATCCCAACATCGATGGCATTGTACCGTTGGTTCACAAAGCCGGCTGTGCGATGGCGTTTGGAGACGCGGATCACCACCAGCTCAACCGAACTCTGGCAGGTTTCGCAAAACATCCTAATGTCGCGGCCAGCCTGGTGTTGGGGCTGGGTTGTGAAACGGCACAGGCAGGATATCTGGAGGAGCAACATGGACTGGTGCAATTAGGGGGTTCCGGGGCCACGGACAGCGAGCCTGGTCCAATGGTGATGAACATTCAGGAGGTCGGCGGGGTTCGCAGGACTGTAGATCGCGCGGCCGGTGTTCTCCGCGATTTGTTGCCGCTGGCGAATGACGTGAAGCGGCAGCCGATTTCCGTCTCCGAACTGAAGGTTGCTCTGGAATGCGGGGGCAGTGACGGAAACAGCGCGATCACTGCCAATCCAGCCGTGGGAATTGCGGCAGACATGCTGGTGGCTCAGGGAGGTACGGTCATTCTGTCCGAAACACCGGAAATGTACGGAGCGGAACATCTGCTCACTCGACGTGCCATCAACCGAAATGTGGGGGAAGAGTTACTCGAACGAATTCGCTGGTGGGAAGAATACGCCCAGCGAAACGGCGTAACGATCGACAACAATCCTTCTGTCGGCAACAAGGTAGGCGGCCTGACAACGATCTTCGAAAAGTCTCTCGGAGCGATTGCCAAGGCCGGATCTTCACCATTACGTGCAGTCTATCGTTATGCAGACCCGGTGACTGAACATGGGTTCGTGATTATGGACAGTCCAGGGTTTGATCCGGCGTCCGTCACAGGAAAGGTCGCCGGTGGGGCGCAGGTCGTAGTGTTTACAACCGGCCGTGGAAGCTGCTTCGGCTGCAAGCCCTCACCCACGATCAAACTGTCTACAAATACTCCCATGTTTGAACGCATGTCCGACGACATGGATCTCAACGCCGGAACGATTTTAGAGGGTGAATCAGTGCAGTCTGTCGGCAAGCGGATCTTTGAACGAATCATAGCGACCGCCAGTGGTCAGCCCACGCTGAGCGAGGCACAAGGAATCGGTGACGACGAATTCTGCCCGTGGCAGCCCGGTCCGATATTTTAACCGTATTCGCCTCCGGCTGGTTCTGCCGGAGGGTGCTGCGTCTCGCCGTCAATTTGATGCGTTTGGGCTGCTGCAGCCTCGCTGCAATGCCGCCTGTATCAGTGTGTCCGTCCAGCACACAGCAGCTTCTGGACAGCTGGACCTGTAACCTGCTGATCCGGAATTGCCTGTGCCAGGTCGCTGGCCGGTAGATTCTTGAATCCGTCATTGACGGAAAAAGCACTACGACCTGAACAATCCCTACAGTTGCACAAATTACCTGACCGATACTACCCACCAGACCGTCTCAATGCGCTCGGACTTCCGTTCCGTATCGGGAGACGTCGCATCGCGGTAAGAGCCAGAAGAAACTGTGGCTTGTGAAGGGTAGACCAATGCGGATTTGGCATCGTCTGAAAACCGTTTTGCCGTTATTGCTGGCAATTTCCATGTCAGCGAGCGCCGCTGCGCAGGGGATTCCTGGTGCGTATGGCGGCGGAATTCCGGCAACAACTATCGGGATGGCTGGACCTTCGGCGGTCGGCTACCACCGGATGTCGCCTGGATTCCAGTCCTACCCGTGGATCTCACCATTTGATAACGCGATCGAGCGTCACTTCAATGCGGATGGTCTGTGGTTTCGTGACACAATTGGTCACTTTGAACCGCGCGGGAAAAAGTTTGCGTACGACTTTCAGGTGGAATGGCTCCACAGCAAGGTTCGTAATTTCACCGGGCCCGTTGGCAATCCCGACGCTGTGACGCCCGCTCAACAGGAAGGGTTTGGTGGGGTGTCCGCCGATATGCTGGCATTTGGGTTTCTGACCCCGTTCCAAATGAGTGCGATTCCCAACGTCAAGACAAACGGACTCAAGCTCAGCACGACAATTCAAAGCCGCGAAGGCTGGAGTCTCACTTTTCACGGTCTTTGGAGTGAAGACAGTACCGGCGAATATGACTTTCGCAAAATTGTTAACGGGTACCGGATGGATGAAATTGATGCACTTTTTTTGGAGGCAACTGGCGGCATCGGTGATCCGGGACTCCTGTCGGGTCTGAGATACACGACTGATTTGCAAATCACCGAAGATATCATCCTTGCTGTTCCCGGAACGTTGTTCGAGAGCGACGAAGATTTTGGAGCGAGGGGATCAGCAGAAGACATTCTAAACAGAACACTTTTGCTGCTGCCCAGTATTCCTCTGCAAAATAATGTCCCGCTGGGACTGGGAGGCATTCCCCAGCCGTCCAATATGGAAGGCATTCCCCAGCTGTTCGACATTGAATTTTCGGTGCGTCACAATGTGGAAACCTACGGGGCCGGAGCTCATTTTGAATCTGATACGCTTTTCAAACGGTATGGGATTCAGTTTCGCGGACTCGTCGGCGGACGTTATATGCGGATCAACGAAGGATTCCAGTTCCGAGGGGTCGATTCAGGTCTCGACTATGATCGGGAAGTCGCGATCGAGCTTATGGACCGAATCGACAATGATGGCAATTTCATTGTCGATGACCTGGAGGACGGCGGAGGTGGCGGAGATTTTACGGAAAATAATCCTTCAGCACAGCTGCTGATTCGCTCCTATCTGGACAGTCAGGTCGAGAGTGAATTAGGCGGACCCGAGTTTGGATTCGGCTACGACTTCGGCAGAAAGATGGGTATTTCCCTTTCCGGGACAACGCGAGTTGGTGTACTTCTCAATAACGAACGTCTTCGGTTACGGGGTGACAACATTGGTGACACTCAGACCCTTGATGAAGGTCTGGAGACCGAGGAAGAGAACACCCAGCCCGTTGTAGAGACCGAAGAGGAAGAGTTACTGCTGCTGGATATGTTCGACACTTCGACAGCAAACGGACCGACACAGAACGCATTCCGAGATGGCAGCGGAGCAATGCATGTTTCACCGATGTTTGAACACACACTGCAGGCCAAAATTCCGATTTTTGACCGCGTTCCGGTTCTGCGGGATATCAAGATGCTGGAGAATTCCAGTCTGTCAGTGGGATGGACGTTCCTGTGGATCGCGGAAGTCGCTGAGCCGCAAAGGTCAATTGTGTGGGCGGCCAACCCTCGTGCCGGGCTGTTTCCAACGCTGGATGTGAAACGCAACGATTTTTATCAGCATACATTCCGACTGGGCGTGAGCTGTGATTATTGATGCAGGTCAGTTTTGTCGGGGCTGAGGCCGCAGGACTGTACGGAATTCATACAGATCACGAATGTGATTCTTACGGATTTGACACGCCGTCCCGTGATTTCGGACATTGTCGGCGATGTGCATTCGCCGCTCGATCACCACATCACTGTCTTCGGCGATGCTGGGAAATTTGACGATTGACGGTTCCCGGCACCACGCGACCAAGTGATAGTGGAATTCCTCGAATCTGCCGTGACCACGAGTATCAGCTGCCACACAGACCGCCTGCTCATGTTTTTCGGCCAGTCGACGCCGGAGAACCTTGTACGGCCAGCAGCCAATTGCATCCGCGTCATCGAGCAGTAGTAATGCGGCCGCTGCGTCGTCTCGCTGAAGTCGCAGCCCACTGCTGTGTTCTCGGCAGGTCACCGACTGTTACCAAGCCCATCGTCCGCCGCTATCGCGGTAGCCGAACCGGCGGATTCACTCCGCCGCCCTTCCACGATCCAGCCACTCTGGTCCCTTCAGGAACAGGTTCATCGGTCGGCGGTGACTGGAACGATTGGGCGATGTTCTCCATGCCTTGACTTCAATCCCGAGAAAATCACCTCGCCGGTCGTTGTTTTCAGCAAGCCACAGCAGGGCGTCCAGTGTATATCCCACTCCTGTGTCACACGAGCGTTGAGTTAGCACGTACTCGCGTGCTGAAATCTCATCAAATCGCTGCAGAAAATCTTCCACCGCGGAATCTGAAATCCAGGCCGATTTGTCACCACACGACGTCACAGGCATCAGCAGCGAAATGCAGATTCCAACACAACGGGTCAGGTGCTGTGATACGATTGATCGCTGAATGCAAACGCGGCTCGTCCAACCGGCAGAGCTTCTCACAAGATGGATGCAGTCAATGATTGTTTTGCAGTTGGGTTGGTGCGTCTACGAGTGGCTTCAGTGTTATGAGTTCCCGTTTGGGCTTCGGAAAATCTGCGACTGAAGGCTATCACTGCCTGGTTGTTGATGCGAACATCTTTCAAGATGCATGTCTGTGACGCACATGTTCGCTGGACAAAGTGTTCGGTGAGTCCAAAAATCGCTCCATTTAGCTGAGCCTGCCGTTGAGTTGGCTGCATGTTCTGCGACTGAGACTGCGTCAACGATGGTTCGCCACAGAGGAGGAGCGACGACTGATGAATGTGAGCGACGAACTGAAACAACAGCTGGATCAGTTCCGCAGCGACTTCAGCTGCCTGCGTTCCGAACTTGCCAAAGTCATCGTTGGGCAGCAGCAGATTCTCAATGACACTCTCATCGCACTGATCGCCGGTGGCCACGTCCTGCTTGAAGGTGTTCCTGGGCTCGGCAAGACACTCACCGTTCGTACTCTGGCGGACGCGCTCGACTTACAATTCCACCGAATTCAGTTTACCGCGGACCTAATGCCGGCCGACCTGATCGGCACCAACGTGGTTGTAGAAACGTCGCACGGCGGTAAGGAATTTCAGTTCCGGAAAGGGCCATTGTTTGCCAACGTTCTGCTGGCCGACGAAATCAACCGCGCAACACCAAAAACTCAATCGGCTCTGCTGGAATCCATGCAGGAACATTCCGTCACCGTCGCCGGCACGACGCACATTTTAAGCGAACCGTTTTTCGTAATGGCCACGCAAAATCCGCTGGAAATGGAAGGTACGTATCCACTGCCGGAAGCGCAGCTGGACCGCTTTTTCTGCAAATTGGTGGTTCAGTACCCTACGGCGTCTGACCTGGAGACCATTCTGGACCGTACCACCGAGTCCGCCGGCGTCAGTGCGAAATCCGTTCTCTCTGGCCGTCGCATTCTCGAAATGTCGAATTTGTCGCGGCAGATTCCGATCGCTGATGAAGTTCGTCGCTACGGTATTGTACTCGTACTTGCGACTCATCCAAACCACGAGTTTGCTTTGGACACCACGAAACAGTTCGTGCGTTACGGTGCCAGTCCGCGTGGTCTGCAGGCAATGATTTTGGGAGCCAAAATCAGAGCAATTCTGGATAACCGCTATCATGTTGCCAAGGAAGATCTGCAGGCGATGGCCCTGCCCGTCCTGCGACATCGATTGATTCTTAACTTCGAAGGTCAGGCTGAAGGCATCAGTACTGACCATGTGCTGCAAAAGATCGTTGCCGGTGGGCCGCAAAACGCCTTGGCCGCAGCGCAGGCTGCCGGTTCAACCTGGTGGCAGACCCCGTCATTCATATTTCGCAGATAGCCTCGCCGATGCTCTTTCCACCCGATTTCCTGACTCGACTGGAATACCTGTCGATTGTCTCGAAGCGGGTATTTCGTGGATCTCTGCTGGCCGAGCGCCGCAACACGCAGCCAGGTTCGGGCATTGAATTTTCTGATCATCGTGAATATACGCCGGGAGACGACCTTCGTTATCTGGACTGGAACGTTTACGCCCGACACGGCGACTTGCTGATCAAACGGTTTCAGGAAGAACAGGACCTGCATGTGTACTTTATGCTCGATTGTTCTCGCAGCATGGAATTTGGCGATCCCGCCAAATTTGATCTGGCCCGTCAGTTGGTAGCTGCGCTCGCGTATATTGCTCTCTCCAACCTGGATCGCGTCACTGTTCTTACTTTCAACGAAGACATCGTTAGTGTATTCCCGCTGACCCGTGGCAGGGCACGCATTCTGCCGCTGATGCGTTTTCTGGAAGCGCAGCAGCTCACCGGTGCCGACACCGTGTTGAGTCGCTCAGTTCAGGGGTTACTGCACCGCGCACGCCGAGTCGGAATGACGGTGGTGGTGAGCGATTTGTTTGACGAATCAGGATTTCACACAGGCCTGGACCAGCTGATTTGTCAGCGGTTCGATGGGCATATTTTGCAGCTGCATGCGGTCGATGAAGCGAATCCCGCACTACTCGGAGACGTCGAACTGTTCGACGTTGAAAACGAGATGAAACGTAAAGTCACCATCACTGAACGGAACGCGCAAGCTTACAGGAAACTGTTCGATGATCATCAATATTCCGTACGGGACTACTGCCGCAACAATGACCTCAGCTGCACTCAGGCGCCCAGCACGGTGAAGTTTGATGACCTCGTGATGCGCATGATGCGCGAATCCGGAACGCGTATTTGATGACTCATTTCGGAACTTAGGACTGAACGACCTTGTCACTTGGTGCTCCTGCAGCGTTATTCTGGCTGGCACTTGCCGGACCCATCATCGCTCTGTACATCGTCAGAGTACGGTTGCGCCGAGTTCCCGTGTCGACCAGTCTGTTTTGGAAACAGATTTACGAGGAAAAACCCCCACGATCGCTGTGGCAGTCTCTTCGGCATTTGCTGTCGCTGCTGATACAGCTTTTGTTGCTTTGTTTACTGGCTCTGGCGGCCGCCGATCCGTACCTGCCCGGGCAGCTGATCCAGGCGAGACGTGTGGTGCTGGTGGTGGATCAGTCGGCCAGTATGCAGGCTGACGACGTTGAACCGACGCGATTCTCGGCCGCCATCACTGACGCTCACAACTACGTCGATGGGCTGCAGCCCGGTGACGAGATGGCGATCATACTGGCTGACGCCCGGCCGAAAGTGAAAGTCGGTATGAACAGCCACGTATCCACATTGCGTCGGGCTCTCAACAGTCTGAAACCCCACGATGGTCCAGCCAAACTACAGTCTGCAATCGAGCTGGCTCGACAGCTGATCGGCGGTTACCCTCGCGGCCGGATCATTGTGCTCACCGATGGCTGCACTGGCGTGGTTGAGACGAATGATTCCGCATTGAGTCATGCCACAGCAGATTCAGCGGTTATCGAGGGCAGTGAGACCGGGCATGAACCGGAAATTCAATTCCGCCTGTTCGCCACGGATGCATCGAATGTTGGCATCACTCAGTTTCAGGTGCGCCGCAATCTGACCGACCCGCTCGGCTACGAAATCTTCGCTCAGGTAACAAACTCATCGACCGAACCTGTTCAGTTCCGTCTGGAACTGGACCTGGGCGAATCGCCGGTGGACATTTTACCGATGACACTTGCAGCGGAGGAAATTTGGAGTCGGTCGGTCGAAAAAACGTCGCTGACAGGTGGTCTGTTGACCGGTCGATTGACCCAAATCAATGCGGCAGGAATGTCGACTGAAGATGAACCTGCTGTGGAGGCCGCAGACCTGAACAGCCTTTTGATCGATGATACGGCCTGGGCCATCGTTCCAAATTGCAAAGTACAAAAAGTACTGATTGTGACTCCCGGCAATCTGTTCCTGCAGAAGGTTTTCGAAGCGAGTCCGCTCGTGGAGGTCCAGGTGACAAAGGAACTCCCCCAGTCGTGGCCTCAGCACACATTGATCGTGCTGCACCAGCTGGTACCTCCTGAAATCCCTGCGGGCAATGTTCTGGTCATTGATCCGGCAGAAAGTTCCGATCTTTGGGCCGTCGGAGAGCCTTTGATTGATCCCATCATCGCTGATCAGGATCCAGAGTCCCCGTTGATGACTCACGTCCGGCTGGACAGTGTACTGATGCGGCAGGTGGGAAAGGTCATGGCTGCCGGCCCGGCCCATGTGCTGGCCGGCACCGTTTCCGGGCATCCGGTCTATGTAGAGCTGATTCGTGACACTGGTCGATGTCTGCTGCTCGCCACCAGTCTGGATGAAACCGATCTGGCGTTCCGTACAACGTTCCCCATCATGATCAGTAATGTTCTCGCCTGGTTCGCCGGGACGAGCGGTGAATTGAGAGAAACGGCAGCGACCGGTGATGTGGCAACACTCGATCTGAACTTGCCATGGATGAATCAGCAAGTCGAACAAAAAATCGCGACTGTGCAGCTGCTGCATCCCCATGGTGGTCTCAGGGTTCTGACATTGTCAGCTGCCAGCAGCACCCAAGACGAACTGCAAACGTTCGAAACGATAATCGGTCCCCTGAATCATGCCGGTCTGTACAGGATCCTGAGGATCCCGACGGAGGAGGATGCTGCAGGAATGAACGGTTCCCAAAGATATGATGATCCATTGAGAACAATCGCCGTCAATGTGTCGAATCTGCGCGAATCAGACCTGCGACCATCCGACGAACTCAAAGCTGCGGCAACCAGCCAGACGACCGTTGCCGTCGGGCTTTCCCGACCGCTGTGGTTTTATCTGGTGCTGCTGGCCTGTGCATTAGCTGTGGTAGAATGGATCCTCTACAACCGGAGATTCACAGCTTGAATCTTGAACTCACACGGCCCTGGGCACTCGCACTACTGGCAGTTTGTCTGCCATTGCTGGTGGTGTTCTTTGTGCGAAGTCTCAGTGATTTTCCCCGGAAGCAGCGCATACTTTCGGTTGTTGTTCGTGGCAGCATGGTCCTGTTGATGGTGCTGTCGCTGGCCGGACTCACCTGCCTGCACGAAACAGAGCAACAATATGTCCTGTTTCTCATCGACCGCAGCCTCAGCATTAGCAGAGAGGGCACATCAGCTATCGATTCGAAACTCGACGAAATCCTGGAACACCAGGGCGTTCATCGACTTGGATTCATGGAATTTGATGAAGCCCCAGGCTTTGTTCACGAAACGAGACCGGCTGTCAAACCGGCGGAGCCATCTCCTTCGACAGTCCCGTCGACTTCGAGTGACATCCCCGCCATTCCGGAGCAGAATGAAAATGAGAAGGATCCTGATCAGGCTCCTACGACATCACCTGCGGTGACTTCTGCTCCAGCCTCTGTCGGCGCAGGCACTGACATTGCCGCAGCCATTGAAACGGCGTTTGGGTATATGCCGCCCGGTTATGTGCCGCGGCTCGTGCTGTTGAGTGACGGGAATGAGACACACGGCGACGCAACATCTGCTGCAATGCAAAGCGAAGTCCCGATCGATGTCTTTCCTTTGCCGGCACGCAGTGAACCGGAAGTGCAGGTCCTTGAAATCATTGCTCCGGCCGAAGTACGTCAGGGAGAACCCTTCTTCGTGGGGGTGACGATTCATTCCAACCACGATGATGAAGGACTGGTGGAGATCTATCGTGGGAATCACAAAGTCGTCAGCGAAAGGCGACCAATCAAAGCCGGCGAGAATTCGTTCCGGTTTCAGCAGTCAATTGATCGAGAACGCCTAGCTGATTTTACTGTGCGAATCTCGGGGCTGCAGCAGGATACGCTGCTCGATAACAACGACGATTCAGAACTTGTTTACGCCGCAGGCAAGCCTCGAGTGCTGATCATCGAAAGTGACCCGAACCTGATCCGTGAACTGGCCTATGGTCTCGACGACGAGGGCATCCAGACTGACATCCGTCCACCACAGGGCATGCCGGAATCATTGTCCGACCTGCAGAACTATGAGCTGCTGATTCTGTCAAACGTTCCGGCAACCTCACTGACTCAAAAGCAGATGGAGATTGCCCGCACGTTTGTTGCGGAACTTGGCGGTGGTTTCATCATGCTTGGCGGGGAACATTCGTTTGGCCTCGGTGGCTATTACAAAAGCACGCTGGAAGAAATTTTGCCCGTGCGCAGCGACTTCGAAAAGGAAAAAGAAAAACCGTCACTCGCGATGGTGATTTCGATCGACAAATCAGGGTCTATGAGTGGCGAGAAGATCGAAATGGCCAAATCTGCGGCGCGCAGCGCTGTCGAACTGCTCGGAAGACGAAATCAAATCGCGGTGCTCGCATTCGATAATGAGACGATCGTGATCAGCGAAATGCAGCGAGCTTCCGGTAAAGGCAGCGTCGATACTGACATTGCTCGCCTCGACGCCGGCGGTGGAACAGTCATGTATCCTTCCATGGAAATGGCGTACAGAATGCTGCAGGCGACGTCCGCTAAACTGAAACACGTCATCTTGCTGACGGACGGGGTCTCCTCTCCCGGTGACTTCGACGGCATCACTCGAGAGATGGCCTCCAGCAGGATCACGGTTTCGACAGTGGCTGTCGGAAGCGACTCGGACACGCAGCTGCTGAAAGAAATCGCGAGGGTTGGCCGGGGACGTTATTACTTCACATCCGATCCAGCTCGAGTGCCGCAGATCTTTGCCAAAGAAACAGTGACGGCCAGTAAATCAGCAATCGATGAAGAACCATTTCTTCCTCAGGTCATTCGAGCCACGCACGCTCTCAGGGACATCGACATGGACGCTGCTCCCTTTCTGCTGGGATATGTGATCACTCGACCCAAACCCACCAGCGAAGTAATTTTGGCCACGGAATCCGGTGATCCATTGCTGGCCTGGTGGCGTTATGGCCTGGGCGTGACGGCTGTCTTCACATCCGACGCAAAAAACCGTTGGGCGGCCGAATGGATGACGTGGCCAGACTTCTCCAAATTCTGGACGCAGGTCGTCCGTCAGGTGATGCGCAAGAGTGACGCGCGAGGTACCGTCGTGGAAACCGAACGCAGGGGGCGACGCGTGAACCTGACGCTGGATGCGGTTGACGAGTTTGGCCGTTTCCTGAACGATGCGGCAGTGGAGCTGACGATCATTGATCCGCAGCTGCGAACGAGTCGTTCGGTGCTGTCACAGACGGCACCTGGCCGATACACCGCAGAGTTCTCCACAGGACAGTCTGGCGCGTACCACATGGAAATGGCGATTAAGAAAAATGGTCAGGTTGTGTCTCGACACTCGAGGGGGCTCAGAGTCGGGTACAGCGATGAACTTCGTGTCGGTCCGACGAACCAACCATTGTTGAAGGCCGTTGCGCGGCACTCCGGTGGCACATATAATCCTTCGGCCAGCGCGGTGTTCTCCGGCACCGACCGCCGAGTCACGCGGCCAGTGGCTTTGTGGTCCTGGCTGTTGACTGTGGCTTTGGGACTGTTGCTGGTCGACGTGGCGCTGCGACGAGTCGACTTCAGTCTGCACTGGCCATTCGCACGCGTTTAACAATCCTCATTACAGATCGAATTTCGGGTGCGTTCACGTTTGTGTGTGTTTTCTGCTCGCAGCGTTGATACCACGTCAGTGTACAGCGCACACAGATTTCGGTTTTGTCTTTACCGGCCCAGCGAAACCCACACGAACAACGGCTGCGTTTTTGAAACAGGACCACAGCAGCCGGACCAGGCCGTCAGGTGATGATCTCGTCGACAACTCGTGCGTGCGTCACCTCCGGGTCGGTTAATCGTTCGGCGCGGCCACGGTGGACATACGACAACCGAGTGTGATCAATTCCAAGCTGATGCAGAAGAGTCGCATGCAGATCGGGCACGCTGACCCGGTCTTCAACGGCTGCATAGCCGAACTCGTCGGTTGCTCCAGTTTGATGCCCTGGACGAAACCCACCGCCGGCAAGAAACAGACTGAAGGCATGGCGATTGTGGTCGCGGCCATTCGCGTTTTCGGTGATGGGAAGACGACCGAATTCCCCTGTCCACTGCACAATGATGTCGTCAAGCAGTCCCCTTTGTTTCAGATCTGTGATTAGGGCGGCACTGGGTCCGTCGACCTGCGCACAGACCTGTCGCAGCTCCCCCTCCAGATTCTTGTGACTGTCCCAGGGCTGCAATGAGGGTTTGAGCGGTGGGAATACCTGAACAAATTTCACGCCGTTTTCCACAAGTCGGCGCGCCATGAGACAGCGCAGGCCGTACGCCGCAGTGGTGGGATCATCGAGGCCATACTGCGTCCGGATCACTTTGGATTCCTGTGCAACATTCAGAACGTCCGTGGCTTCCATCTGCATCCGGGCCGTCAGTTCGAAGTTCTGGATGCGAGCGTCGAGTTCAGTGTTGGTCGGGTGTTGTTTCTTGTGTCTGCGATTCAGGTCGGCCAGCAGCTGCAGACTGCGGCTGCGCGCCTGCTTGGATACTGAATCCGGGCGATTCAGGTGGTGCACCGGTACACCGCCCGAACTGAATTCTGTGCCCTGATAAATTGACGGCAGCCAGCCACTGGACCAGACCATTTTTCCGGAGGTATTGTATCCTGCAGGATCACGGAGTACCACATAGCCGGGGAGATTGCGGTTTTCACTGCCAAGTGCGTAGCACACCCACGATCCCATCGCCGGGTGTCCGGCAAATGTCTTGCCGGATTGCATCATGTTGATGGCGAATGGGTGATTGTTGTTTTCAGTGTGCATCGATCGGACCAGACAGATGTCGTCAGCGATTGAAGCAATCCCCGGGATTGTTTCTCCCAAGTTCATTCCACACTCACCATGCCGGCGAAATCGGAACGGACTTTTGAGCAGGATGTTCCTGTTTCCCAATTGAAATGTTTCCACTTCGCCGGGATGCGGTTCTCCGTTACGTCGTGTCAGTTCAGGTTTTTCATCGAACAGGTCCATTTGTGACGGACCACCGTTTTGAAACAGCTGAATGATGGCTTTCGCTTTCGCCGGGCAGTGACCATGACGGGGCACAAGATCGGTTGCCAAAGGTGATAGAGCCGCCCCCAGCAGCCGCTGTTCCATGAGCAGCCCGGCCAGAGCCAGTGAGCCAAACCCCAGACCGGACTGGATGAGCATGTCCCGGCGATTGAATGAAGCAGGCATCGTTATCAGAGTCCAAATCGTTTAGTTGATGTAAAGAAACTCATTCGTACACAGCAGCATGTGGCACAGATCGGTGAGAGACTGGTTGCCGGTGTCCGAATAAAGTTTGTCCTGGGATTCAAGGAACTGGGTACAACGCTGCACTTCTTTCTGGTGTGGGTTCCGGGAGAGGATGATTCGAAACGCCGACCGGACCTGTTCGGTGATGCTCTCGCCGGCTTGTGCACGCACCCGACCGGCCGCTGCCGCCGCATTTTCCAGCATAAAGCTGTCGTTCAGCTGGGTAAACGACTGCAAAACTGAAGTGGATGTCATGCGCTGCGTGCAGTTGATCGGCATGATGGGCGAATCGAAAACCTCCATGAATTTCAACGGGTAGACTCGCCTGGCAAACAGGTACAGACTTCGTCTCAGGTGACTCGTCGGCTCCGGATTTTGTTCTTCCCGTGATAAGCCATCGACCGGATTGGTAATCATGATCGATGGGCCACCAGGAGTGAGATCCAACCGACCGCTGACTGCCAGAATGGAATCCCGAATGATCTCTGACTGCAGTCGTCTCAGCGGCATCGTAGCCAGAAGTGATGTTTCGGGCCCCGTAGTCGAATCGTGCTGAGCAGCCGCTGACGAAGACTGCCGATAGACTGTGGAAGTCATAATCAGTTTGTGCAGGCGTTTGAGACTCCAGCCATGCTCCACCAAGTCAATGGCGAGCCAGTCCAGCAATTGCGGGTGCGTCGGAGGACTGCCGGTGCGGCCGAAATTTCCTGGCGTGGCCACGATTCCTTTACCAAAGTGATGCTGCCAGACACGATTGACGACCACGCGGGCTGTTAACGGATGCCGTGGATCTGTCAGCCACTGACCAAGTGCCAGACGCAGACCGGTCGAGTCATTTGCTGCACTTTCGGAAGCTGTGGCAGCTTGTTTGGTCTGGGCCAGGATTTCCGGAAATCCAGGCTGAACAACTACGCCGGCCGCTTCAACCTGTCCACGGCGCAGGATGCGGGACTGAGGGGCATCGCCCACATCCCACAACGCCTGGATTTTTCCGTAACTCTGCTTTGCCATCTCCAGCTTTTCAATTTGACTCGCAACATCCTTCGCTGCCGACTGGCCGCTGGACTCTGCCGCCTTCCGCTGTCGGTTGAGTTCGTCAATCTGTTGCTGCACGGAGGCATTGTGCTGGTCAATCTGTAGCCTGCGCTTCAGGGACACATCAGGCAGCCAGCGATCTTGGGGTTTCTTCCAGTCGTGCGGATTCAGAGCGGGCTCCAGAATCGCCATGAGTCGGTAGTAGTCCCGCTGGGGCAACGGGTCAAATTTATGATTGTGGCAGCGGCAGCACTCCATGGTGAGTCCCATCACACTGGAGCTCAACATTGTCATCGTGTCGAAAATGACGTCGTATCGTTTTGCGATCCCGTACTGTGGTTCGCTCGTGTGGTCTTCGATGCTGCGAAAAAAACCGGTAGCGGTCAGCTTTTCACGCATTTTCGGTGTCAACTCTTCTGCATTCTGCCAGTCAACCATCTGGTCTCCGGCCAGCTGTTCCGTGAGAAATTGATCGTATGGTTTGTCGGCATTCAGGCTGTCGACAATGTAGTCCCGAAAACGCCAGATGCCTTCATTGGGGTAGATTGTTCCGAGATCACCGTCGAATAGACGATTATCGACGTAACCCACGGCGTCCATCCAGTGTCGGCCCCAGCGTTCGCCGTAATGAGGCGACTCCAACAAGTAATCCAGGAGACGTTCCCAGGCATTCGGTTGCTCATTGGCCAGGAAGTCATTCAGTTCCTCCGGAGACGGTGGAATCCCGACCAGGTCCAGATGGGCTCGCCGCAGGAGCGTCGCCCTGTCCCCATCTGGCGAGAAGGTACGCCGGGCTGCTTCCAGATGGCTGAGAACAAACCGGTCGATGGGCGTACGGACGCGATGCTCGTGATGCACCACCGGAAGGGGTGCTCTGACCGGTTTTCGAAACGCCCAGAAATTTCGGTCTTCTTCGCTGATCATCGTCCGTGGCGGCAGTTCGATAATCGTTTCCTCAGCCGGAATTCCAGCACGAATCCAGCGACGGATGATGCTGATCTGTTCTTCCGTGAGAGGCTCAAGTTCATCCGGTGGCATTTGTTTTCGAACAATCATATCCAGCACCAGACTGCCCTGCGGATCACCTCGCACAATCCCATGCCCATTCTCACCACCCTGCAGGATGGACGTGACGGTTCGCAGATCAAGCATTCCTTCCTGAGCTTCGCTGCCGTGACAGTCGATGCAGCGATCTGCAAGGATGGGCAGTACGTCATCTTCGAATGTCGGCGCTGGCCGGTCATTCGAGTCATGGATGAATACAGTCAGCCCCATAATCTTCAGCAGACCGGTTACCGGGCTTGCTGATGCCAGTACAGCCGCATGAACTGGTGCCGGTGCGGGCAGTGGGTTATCCTGAGACTTGGCTCCGGTATTCCAGTCCCCGCGTGGATTCCACTTCAGCTCTGCCTGCCGGTCGTCACCTGCAAAAACGGGGAGTATCAGCACACAAGGCAGCAAAAGAAGTGGTGTCAATCGCACGGCGGCATGTTCCCAAAGAGTGCTGTACCGACACCCCAATAGTATCAGTCTGAGCACTCAAACCGGAACAATGTCGTGACCTTTGGCTGATGAAAACGCAATAAATTCCGTCGTTGCGGCATCGCCGTGGGTTTTCCGATGTGCGACGCTTTCGACCGAGGGATTGTGTCTCAATGCGAGGTCGTCCGTATGACTGATCTCACCCCTGTCGGAGAAGCAGCAGTTTCTGCCGGTTCCGGAACCGACCGATCAGCATGAGTTGCCGGTGTGTCCGATTGAATATTGTGACACCGTCGAATGACATTGGTTGGATGCTGTCTCGTGGCTATCCTGACATTCGATCCCGGAGACTGGCTGGCTGGTTACGGCCGCCCTCAGCAGACATTTTCGGTGGTACTTGTCATATTCAGGTCGGATGAACTCATGAATCTGCGACTGACATGGCTGTTGCTGTCCTGCAGCCTCATTTTTCTGGCTGGCTGCACACGACTGACCAACTTGATAACATTTAATGGGGCATCGGAAATACCGCATTTGACCGAGCCTGATCTGGACGATGAATAACTCGTCTGTTCGTTGCCTGTGGAGTTAAGTTTTGATGCGGTTCGTCCACTCTGTCCTGCTGGTCACTCTGCTGACTGGTTGCCAGTACGATCGATCATATCTGAATATGAACAGCGACAGTGGCTCGCCATTTTTGGGATTGCAGTTATCTGTTGATGCCGGTGATGTGCAACACGACTCCGCAAAAAAAACGATTCAGCTGGTTTCCAGTGAGTCGACGGAATCAGTATCCACAATAGAGACAGAAACCACTCGAGCACAGTCCCCGGGGGGGGTGGCTGTGCCTGCAGCCCTGTCAATTTCGGGTGGGTTTCCCAATGCTCAGTTGACCGTAGAAGTGACGGAACATCCACTCACCACGGTCGGTCGCCGACTTGCAGCTTTTTGAACGCTGAAACTGCTGCCAGGGTTTTCGACAACCGAATGCGAGCTTGACTTGCAGAAAAATCCGGCCTCTTTTCAGGACGATCGCGACAGTTGGTCGGTCAGCAGTTCCTGACTGGCCGGCCCAGCTTCGCCGGATTTTGAGAGAAAGACAGACGAGCCATATGTTGTGAGCGGCGGATGCGTGTTATTCGTGCGGAATCGAGTTACTTCTGCCACACGTCTCGCCCGACATTTCCAACTCCGTGATTCGTCAGGCTCCGCGCACACTTCCAGTTGTAATGGATTCCCTCTGCAAAACATCAACCTATGATGTTCGCCTTCAGCGAACAATCACTGCAGGTGAGGAATTGATTCCTCGCGTCAGAGACACGTCATGTATAACCGCGAGCTACTTATTGATCTCATTCGCGCACGGGCTCTCAAGTTCGGCGGCTTCACTCTCGCGTCCGGTCGGAAGTCAACATATTACCTCGACGGTAAACAGGTTACGCTGAACGCTCAGGGGCTGCTGCAGATTTCATTCGGGATCCTTGATCTGCTTGGTAGTGTCGAGTATTCGGGGTTTGGGGGCATGTCGATCGGAGCTGATCCGGTCGTGGGCGGTGTGCTGGCGGTAGCCGCCACACAGAATTTGGAGTTGCAGGGTTTTATGGTTCGTAAGGAGGCCAAGGGTCATGGGACGCAGAGATATGTGGAAGGTCCCGTTCAGCCTGGGGACAGGGTAGTCATCGTCGATGATGTCGTCACGACCGGCGGCAGTGCGATTCAGGCTGTGGAGCGCGTTGAAGAGTTCGGCTGCAGCGTTGTGCATGCCGTCGGCATTGTGGATCGACTGCAGGGCGGGCAGGAGGCCTTCCATTTGCGCGGGATCCCGTTTTCAACTCTGCTGACTATTGAAGATTTTGGAATTGAAGTCCCGAAGGAATAAAGTTGACAGACCCTGGTGTCAGAATACGAAGCAGACAGGCCGACCAAAGGCTCCCTGACGGACATGGGAAACGTCTTCATTCACAGAAGCGGCCGCCTTGGCTCACTGGCATACTCCAGGACCTCTCGTTTCCCACAGGCAACAGACGAGGACCGGAGACTTGCGCCCAGCGTTCACTGGTGATCTCATGCACCTATTGGATACACTGGATGCGTTTCGATCATTTAGCCTGCTTTGCGCACCGTCGTGCGAGCAAAAGGGACAGGCGCGATACGGAATTTGATTATCAACATGTCTCGTGGAAACTTGTAGCATCGAGCCGGTCCTCCTTTCTCTCGCTGGTTACGCAGTGCAGGTTAGCCACGATCGTCCCCGTTTCATGAACTCATATTCATTGCTGTTGACCTCTTATGATTGTCAGCAAGAACTGGCTTGCCGAGTACGTGTCGCTTCCTGATTCCGTCGATGATCTGACGGATCGGCTGACGATGTCAGGTCTGAATCTCGAAGGAATCGAATCTGCTGGTGACGATCTGGCCATTGATCTCGAAGTCACCAGCAATCGTCCGGACTGCCTGGGACATATTGGAGTTGCGCGCGAAATCGCCGTGTTGTTTGATCAGACACTGATAGTTCCGGAGGCTGCCGCGAAAGAATCAAATGGCGCGTGTGCAGACGCCGTCTCTGTCCGAATCGATTGTCCGGTGCTCTGCCACGAATATCACGCGCGTGTCGTTCAGGGTGTAAAGATCGAGCCAAGTCCCGATTGGCTGAGGAAACGACTTGAAGCTGTCGGCATTAACTGCGTCAACAATGTTGTCGATGTTACGAACTATGTGATGCTGGAATGTGGCCAGCCGTTACACGCCTTTGACTTCGCCAGGCTCAGTGGATCATCAATCATTGTCCGAGAGGCAGTAGAGAAAGAACAGATCACCGCCATCGATCAGCGTAATTATAGATTGCCTCACGGCTCCTGTGTCATCGCGGACGACGAAGGACCGTTGGCAATTGCCGGAGTGATGGGCGGTCAGGAAACAGAAATTTCTCACAGTACGGACAGCATACTCATCGAAGTGGCGTCCTTTGACCCAGTGTCGGTTCGTACGACGGCACGGGCACTGAAGCTGCACAGTCCGTCGTCGTTTCGATTTGAACGTCGAATTAATCGACGGAACATGGATTGGGCATCGCGCCGATGCTGCGAACTTGTAATGCAGGTGGCCGGTGGGAGGTTGCTGTGCGGATCGGTCGTTGCCGGGGAATCGTTGCCTGACACCCCGGAGCCGATTGCCGTTCGCTTCAGTCAGATCCGGCGCCTGCTGGGCATGGACGTTAGGGCCGATGAGTGCCTTTCTATTCTGACGCGTCTGGGGCTGGAATGCACCGGTCAGTCAGCGACCCAAGCATCATTCCGGCCGCCTCCATGGCGGCTGGATCTCACGCGCGAATGTGATCTGATCGAGGAAGTCGCTCGGATTCACGGTTACGAACTGATTCCTGACAATGCCATGCTTCCGATTGTGGCCACTTCCCGCAGTCGTCGTGAAGAGACGGGTGATCGAATTCGCTCGCATCTTACGGCCTGTGGCCTCTTCGAGGCACTCACACTGTCGTTCGTCAGTGAAAAGATGCAGCATCTGTTTCGTCCGCGTGGAGATCATCCGGTGGTGGAGGTCGATCATTCCACACGCAGCCTCGAGAATCAGCTGAGGCAAAGTCTGGTGCCCAGTTTGCTGCAGTGCCGTCGTCAGAATGAGCGATTGGGGACAGCGAATGCCGAGTTGTTTGAAGTCGCGCGAGTGTACCTGTTTGCCGGCGGTGGTCGACCGGAAAGAGAGGTGGAGCCATTAACCGTGGGACTGGTGAGCGGGCGCGATTTTCTCGGGCTGAAGGGGATCGTGGAGTCACTGGTTCACGATCTGATTCCGAATCGTACAATCAGCTGCGACGCAGCCAATGTTGCTGGGCTGGCTGCAGGCCGTGCGGCTCACCTGACACTGGATGGCCAGCCACTGGGGTACCTCGGAGAACTGGATCAGTCAGTTAGTGACCGCCTGGACTTGCAGAGTGGTGTGTCGGTCGCCGAAATTGATGCAATGCTGCTGGAGGAATTGTATCAGCCCAGACGCCGGTCGACTTCGCTACCGCGGTTCCCTGGAGTCTCGCGGGATCTGAATTTCGTCATATCGGAATCAGTGGGCTGGGCTGACCTGTCTGAGACGGTCCGAAAGGCCGGTGGAATTCTGCTGCAGGATATTGCCTTCGGAGGCCAGTATCGCGGCAATCAAATCGTTGCCGGCAGTAAATCTTATCTTCTGAGTGCCCGTTTTCAGGCTCCCGACAGGACTCTCACTGCTGAAGAAGTCGATTCAGTGATTGGGAACATTGTCACTGTCTGCAAAGAAAAACTTGAAGCACAGCTGAGGTAGTCCACAATCCTCACTGGTGACTTGCTCCCCATCCGGCGGTACCCCGCGAACGGGAGACCGTCCAGTGATCCGCTGAAAAAGGCATCACGCAGATTCATGATTCGTCGTTTGCTCAAATCGAAACTCCACCGTCTCACGGTTACCCAAGCGAACCTCAACTATGAAGGCAGCGTAACGATCGACGAGCGACTCATGCTGGCCGCCAATATTGTCGAGTTTGAACAGGTCGATGTGTATGACATTACGAACGGCAATCGCCTCACGACTTACGCAATCAGGGGTGCTGCAGGATCCGGAATCATTTGTCTCAATGGTGCTGCCGCCCAACTCATTGGAGTTGGCGACCTGGTGATCGTCGCCAGCTACGCAGACTTCCACGAAAACGAAATCGACGACTACCAGCCGACGGTGGTCGTCGTCGATGAAAAGAACCAATTAAGCGTGTCGGACGTCAACCTCTCCGGATCAGTGAATTCTGGCGCTGCAGAATGAATGCAAGCTGCCCGCAGGACAATACCACATGGGTCGCTGGCCGGACAATCGTCGTTCAACGCTCGTCACAATCGGTCTCATCTTTGTACTGTTTCCGCTGGTGGCATGGTTTTGCATTTGGTTCATTGGCGATTGAAATCGCAATTGTCAGCCCAACAGCCGGCTAATCTGTATCTTCGTTATTCAATTTCGGAGCTCACATGATGCAACCGCCCGTCTATCATTTTGTATGGACCGTCGTGTACATCGGCAACGGTTATTCACTGTTGACAGGCAAAGCTGTCAGGACCTGACTCGCGATCCGGCAGGCTTCGTGGAGAGAAAGCAATCACCGGACCGTCTATGTCATGAGACACAGGTGGTATACAGGGCTGGTGACATCCTGCTGGAGATCCGCGCCGCCGGGACTCCGGTGATGGAGCAAACGGTAATCACGGCAGAAATTGTGACTTGCCAAGCTCGCCTGTCAGGATATGTTATTCAAAATTCGGCTTGCCGGCTGAAACGCGCCCCGTTTCCCGCGGGTGAATAACAGTCATTCAGGCAGGGAAGTCGTTGTGCAGACGAACAAGGAATCTGCGACACTTCCTTCCCAGTCATGGCGATTGCCGGACTGTTGAGCTCTCCCGTACAGAAATTCTGATGATCGGATCTGATTCAACAGGCAGCAAAGAGGGCCAGTCCCGCCGTACCACGCTGTTCATTGTCTTCGTGGTTGTCTTCATCGACCTGCTGGGGTTCGGGATCGTCCTGCCGCTGCTGCCTCGCTACGGTCTGCATTTTCGAGCCGACCTCGGGACGCTGGGATTGCTGATGGCTTCGTTTTCAGCCATGCAGTTCTTCTTTGCCCCGATGTGGGGACGCCTGTCGGATCGTATTGGCCGGCGACCTGTCTTGCTGGTGGGCCTGCTGGGATCGACGATTTCTTACCTGCTCTTCGGTTATGTCACTGGGTTTGCACGAGGTGAGGTGTGGTTAGGGCTGGGAGCAATCCCGTGGCTGTTCATCACGCGAATCGGAGCGGGGATCGCGGGCGCAACAATTCCCACAGCTCAGGCAGTGATCGCCGACAGTACGGACGACGAAGGTCGCGGCAGAGGAATGGCGTTGATTGGAGCTGCTTTCGGCATTGGGTTCACGTTTGGCCCTCTGATTGGAACGGCCACGACATCGGACGCACCGAGCCTAGCGCTGTCGGACGCTCAAGTGGAAATCATCGAAACCTGGTCGGAAACGAACGAACCGGTGGCAGAGGACGTAATTGTCCAAGAATTGACCGATGACAATCTGGGACAGATCTCTGACGCTGGAATCGCTTCGCTCAATCGCTATTTCAAGACCCCGCGTTCCAGAGTCGAAACGAAGAAGGCACTGCAGCAAGGCCCCTCGCAGTATCCCGGTTACATCGCTGCCAGCATGTCCTTTCTTGCGTTCCTGTTTGCGCTCGTTCGGCTGCCCGAATCAAGGCCGGCAGGTGAAGCTCATAGGAGGCCACGCCACAGGTTGAACACAAGATCATTGAGGCGTCATTTGCGATCGACATTGTTCGCCACAATACTAATTTCGGTCTTCATTACCACATTTGCCTTCGCTCAGTTTGAAAGTACGTTGTCGTTGCTGACGCATGAATTCGGTTACGGGGACACGAGCAACTTTGTATTTTTCGCTTATATTGGTTTCATTCTGATGATCGGGCAAGGGGTTCTGGTGCGCCGCATGCTGCCGCAACTGGGCGAACACCGCATGGCCATGCTGGGGGCCTCTCTGATGGTTGTTGGATTTCTGGCCCTTGGCGTAATGAACTCCGGCAACATGCCTGGATTGGTGCTTTGGTACGTCCTGCCGGTGATTACCATCGGATTTTCCGCGGTGACTCCATCACTGCAGTCACTGCTGTCTCGTGCCGCTTCCAGCGACGAACAGGGGGCTGTGCTGGGGACCAACCAAAGTCTGTCTTCGCTGGCAAGGATTCTGGGACCATATACGGGTCTGCAGCTATTTGGTGTTTCTGCCGCGACACCGTATTACCTGGCCGCCGGTCTCATGCTGCTCGGTGTTGTTCAGATCGCACGAATGACTTCACTTTGGCATGCAGCTTCAAAGGCCGTCGCCCGACTCTGGTAATGAAGATCAATCCATAGTGGCACCAAAATTGAGCTGACAACGGCCGTGTCAGTAAGTAGACTCAAAACACCTTGCGCATGTCTTGATTTCGCAGCAGGAATCCACTGTGACTTATCGACAAATTCTCTTAATTCTGATCGCCGTAGTTTGTCTCTCATCCTTGACGGGTCGCGCTGATGAAGACACGAACTGGGTCCGGATTCAGCTTGACGCTCGATTTCGTTCTGAAGGAGTAGCTGCTGCCGACCTCAACAACGATGGCTTCATTGATGTGGTCGCCGGCGACGTCTGGTATCAGGCTCCAAAACCCGGGTCAGGTAGCTACACCGAGGCGTCGAAGTGGACCATGCATGAACTCCGAATGCCCGGTGAATTTGTTGCCGGCAAGGGCTACAGCAACAGCTTTTGCAATTACACTTACGACGTGGATCGTGATGGATGGCATGATGTCATCATCATCGGATTCCCTGGCGAACCGTGTTATTGGTATCGCAATCCCGGCGTTACCGGGGGTAACTGGGCTGAACATCAGATCTGGACCAGTGTCTGCAACGAATCACCGAAATTTGAAGATATTGACGGTGATGATATTCCTGAACTTGTTTTGGCCTCACAGCCGGAAGCACAAATGGGATTAATCAGCATTTCTGAATTAGCGGGGACCTCAGAATCTGATGTTTTCCACCCAATCAGCAAACCATCAGCAATGCCCAAAGATGCCGGGAATCGCGGCATTGACAACGGTTCGTTCCGCTACTCACACGGCCTCGGCGTGTCAGATATGGATCTGGACGGGTATCAGGATATCATCATTCGATTCGGCTGGTGGAAAGCACCGCGTACCATTGATAGCAAGGCCCTGTGGGATTTTCATCCAATTCGAATCGCAACCGCGGACGGCGAACAGCCACTCCCGGACAGCGGTCATATTTATGCCCGTGATTTCGACCTCGACGGTGATGTGGATCTGATCCTCAGTTCCGCTCACAGACACGGAGTCTGGTGGGCGGAGAATCCAGGTCCGGGCGCCTGGGAATTGCACACCATCGACGAGTCTTATTCACAAACACACGCCATGGAAGAAGTCGACATCAATGGCGATGGTTTCCTGGATTACGTGACTGGCAAACGCTTTTATGCCCACAACGGCGCTGACCCTGGCGGTAACGATCCCGTGGTCATGTACTGGTACGAAACCAAAATTGAAACGGGCCGGACCCCGCAGTTTATTCCACATGAGATTGTCGCCGGACGGAACACGGGAATCGGCACGCAGTTTATGATTCGGGACATGAACGCAGACGAGCAACCGGACATTGTGCTTTCGAACAAAAAAGGCGTCAACGTCCTGCTGCAAAATCCCTGATCACGGAGTGTTCAGATTTCGCTACCGTGCTCGGGTTTCACCACAGCGTATGTGTCTGCGGCCACAGAAACTGTTGCCATGCGCCATGCGCCAAGGAAAACCAGCGCGAAGACGAAATTCCCGGCGATGGAGGTTCGCAGGAATGGTATTCCCTGCGCGTAGCAGTTCATGAGTCCTGACAGAGTGGGCGCATAGGTCTCGGGCCACATGGCCCAGACGCCCAGATTGCTGACGATAAAGAACAGGCATGGCCCGAGCAGCCCGCCGGCCACCACGTTGATGTAGCGCGGCATCGGAACATGTCTGACCAGCAAAACGATCAGCAGGTAAGCCGAATAATCGAACAGTAGACTGGGATAGAAACCGTAGCCGGTCTGGCACCACAGCAGTGTATCCGTCAGCAGACGAATAGCCAGCGGCAGTATGATGGCTGCCGGATGCCGCAGGACTGCGCCGCAGATGAGTGCCAGTGCAATCATGGAGTCCAGCCGAATCGGCATGTCCTGAGCTCGCATCAACACCGTCACAAAGCACGCCGCAATCAAAACGACTATTTGAAACCTGTTCATCTTCATGTGGAAACTCCGCGTTCCGCAGGATTGACGCTATCCACAGGCACGCTGCAGACGGTCGTTAAGGGCTCGTCCCAAGCCATGGTCAGGAAATCTTCGTGCGATAATAACATCAGGATGCGCTGCGTCGAGCTTTCGAAGTCCTGCAAAGAAATTTGCTGCACACTCCGTCAGATCACTGGCCACGCTCAGATTCTCCACCGCAACAAAAAGATTATCATCTGTCTGCGTTGGTGAGGATCCCCAAGTCAGTAAAGCGGTGCGTCGGTGAGTGGGCTGAATCACAGTCTCACCAGCAACTGCGACAATCGATGCGCCCGGAGCGTAATGTCGGCTCAACATCCCGGGGGCCGGCTGCGCCGCGTCGCCCAGGCCCGGATTGCTGGTCATCACCTGAATCGGCCCCGTAACCGCCTCGATCTCCTCCAAAGACAGCCCTCCCAGTCGAAGTACAACCGGATTTCGCTGCATCAACGATATCACTGTACTTTCGAGTCCAATGCGGCACGAGCCGCCATCGAGCACGGCATCGATCCGACCGTCGAGTCCCTGCAGAACGTGTTCGGCAGTCGTCGGACTGACAGCGCCGAACTGATTCGCGCTGGGAGCTGCAATCGGACAGTCGGCCGCATGCAATAATCGCAGCGCCAGTGGATGTTCCGGAATGCGAATTCCCACACCGGGTAATCCTGCTGTCACCAGATCAGCGATGGCATTACATTTCGGAAGCACCATCGTCAGTGGTCCGGGCCAAAAGTGGCGTGCCAGCTGATGGGCAGCATTGGGAATCTGCCGAACCGCACTCCACAAATGATCGATTGCCGGAATATGGACGATCAACGGGTCAAACCGCGGACGCTGTTTGGCTTCAAAGATCCGGGCGACCGCCGTGACGTTGAGTGCATTCGCGCCCAGCCCGTAGACAGTTTCCGTTGGAAAGGCCACCAGCTGTCCGGCCTTCAGCCGTTCAGCGGCATCCACGGCGTCGTGGATTCGGGGTGTGACAGACGTCGACGGCAAGGCGGAAAGGCTCCCTGATGGAGTGTTAGAACGGGCCGAGCAGGAAATCAATTGAGTGAGTTGGCAGATCCGGAGGAATCCAGCCTAGACAAAGCTGCCACAGGAGAAAAAAATGGTATTCAGCCAGGATTCTGGATCTTTCGATTCCGGGTGACCGGTGGCTGAAGGCACAGCGGTAATCGCCGGGTTCCGTTTTATTGAGGACACATAATGCCTGATGCGGCTGTATTGGCAACAATTCTCCTGGTCGTCGGTCTGTGCCTGGTCGCTGCGGAATTGATGATCCCCAGTTTCGGCCTCATCGGCGGGGCGGCCGCTCTGTGTCTGGCCATTTCCGTCTGGAGTGCCTATCAGGCATGGTGGAACAAAGAACCCGCATTCTTCTGGACATATGTGACATTCTGGCTGGTAGGCATCCCGACCTCGTTTTTTGGGACCCTGTATCTGGTTCAGCATACAGCCTTGGGAGGTTTCGTCATATTGCGCGCTCCACAGCAGGCGGAAGACGGCCCCAATCCGGAAATGCAGTCACACCTCGATGATCTGGTCGGAAAATTCGGCAAAAGCGTTTCCCCGCTGACACCAGGTGGACTGGTTAAAGTCAATGGAGAACGCCATCACGCGGAGTGCATGGGCCCGGTGGTCGAGTCCGGCCAGCCGATTGAAGTGGTTGAAGCGCGTGGAACACGATTAGTCGTTCGGAAATGTGTGGACTGCCCGGCCACTCAAAGTGCGGCAAATCCCGGGAGGGAGCCAGAGCAGACTGCTGCGCCAGATAGGGTTCCGAAATCAACCGATCAGCTTGACTTTGATATTCCTGACAATTACACCGCAGGTTAGTCACTGCAGGGCGACCGAAGGGAGCCCCACTGCACAAAATGGAATGGTTGCAGTGCTTATCACCAGCTGCCCCCCGGAACCGGTCTTTTGATCCTGAGAAGAATTAACAAAACATAAGCCGTCGACCGTCGCATTCCGACTCAGGGCCATTTAATTCGCCAAGACCTGACAACGGTTGAAAGAAGAGGTATCCGTGAACGAGATCGAAGCGTGGCAATGGCTAATTATCGTATTCGTCCTGTTGTTCGCGATCGTCGTTTTGGCAGTCTTTGCGCAATACGCCAGCCTTTGGCTGCAGTGCAAGATGACCCGCGTCCGCATCTCACTGGTCAATCTCGTCGTAATGCGTTTACGCAAAGTCAACCCGGTGGTGATTGTGCGCACCATGATTATGGCCGTGCAGTCGGGTCTGACACAGCAATTCCCAATTACGCGCGAAAAGCTCGAAGCACATTATCTCGCTGGTGGAAACGTGCCGAATGTTATTCGGGCTCTGATTGCCGCTCAGCGCGCCAACATCGATCTGGACTGGCAGACTGCTCAGGCTATTGACCTGGCGGGACGAGATGTTCTGGAGGCCGTGCGAACCAGCGTATATCCGAAAGTCATTGATTGTCCGGATATCGGCACCGCAACCGCCACACTTGACGCTGTTGCTGGAGACGGGGTGCAGCTGAAAGCTCGTGCTCGTGTTACTGTTCGCACCAATATTCAACAGTTAATTGGTGGTGCAACGGAAGAAACCGTGATTGCACGTGTCGGTCAGGGAATCGTTCAGGCAATCGGCTCCACAGAATCCTACAAGACGGTTCTGGAAAACCCCGATAATATCTCTCGGCTGGTGCTGCAACAGGGGCTGGAAGGAAATACGGCTTATGAAATTGTGTCCATTGATATCGCCGACATTGACGTCGGAGAAAACATTGGAGCACGGCTGTCAGCGGATCAGGCCGAAGCAGACATGAGAGTGGCCCAGGCGAAAGCCGAACAGTTGCGAGCGTCCGCACAGGCCCGTGAGCAGGAAATGGTAGCCAAAACGCAGGAAAATCGAGCAAAAGTCGTTCTGGCAGAAGCAGAAGTGCCTCGTGCCGTCACCGAGGGTTTCGCCGGTGGTCATTTGGGATTGCTGGACTTTTACGAATTGAAGAACGTACAGGCCGATACGGCTATGCGTGCCGCCATTGCTGGTGATGATACTCGAGAAACAGATTCCGCCAATAATTGATCATCCGATCCGGTGTCAACTTGGGCGTTCTCGCTGAGGTCGTTCGACGATGGATAAATTTCAAACCATTGTGGTTGTGATCTTCATGATCACAGCACTGATTCGTGCCGTTCGCCGCAACGCTAAAAACGAGCCGGAGGTCCAGCAGAATCAGGCTCTGGGCGCGAAGCGGCGGCGTAAGGTTCAAAGCGACATCGACGCCTTTCTCGCAGAAGTCCGAGATCCGTCCGCTGACAAGCCGGCATCACAGCGTTTACAGGAACCGGGCCGGATACCGGCAAAGCCACAACAACAGCGGAACGAACGGCAGAATTACCCTGCCCCGCACCCGACGGGCCCCGAGAGAAACCCTGGGTCGTTCAGGCACACAGTGATAACCCCTGCCCGGCGCCCGACGGAGTCCAGGCTGATTGGTAAACGGCTAGTCAGCTCGGGCATCAAGGACCATGTTGACACGTATATTTCGCAGCACGTTGTCGACAGCAAGGTTGATGATTTTGTCAAAGCTGACATTGCAGAATCCGTAGTCAGCCATCTGGGTAATCGCCCGGCCGAATTGACCTCGCCTCCCACTGCTCGGCTGACACCAGCGGTCACTTTTCGTCAGCTGCTGAAGAGCCAAAGCGGCGTCCGTCAGGCCATTCTGCTCAACGAAATCCTGACCAAACCCCGTGCATTAAGACGTTGAATTTACTCTGACCGCTCCTGATCCCCGTCGCTGCCGTCTGATTCCTCCAGGTGCACGAGTAATCTGCGAATATCGCGTGCTCCGTTGATGATGACCAGTACGGCCATCATTCCAAACCCCAGGAGTAAGCCAGCGAAAACGACCAGCCAAATCAGTGACCAGTTCATGACGATGTTTCTCCTGCTGTTGAGCCGTGTTGAGACACATGTGGACTCTGTGAGGCCTCATGGCTGGTTTCATTTCCGGCGGGACCGGAATCTGCACGGTCAGGACGGACCAGCGAACCGATGGCTGTCAGTACAATCGAAATGGCTACAGTGATCAATCCGATTTGAGGACTGGTGAGTCGCTCCACCCATTCACCGGATGCTGTTTGATACTTCAGGCCAACAGCTGTTTGAACTGGTTCAAGGGCCAACAGCATGAGCAGGCCCGAGAGCAGGCCCAACAGTGCTCCGAAGCTGCTGGTACCTTTCCAGTAGATACCCATCATCAGCACTACGAAAGCCCCGGTGAAGTAGATACCACCCGTCACCGCCATGTAGTCCCAAATGTCCTGTCTGCCTTTGTAGAACAGACTCCAGTACAGGACATACCCGCCCATCAGCAGGATCAGAATCCGCGTCAGTCGAACACGTGACGCCGTGGCAAACGGAGTCTTCTTCAGGGGAGCAACAATGTCCTGAGTAATCACGGAGCTCCAGGTGAGAAAATATGAGTCGTGCGTCGACATGAATGCGGCAATCATTCCGGCAGTCACAATCCCAAGGAATGCAGTGGGCAACAGTCGACCCACGAACACCGGCATGGCGTAGAGATTTTCCAGTGCAGGTTCATTTCCCTGTTCCGGAAGAAACAACTCCTGCAAATCGGCCCCGGCAGGAGTCGCAGTGATGTACACCAATGCACAGATTCCCCAAAAGTTCGGGATAATAAAACGGGCTGCGAAGGACAGCGACGACCAGCAATACTGTCGGCGAACAGCCTGCTCACTTTCCATCGCCAGAGCTCGAGCAACAGCCGTTGGCCAGACGGCGCTGCCGACAAATCCTGTAGTCACCACCATCCAGAATATGTACGTCCAGCCGAAACCCGAACCTTCCAGAGTCGGGTCGAATCCGGCGTCGCCCAGTTGTGCGTGGACCCCGGTGACGATGCTGGACCAGCCCAGTTGCCAGATCGCCAGAACCGTCGCTGAAAGAAGCCCAATTGAAAGCACAACGAACTGAACGTAGTCCGTCAGAATCACCGAGATCATGCCCCCGAGTGTCGTGTAGATAAGAACCAGTGACAGCAATCCGACCATCACCCATTTGAGTGCCTCGCCTTCGCTGGCCATTCCGGTCACACCAACGATGAACATCGAACCGGTTTGCAGAAACAGCCCCATGTTCAGCACACCAGCCAGCACCAGCACCAACGCACCAAGCACTCGAATCTTCTTTCCAAACCGTTTTTCGTAAAACTCGGGTATCGTCAGCACTTCCATCCGTCTCAGCGGACCCACGATAAATCCTGTCAGGCCGACAAACAGCGTGCCAACTCCGGCAATGACCCCCACATGGAAAGCGGCAAAGCCACCAGAGAATCCTTTTTGGGCTGAGTACATCACGGTAACCAGGCCAAGTTCCGTTCCGGTCATCGTCGCCACACCCAGCCACGTACCGACCTTACGTCCGGCCCCTACGTAGTTCTCCATCGAACCGGCGTAACGCTTCACCGACAAACCGATACCAAGTGATACCAGCAGATAGATGACCACGATAATGGTGTCGATTGTCCCAAAGTTGGTCTGGCTAAGAGCGTGCCGTGCAGCTTCATTCATGCGCGTGGTTTTCCGTAATCGGCTTTAGCAGGATCTTAGCTGTTTTCGAAGCAGGACAAAGGTGTCCGTCCCGCAGAATGCTTGACGTCGGCCACAACTACAGGAATTCGACGTTCCAACACAAACAAGGACAAAGCAGTCGAGGACTCCCAACGAAATTTTTATCCTGCCCGAGTACCTTTCGACTCAGTCCTGCGACACCGGCAGGTTCTCTAACGAACGTGTCCAACGGCTTCGGCGACATGGTGAGAAGCCAGGTCTCTGGGATGCGGCTTCAAGGCTCGCGCTGGAAGTGTCGTGAGCACCACACACATGGAATCAGACGTTGGATCGGCCCAGCACAAAGTTCCCGTTGAGCCTGTATGGCCGAATACTTTGTCAGACTGTTTTGGTCCGGTGGAGCCCAGATCGAAACCGAGTCCGCGCGCACCAATACCGGGTGGGTTGTGATTCCTGATCATCATGCGCGCAGTCTCAGGTCGAAGCAAGTTGTGCTGTGGGTGGAGAAATGCGTCCAGAAAACGCCCCACGTCTGCTGCCGAACCGTGAGCTCCGCCCCACGGCACCCCCAGGTTTCGCCAGTAGTCACTGTTCCAGTCCCAGTCCCTGGTTGTGGGATCTCCGGAGCCGGACTCCGGAGCGGCATGTTCCACCTGACAACGCAGGAGTGTTGCCGGATTCAGCCGGCCAACGCCCAGTGCGGAATGTTTCATTCCCAGCGGCTGGAAGACTTGTTCCTCCACCAGCGAGGCTACCGGTTTTGCGCTGATTCGTCGAGCTACCTCGCTGGCCAGCAGGATGGCCATACTGGAATAGCCATATTTTGATCCTGGCATAAACAGCAGCGGAGTGCGAATGGCACCCTCGACGAACTCCGCAAGCTCCGCATGACGGGCTCGAAGCTTCGTGTTTTCGGGCAATTGATCCGGCAAACCCGAGATATGCGTGAACAACTGACGCATAGTGATCCGGTCCCGTCCATTGCCGCGGAACTCGGGAATGAACTTGCGAACCGCATCATCCAGTCGGAATTCCCTCCGATCAAACAGTGTCATTATCGCAGCAACCGTGATTGGCTTTGAGATTGACGCGAGCAAAAAAATGGCGTCAACGGTTGTCGCAGCACCGAACGACTTTGTGAAGACATTTGTCCCCTGCCGCACAAACAAAGAGGCAGCTTCGACCTGACCGGAAGCGGAAAATTTGGTCAGTACATTTACAGCCAGATCCAACTCGTTTTCCTGCAGCGCCGCCACCGCGGGCAATCCAACACCGAGTCCCAAACCAGCTTGAAGAACCGTACGTCGTTTCATGAACCCGATTTCCGCAAAAACCCAATTGAAACATACTTCGCCCGTGCAGCGGAGCCACACGAATCATTAGTCGGACCCAGTTGTGCTCACGACCTGGGATCCTGGTACACTTCTTTGTCCTCACCGGTCCTCGCTGATCGATTTTACGGCTTCACGGAGTTCGCCAACGTCGCGTCGCAGTTCATTCAGTTGCTCCATGACTTCGCGCAGGACTGCGTGGACGTTCGCCTCATCGTGGTGACGGTCGTGCCTCACATGGAGTTCCCGCCTGATGATGTCCCCTCGATGTTCCACGTGTTGAGCAATGTCCGGAAGACCCCCTTCGTGCAGATGCCGGACGGCAGCATCCATATGTTCCAGACGACGCTGGATGTCACTATGTCGACGACCGTGCTCTGCAGAGTGGCCGATACGGCCTTCATCATGTTGGTTTCCGGCGTGGCGGCCCCGACGGTCGTGATCCTGCCTGTCACGACGCTCCTGGAGCTGACGTTCGAGTTGTTCGATTCGATGGCGGACGTTTTCAAGGCGTTCTTCTGAGCCATCATCGTTCTGTAGTTCCTGTTCCTGCTGGCGCAGCAGACCAAGTCGCGCCTCCAGTTCCCGCACATGACTGCGGTGACGTCGCTGCAGGCTGCGCCGTTCGTGCTGTTGTGCTTCCCCGAGAACTTTTCTCGTCTGGCGTTTCAGGTCAGCAGCATGTTCATCATTTGCAACTGCAGCCGCTTCAGGCTGCAGTGCGTTGACCTTCTCTCCAGGTTCATCGGATCCGGACGCGCACACTATGGCGGTCGACGCAACCAGAACGAACACGGTGGACGCCGGTTTGGTGTGTGACATGTTATGCCCTTTCGATGGATTGACGCGATGGACGTCTTGAGTGCAATCGCCGACACTAAATTGTCGCGATGTTGTGGTGACTTGCAAACGCGAATGTATGGTGGTCGTTGCTTCACACATCAATCAGCCAGGCCTTGCGTAGAGATGTAAAGCCGCAGAGACGGTCCACATTACCACGGAACACAAATTCCGATTCGTTCCGCGACTTTGCGCAAGATCACAGCCTGTTCAATTCTCCGGCAGTTTCCCTGTGCTCTAATCCAACATCCTGTCGTATTCTTCAAGATTTCGAGTAACCACTTCCAGGCATTTCAGCATCTCGGGGCTGACGTAGTGTGCTATTCTTGCCGCATCAACCCCGGTAATTTCTCGCCGACTCCGATGGCCTTCCGAAACTGCAGGACGATGGCATGTCGCTTTGCAGACTGGTCGGCCGGCCTCTTGCCTTTGACTGTCAGGCGGATCAGACCACAGGCTTCTGTTTCCACCAGGTCCTAGCTCTGCAGCCGCGAAACCGTGAGATTCACTGTCACATGACTCAGACAAAATCGTGTTGCCAGATCGACAGCGTGGCATCTTTCCGTGGCCTGGATAATTTTACCGACAGCCCTTGACGTGATCTTCGGACGTTTCCGATTACCAGCCGGTGGACTCCGTAGTTACCGTCGGCCGGAATTACATCCCAGGCACCGTCAATGGATGGCCGTTATCGGCGGTGCTGATACTGAGGATGTAAGGGACTGCCTGCTTTGCCCACTCGTCCGGCGCAGGATAATTTTCGGCATCGCCCCCGAAACAGCTTTGCAGCATTTCGGTGTTGATGATTCCGGGGTTGAGTGGCACTGCGGCCATTCCTGTGGGCAAGTCCTGAGCGAGAGAGCGCGTAAGTCCCTCGATCGCCCATTTGGAAGCACAATACGAAGCCACATCCGGTGACACTGACCGTCCCCATCCGCTGCTGATATTAACGATGACGCCGGTTGATCGCTCTACCATTGCAGGTGCCATATGACGAATCGTATTGGCAGTACCGTTGATGTTGACGGCTGTCAACAGGTCGAACTCGTCAGCGGACACTGTCCACAGTGGAGCATTAGAGTTGATCAGCGCTGCATTATTAATGAGATAGTCCGGTGGCCCGTATTTCTTCATAATTCCTTCGGCCCAGGATTTCACTACCGAATCAACTGCCACGTCCACCACGTCAAATTGATGCGGCACCCCGAGTTGCTGATTGAGCTGGCTGATGGCCTTTTTCGACCTGGCACAGCCACAAACCGTGCAACCGCTGGCTGCAAACCCGACCGCCATCGCGCGTCCAATGCCTCGTGACACTCCGGTAATCACTATGATCGTCATTGAACTTACCTTGACCTCATGTGCACAAACAGGAGAGTGACGTTCGAACCACGGGTTCGAATTTGGCTATGCTGTTGGGCTGAGTGGAGATGTGTTCAATGCTTATTGAGGTACCTGGGACGACGTGATCTGCTGCACAATATTGACACCGACTCGCTCACTCCACAAATTGAGCAGACGGTGGAGTAACGGGCCGGGCTTGCCGTCACCAATGGGCAGACCGTTGATTTTCGTAACCGGTGCAAGGCAGTATGGCGTACTGGCAAGAAACGCTTCGTCTGCATTGATGACATCATAAACCTGGATATCGCGTTCAACGAATGCAATGCCCAGTTCGTGACACAGTTCTGCCACTGTCTGCACGCTGATTCCTGCAAGCACGTGACGGCTGCGCGGGCTGATGATCTCGTTGCCGTTAGAGATCAGGAAATTAGATCCGCCCGTTTCTGTCACATTACCATTGAGGTCCAGACAGAGGCTGACTGCGTTCGGATCAACAAGGTGTGATTGCCGATCTGCCAGCCACCAGTGCATTCGGCTCCGACACTTGATTCTGGGGTCAACACACTGAGGCGGAACGTGGCGAATTGAGGGGGTCACAACATGGGCACCTTCGGTGAAGTAGTGCTGCCACAACGAAAACGGAAGAAAGAACGTGTGCATGCAATACGTCGGCACAATGTCTGCTGCCGCACCAGCCGCACCAGCCGCACCGGCGTAAAGACGGAGTTCTCCCGGACTGACAAACTTCACCAGAGCCAATTCTTGGTCCGGAAGCAGGAATTCAGCGTTCCGGCGAATCAGTTCCTCAGCAACCTCGATCGTCTCTGCTGCAGTGATCTGCGGCATGATTCCGGTATATCGGCACGATCGATAGAATCTTGCAACGTGATCTTCCAGCCGATAGGGAATGTGACCAAACGTGCGCGTCATGTCGGTGACCGTCGCACCCAGAACAACCGCAGCATCATAAAAGGCGATATGTGCCTGTGACACACGGACGAATTCTCCTTTGAGATAGACGAATGGTTCTGACATGATCGGTCTCCGGTCCGGAATGAAAAGTATTGAAACGTACTGCAGAAGATTCTGCCGTCATGCTCAGACATCGTCCAGGCTGAGCAATTTGATCTGAAATTTTCTCGGCAGGTTACTAAATTACGTTAGCCTGACCACTGGCTTTCTCCTGCGGTTCATCGTTCACCACCCGCATCGACATTCACAACGGGGAACAGACAACTGCTGGTTCCTGAACCCCAGGGCTGCATGCCCGTCGGAAATGAATTTGGCAGAATCCGCCGGCACAGTTAAGGCCAGTGCTGGCAGCGTGCGTTACTGGCCGGACGCTGCACTGATCGGTGTTGCGCTGATTTGGGGTCATGAAAATCGGACTCGATCGGCTTGACGCGTATGTCTTCAACGCCATTCGGCTGACGATTTCAACTGTCGTGCTGGTGGTGTACGCGCAGGTGGAGCGTCGTCGGAGTGTTCAGCCAAAGCCAAATGTGTCAGGAAGCCGTATCCTTGTATACGGGGTCCTCGCATCGGGTCTCTACCAATTGCTCTTTCTGTTGGGAATCGACCGAACCACGTCAGGTAACACCGCGATGATAATCGCCACCGTACCCATGTGGACGGCGTCGCTGGCACGGGTATTGATTGGTGAACGACTGATGCGTCTGGCATGGTACGGACTGTTTGTGGCTCTGACCGGGACGGTTACAGTGGCACTGCAGAAGGCAGACGTCACTGTCGGTTCCGAACATTTGCGTGGCAATCTCTGTATTCTGGGAGCCGCTCTGGTCTGGTCTGCAGCAACCGTTTTCAGTCGACCAATGCTGACGTTGATTTCTCCACTCCAGCTGGCGGCATCTGCCGCCTTGATCACCTGGCCACTGCATCTCCTGTTTGCCATTGGGCGCTACGAAAACAGTCTTCCCGCGCTGCAGTCCATCGATATTTGGCTGATTATTGCTTACGCGGGAATTCTTTCGAGCGGACTGGCATTGCCGATGTGGAACCTTGGCGTACGACATGCCGGTGCGGCACACCCCATCACCGAGAGCGATGTCAGACAGGCGATTATCAGCCAGTGTGATTTCACAAGGCTGCCGTGGGTTATGCATTGCGCATGTGAAGGAGATCTTCATTATGCCATGCTTTGCCAGTGGGATACCAGCAAAGGTCCGAGGTTAGTGGTCAGGGATGGCGGCAGGTGACGCCTGGCTGACCACTCTCACCTCATGCCAGTAGGCCCACTCATTGCGCCAGTTGTTGGCACGGTTCTCAATCCGAAGGCGGATCTTCTTCCCGGCGAACCTGGACAGGTCCACCACCACGTCGAGCCATTCGTGGGTGACCGTGTCGGCACCCACGACGCGGTCGACTAGGACCTCGTCGCCGGCCAGTACCCGAAGCTGCCAATCCCCGTGTGGATGATGGCTCACGCGCAGATTCAAGCTGGTCTGTTTCCCCCGTGGAATATCAACCTGCCGCACCAGCAGGCAGGGTGTTGTCCGGTCAAGCGGATGCGTCTGTACGGCCGTGCTGTTGCGGAACGCCGGCAGACGCACGACTCCTCCTTCACCCACATCCTGAACCGTGAAACCGGGAGCTGCCTGCTGCAGCGTGCGCTGCTCCTGCTGTGTCACGATCCCAGGCTGGTTGCGGTTCGTGCCGGCATTTCCACTGGCAATCCGGCGGGCCACGAACTGCTGCAGTTTCGGCATCGCGCCGGTGACCGCCAGCTTCAACGACTGCTGTGCGTTACCCGGCACCATCGGTTCCAGGGCAAACCACAGCATCCGCGGAATATTATTGTCCTCCACGTCCTCGCCGTGCTTGGCAAGGGCCTCCAGAATCGGTCAGCGCTGATCAAACTCCAGCCGGTGCAAGGCGGCTGCCAGGTAAAGTCGCACGATCGGCGATGGGTCCTTCTCGGCCAGTTCGGAAAATCTCTTCAGCGCCCCGGCCGGTGGGTCCCGATCTTCACACAGCATCTGGATCACCCAGGCACGGACATGCTCGTCGTCGCTACTGCCAAGCAGCCTGACCAGTATCGAGCTCTTGTTGCCTTCAAAACGCCCGGTCACGTGCATTGCCCAGAGAGCTCGCAGTCGCCTGGCAGAAGTCGGTGCCGAATCGAACATCTTCTTCAGCCGTGCGTGGACCGCTACCGTGTCAAGTGTCCCTGCCGCCAGCCTGGTCTGCAGCAACAGCCGGGCCTGGCGGACGTACCAGTCATTGGAGTGGCCTTGCAAATCGACAAGCTCTGCATCGGAAAGAACCCGCAGGTTCGGTCGCGTGATCGGCTTGGCCCCATTCGGCATGATCCGGTAGATCCGTCCGCTGTTGGGGAAGTTGATCGCGTTGCCACAGATGTCGGTATCATGCCAGTCCATGATATAGACGCCTCCCTCCGGCCCGATCTCAACGCTGAAGCCAACCCATGCCAGGTCATTGGTCGGCAGGAAGTCGTCTCCGTGCTTGCCGATGAAGCTGGACCCGTTCGGGACCATGATGTCGGTCAGGACCATGTGCTGGTGAATGTTGCACATGAACAGCCGGTTGCGGTACTCGGCCGGGAAGGCATCGGCCAGGTAGAAACGGGCTCCGCCGTGCGCCGACTTGTGCACATGGTCGCGAATCGTCTTGATGTCATCATAGATATAAGGATTCAGATGCGCCTTGCTCTGCTTGTGATAGACACCTCCCTGCACAACATGGAACAGGTGCGGGATCACGCAACAGGTGGCAAAGCCCTGGCCATGGTCATCAAAGTCAAATCCCCAGGGATTCGACAATCCGCGGGCAAAGACCTCGAACTCCTGCTTCGTGGGATGGTAGCGCCAGATGCCACCGTCGATGAACTGCCGGCTCTCTTTCTCGTCACCTGGCTTGCCAACCCTGGACTGGGTAAACACACCGTGGCAGCCATAGAGCCAGCCATCGGGACCCCAGATGAAACTGTTGAGCGTCTCGTGCCGATCGTTGATGCCCCAGCCATTGAGCAGCACTTGGGAAGGACCGTCAGGTTTGTCATCGCCGTCGGCATCGGGAATGAAGCTGAAGTTCGGCGGCGATCCGACAAACAGACCGCCGTAACCGAGTGCCATGCCGGATGTGAAAGTGAGCTTGTCGGTAAATAACTTCTTCTTGTCGAAGACGCCGTCGCCATCGGTGTCCTCGAGAATCTGGATCCGGCTGACCTGGTCGTTGGTGTGATTGCGCCGTGTTCGATAGTTGAGGTTCTCGGCGACCCACATCCTGCCACGATCATCGAAGCAAAATGCAATTGGTTCCCCGATATCGGGCTCCGCGGCGAAGATGCGGACGTTGAACCCCTCGGGGATCGACATTGTGGCGACCGCCTCGGCGGGCTTCAGGAAGGGAGCATTACTGGTCTTCGGCTCCTGGGCAAAAACTCCACAGGCACCCATCACCAGAAGCAGGCAGCATGTTCTTTTCATTTCGGTATCTCCACCTGGCTGTCGGTCTGCAGGTACTTGATCAGGTTCACAACCTCGTCCTTTTTCATTTTCAGCAGCTGGCCCTCCGGCATCAACGAGAGCGGGGAGACTTTACGCAGATCAACATCCTGCTTGGGAATCACCACGGTCGGTTGTTCGGCGGTCTTCAGTACCAGTCGCTGGTTATCTTCCTCTGCGATCACGCCCGACAGGATGCGGCCATTGACCGTCGTAATGACCACCATCCTGTAGCTCTCGGGGACTTCATAACCCGGGTCCAGCAGGTTCAACAGGATATAGTCCAGATTGCCGCGGTTCGAGCCGGTGATATTTGGCCCCACCTTGCCCCCCTTGTCATAGAGGATGTGACAGGCAGCACAGGTTTTCTCATAGACAACCCTGCCGCGCCCTGCATCGGCCCTCGCCAGCAGGGCAGGGGTCAGCAGCTTCTTGTACCGGGCGATCAGTTCCGTTTTATCCTGGGCCACCTCGCGCACTTCACCGTAGACCTTCGTGAACGAGTCACCCAGCAGGCTGTACAAGGATCGTGCCACGTAAGCCGGCACGTCCTTGCTGGCGACCGTTTTCGCTTCCATCGCGGCCAGCAGTGCCTGCGCGTAGCTTTTCCTGGTCGCCAGGGTTTCGATCACCGCCCGCTGCTCAACGGGATCCCAGCCTGAATAGCGATCCAGCAGCAGCCGGGGAGCTTCTGCCAGTTCCAGCACACTGTAGGCCCGGATCGCATCAAGCTGCATGGCGGGTTGATCCAGCAGGAATTCCAGCTCGGCCAGCACCTGCTTGTTCTGCTGCGACAACAATGACTTAAGCGCGGTTCGACGGTCCTGGACATCTGCCTTCGGGTCACGGACCGTTGAGAGCATGAACTTGATGGCCTGCGGATCACCAAAGATCTGTCCCAGTTGCAAGGTCATCGTGCGAACCGCCCGATCGTCACTCTTCATCAGCTTCCCACTGACCTTGCTCCAGCCTTTGGGGACGCGGACATTTCTCTGTCCCTCCAGGCCGAGCAGCATTCCTTTCAGGAGGGATGCTTGCACACCCTCGTCGTCGGTGGTCTTGAGTACCTCGACCAGCACCGCCAGGGAGTCTGTCTCCTGGCCGGTCGTAATCTCGCTATGACAAAACCAGATCAGGGCAAGGGCCAGCAGGCAGGCCGCAAGAACAGAACTGCCACCGTTAAACGGCCACTTGCTTTTAAAATCCCGCTGCTTCATCACCCTGAAAATCCTCTGCGGTTGAAACAGCGCAGAGGCCGGGTCCTCGCAGGGAACAATATCCTGAGTGAACACACAGCTCTGTTCCCCCGAGCCCCGTTGTGGCATCTGCTGTCGGCATCTTCTTTGCAAGTTTCTTCTTCTGGGTGATCGTCATATGTCACGGTCCCGGCTGGTCCGTACTGCCGGGTGAAGCGGCAAACGTAAAGAACCTGGAAGAACAGAACATATCAATCAGGTCGTTATGTTTGTTTATCTGCCCGCACAACGGGGGACATGGACGATGAAACTGCAAAATGCCGGTCATCGGTGGCACCTGCGACACGATTAACACCTGGAGCAGCCACCGACATTCAGGAAAATATTCCGGCACCATGTTTGCATTCTATCCGTTGACCGCCGTGTTTGTGATGTGTCCTAGCACGCTGGCAATTAAGTCCACAGCACAGTTCAGCAAGATGTCCCGGAAGACGGGAACCGCCTTTGTATCGATAACCGCGTTTCACATTCCCACCTCATAACACCAGGTTCGACGTGCCGTTCTGATGGACGTTCTGGACAGGGTCGTTTACATTGTCGTTGTCGGTACACTTTTGCAGCAAAGCAGCTGAGGATGTGTATCATCGTTCTAAGTCACACCACCAGGCTGAACGTGAACGAGAAAATTCCGCAGACATGAAGGCAATTCCCGCGTCCGTTGCAGAGCTGAACGAATGTCTGTCTGAACCCGACGAAGGTGTCAACGCTGCTGTGGAACAGATGCCTGGTGACTTCATCGTGCTCGGCGCCGGCGGCAAAACAGGATTTCATGTCTGCCGTATGCTGCAGCGGTCGCTGCAGTCACTGGGCCGTCCTGATCAGGTCATTGCCGTGTCACGCTTCAGTGATCCTGCAATACGAAGTCAATTCGACCAGGCCGGCTTCGACGTTCGGCAGGCCGACCTCACCGATTCAGTACAACTGACCGAACTCCCCGACGTCAACAATGTATTTTATCTGGCCGGAATCAAATTTGGCACACGCGGTCGGTCGGATTTTCTGCACAGATTTAATGTTGAGATGCCCCGGCGTGTTGCCGAACGTTACAGGGACTCTCGAATTGTGGCACTGTCAACTGCCTGTGTATACTCCTTCGTTGACTCCCGGTCGGAAGGTGCCAGAGAAGACGAACCAACGGATTCTCCTGGCGAATACGCACAATCTTGTGTGGGCCGTGAACAGGCGTTCGTTGGTGCGGCTGTGCAGTGGGGAACTCGATCCAGTCTGATTCGACTGAGTTATTCGATTGATCTGCGGTATGGTGTCCTCGTCGATATTGCGGAGAAAGTGCTGGCGGGAAGTCCGATTGACGTGGCTATGGGATGTGCGAACGTCATCTGGCAACGGGATGCAGTTTCACACATCATTCAGGCATTGCTTCAATCATCAGCGCCACCCTGTGTGCTCAATGTGACCGGTCCGGAAATTCTCCGGATTCGGGAAGTCGCTGAGGCATTCGGCGGAAAATTTCATCGCAAAGTGATGTTCACTGGCAGTGAGGCCGACACTGCCTGGCTCAGCAATCCCGACAAGGCACATCGCCTGTTTGGCACCCCAAAAACATCCATCGAACAAATGATCAACTGGACGGCTGAATGGCTGCAACGGGGTGGTGAAACACTTGCCAAACCAACACATTTTGAAACACGAGACGGGAATTATTGATGTTCAGCAGCCAGGGCGGCACAAAGTCACTGCGGCAGAAAACAGTGCATAGCACCTGGGCTGGAATATTTTGATCGTAATTGACCGATGCATCAAATTTAACGGTTCCGGCCAAACTGACTTACCGCTTCTTTCTGCTCTTAGAAAACACAGTCTTCATTCAAACCCGGCAGTGAAACCAGAAACGTCACGCTTTCAGCTGAAGAATATCTAATAATTAAATGACCCTGCATGGCAAGTGCAAGCTGCCGTCTGTGTGAGAGTCTCAGGCCCATTCCATGTGGCGTCTGAGCTGCGTCGGTCGCCGACTTTGAGAACGACTTAAACCCAATACGAACTAACAAACCATATCCACTGATCCCTCAAATGTTTTGGTCAACGGTGGCGAGTGGAAATGTTCGCGACGTTTCCTGGGGCACCTTGAGACGTTCTGCTTGACGACTCGCGGACTGATACGGTTGCGACGGGAATCGAGAAGCTCCTAGCTCATTTCCCAGAGCACGTTCTCGTTCCATTGTTCAATGGTCATGGAACTCGCTGCGTTAATCTTCGTCCTGTGTTGTGATTTCATCCCCGATCAGCAGGGATTCGAGTTCCGTAATCTGGTCGCGCAGCTGCGCTGCGGTTTCGTAATCTTCCTGGCGAATTGCTTCTCGCTGTTGATTTCTCAACTGCAGAACCCGCGACTGGTCACTCAGTGATGCGGTCGTCCGTGACGGACGTTTACCAGTGTGCTTCAGTTCTTCGTGGATATTTTCCAGAAGAGGCTTCAGTTCTGATCGAAATTCGTCGTAACAAAACGGACATCCCAGCCGACCGACCGCACGGAATTCGCTCATTGTGATCCCACAGCCGGAGCAGGTCAGGCTGTCCAGATCTTCGTCAGATGCGGCATGAAGTTCCTCGAGTTTTGCGGCCAGATCAGCTGCGACAGAATCGGAACCATGTGTTTCTGAATCCTCCAGATACTCGCGGGCGCATTTCTCACACAGATGTATTTCACTGGCACGGCCTTCCATGACCTCTGTAATATGCAATGTTGCCTGGTTGGCACACTGACGACATTTTTTCATCGTTCGATTCCTTCACCGGGACGGTTGGCCAAATGCACCGCCGTCAGGAAGTGTTCGCGAACAACCCAGGGATGTCAAAGCTTCAGGACCTCAAATTGACAGCTTGCTGTCGATGAAAATAAGTGACATCGGTCATTCAGCCTCAGACGTCTGCTTCATCGCAGCGGCCAGAATTTCAGACGTACTTTTCCTCATGATCCGAGAATCAACCATTTCCCCCTTTTGCAGCGTTGACCGCACGTCCTTGCCGGAGATGAAGACTGGTTTTTCATCGACGTGATTCGACATCAGGTCAACTCGATCAATTGACTCATAATACGCCGCAAATCCGACATTGACTGGCTGAATTTTCAGATCTCCATTGAGTTGTCCAAAGATCTCCTGCGCATCGAAGTCGCCCCAAATGGCGGACCCGTCACTGAACGGAGCATCGGCATGCTTGCGTCCGATCACGATGTGTGTATAGCCCATATTCTGGCGGTAAATTCCGTGCATGACCGCTTCCTTCGGTCCGCCGTAGAACATCTTGATGTCCAGACCCAGCAGGTGGACTCGATCCGGCACACTTTCGCCGCGAGGACCCCACAATTCCGTATCGCTGTCGCCGTCGCCGAGTCCGCGGCCATCGATCAACGCTTCATACGTCTGCATACGGATTTCCGCGCTCACGTCGTCACCCTTCGTTTCTCCGATGAGCGGATTCAAAACCGCACCGGCGTTTCTGCCGGGACGGATCAGTTCTTCGAGGGCGTAGACCATGGCATATTCATGAGCCCGGTGCAGAGGATTGCGAGTCTGGAATGCAACCACCGCTTCCCAGCCGGTTTTAGCCAGAAACGCACGGACTTCACGTGGAGTCAGTACGTAGTTACCAAAGGCCGCGTTTTTTGGCTGCGGCAGCGCCTTGATTGTCCCGCCGATGAGATGAGTCTTGTCAGCATCATTCACCAATGCCATGTCGGCACCCGGGTGATCCGTGCGTTCCGTACCGTAGACACTCGCGAGGTACGACGGCTTGTCCCATTTGTAGACATCTTCGATGTCTACGGTCGCCACGATGTTGCGGTCCGGGCATCTCAGAGCGACTTTCTGTCCGGATGACAACTGGCCGGCCAGCGCCGAGGTAACCGGCAAGGCGATGGGAATTGTCCAGGCATACTTCCCGCCCTCCGAATCCACGGTTGAATTCTCAAGCACCTGATTCCACTGAGCGGATGTCATGGGGCCTGTCAGTGGACTGAGCGTCCCATCGGCAAATCGATAGACGCTGGATAAGTCGGCAGCTGAAACGGGGACACTGCTCAATCCACCTGCTTCTGCAAGAAACGATTGGCGGTCAGCTTCGAGAACCGTGCAGCAGACAGATTCACTGAGTCCGCCATGAGGAGCGATCAGGTCGGCCATCGTTGGTGTTACCCTGCTGGAGTTGATGTTCTGGTAATTGAAATTCCGGGCCATCTGATGGCCCGCACATCAACGCGACGTTGCTGCGGGCCAGGTATGCAATCTGAGTGGTTGTGAACATTTCCAGGCGACCAGCAAACCTGCCCAACCAAAGGTTGACAAGTCATCCGTGTCGCCTGGATTTTCAGCCCGTGACAGCGACCGTAGAGGAACGGCAATGGTGCGTCAAGCACTTCCCAACACGGAGAACGGCTTTTGTGTCGTCGTTTGGGATACACCTTGCCTCGCCGATGATCTTTGCAGAGAGACGTTTGCATCGGTCACCATCGAGATCACAGGACTACTCAGTCGCCAATGAACCCGACACAGCCAGGCGGAACGCAGGGGATTCGTTGACTTCTTGCGCACTCGGGATGTATCCTTATACGCGGTTGAGTTTACGGAATGATTCCGATTGAGTGTTCCACCCCAGAGCGTTGCTTCTGCCAATTCGACCTGCCTGGATGACAGCCGATGAGACCAATGGTCCTCATGCTCGTCCTGTTCACAGTAGACAATCTGCCTGCTGAGCAGGAATCTCTGCAACTGGTCATCGATCGGCATCTGATCACTGCTGGAAATGAGTCTGCAGTTTGCAGTGATACCGAATTCCTTCGGCGGGTGTTTCTGGATCTGATTGGCCTGCCTCCGGCAGCGGACGAGGTCCGTGAATTTGCTGCAGATCTGTCGCCGGATAAACGCCGTCGCATCGTTGATCGTCTGCTGGATTCGCCACACTGTGATCGGCATCTCACGGCCACCTTCGACGTGATGCTGATGGAACGACGGGCCAATCAGCATGTCCCTCAGGATGTCTGGCACAACTGGCTGTTGCAGCAGGTCCGTGAACGTCGGCCATGGAACGAGGTTGTTCAGGAGATCCTGCGTGCAGATGGTGACGACCCCGTGACACGTCCGGCAGCCCGTTTCTTTCTGGATCGGCAGTCGGAACCGCATTTGTTAACACGCGACGTTGGGCGGATCTTCTTTGGACACGATCTGCAGTGCGCACAGTGTCATAACCATCCACTGATTGACGATTACCTGCAGGCCGATTACCACGGACTGCACGCCTTTCTCGCACCGGGCTATGCGGTTGTCCGCAAAGTCACAAAGAAGGAAGGTGACAAGGAAACGATAATTGACCTTACTGTTCATGCCGAGAAGGCGGGCAATGATCTCATATTTGAATCTGTCTTCTTTCAGGGAACCACGTGCCGAACGGGACCGCGGTTACTCGATGACGTGTCCGTTTCCGAACAGTTTCTGTATCCCGGTGATGAATACGAAATTGAACCTGCGGATGGGATAAAATCGGTACCGAAGATCAGCCGTCGAGCCAAGCTGGCGGAGATGGCCACATGTGGCACCAATCGAGCGTTCAACGAGAATATTGCCAATCGTCTCTGGGCGCACATGCTCGGACGAGGACTCGTGCATCCCGTGGACCTGCACCATTTCGACAATCCTCCAAGCGATCCGGAATTGCTGAAGACGCTTGGGCAACGGTTTGCTGATATGAGGTTCGATGTTCGCGGATTCTTGCGTGAGATCGCCATGTCACGAGCGTATCAGCGCCCGTTTGACCAGCCGGACGATCTGTATGCGATGGCATCAGCCGCAAACACCCTTTTGGCGGAACAGGAACAACAGCTGACGGCGCTCAAACAGGCGAAGTCGCAGGCCACTGCAACCTGTGAGGTCGCTGCGAACGCATGGGACTCCGCTCAAACAGCCCTGGGCCCGGTTGCTGCCGAACTGGACAAAGCTCGCAAGGTCTACGATGAAGCCCGAAAGGCGTTGAAAACGGCCGAAGATACGCTGACACAGAAGACGGCTCAGCTTCAGGTCAAACAGAAGGCTCTGCCGGTCGTCCGGCAGGCAGCGAAGTCAGCGGGTCTGGCTGCTGAAATGTTCAGCGATGATGCTGATTTGAATAACGCAGCAGAGTTGTTTGCCAGCCGAGTTGGGGAGCTGGAACAGTCAATAAGTCAGCTGACTGTCTTTGTTAAAGAACAGACCACAGCCGTTGAAGCACCCCGCGCGGCCTTTGCGACAAAGAAGGAATCTCTCGACGGATTTCTGGCGCAACTACCCCCGCTGGATGCTGCACTTCGAGAGTCCGAAGCAGTCCTTCTAGAAAAGCGTCGACAGATGCAGCAACGCTGTGTGGCCCTGGCAGCGGCACAACGCGAAGCCGAAAACCTGCGGCAGATTGTACGTCTGTCGCATCTGCGAGACACCGTGAATGCTGCCCGGACGGAGCGAACCCAGCATCTGACTGATAGCGAGGCGGCTCAGCAACAGTTAATTGATCAGGTCGGCTTGGTCATGCAGCATGAAGAGCGAGTGACAGAGATGGCCCAACTACTGGCAGAAGCTGGCAGCGTACTTGAACAGGCCAATGAAGGTCATGACGAACGAGTAAAATCTATTACGGCCCTGCAGACGGCGATCGATGCAACCGAGGCTGCCAGAAGAACACTGCCCGGTGACAGGACTCTGGCAGAAGTCTCAACAAAGCTCAATGACCGGCTCAGACCGCTGCAGTCGGAACTCACGCAGGCACGGGCCGTCGTTGATCGAGCGACGGAAGAGTTCAACAAACACAAAACTGCTTATGACGAGAGTCTGCAAAGTCTGAATGAAGCTGTGGCTGAGCGTGAACAGAAGCAGCAGACGGTCCAGGTGGCGGAAACTGCTGCAGAACAGGCACAGGCTGATCTGGATGCTGCGGATGCTGTACTGGCCACTGCTGTCAGAGGTCTGACAATGCGGTGGACGTCTGATTTCACGATAGCGTCACTCAAACCACTCACACCGGAACAGTTGTGCTGGTCGATGTTGAAAGTCACCGGAGTCTACGACAAACAACGGAAGACTGAATCCGACAGTCTGGCGACGGAAAGCCCGTTGTCCGACGAACAACAGACCGATTCTCAACAGATGGTTGTGCGAAATCAGCAGATTGAGCAGAAAACCTACGAGGCGCTCAAGACTCATGTCGGCATTTTTGTACGGTTCTACGCAGCGGCGGCCGGACAGCCCCAAAATGATTTCTTTGCCACCGCCGATCAGGCTCTGTTTACGGCCAATGCAAACGTGCTGAACTCATGGGTGGCTCCGGCCGACGGTAATGTCACGGAGCGAATCATCACAGCAGACACACCGTCTGCTGCGGCAGAGGAATTGTATCTGGCGGTTCTCAACCGCCACCCTTCAGACGAGGAAGTCACCGAGGTCTCAAGGCTTCTGGGGTCGCGCGAGCAGGAGCGTAAAGCTGTGGCCAAAGAACTGGTCTGGGGACTGATGACGTCGATTGAGTTTCGGTTCAATCATTAGTTCGTCATCAGCGCATTTGGTTGCCGATCTGCAATGCATGCGGAAGCTGGGGACGTAAGCAGTGTAACCCACGCTGCCAGCCGCGGGCGTGCTGCAGCAGGTGGCGACACCTGAGATTATCTGTGGATCCTGCGGAATGATATGCTTAACCGAATCGTCCGACTGCGTGAAATTGCTCCTGCAGCGGTTACCATGCGTGCAAATACCGGCAGCTCACGGAATAATCGGCGTCTTCAATTGGTTTTGCTGAAATACTCGGACTGCCTGTCAGTCGTGAATGTCCGTTCTGATCTCCTTGCCCTGAGACGACCTGTATCATGCGGTCACACCAGACTCCTGTACAATTGGTTCTGCGAATCCTGGTACTCACGCTCTTTCCTTCAGCCGCCGTTGCCCAGAACGCGTCCGTTGTTGCCACGGAAGTGATCGAACGCGAGGTCAATATCGGCCATCGTGTCGTCGGGACAGTGATGCCGATTCAGAAGAGCACGGTTGGAACGGCTGTTGACGGCCGTGTGGTTAAGTATCTTGTCAATGTGGGAGACCACGTTCAGGAAAATCAACCTCTGGCAAAATTGCGAACCGGCACCCTGGAAATCGAACTCAAAGCGGCTCGGGCAGAACTCAAACTTCGTCAGGAAGAGCTGCGGGAACTGCAAAACGGGTCGCGACCGGAAGAGATCTCTGAAGCAAAAGCCCGCATGCTTGCAGCTCAGGCTATTCGAAAGCATTCGCTGACCCGTCTGCAGAGGCTGCAACAGCTGTTTGAGCGTCAGGCAGTGAATGAAACAGAACTCGACAATGCAAAAGAACAGTCCGAAGCCGCAAGCTATTCGTTGCAGGCTCTGGAGGCAACTTTACAGCGCATTGAGGCGGGGCCACGTGTCGAAACAATCGCTCAGGCGCAAGCTCGCGTTGACCTACAGGAATCGCAAATGGAGCTGATCGAAGATCGAATCAGAAAATTTACGATCTTTGCTCCGTTTGAGGGATACATCACAGCAGAGCATACAGCAGTCGGTGAGTGGGTCAGCAGTGCTGATCCCATCGCTGAAGTCATCGCGCTGAATTGGGTTGAAGTGCTGTCCAATGTCCCGGCAGAACAGGCCGTACGACTGAAACGAGGCGTTGAAGTACGTGTTGAGTTTCAGGAATTACCCGGTGAATTTTTTACGGGGTCCGTTGAACGCGTCGTACCGATCGCCGACAACAGAACGCGAACATTCCCTGTCAACATACTGCTGCAGAATCGGTTTGAAGATGATTATCCTGTGCTGATGGCCGGTATGCTGGCGCGTGCTGTTCTTCCTACGGGAAACCAGACAATCATGCCACTGGTTTCCAAGGATGCGTTGGTTCTGAATGGAAGTCGGCGATGTGTCTTTGTTGTGAACCCGGGCGCCAGTCGGTCGCAGCAGGTGGTTCGGTCCGTTCCCGTGTCACTTGGCGTCGCTGTTGCCGGACTCGTGCAGGTGGACGGTGATCTCAAGGCTGGCGATCTGGTCGTCGTGAGAGGAAATGAGCGGTTGACGGATGGTCAGGACGTCACGATGACCATTGCGAAACTTCCCGAACAAGTGGTGGCGGAGTAGCTGTGCAGCTGGTTGAAACTTTCATTCGTAATCCGGTCAAAGTTTCAGTGGGCCTGCTGCTCACCGTGATATTCGGAGGCATCTCTCTGATTCAGATGCCGAAGCAGCTGGCACCGTCCGTTGAGAATCCGATCCTGACGATCGACACGCGCTGGCCTGGTGGTAGTCCTCAGGAAGTTGAGCGAGAAATCGTTCAGGAGCAGGAGGAGCAGCTGCAGAGTGTCGAGGGTCTCGTGAAGATGTCTTCTGAGTGCCGGGATTCAGGGGGTAAAATCACGCTGGAATTTGCCGTCGGCACAAATGTTGAAGATGCCATGCTCCGCGTCAATACGAGGCTGCAGCAGGTCCGGGAATATCCCATCAATGCTCTGGAGCCAGTGATTCGAGCTTCCAATGTGTCTGATCGTCCGATTGCCCGCTTTGTTCTTACCGCTCGACCGCCCGAACTTCACCGCATCGAGGAATTTCAGAAGCAATATCCGGAGTGCGCCGATTTTCTTGAGGCGTCCCTGCGAGCGATGAACAGCGGGCTTCGTGTTTACCGTTTACGGCAGGCATGGCAGCAACACGGCGATCGATTCCCCGAACTCAAGAAACTGCTGCCTTCGGAATTGAATCTCCAGCACATCCGTCGATTTTCCGAAGACGTGATTGAGACGCGTCTGGAACGAGTCCCTGGTGTTGCTGATGCGTACACGTACGGCGGGCGGAAGGAGGAGCTTCAGGTCGTGGTCGACCCTGATCGACTCGCGGCACGTCAGCTCACCGTTACTGACGTTCGCAACGCACTCAACAGTCAAAACAAAGACACGTCGGGCGGCGATGTTTGGGAGGGCAAACGCCGCTGGGTCATTCGGACACTGAGTCAGTTTCGAACTCCGGAGCAGGTAAAGCAACAGGTACTGGTGGTACGCGATGGCGCACCGATCTACGTGAGTGACGTGGCCGACGTACGGATCGGGTTCAAGAAGATAGACAGCGTCTCCAGACGCTACGGGACTTCCAGCAATGGGCTGGGAGTCCGTCGGGTGTCAGGAGCAAACGTCCTTTCCGTGATGGACGGGGTTCGCACGGCAGCGGCGGAATTGAACAACGGCATCCTGAAGCAGCGTGGTTTGGAACTCTTTCTGTACTACGACGAAACCGAATACATCCAGTCGGCTATTGGTGTGGTGCAACAGAATATCATCATCGGCGGAGCACTGACGATGATTGTGCTGCTGTTGTTTCTGCACCTCGGACGTCGCACGCTGCTCGTCGTGCCGCTGATTGCTGCTTCTGCCGTTGCTGCGGCGTATAGTTCTTCCGCATTTGTCCTGGTCACTCTGGCCCTAGTGATCATCGCCGGTTTCTGGTTCGGCCGTGGGGCACTGGTCGTTGCACTGGCGATCCCGGTCAGTGTCATTGGAACATTTCTGCTGTTGGGTCTGATGGGTCGCTCTTTGAACGTGATTAGTCTGGCCGGATTAGCGTTCGCTGTTGGGATGCTCGTGGACAATGCCGTTGTCGTGCTGGAGAACATTTTTCGTCGTTATCAGTCGGGGGAATCCCCGGTGGGCGCCGCGGTCAACGGAACCCAGGAGGTCTGGGGAGCCGTGATTGCATCGACGCTCACGACCATAGCTGTTTTTGTGCCCGTGCTGTTTGTGCAGGAGACGGCTGGCCAGCTGTTTCGAGACATCGCGCTGGCCATTAGTTGTGCGGTCGGCCTGTCCCTGATCGTTTCATTTACGGTTATTCCGACGGCGGCTTCGCGACTCTTCAAAGACGGCCGAGCAGTGGATCAAGCGAAGACACGGCACTCAATCGGCTGGCTGCCTCGACTTCTGACCCGGATCGGTTTGCAGCTGGTTGCAAACGTCACCGGGATCAACCGATGGATTCAGAGAGGAACGCTCCGCTCACTGGCAGTCGTCGTTCTGATGGTAGGCAGTTCTGTTGCATTGAGTTATTGGTTCTGGCCCAAGGTGGAGTACCTGCCGTCCGGGAATCGCAATTTTGTGTTCGGCGTGCTGTCTCCACCACCTGGTTACAACATGAACGAGCTGATGGAGATGGGAACCACGATTGAAGACGACCTGAAGCCGTACTGGGATGTAGATCCAGGCAGCGCCGAAGCACAACAGCTCGATTATCCAGTGATCAACTATTACTTTTATGTGGTGTATGGGCGTCAGGTGTTCATGGGATTTATTGCGGCCGATGCAAACCGTGTGGCCGAACTGATTCCGCTTATCAAAAAAACAGGAGCGCAGTTTCCGGGGACCAATGTTGTCGCCAAGCGATCGAGTCTGTTTGAACGCGGCCTGACCGGCGGACGAACCATTGACATCGAAATCACCGGACCCGACCTCGAGCAGCTGGTCACCATTGGGAGACGCGTCCTGGGCGACGTCAGGAATTTGCTGCCCGGGGCCCAGGCGATGCCACATCCCAGTCTGGACCTGTCGGGACCGGAGATCCACATTGAGCCTCGTCTGCTGGAGTCTTCTGAAATGGGGATCAATGCGTCTGAACTGGGATACACTGTCGACGCTCTGGTCGATGGTGCTTATGCCGGTGATTTCTATTCCGGAGACAACAAGATTGATCTGACGATCATTGGTGATGAATCATTCGTCAGGCGAACACAGGATCTTGATTCGCTCCCAATTTCCACAGCTTTCGGCCAGCTGGTTCCTCTGTCATCCGTGGCCAATATCAGTCTCAGCAGCGGGCCCGAACAAATCCATCGGCGTGAACGGCAGCGCGCGATCACAATTCATGTGACTCCGCCCATCACGATGCCTCTCGAAGATGCAATGCAGCAGATTAATGAATTGATTGTAGATCCGTTGGTCACATCGGAAATGCTGGATGGAGGCTATCTGATCACATTGTCGGGGACCGCCGATAAACTGCGACAAGCTTGGGCTGCGCTCAAATGGAATCTGCTGCTGGCACTGGTGATCACTTACCTGCTGATGGCAGCTTTATTTGAAAGCTGGCTCTATCCCTTTGTGATCATCTTCAGCGTTCCGTTGGGCGCAGTCGGCGGTATTCTTGGTCTGACATTCCTGAACTTGTTTGTTTTCCAATCGCTGGACGTGTTGACGATGCTGGGTTTCGTCATCCTGATCGGCACCGTTGTAAATAATCCCATTCTGATTGTACATCAGTCATTGAATTACATTCGTGAACAGGGTCTGGAGCCTCGTGAGGCCATTCCGTTGAGTGTCCGGACGCGTGTGAGACCGATTTTCATTACAACACTAACCACGGTTCTTGGACTGCTGCCGCTGGTCGTATTTCCTGGAGCGGGCAGCGAACTGTATCGAGGGTTGGGCAGTGTTGTGCTGGGCGGTCTGCTGATGTCGACACTGTTCACGCTGTTCCTTGTGCCGACCGTCTTTGTACTCACTCTGGACGCAAAAACCCGTTTGGTTGCCATGTTCACACTTGAACGAATCCCGAGGCTGGCAGACCAACGTTAACCTTGGCTGCGGTACGAAAGCGTCGGGAGTCGTGTGATCCACATGTGACAGCAGCGGGACAAAGTTCTGGATCGTGTGCATGGCGTCCAACGAACATCACGAGGCGGTATTGAAGCTCCTCTGTATGACCTCGCGGCGCGTCCTGGTGACCTGAACGACGAATTACACCTTCGGCAGCTGCCATGGGTCACGGCGTTCGCGGTCAAGCAAATGGTTATCCGCCGGGTCGGTGAATTGCCACTGCTGAGGATTCCACTTCAATGTTTTCTGATTCCAGTAGGCAAGATTGCCAAGATGAATGATGCTCACCGTGCGGGCCCCTTTTTCCACTTCCGCGACAGGTGCTTCGCGACTTTTGATACAATCGAGCCAGTTTCGGTGATGTCCAGATGACCTGGGCAGATGAACATCGTCCTGACCAAGCGGCGTTTTAACAATTTCTTCGGGGTCACTCTCCAGAAGCCCCCGATCGATATGCAGCGTTCCATTGTCCCCATGGAACGTACACCCGCTCGGTCCGCCATGAACCATCTCGACACCGTTCTCATAGAGATAACGAACACCGCTGGTTGCTGTGGGATCATCAGGGGGAATGATCTCGACCGGCCCCGACTGGTCCATATCCAGCGCCCATTGCGCGATATCGTAATGATGCGCACCCATGTCCGTATGGCCTCCACCGGAATATCCCCGGTAGTTGCGCCAAGCCGGAAAATGGTCGTGAACACCGCGAGGACTGAGGATGGAGTTGTAGGGTCGAAGTGGCGCCTGCCCAAGCCACAAATCCCAGGCAAGGTTGGGCTCCATATCTTCTTCGGGCAGGTTACAGGGGACACTGGGGCCGCCCACACCGACGGTGACGCGGTGAATTTTTCCGAGTCGACCGCTGCGCATAATTTCCACCGCTTCCCGAAACGGGCCAAACACGTTGGACCGCTGCTGGCTTCCGGTCTGCACAACACACTTATACCTGCGTGCCGCTTCAACACATCGCCCGGCTTCCTCGATCGTCAACGTCAGTGGTTTCTCGCAGTAGACGTCTTTACGCGCCTTGCAGGCTTCGATGATCGGGATCGCGTGCCAGTGATCGGGAGACGCAATACAGACTGCGTCAATGTCACTTCGTTCGATGATGCTCCGGAAATCAACGTACGAGGCACATCCTTTGTAGTCCGTCTTTGCACTCGAGTATGCCGCTTCCACGCGTTTTTTCGCATGCTCCCGTCGCTTTTTATCCACTCTCACATACGGCAACTAACTGCACGTCCGGCTGTTCCAGCAGCCGGGGAATGTGATAACTATTTGCCATCTTTCCACAACCAATCATACCAACATTGATCCGGTCGCCGGGACTGGGGCTCCTTGAACCTCCAATCGCAGAAACAGAAACAACCGCTGGTGCAGTCGCGGCGGAAGACTTCAAGAATGTGCGTCGGGAAATCGTCACAGTCGTCGTCCCGTTTCTTGGAATTCGAAGCGAAGTGGCTGAGAGTGTCAGCAGCCTAACCAACTCACCCGGCAGATGCAGAACGCTGGAATCGTCCGTGTGTGCGGTTAATCTTAACGCCAACTGTCATCACCGATCAGCCTGTTTTTCGCACCTTTGAACAAGGAAACGGGACCGGCTCCGTGCGCAATACGCGCCGGACTTTATGGCCCTGACGCAAAGATCAGCAAAAAAACTTGTGCTGCCGAATCCCCAGTCGCACAGACGAAAGCTTCCACGCTGTCTTCTCAACCACAGCAGTCACCTTCACTGCAATGCTGCCGGCTGGTTGAGCGCCTGCACAGGCGGCGCTATGTGGATGGTTACTGTCGCCAGGTTTCCGACCACGTCTCACCAGATTTTCGCCACGTTGGTTCCGATCGGCTGCTCCACATATTCACCAGAGGTAACTGCAATGCACTCCTCGTACGTTCCTTTTGCGGGATTACGTTGAGTGCCATATAAAAAGTTGCTCTACCTAGTTTTGCCAGCATTGTTATCGACTGCTGCCTGTTTTTGTTTCACCGTTTCCTTCACGTCTACTTTCTTGGTCTCCAGCAAATCGGCAACGTATTGTGAGACTTTGTTGGCCAGTAAACCCGTGGGATCGCAACCGGCAGCGATCGAACGGATTTTGCCACCCTTTTCGATCAGGAAGTTCGTCGGCATTGTCTTTGTCTGGAACGTTTTCCAGCTGTCTCCGTCGCTGTCGACGGCGTACAGCATTTTCAGATTCTTTTGCTTAACGTACTCTTCGACTTTGACATCCGGTTCGCGAAAAATTGCCAGGCTCGTCAGTCCCAAGCCTTTGTACTCCTCATGTATCGTCTGAAAATAAGCCAGTTCTTTGTCACAGCCTGCGCAACCGCAGGTGAGCCGAACCAGCACCGGGCCCTTGTCAGTCAGCCTGGCCAGATTGATTTCCTTACCATTGGAATCTTTAATTCTGAAATCCGGTGCATTGGCTCCGATGACGACGGTCTTCTCAGCCTCTTCCTTTTTGACCTTTACATCTACATCCGACTTCTTTTCTTCCGCGACAAGAAAAGTTGATCCCGCGAACAGTATAAGCAGCGTGAATGAGAGTATTGACTTCATGGTGGGGTCCATTGGAGTTGAAAGATAAGGATGAACAGTTGGCGGCGAAATTGATGATACGCTGCGTTGATGTCACTGTATAATATCAAACAATATTGCTGCAGACAATCCTGAAGGTTCGGCGCTCAGCAGTGTGGATACATCCGATAATGCAGGAGTAACCCTGCAAACAGAACGTATCACGCAACCAAACCGTTGACATAATCTGCATCCCCTCTGTTACTTCGACGGTGTCGTATCCACTCCGTGCACATGCAGGTGTCCGGCGCATGAAGGCATGGCGAAGAAGATCAGGGGCGACCACCATGATCATGGTTCCAATGTGTGCCTGGTCTGTGACAGAGTCAAAGACGGCAGCGCCCAGAGTGCCACGGACAAATTCGGTATACGCGCCGTTAAAATAAGAGATTCGGATACTGATGCTGCATTGTTCTGACCACCCGGCTGTCCCACACTGTTTTACGGAGATACCTGTGCGTCAATCAAATTCTCCCGGAAGACTTCCGGATCCACTGCAGGGGCCACAATGTAATAGGCATGATCTCCTCCCCGCCGGCTGCCTGCGAAAATTGGGACGCGCAAATGATCCGGATCAGGCTGAAAAGCCGGAGACGGATCGAAACGCGGCCCCAGGACAATAGTCGATATCTGATTCGCCCGCCGCCCGCGAATCTGGTTCACTCTGACTTCGCTGACTTCCAGATCCAGTTCCTTGAGCGACACGGTGGCGTATTGCTGAGGGTCGCTCCAGCAAAACGATGCCCGGGTAAACAATCCGATCGATTCACCTTCCGCTCCTCGCCATAAGAACAACCGGATCTCATCTCCAAGGTTAATGCGTTCCTTAAATTCTCCAAACACCACCTCGGGCTGACCGGTCACCGACAGCCTAGCCTCATTTTCAATCGGACTGCTGAGTCCCAGGTACCCTGGCAACATACCTTTCCATGTCATTGCGCACTGCTCGAACCCTTCACCCACGGCCACGCACTTCAGGTTCGGCTCGTATGTGATATTGCGTTCCCGGAAAGTATTTTCAATCTCGTACGCAACCAGTCGACTGTAGTAGAGCACCTCAAGTGACTCGGGTCGCCAGTCGTATCCAATCGTGCGGCAGGCCACGCGCAGTTCCCGATCCAGTTCGGCCGCCAGCCCATCGGGTGCCGCATGCTTTCCCTGGCTGGTAATCATAGCCTCAATCCACTCCGCCCTGCCTGGCAGCGGAGAATCATCCAGGAATTGGCGGATTGGGTCCTGCACTCCATTCATGAATTCCGGATCGACACTGGTACGTTTGATAATCACGCACTGATCCCCGAGCCGGAATCTGGCATGTGCCATCAGCTCCTGCATCGGCTCAGAGTTGCCAATGGGATAGATGATGACTGCTTCCTTGGCACCCATCCGGGAAATCATTTGCATGTATTTCTGATGATTGTTTCGCTCCCACGTCAGACACGCCTTCCATTTTTTGGCATCAACACCGTTCGGCGCCTCGTCACCCGTCATACTCCAGCAATAGGGATGGATAAACCACGTGATTCGCTCGATTCGATGCGGTGGTTTCGACGCGAAGATTGTATTGTTCCATGAAGTAACCAGCGCGATGCCGGCAACCAGCACAACGGCACAAATATTTCGCAGCTTCATCGCATATTCCAGCTGAGTGAAAGACCCGTTCTGGCAGGCTCATTTGAGAGTGTCTGAGTAATCGTTCGCTGAATGTTTCACCATACCTTTAAGACAGAATCTTCTCCGATGGGCTTTTCAGTTTTTGTCAGCCGAATTTTATATTACAGGCACGACTGACACGACGGATTCGCCGTTTTGCCTGTGGAGAACCCGATTAATCAGTGGTGCACCAAGCTGACCGCTCGCCACGGTGACCACGTCACCATCCTGGTATTTCCAACTGCGGTCGCTGAAACTCAATTTACTGGTACCGAAGAAGTGGATGTGAATGTCGCCTGGTCGTCGGTGTTGTGGAAATTTGAAGTGGTGGTCCTCGCAGTTGGCCAGAGAATGAGACATGTTTTCTTCACCACTCAGCAGCGGGCCACTGTCGTAAATTGTCTCTGTGCCACGCCTGACGGTGCAGCGCAAATTGAGGGAAGAAAAATCCAGGTCCGTGACCAGTTCCGGACCAATTGCACAGGTTCGCAGTTTTGAGGGAGCGAGGTACAGGTAGTTGAGCTTTTCAAACGGGTGGTCTGACCATTCATTGCCAAGACAGAATCCCAGCCGGTTTGGCACGCCGTCATCGCCGATGACGTAAACCGCTGCGATTTCCGGTTCCTCACCGCCATCCAGTGCAAACCCTGGAATTCCCAGCGGAACTCGCGGACCGCGCAGATTGTAACCGTTCCCTTTGTAGAACCATTCCGGGGCAACACCGCGCGAACCTGCCGATGGTTTGCCCCCGTCGATTCCCAACTGGAACATCCGAGCAGAATCGGTTTGCGGCGCAGTTGTTTCTGTTTCATCGGCATGCATCCGGTCGCGGGATTCCATGCCGCCTGTGTGAGTGAGTCCCGTTCCGGAAATCAGCACTCGATGTTCGTCAGCATGGTCAACCGGGGCACAGATCCAGGGATGACTGCCCCGAGGTTCAGCGTCAAGGAGTTCTGAATATCCAAGGCGATCAAAACTGCGCTCTTCAAGTGCGTCGGAAACTGTCTCGGAAAATGTCCGACCGAATTCTATGGCGGCGTGAAAGACATCGATGACACGGAACCAAGTGGGTACGACGGAGGTCAGGTCGTACACTTCATTTTCGACCAGCATGCCAACGCGCCGACCACTTTCCGGTATTTCAAACTGTATCAGTCTCATGGGTAACTCGGTCCTTTTGTGCAGAATACCGGGAGTTGAGAAAGCAGCTGTCCATCAGGGGGGCATGAACAGGGTCGAGGGAAAACGATGTCGACGGACATCTGAATGATGAGTTCGCCGACCGAATCAGCACAGGATCGACCAGGCTGACACCGCGGCATACTGAAAATACAGAAAACGAACGATTATCGACGGTTGGCAACGTTTCACAACGCCAAACACTTGGCCGCCGACGGTGATTCGAATGAAGCGGGCCTCTGGTGTCGAGTGTCAACAACGTTCGATGAACTGTCAAACCGACAACCAGGCCTTCGGTGCCTGCGCGACAAAATCGGGATGAAAAAACTTTGGACAGATTTTGACAGCTGTGTGGGTCGCGCGGAATACCGACAAGTTCGTGGTATCTGACATCGGAGCAGCGAGGCATCTCCCGCGATACTGATCGGCTTACAACCTCTTAATACTTTCTACGGTCGATATTCTCCGGACCGTGACCTCACGGTTTGTCCGTTCCACCATTGCGTCAGCGGCATTCGGTGTTTCATAATGAAGAGGTAACCGGCTTCGAGTCATCCAACCGTATGAATTACTGAATCCGATGAACCAGCACCCGTCAGTCCGGACCTCACGCCGTGATCTGTTGCGCCACACAGGCACCGGTCTGGGAATGGTCGCCTTGCCCTCTCTGCTGCAGGCAGCGGGCAGTCCTCTGGTTCCCAGATCTCCTCATTTCCAGCCTCGCGCTAAACATATCATCCACATTTACCTCAACGGCGGTCCGTCTCAGGTGGACACGTGGGACCCAAAACCGGAGCTCACCCGATGGGGTGGCAAACGACTTCCAGTCGGTAATCTCACGACGGAACGTGAAACGGGAGTCGCCCTGGCGTCGCCGTTCAAATTTGATCAGTACGGAGAAAGCGGACTGTGGTGCAGTGAGATTTTTCAGCACACGGCCATACATCATGCGGACCGACTCTGCGTGATTCGATCGATGTATGCCAATACGCCGAGTCACGGGCAAAGCATGAGGCTCATGAATACCGGCGACGAACGTTTGTCGCGGCCAAGTTATGGGTCCTGGCTGACTTACGGTCTCGGCTGTGAGAATCAAAATCTGCCTGGATTTGTGACACTGTGTCCGGGACTGCCCGTTGCTGACTCGTCCAACTGGCGCAGTTCATTCCTGCCGGGAATTTTTCAGGCCACTTATCTGGACACTCGAAAAACCAAGGTCACTGAGCTAATTGCCAACATCCAGAATCTTCGCCTGGATCCGGCCACACAGCGGCGGCAGCTGGACCTGCTTTCACAGCTCAACCGGCGACATCAACAAACCCGCAGGGAAGATGCCAACCTTGAAGCACGTATACAGTCATTTGAACTGGCATACCGTATGCAGATGCAGGCCAGCGACGCACTGGATGTCACCAAGGAATCAAAGGCCGTCCAGGAACTTTATAAAGCCGACACAGTTCACGGACGACAATTGCTGATCGCTCGACGACTTGTGGAACGAGGTGTCCGTGTCGTCCAGTGTTATCACGGTGACGGGCAACCGTGGGATTCACACGGCGAGATCGCCACGAACCACCGCAAGCTGGGAAATGAAGCTGACGGTCCGACAGCGGCGCTGCTCACAGACCTGGCTCGACTGGGATTGCTGGATGAAACGCTTGTGATTTGTGGAGGTGAGTTCGGTCGCACACCTGCCGTGGAAATTCCTCTTCGGTCGAATGCACATCCGACCGGACGTGACCACAATCACCACGGATTTACAGTCTGGCTGGCAGGTGGAGGAATCAAAGGCGGAATGGCTTACGGTGCAACCGATGA